>Ga0196970_1000390_pt1 | contig 53952 bp, 53 predicted proteins | sample S1v_513CmetaG_FD_148672 | JGI IMG/M metagenome (GOLD analysis project Ga0196970, IMG submission 148672) | Soil microbial communities from Anza Borrego desert, Southern California, United States - S1+v_5-13C | ecosystem: Environmental > Terrestrial > Soil > Desert | place: USA: California...
GGAGTCGCTGAAACGGGCGGAGGAACTGGCCCGGACCATCGCGGTTGATTCGCGGCGGGACGCGGCGAGCGGACACCCGGAAGCCCAGGAGCGAGCCCAGCGGGCCAAGGAGATCCTGGACCGGGCCATGGAGTTGCGAGCCCAGGTCGAGGCCGCGGTGGAGCGGGCCATGCTGACCCAGGCCCAGGCCGCGGATCAGGTCCAGCCGCTCTTCCAGGCTCGGACCTGATTGGCAGGGACTGGGCGATGGACGATGATGGCGGACCGCGGGTCCACATTCTGATTGCGGAAGACGAGGCCCTAGCCGCCATGGCCCTCCAGGATGTCCTGGAGCGAGCGGGATTCCGGGTCACGCTATCCCATGACGGTCAAGCGGCCCTGGCTGACGCCCAGGCCGATCCCCCGGACGCTCTCCTGACCGATCTGAAGATGCCCCGCCTGGGCGGACTGGGCCTGATCCAACGCCTGCGGGCAAGCCGCCTTGACCTCCCGGTGGTGATCATGAGCGGGGACCCGCCGGCTGACTGGGCGGAGCAAGTCGTGGACGATGGCCTAGGCCGCACTGTCCTACTGGTGAAGCCGGTCAGCCCCTTGGAGGTCGTCAAGGCCATTCAGGCCGTTCTGGCGGTCTAAAAAGGCTACACCGTTTTGTAGTGGGAACCATATTCGTCGCATATTGTTTCGCTGAGGCTAAATGACAGCCTTTGCCCTCACCCCCTCTCTCCGAAGGAGAGGGGGTGTTTTGTTATTCAGCGGAGAGGGGTGCACCTCTCGGTAGTCCATTCCGGCAGCAGCATGTGATCGGTGGTCAGCTTCCGACTGCGACCGTGGCCCGAAGCCATTTAGGGAAATACCCCGGAACACCACGACGTGGCCGGCCGGGTTTAGCAAGCGGTGGTGAGGGTGGTGGCCGGCGATAAGTGACCCGTGCAGGCCATCATTGAAAGGCGGCGAGGGGCTTTGGCCCTTCGCCGCCTTTCTCTTCTGTGATGCCCCTGGTGTGCTCCCGGCAAGTACCTTGTCGAAGCTTGCCAGGGGTCCAGATCTGGGGGTACAAGATGGGGGTCCAAACTTGAACTTGACCCCTCTGTAAGGTGCTGAAAAACAAGGGAAATCGGGATTGCTAGGCAAATCCCCTTGGGGACGCCACTTCCCAGGAAGTGAGTTCAGCGACTGAGAAGGCTCAGCTTTCCGGCTGGGCCTTTCGCTTTTCCACACACACTTCCCCACACGCAAGCTGCGCGTAGCGCATTGGACGGAATGCTCGCTGAGAAGGGATGGCGCGCAGCCTTGCATTGCCGTCCGGTGGTCAGTGAACGGGCGTGGCGGTCAATCTAGAGGGACGGTGTCGTGTAGGGCCATGACCCGATAGAGCTTCGGTTCATCCCCCATGTACTGCACGCTCACATCAACGACGTAGCCGATGGAGAATGGGTTCTTGTCAGAATGAGTCATTCTCCGCTTCACATCTCCAATCCCCTTCGGGAAATAAACGGGAAGAGGCTTGTCGGTAACATCACTAATAACAGCCCGGTCTCCCGTGCGGCCTGTTGGCTTTCCGTCCTCCCTGTTCGTTTGGTGCCAAACAAAAAGGACCTCACGAACAACTTTGCTTTTCGGTATTAGAGATTGGCTGTCCATGATCATCTTTTCTGCGGCAATAGCGGCGCGATTAACTTCCGCCTCGCCAAATTCATACTCGACTAAAACCTCCCGATCTCCACTTTTGCGGTGGTACTTGGCTCGCTTGATCTGAAGGTTTGCCCCTGGGCGCCCGGCCACAGGCTTTAGAAAATCTCGCAGATCCCTCGCGTCGTCCAAAGTTGGCGGAACGATCCGGGTGGCGGACTGAGTTGTCTCCATGCCAGCAAATGCGCGCAACATGCGGCTTACTCTTGCCGTGAAATCTGCCACGATAATGGAGTAGTCCATTGCCGTTATGGTGTGGCCCAGTATCACAGCGCCAAGGGCGACCTCGGCAATAATGCTTCCTGTCTCCAATCTTGACACGTACAGCTTCGGCTTGTCTTGGATGTCCTTGCCCAACTGTTCGGAAATTGATTTGCTATATTGCCTCGTTAGGGAGCTAAAGCTGTCGGCTAGTCTCGAAAGCTCCATAGGGCCGTGCGCATCAAACTTGATCTCAACCCTATCGTCGCTGATGTCCTGAGTCACTACCCGACTCCATAAAGCTAATCACTTCGTGTGAGTGAATATGGCAGAGATGATCGTGCAGATGTCAAGGTGTTACGCCGACCAGAGCTGTCTGGCTAGCTCATCTATCAGGCGCTTGTATGCTGTGATCTGGGTGGCTTGCCCTTAGCAAGCGCAAAACAACAGATACACCCCATGGAACACGGACGCTGAACCAATTGCACTCGCCGTCCACTTCGGCCCCCTCGCTGACACCCTTGGTCCAGCCCGTCGTGCGTCCTGGAAGCCTTCCCGCTACCCATGCCGCCGGATCATCCCGAACGCACCTGAGGGCGCGCCCTGCATGGCCGGGGGCGATGCCGCTGGAAGCCTGTAGGATGCCCGCTGGTGAGTCCTGGGCGGAGGGCGGTAGCTTCTCCTCCCGTTGCCCCTCGCGTCGATCCTGGGGCTTCCTGTGAGTCGCGCATGCTACGCGGCCTCCTCAGCTTCCTTCACCACCCGCTGAACGACACTCACCCCGCACCCCACCTCCTTGGCAATCTTCAGAATGCCTTTGCCCTCGGTCCGGGCGGGTGGCTTCGCCCTGCTCCATAAGCCTGTTGCCGCCAACGAGTTGCGCAACATGGTCGTGGAGATGATGCGGCCAGACTGATCGCCGCCCCTGTGGCAACCCGACGCAGGGCTGTTGGCGCCACACATAAGGCACCACACACGGCCACGCGCCCGCGGGCTGGTCCCGCGTGATCGATGCCGGCCGGCGCGTGGGCTATGCCGTCGATGGGACGTTCGTCCGCTGGCCGGAGCGGGGCGCCGGCCGGCGTTCGTCCGTCCAGCTGGGATGGGGCGTCCAGGCGCGTATCCAGTCGGGGAGCGCCTCGGGCGGCATCGGGCGGCCGATGCCGTAGCCCTGGGCGACGTCGCAGCCGAGGTCGAGCAGCTGGATGCCGTGGTCCACCGTCTCCACCCCCTCCGCCACCACGTTGCGCTTGAACACACCGCTCAAGCCGATGACGCCCTCGACGATGGCGATGTCCTCGGTGTTGTCGAGCATGCCGCGCACGAAGGTCTGGTCGATCTTCAGCGTCTCCACCGGCAGCAGCTTCAGATAGGTGAGCGACGAGTAGCCCGTGCCGAAGTCGTCCAGGGCGAAGCTGACGCCCATCGCGCGGCAGTCGCGGATGACGCGGGCGACGTGCCCGATGTCCTCCAGCGCCGCCGTCTCCAGCACCTCCAGCTCCAGGCGGTTCGGCGGCACGTCGGGCTGCGCCGCCAGATGGTCGCGCAGGCGCGCGACGAAGTCGTGGCGCAGCAGGTGGCGGGCCGCGATGTTCACGCTGACGGTCAGGTCCAGGCCGGCCCGCCGCCACGCCGCCAGCTGGCACAAGGCCGTGGCGATGACCCAGTCGCCGATGGCGACGATCTGGTCGCTGTGCTCGACGGCGGGGAGGAAGTCGCCGGGCAGCAGCAGGCCGCGCTCCGGGTGGCGCCAGCGGATCAGGGCTTCGGCGCCGTTCACCTGGCCCAGGCGCATGTTGACCTTCGGCTGGTAGTGCAGCTCGAACTCCCGGCGGTGCAACGCCGCGCCGATGCTGGAGATCAGCTCCAGGTGGGCGCGGGTGCGCCGGTCCTGCTCGGGGTCGAACAGCTGGTAGCGGTTCTTGCCGGCCTGCTTGGCCAGGTACATCGCCTGATCGGCATGGCGGATCAGCGTGTCGCCATCGGCGCCGTCGGTCGGGAAGATGGTGGCGCCCAGGCTGGCGGACAGCGTCCTCGTCCCCCCGCCGACGTCGAGCGGACGGCGAACGGCATCCAGGATGCGCCGCAGCGCCGCGTCGCACTCCTCGAACCGGGTGAGATCGAGCAGCAGCAGGACGAACTCGTCGCCGCCGATGCGCGCCACGGTGTCGCTGGCGCGCAGGCAATCCTTGAGGCGGCGGGCGATCTCCACGAGCACCTGGTCGCCGACGTCGTGCCCCAGGTGGTCGTTGATCGGCTTGAAGCCGTCCAGGTCGAGGTAGCAGACCACCATCATCGTGCCGTTCCGCCGCGCGTGGGCGATCGCCTGCTCCATGCGGTCGGTCAGCAGCACCCGGTTGGGAACGCCGGTCAGGACGTCGAAATGGGCCATCCGCTCCAGCTTGCCCTCGTGCTCCTTGACCAGGGTGACGTCCTCGATGATCGACCAGACGTAACGCTCGCCGTCCGATCCGGTGACCAGGATGCCGTTGAGGCGCAGCGGCACGAGGCTGCCGTCGTCCCGCCGGTATTCCTTCTCGTAGGGGCCGTAGCGTCCCGTCCGCACCAGCGCGTCGATCCGCCGGTCCTCGTCGGCGTAGCCCTGCTGCGGCGTCAGCGTCCAGAAGTCCAGCCGCCTGAGATCGTCCTCGGGGGAGCCGCAGATCTGCCGGAAGGCCTCGTTGAACTCGATGCAGCGGCCGCCGAGGTCGGTGAGCGCGATGCCCAGCGGCGAAAGCTCGAACAGGCCGCGCAGCTTCTCCTCGCTTTCCCGCCGGCGCCGTTCCGCCGCCAGCCGGCCGCTGATGTCGATGCCCAGCCCCACGAGGTAGATGGCGCCGTCGATGACGGTGCGGCGTCCGGTGAAATGATAGGGAATGCGCCGGCCGTCCTTCGTCAGCAGCGGCGCCTCGGCTTCGGCTTCCCCCTGTTCGAAGACCGTGCCGATGCGCTCCGCGATCAGGTTCCTGGCGTCCCCCTCGAACAGGTCGAGCGCGTTCAGCCGCGCCATGTCCGCGCCGGAGTAGCCGGTGACCTCGCAGAAGGCCGGGTTCCAGCGGGTGAAGCGGCCCTGCGCGTCGAGCATGTAGAAGATCCCCGGCAGGCTGCTGATGATGTCGTCGGAGAAGCGCTTCTCCTGCCGCAAGGCGGCTTCGACCCGCTGCTGCGCCGCGATCTCCAGCGACAGAAGGTGGTTCTTCTCGGACACCTCCTCGGTGCGCTGGCGCACGCGCAGCGCCAGATCCTCGTTGAGCTGGCGCAGCTCCTTCTCCGCCTCCAGCTGGCGGAGCCGCGTCAGGCCCAGCCGGCCCAGCATCTCGGCCAGGCCGACCAGGAAGGCCATGATGTCGGGCATCCGCTCGCGCGGAATGATCCGCACCCGGCGGACCGCCGCCAGATAGTCCTCCTCGGGAAAGCCGAACGTGGCCGCCTGACGGCGGAAGAAGTCCGTGTCCGGCGGCTCGTGAAACATCTGGCCGGTGAACACGTTGGCGACGTGCTCGCCGTCGATGATCACGGGCGTGGCGTAGTCGACCAGCCCGTTGGGGCAGGCGTAGCCGACGTAGGGGCCGTCGTGCACGTGGCTGAGGATGTACCGGTCGCTCTCCAGGCAACGCGCGCAGGTGTCCGGGTTCGTCCGGTGGAAGCGGGTGCACACCGGCTCCCAGCCGATGGCGGTCAGCACCCGGCTGTCGTTGTCGATCAGCGCATGGTTGATGCCGGTCGCCCGATAGAGCGATTCCATGAGACGTTGCAGACCGGCCAAGTCGATCAGGTCAGGGAGCTGGTACCGCATGATTTCCCTTCGTACGCATGCCAACCGATCGTCCCTGATTTCCGATGCTCGACGGGCGCGTACCTGCTTCATCGGACCCGCGCCGGCCCCCGGCCGGTCTTTCAACTCGGCCTTATTGTCGCGCAGGAAGCGTAACCGGAAGGTTTACTTTCCGGGCCCACGTTCCGCGGCGGTGAAAGATGAGCGCCAGGGGCGCTTCACGGACGGGTGCAGACGTCGCGGACGCAGCGTCGGAGCCAGCGGTGCGCCGGGTCGGCGTCGAGCCTGGGGTGCCAGAGCATCGACACCGTGATCCGGGGGGCGGCCATCGGAAGCGGAAAGCTGTGCATGCCGTCGCGCAGGTTGCCGGTGTGCCGCTCGGGAACGCTGGCGATCAGGTCGGTGGCGCGAACCAGCGCCAGCGCGGTCGAGAAGCCGCCGACGATGGTGGCGACGTCCCGCTCCAGGCCGAGCGGCTGCAGGGCGTCGTCGATCAATCCCCGGTCGAGGCCGCGCCGCGAGACGAGGACATGCTTGCCGGCGGCAAACCGGGAGGGGGTGATTTCGCCCCGGCAGAGCGGGTGGCCCAGGCGCACGACGCCGATGAACCGGTCCTGGAACAGGGCCTGCGTGCGCACCTCCGGACCCGTGGTGTTCGCCACGACCCCGGTTTCCAGGTCGACGGTCCCGTCGCGAAGCGGGGCGCTGTCCTTGTCCTGCTTCTGCACGAAGCGCAGCCGCACGCCGGGCGCGTCCTCGGCCATGCGGGCGATGAGGCCGGCGCCGAAGTTCTCCACGAAGCCGTCGCTCGTCCGCAGCGTGAACGTGCGCGCGAGCCGTGACAGGTCGAGCGCCTCGGCCGGCCGCAGAACCGCCTCTCCGTCCTGCACGAGCCGGCCGACCAGGTCGCGGAGTTCGAGCGCCCGTGGCGTCGGCACGAGGCCGCGTCCGGCCCGCACCAGCAGCGGGTCGCCCGTCGCTTCGCGCAGTCGCGCCAGCGCCCGGCTCATGGCCGACGGGCTGAGGCGCAGGCGCCGGGCGGCGCGCGCGACGCTGCCTTCCGCGAGCAGGACGTCGAGCGTGACGAGCAGGTTGAGATCGGGCCGTGACATGCAGCGATCCTAGCACCGTTCGATGTGGCGTTGTGTGCACGAATACAATGCAAATGGTGCGTCTTCCGCCATGTCCGGCGCGGGGGCAGGCTTCCCGAAGCCCCATTCCGGGGCAGAGAGGGAAAGGAAGCCAGCATGCCGAAGCCAATGGAACGCGAGGACTGGAACCGGCGCTACGCCGCGCAGGACTTCATCTGGACGGTCGAGCCGAACCGCTTCCTGGTCGCCGGGGTCGCGGACCTGCCGGCGGGCCGGGCGCTGGAACTCGCATCCGGGGAGGGACGCAACGCCGTCTGGCTGGCGGAGCAGGGCTGGACGGTGCGCGCCGTCGATTTCTCCGACGTCGCCACCGAAAAGGGTAAGCGGCTGGCCGCCGCGCGGAACGTCGCCGACCGGGTCGATTTCCAGGTGGCGGACCTGCGGGACCACACGCCCGAGGCCCGGCGCTTCGATCTCGTCGCGCTGACCTACCTGCAGATCCCGCTGGCCGACCTTGCGCCGATCCTCGTGCGGGCGGCGCGGGCCGTGGCGCCGGGCGGCACGTTCCTGCTGGCCGCCCACGATCCGGCGAACCTGGAGCACGGCCATGGCGGCCCCCGGGATCCCGGCGTGCTCTACACGGCGGAGCAGGTGGTGGCGGCGTTGGGCGGAGACCTCGTGATCGAAAAGGCGGGGCGCGCCGAGCGGCCGGTGACGACCGGCGACGGCGTCAGGATCGCGATCGATTGCGTGGTGCGGGGGAGGCGGCCATGACGGCGCGGCCCGATCCGGCAGCGGCCGCGGACGCCGAACGGGCGCCCGCGGCACGATGGGCGCTGGCCGGCCTTTCGATCGCCATGCTGCTGTCCTCCCTGGGGATCAGCATCGCCAACGTCGCCCTGCCGACCGTGGCGGAGGCGTTCGGCGCGCCCTTTCAGGACGTTCAATGGATCGTCGTCGCCTATCTCCTGGCCAGCACCACGCTGATCGTCGGCGTCGGCCGGCTGGGCGATCTGATCGGACGCCGCCGGCTGCTGCTGGCGGGCATCGTCCTGTACACGGCGGCCTCGCTGCTGTGCGGGGCGGCGCCCACGCTCTGGCTGCTGATCGCCGCACGGGCGGCGCAGGGCCTTGGCGCCGCCGTCATGATGGCGCTGGCCATGGCGTTCGCCGGCCAGATGGTTCCCAAGGCCAGGACGGGCAGCGCCATGGGGCTGCTCGGAACGATGTCCGCGGTCGGCACCGCTCTCGGCCCGTCGCTCGGCGGCGTCCTGATCGCGGGCTTCGGCTGGCGCGCGGTCTTCCTGGTCAACCTTCCGCTCGGCGTGCTGGCGCTTCTCCTCGCCGCACGCCAGCTGCCGGCCGATCAGGGGGCGCCGGGGATGGAGCGGGGCGGTTTCGACCGGGCCGGCACGCTCCTGCTCGCGCTGACGCTCGGCGCCTATGCGCTGGCCCTGACGGCCGGGGGTGGCGGCTTCGGTCCGCTCAACGCGGCCCTGCTGGCGGCGGCGGCGGTCGGTGCCGGCCTGTTCGTGCGCGTCGAGGCGCGCTCGGCATCGCCGCTGATCCAATTGGCGATGTTCCGCGACCCGGTCCTGAGCGCGGGCCTCGCCATGGGCATGCTCGTCTCGACGGTGATCATGGCGACGCTGGTGGTCGGGCCGTTCTACCTGGCGCGCGGCCTGGCGCTCGACACCGTGCTGGTGGGCGTCGTCATGTCGGCGGGGCCGCTGACGGCCGCGCTGGCCGGCGTGCCCGCCGGCCGCATGGTGGACCGCTTCGGCGCGCGGCGCGCGACCATCGGCGGGCTGATCGCGATGGGCGCGGGGTGCGGCCTCCTCGCCGCGATCCCGGCGACGTTCGGCATCGCCGGCTACGTCGCCCCCATGGTCGTCACCACCGCCGGCTATGCGCTGTTCCAGGCGGCCAACAACACCGCCGTCATGCTGGACATCGCCCCGGACCGGCGGGGCGTCGTTTCCGGGATGATCAACCTGTCGCGCAACCTCGGGCTCATCACCGGCGCCTCGGTCATGGGGGCCGTGTTCGCCCTTGCGTCGGGGATGACCGGGATGGCCACGGCGCATCCCGAGGCCGTCGCCAATGGCATGGGCGTCACCTTCGCGCTGGCGGCGGCCCTGACCGCCCTGGCGCTGGGCATCGCGGCGGGAAGCCGTGGCCCGTCGCGGGGGGACGCCCGCGCCGCGTCGCGGGCATGAGGACCGGCGGCGCGGCGCCTGCCGTCGCCGTGCCGCCGTCCGTCCCTACCGGCCCATCCGCATCACAGGCGGCACAGGCAGGCCTTGGCCGGCTTGCCGCCGTCGCAGGACGGGGAAGCGTCCGGATAGAAGGTGCGGACGCCATGGTTCTTGATGACGGACACCGCGAAGTAGTCAATGCCCGGCGCCTTGACCTCCTTCAGGCACATCTGCTTGTCGGACGCGTTCTTCATCGCCTTCATGGCGGTGGTCGCGTCGACCAGGATCGTGCGCGCGTCCACCCCGTAGGCGTAGCCCTTCATGCAGTCGGTCTTCGGAGCGCCGGCGGGATCCAGGTACGACACGCCCAGGGTGTAGATGGGCGGGACGATCTCCCGCTGCGACGGCTTGCACCGGTCGGCCGGGGCGAGGCCGGCCCACTTCTGCTCCTGCGCCTGCAGATAGCGCGCGGCGAAGTGGAAGCCGCCCAGCGCCTTGCCCGCGGGCTCGCCGCAGAAGATGTGGGCGAAGCCGGCGCTCTTGAACCAGAGCTGGGTGAGGCGCCCCTTGAAGCCGGGCAGGTCTTCCGGCCCGTCGCCGGCCACGCTTTTGCCGAGCGCCTCGTAGATCTTCGCGACGTCGCCGGCGAGGTCATCACGGTCGAGCAGCTGGCGGAAGCTGGCCTCCGTCGGGTGGCTGCCCCACGGGCCGCACACGTCCAGAACCGCGCGGTCGAAGGCGCTGAGCGCCGGCGGCGGCGGCGTCGGGTCGTTCGGGCCGTCGTCCTTGGTGTCGAAGAAGGGCAGGAAGGCGGTGGTCCCGCCCACCGGCGGCTTGTTCGTGGCCGGCGCGGGAGACGCCGAGGCCGACAGGGTGCCGCAGGTCAGGGCGACCCAGCGCGCGGGGCCGGAGGCGCCGGGAATGTCCAGGTCGACGTGGGAGCCACCCTCCTTGTTGAGGCCGCGGACGGTGTAGGTCTTGCCCGGCTCCACCATGGCGGATCCGGGGTTGGTGCCGTTGCGGATGCTGGTCACGGCCGGACAGGATGCATTCGCCGTGAAGGTGCCGGAGATGCCATAGTATGCGGCGGCCGGATGGCTGATGACGACGCCCCCGACGACCAAGCAGGAAATGACAAGCATTCGCAACATTGTGTTATCCCCCAGGATAATGGTGACGAATCAATATTACTTTGCCGCGAGCGTTTCAGTAAAACACATTTCGATGGGTTTCGCTGGCGGAATGTGGGATTCATTACAGTAGCGGGTTTTTATGTCTTCAGGTCGTCGTCGCGGCGCCCGCAGGTTGTCCCGCAGGGGGCGAAACCTTGCCCGGCGAAACGGAGCGGTGATACAAGACGTACCATGGCCAAGCATCACGACAGCATCACGGACGAGCTGGCGGATTTCATCCGGGCCCAGCCGATGTTCTTCGTCGCCACCGCGCCGATCGAGGGACGCATCAACCTCAGCCCGAAGGGGCTGGACGGCAGCTTCCAGATCCTGGGGCCGCACGGTGTCGCCTTTCTGAACGTCACCGGCAGCGGCAACGAGACGGCGGCGCACCTGCTGCAGGACCCGCGCATCACGCTGATGTTCTGCTCCTTCACGAAGAAGCCGATGATCCTGCGGCTGTACGGGCGGGGCCGCGCGGTGCACCGGCGCGACGCGGACTGGGCGGCGCTGGAGGCCCGTTTCCCCGAGCGGCCGGGCAAGCGGCAGATCGTCGTGGTCGAGGTGGCCAGCGTCATCACGTCCTGCGGGTTCGGCGTGCCGATGATGGATCTGGTCGGCCAGCGGACGACGCTGCCCGATTGGGCGGAGCGCCGGGGCGAGGACGGCATCCGCGACTACTGGCGCGAAAAGAACGTCACCAGCTTCGACGGCCTGCCGACGGGCCTGCTGGACGGGGAATGAGCGGCGCGCCGGGCGCCCGCCTTCTCAAGCTGTTTCCGGGGCCGCCGGACGAGGTGGCGGTTGCCGGCACCTGGCTCGCCCACCGGCTGCACGCGCAGGGCGGCGCCGGGGCGCCGTTCGTCTACGCCAGCTTCGTCGCCAGCCTGGACGGGCGCATCGCGCTGCGGGACCCGGCGACGGGGGAGAGCCGCCTACCGCTGGCGCTGACCAGCGAGAACGACCTGCGGCTGTTCCTGGAACTGCACGCGCAGGCGGACTGCCTCGTCACCAGCGCCGGCTACCTGCGCGACCTTGCGGCCGGGCGGCTGGACGACGTGCTGCAGGTGGGGACGCCGGATCTGGCGCGGTGGCGCGCGGCCAATGGGCTGACGCCGCAGCCGGCGGTGGTGGTGGTCAGCGCCGGGCTGGACTTCCCGTTGCCGGCCTCGCCGGTGCTGAACGCGCAACGCCTGCTGGTCGCCACCACGGCGGCGGCGCCGGCCGGCAAGGTGGCGCAGCTGCGGGCGCGCGGGGTTCCGGTGATCGTCGCGGGGGCGGGGGATACGGTGGAGGGGGCGCCGCTGGCGCGGGAACTCGGCCGGCGGGGGTATCGCAGCCTGTACCTGCTGGCGGGGCCGCGGCTGTTCGAGGCGATGCTGCGCGATGGGATGCTGGCGCGGCTCTACCTCACCACCACGCACCGGCTGCTGGGCGGCACGCATTTCCAGACGATGATCGGCGGGGCGGAGCTGGGCGACGCCGGGTGGCTGCGGGTGGCCGAGCTGTACCACGACGCCGGGCCGCCGGACGGCACGGGGCAGTGGTTCGCGCGGTACGACATCTTTACGTGACCGTGGCCGGGGCGCGTTCGCGGTAGGTGAAGGGGACGTCGCCGGTGGCGGAGTCGCGGGCGGCCAGCGCGCCGACGGCGGCGTGGTTCTCCGCCAACTCGCACACGGGGTCGGGCAGGGCGGCGTCGCCGGAGATAGCCAGCGCCTGGCAGCGGCAGCCGCCCCAGTCGATCTCGCGCCGGTCGCACTCCCGGCAGGGCGACGGCATCCAGTCGGTGCCGCGGAAGCGCTGGAAGGCGGGGGAATCCTGCCAGATGGCGCCGAAGGGGCGGTCGTGCACCGTCTCGAACGTCATGTCCGGAATGGTCTCGGCCGCGTGGCAGGGCAGCACCTTGCCGGACGGCGTGATGTTGGCGAAGCGGCGGCCCCAACCGCCCATGCAGGCCTTCGGCCGGCGGGCGTAGTAGTCGGGCACCACATAGTCGACGACCAGACGGCCCTTGAGGGCGGGCAGGCGGGCGCGGACCACCGCGTCCATGCGGATCAGCTGGTCCTGGGTGGGCATCAGCGCGGCGCGGTTCAGCAGCGCCCAGCCGTAGTACTGGACGTTGGCGATCTCGATCCGCCCGGCGCCGAGGGCCAGGGCGAGGTCGAAGAACTCGTCCACATGCTCCACGTTGTGGCGGTGCACGATGGCGTTGACGGTCAGCGCCAGCCCGGCCGCCACCACCTCGCGCGCGGCGCGCTGCTTGCGCTCGAACGCGCGGGGGAAGCCGGCGACGCGATCGTTGGCCTCGGCCCGGGTGTCCTGAAAGCTGATCTGCACGTGCTGGAGGCCGGCGGCCTTCAGCCGGTCCAGCCGCGCGGCGTCGAGCGTGACGGCCGATGTGATCAGGTTGGTGTAGAGGCCGGCCCGGGACGCGTGCGCCACCAGATCCTCCAGGTCGGTGCGGGCACAGGGCTCGCCGCCGGAGAAGTGGATCTGGAGGGCGCCGGCCTCGGCCACCTCGTCCAGCACGCGTTTCCAGGTGGCGGTGTCCATCTCGCCGCTGCGCGGCTCCAGCGCCAGGGGGTTGGAGCAGTAGGGGCAGGCCAGCGGGCAGCGGTGGGTCAGCTCCGCCAGGACGGCATAGGGCGGTTCGGGCATGGTCATGATGTGATGAATCCCCGGTCGCGCAGGGTGCGGAGCAGCTCCAGAACGTCCTCGGCGATCTCGGCGCGCGGCGCTTCGAACTGGGCGGCGAGGTGGTCGATGCCCGTGCCGACGCTGGCGGCGTCGGCGGTGCAGGCGCGCACCACGTCGAGCGCCACCTCGTCCAGCACCAGCACCCGTTCGGGCGCCAGCAGCGTCCACTGGTCGCGCGCGCGGTCGTGGCGCAGCATGACGCCGGGGGCGAGGCGGACGCGGTCCTGCTCGGTGATGGTGCCGGTGTCGGTTTTGGTGGTCGTGTCGGTCATCGCGCGTACTCCGTCGGCGTCATGCCCTCCGGCACGAAGGCGCCCGGCGGGATGTGGCCGGGGTCCACGTAGGCGTGGTGGAGCGCGTCGAGCTGCGCCCACAGCACCTCCGTCTTGAAACGCAGGGCGTCGAGGCACTGCTGCTGGTGTTCGGGCGTGCGGGCGTTGTCGAGCACGTAGGCGAGGCCGAACGACACGTCGCGCGGCGCCTGGTCCAGCCGCTTGCGGAAGTAGGAGAGCGTCGCGTCGTTGGCGAAGGCGTAGTAGGCCTCGAACCCATGGATGCGCTGTTCGTGGATGGCGGGGGCGAACAGCTCCGTCAGCGAGGAGGCGACGGCCTCCAGCGTCGTGCGCGTGCCGACGAAGTTGACGTAGGCGTCGACGGCGAAGCGCGTGGCCGGCAGGATGCCCTTCAGCGAGGTGACGTAGCCACGGTCAAGGCCGATGCCGTCGGTGAGGCGCAGCCAGCGTTCGATACCGCCCGCGCTCCCGTCCCCCGTTCCGTCGTGGTCGAGGACGCGGTGCATCCACTCCCGCCGCAGGGCGGGATCGGTGACGCGGGACATCAGCGTCAGATCCTTGCGGGGGATGGAGACCTGGTAATAGAAGCGGTTCAGCGCCCAGGCCTGGACCTGTCCCTTGTTCAGCTTGCCGCCGTGCAGCAGCGCGTGGAAGGGGTGGAGGTCGTGGTACTGGCGGGCGCCGATGGCGCGGAGCGCGCCTTCGAACTCCTCACGAGTCATCCGGTCCGCTCCCTTTCGGGATAACTCCGCGTCGGCGCGGCGGCGGTCCGGGCGGGTGCGCGGCACCCGCGGGAATCCGCCGCCGGCCATGGCTGCCTTGCCCCTTAGAGGTCGGCGCAGGCGTAGGCGTTGATTTCGTTGCCGACCGCGATTTCGCGAATCTTCGGCTTGCGCCACGTCTTCATGGTTCGTTTCCTCCATGTCCGGTACGGGCCGGTTGCCACTCCGGCTCAATAGGAAAGCGTACCGGGGCCGGGCCGGTGCGGCCATCATACTTGCGGGGTAGTACGGGGAAATTATGGGTAGTTTATTGTGCGGTGCAAAATAAAACGCGGCGCGGCAGCAGCTTGGAAGTGGAATAATTCTAAATGGATCGTGCTGATAACCATTGATGTATTAACTTCAATGGATTTCCGCTGAATGCGGTGGAATGGCCGTCTTTGCCTGTGCCGGCCGTGTCAAGGTGAGGGGTGCGTTGCGCAAAAGGGGTAATTCCGAAGGATTTTGCTCCTCATGACATGGCCCTCATGGCATGGCGATGCTTGAGCTTGTCCGGGGAGGGGCCGCATCATACCTGATGCATTGGGCACCTGATGCCGTGGGCGGAACCGTTCGGACGCAGGCCATGGGCAAGCACGCTTTCCTCCTCATGCTCGTCGCGCTCCTGTTCGGCGCCGGTGGCGCGCGGGCCGACGAGGGGTATCCCACGCTGGCGCGCGTCGACTACGTGCTGGGCTGCATGGCCGCCAACGGTCAGACGCCCGACGTGGTGCGCAAATGCGCGTGCAGCATCGACGCCATCGCCGCCCGCCTGCCCTACGACAAGTACGTGGCGGTGGAGACGGCGCGCACCATGCAGGACGCGCCGGGCGAGCGCGCGTCGCTGATGCGCGGCGTCGGCTGGATCAAGGACCTGCTGGACGAGTTCCGGCAGATCCAGGTCGCCGCCGACCTGAAGTGCTTCTGAGGGCATGCCCCTGCCTACGACCCCTGCGCCGCGCGGATCGGCCAGCTTTCCTTGAAGACGCGGCCGCGGGAGTCCTCGGCGGTGACCTCCAGCGTGCCTTCCTTTTCCGGCACCAGGGAGAAGTGGATGCTGGGATCCTCGCTGAGCGAGATGTCGGACGTCACGTCCAGCACCGGCGCGCCGTTGTAGCGGACGGAGACGGTCGTCACGTAGTGCGCGGGGATGTAGTAGTAGTTCAGCTGGTCGTACTGCATCCCGGTGTTGTTGGGATGGCTGATCAACAGCTGCGCGGTGACCGGCTGGCCGGCGACCAGGGTGTCCGGCAGGTTCAGCTTCATCTTGCCCATGCGGGCCAGCGTCAGCTGCGGGTTCTTCAGCGCGGGCGCGGAGCAGCCGCCGGCCGCCTTCACGAACCGCGCAGTCTTCAACAGGCGGCCGTCGCTGGTTTCGGCGATCGCGGTGACGTTGGTGTAGGCGTTGACGCGGATGCGCGTCTCCACCGCCTGCGGCCCGCCGTCGGCGAAGCGGAAGATGGCGGCCATCGGGACCGGGTTCTCGTCGACGATCAGGTGAACGGTGTTCACCTTCACGTCCGAACCGGGCGCCGTGGCGATGCGGATGGGCACCAGGGCCGCGTCGTGGGCGCGCGTCGGCGCCTCCAGGCTGAGGAGAGAACCGGCGTCCTCCACCGTGCGGCCGGCGAAGTACATGTCGCGCAGCATCTCCCAGCGCGCGGCGTCGTCGGCCGGCGCGGCCTGCGCCGTCGTGGTGAGCAGGGCGGCCAGGGCGGCGCCCGCCAGCGTTGCCTGCCGTAGTAAGGTCATCGCATCCTCCCTTCCTATTCCCACTCCAACTCGGCGAAGACCGCCGTGACGTTGCGCGGGTGGTATTCATCAAACAGTTGCCAGCGTGGTTTCTCCTGTGCCGCGACTTCGGCGATCGCCCGCTGGATGGTGCCGCCGGATTTCTGGACGGCGCGCACGCCGGTGACGAGCTGCTCCAGGTAGCGGCGCAGGCCGGCGGCGGCGTCGGGCCAGGGGGCGGCGGGCGGGCCGTGGCCGGGCACGGCGCGCTGCGCGGGGAGTGCCGCCAGCGTGTCGAGCGCCTTCAGCCAGCCCAGCGCCGTGCCGTCCACGGCGGGTGCCCGCTCCATGAACACGAGGTCGCCGGTCCACAGCGTGCCGGTTTGCCGGTCGAACACGGTCAGGTCGTTGTCCGTGTGGGCGGGCGGGTGGGCCACGAGGTCGAGGATCCGCCCGCCCAGGTCGATCTCCAGCTGGTCGGACACGGCGATGGCGACCGGCAGGAAGGCCACCTCGCGGGCGGCGTCGGCGCCGGCCGCCTCCTCGAACATGCGCAGGTAATGGGCGCTGCGCGCCATCAGCGCCGCCTGGAAGCGCTGGTGGGCCACGGTCCTGGCGCCGTCCTCCTGGAAGGCGGCGTTGCCCAGCACGTGGTCGGGGTGCATGTGGGTGTTGACGACGTAGCGGATCGGCAGGGCGGTGCGCGCCCGCACGGCCTCGCGCAGGCGCCGGCCGACGGCCGGGCCGCCGCCGGTGTCGATGACGGCGACAGCCTCGGCGCCGACGATGAAGCCGCAGTTGGCGATGTCGCCCTCGTTGCCGGCGTCCGTCTCGGCGTGGCGGCCGGCGTGGACGAAGACACCGGGGGCGATTTCAGTCACGGGCAGGGCGTCGGCGCGCGCCGGCACGGCCCAGAGCGCCCAGGCGCCGAGCACCGCCGCCGCAACGCGCAGCCCGACGGGCGCGCTTGCCGAAGATCTTGCCGCTGTCTCCCTCACCGAAAAACTATGCGGCTCATTCGAATGTTGGGGCAACGGAGCAAAGGTGGTCTTGCGGCGCACAACGCCGCGCCAGCCAGCCGACGCTGACGGCCGGCGCGAACCAGCCCACGCGTTCGCGCAGGTTCGGGGCGACGGGCAGGTGCGCTTCGAAGTCGCGGTAGGGCACGCCGCGCCGCGCCGCCAGACGGCGCACCAGGAAGCGGCCGGCCCCGGCACCGACCAGCGGGACGGCCTGGTCGGCGGGGGCGTTCGACAGCACCTGGTCGAGGGCGTCCTCGATGTGCCGGAGTTGTCGCTCGGCCAGATGACGGGCGAGGTGGCGGGCGGCGGGCAGGCTGTCCGGGCCGCAGTCCTCGCCCACCATGCGGAGCAGGCGGCGGGCGCTGGAGTCGGGGCCGCGGTCGCGGCCGTCGGCGGTGGGGTGCTGGTCGGCGCCGTCGGGCAGGCTGCCGGTCAGGCGGTGCACGTCGGCCATGGTGGCGAACAGCTCGGCCATCAGCGTGCGCGGGCGGCCGGCGAAGGGCACGGCGCGGGCCACCGCCATGACGGGGGTGCGCACGGCGCCGGTGTAGACCAGTTCCCCGGTCTCCAGCCGCTCGGCGTCGGTGTAGCCGGCGTGGCGCGGGCGGCCGGCGGCCAGCGGCACGATGTCCGTCGTCGTGCTGCCGACGTCGACCAGGATCCCGTCGCCGGCCGTGGCGGCCACCAGGGCGGTGGCGTACCAGTTGGCGGAGGCCACGGCGTCCGGGTGATCGGCCGCCGCATCCGCCGGGATCAGGCCGAAGGGGCCGGCGAACACCTGAAGGTCGGCGGTGGGGAGGGCGTAGCGCGTGGCCGCGATGATGCGGCGCACCCCGTCGGCGCGGTCGTCGAACAGGTCGGCCAGCTCGCCGGTCATGGTCGCGGCGGCGCGGGCGGGGGTGCCCCAGCGGGCGAGGATCGCCGCGATGGCGGCTTCCAGCCGGTCAAGCCCCTGCCACAGCGGGCACGGCACCTGATCGAGGTCGCGGAGCGTGCCGGATGCGTCGAACAGCGCGGCCTTGAGGTGCGCGCCGCCGATGTCGAGTCCAATCAGAGTGGGGCCGGTCAGAGCGCCGCTTCCCATTCCAGCGCCTCCAGGTTCAGGGTGACGGGACGGGCCGGGTCCGGCAGCGGTGGTGCTACGGGTGGTTCCCGCGCCAGCCCCAGCACGGCCGCCGCGACGTTCATTCCGACGGCGCGCCGCAGGCCGGCGTAGGAGGTGGTGAGGCGCGGGTTCACCTCCAGGATCGCTGGCAGGATCGCGGGGCCGCCGGACGCGGCGATGAAGTCGACGCCGACGTAGCCGAACAGGCCCGGCAGCGCCGCCGCGATGCGCCCGGCGAGGCCGGCCAGCTCGCGCGTCGCGGTCAGGCCGCCCACCACGCCCCCGCGATAGACGAGGGCGGAGCCGGACACGCCGACATGCTGGCGGTTCGCGCTCAGCAGCCACGCCCGCCCGTCGCGGCAGAGCATGGACAGGCTGGCCGGGGCGCCGGAGACGAAGGGCTGCACGACGAAGCCGGTTCGGTCGGCGCCGATGCGCCAGCGGTCCCATTCCGTACGGTCGCGCAGCAGGCGGGTGTCGGTGCAGCCGGCGCCGTCGTCGGGTTTCACGATCCAGGGGCCGTCGCCGGGCGGCACCTCCACGTTCTCGACGCGCCACGCCGGGACGGCGGGCAGGCCGGCGGCGGAGAGGGTGGCGGCGGTCGCCGCCTTGCTGGCCGTGACCGCCACGGCGTCGGCGCGGCTGTTGAGCAGGCGGCGGCCGGCGGCCTCGACCATGCGGGTGAAGCGTTCCAGCGCGCCGTCCGTTTCCGGGGCGATGGGCCAGACGGCGTCCACCGTCCGGGTGAGGTCACCCCAAAGCGCCCAGGACTCCGCCGGGTCGCGGACGGTTATGCTGTGCACCGTGCTGTGCCCCCCTGGCGGCAGCGGGGGCAGGCGGGCGTCGCGGGTCACCACGGGTGCCACGCCCGGCACGTCCGCCAGATCGGCCAGCAGGGCGCGCAGCATCAGGTCGCCCTCGCGCGCCAGGCTGGCGGGGATGGGCTGGCCGGGCGGCATGCCGCCGCCGGTCACGAACTCGCAGACCAGGATGCGCATGCGGAACTCCGGGAGGGGGACATGGTCCAGGTCATACCGGTGCTCGACCTGCGCGGCGGCGGCGTGGTGCACGCACACCGGGGGGAGCGGGGGCGGTACCCGCCGCTGGCCTCGACGCTGTGCGCGGGCAACGCGCCGGAGGCGGTGGTGCGGGGGCTGCTGGGGCTGTTCGCGTTCCGGGTCATCTACGTGGCCGACCTCGACGCCATAGAGGGAACGGGGGACAACGGGGCGGCGCTGATGCGGCTGGAAGCGGCCTTCCCGGAGGTCGGCTTCTGGGTGGACGCCGGCTTCCGGGATGCTACACAGGTCCGCAGCTTCCTGGCGCGGCACCGTGGCGACGCGGTGATCGGCAGCGAGAGCCTGGACGGCGTCGAACCGCTGGAGGAACTGGCGGGGGAGCGGCGCATCGTCCTCTCGCTCGACTTCCGCGACCGCTTCGTCGGGCCGCCCGGCCTGTTGGGGCGCGCCGACCTGTGGCCGGACCGGGTGATCGCCATGACGCTGGCCCGCGTCGGGTCCGGCGAAGGGCCGGACCGGGCGCGGCTGGCCGAGCTGCGCCGCGCGGCTCCGCACGTCCGGCTGTTCGCCGCCGGGGGCGTGCGCGGTGCCGGCGACCTGCGGACCCTCGCGGCCGACGGCGTCGCGGGGGCGCTGGTGGCGACGGCGCTGCACGACGGGCGCATCGGGCGGGCGGACCTGGACGCGCTGGGCGGCTGACGCTCCCCCCGCCGCTGCGGGAGGAGCGCCGGAGGCGTTACGCCGCGAACGGGTGCTTGACCCGGTCCTTCTGGTTCATCAGGTCCTGCGCCGTCGGGTAGCCGCTGACCGCGCGCTCGATGGCTTCCTTGGTGGCGCGGTAGTTGTAGTCCTGGATCTTGGCGTTGTCCTTGGCTTCCCAATGGATGAAGACGCCGACGCAGATGAAGATGTTGTCCACCTCGTCCTGCGGGATGGTGCCTTCGGCGACGCAGTCGGCCACCGCCTTGGCCACCGCGTGCTGCGCGGGGCCGAACATCTGCACCGCCTGCTCGGCCCCCTTGATGGTGACCTTGTTGAACAGGATCGTCGAGGGCTTGCACTGCAGGTTCGGGGCGACCACGGCCAGAAGGGACGTGAAGCCGTCCTTGTTGTTGGTCAGCGCGTTGCAGAACGCGGTCTCCACCGCGCTGCCGCGCGGCCCCATGATCAGGTCGATGTGCGCCACCTCGTTGCCGTCGCCGACCAGCGACTCACCGACGAGCACACGGTTGATCTTGGCGGATGATCCCCCCCACATGGCCATGGCGTTTCTCCCTTGCGTTGATGGCGTTGGTTGATGGCGTTTGGTTCTGGGCGCCGTCCGTCGTGGGTGGCTCAAGTCCGTAGCATCAACCAGAGGGAAAAGAGGCAGGCCACGACAATATCGGCGGTAGTGCCTGGATTTACGCCATTGTATTTGAGTTCGCGGTCCAACTCCCCCAGGCGCGTTCGCGTTAGCTTTAAAGCGCGGTCGGAGCGTTCTTCCTCTCTCAATTCCGCGGCGCGGCGGCATAGCCGGTCAGCCGCGTCCACCCCGTATTTGCGGATGACATGGCTGTCCGGAATGGTGGCGAGAAGGTCGAGGTAGAGGAGTTCCGCGGCGCCCTCGCACGTCGCCCCGGCGGCCAGCGCATCGCGCAGGCGCGGGACGCCGGTGTCGAAGACGTCGGCGTAGGCGGTGGCGTACTGGAAGGCGATGCGGTCGCGGTCCTGCGCTTCGCGCATGGCCTCCAGCAGGGTGACGGTGGCGGGGGCGTGCACGTCGCTGCCCGCGACCCGGCCAAGGCCTGCGGGGGCGGCCAGCGCGATGGCGCGGAAGGCGAGGTCGGCGTCGGCCACGGTGAGGGCGTCCAGCACGCGGCGCAGCCGGTCGCGCAGGGAGGCGGGGCCACCGGACAGGGCGGCCTGCGCCAGCGGGGCGGCCAGCAGGACGATGCCGAGGTTGGTGTTGCAGCCGGCGACGGCCTGCGTGGCGCGGATGCACGCGAGGATGCGCGCGCCCACCGTCAGGCCGGGGTCGGCGAGGATGGGGGCGGTCGCCTCCGCGCTGGCGAGGAACTGGTCTACCGTCATGCCGTGGCCGGCGGCGTGAACGTGGACGTTGCCGGGCTTCAGCGCCCGCAGCTCCGTCTGGCAGGCGGCGAGGTAGGCGCCGGCGACGCCGGTGGCCGGGTCAGGCGGGCAGGGCAGCCAGATCGGCATGACGGTTCACCCGTTCCACGAAATCCTCCGCCAGGGCGTCGGCGATGTCGACGGGGGCGACGCGCTGGAGGCCCTGCCACGCCGGCATGCTGTTGACCTCCAGCACCAGCCAGCGGCCGTCCGCGGACTGGATCAGGTCGACGCCGGCATAGGCGGCGCCGACCGCGCGGGCGGCGCGCACGGCCAGTGCGGCGGGTTCGTCGTCGGTGGGGGCGGCCTCGCACACGCCGCCCTGGTGGACGTTGGTGATCCAGGTGCGGCCGTGCCGGGTCATGGCGGCGACGGCGCGGTCGCCGACGACGAACACCCGGCGGTCCCGCCACTCCCCGGCCGTGCGCGGGGGAATGAAGGGCTGCAGGTAGTAGACGCCGGCCGTCGCGTCGGCGTCGGGCAGCGCGTCGGGGCCGTCCAGGCGCCGCAGGCCGCGACCCTGGGCGCCGAACAGCGGCTTCAGAACCTGGTCGGGCGTGGCGGCCAGGGAGCGGCGCGCCTGGTCGGCGCTCTGCGTGGCGAGCGTGGGGGGCGTGGGCAGGCCGGCGCGGGCCAGCAGGAAGCTGGTCATACTCTTGTCCACGCAACGCTCGATGGCGCGGGCGTCGTTGCACACGGGCACGCCGAGCGCGGACAGCGCGTGCAGGACGGTGAGGCGCAGCGTCACCTGTTCGAAGCTGCCCTGGCCGACGACCCGCACGAAGACGCCGGCCGGCGGCGCGTCCCCGAAGCCGGGGATCGACAGGCCGGTGGCGGTCAGGCCGGCGGCCACCCCGCAGTCGCGCGGGGACACGCAGCGGCAGGGCAGGCCGCGCGCCTCGATGGCGCGCTTCAGGCGCGGCGTGTGCCAGTCCGACCGGTCGGTGAGGATGAGGGCGGTGCGATCAGGGGACATGCGCGAACGACCGCTCCACCAGTTCGGGGGCCAGGGTGCCGGCGTGGAAGCTGTGGCCGCTGTCCAGCGCGGTGACGGTGACGCGCGCCGGGCTGAACAGCATGGAATCGATGGCGTAGAAGTCGCCCTTCACCGCCGCGAACACCTCGGCGAAGGGCCGGCCGTGGTCGCGCGAGGCGGAGGAGGGCAGGCGGTTGGCCAGTTCCTCGGCCTCCACGTCCGGGCCGGTGACGTGCAGTTGCACGGTGCCGCCGTAGAGGATGGCGTCGTTGGTGCGGCCCATGGCGGTGAGGAAGCCGCCGCCCGGCGGCGGCAGCGGTGCCATGCCGATGCCGTCCACGACGCGCTCCAGCGGGAAGCCCAGCGCGTGCACCTTGTGCAGCGCCACCTCCAGCACGCGCGCCACCACCTGCACCGTGCCGGCGAGGCTTTGCGTGGGCGTCAGGACCAGGGTGAGGTTTTCCGGCGCGATGGCGCAGGTGGATGCGATGTGGGCGACCAGTTCGGCCGGCGGGGGCTTGTCCACCTCCAGCACGAAGGCGGCGTTGTCGGCCGTGTCGGTGTAGCCGAGTTCGTCGAACAGCGCCTCCTGCCGCGCCAGCGCGCGGCCGGGGCCGGAGCCCAGCGCGAAGAAGTCACCGTGGCTGAGGCTCCAGCCCGCGTACTGGCTGGCGAGGCAGGCCAGCACCGGCTGGGCGCTGTGCACCGTCACGCCGAACGGCCACGCCGCCGCGCCGGGAACCGCGCCCAGCGTGGCGCGGCCGAGGCCGCCCATGCACAGCTCGGCGATCCGCCGCCCGGCCTCCAGCCCGCCTGGATGGCGGATGCCGGCGTCGACGACGCGGGCACCGCCGATGCGTTCGACGCCGAGGCGGAGCGACGGGGCGTCGTCGATCAGGCGTGCGGCCAGCGGGGCGGAGAGGGTGGCGAGGCTCGGCCGGGTGTTAACGGTCATGGCTGCATCTCCAGGGTGTCGGCGGCCAGCAGGGCGGCCGTCAGGTGCCGGCGCCGCTGCTCCGCCCGGCGGCGGGCGCGGCCGACGCTGGTTCCCTCGGCCAGCACCGTGCACACGGGTTCGCCGGGCGCGATGCGGGCGGGGGCGGAGGGGCGGTCGGCGGTCCAGGCGGGCCAGTCGGTGCGGTCGATCCGCAAGGGTGCGGTGGCGTAGTGGACGAGGGCGGCGCGGCAGTTCCACAGGGACGGCAGCCGGTCGGGCAGGCGGCCGGCGCAGGCGTCCGCGTGCAGGGCGAGCAGGGGCGGCATGGGATCGCGGTCGAAGACGTCGAGCGAGGCGCCGGGGCGCGGGTTGACCTCCAGCAGGTGGAGGGTGTCGCCCGCCACCAGGAAATCGGCGCTGTTGAGCCCGACGAGGCCGAGCGCTTCGGTCAGGCGGGCCACCATGGCGGACATCGGGCCGGCCACCCGTTCCGGCAGGCGCAAGGGGCCGGCGGCGCCGCCGTAGCGGTAGGGGGCGTCGGGCGCGGGGGAGGCCCATTGGCGGCTGAGGCCGACGACGCAGGCGCGGCGCCCGTCGGCCAGGAAGAGGACCGATACCGGGTGGCCGCCGATGCGGCGCTGGACGTACCAGCCCGGCGGGGCCGGGCCGGGGACGGCTGGCCGGATGTGGCCGCCGCCGCTGCCGCCGATGCGCTTCAGCAGGTGGCCGTCGGCGGGGGGGGGCGCCTCCGCCCGCACCTCGGGATGCGGGATGCCGAGGCGGTGCAGCAGGGCGGCGAAGGCGAACGGGTCCTTGGTGCGGGCAACGGCGTCGGGCGGGTTGCCGAGCAGAGGGCGCCCGGCGGCGATGCGGGCCAGCAGGGTCGGGTCATCCTCGAAGCCGGAGCCGTAGACCAGCGGCACGCCGCGCAACGCGGGCGCCGACAGCGCGTCGAGCAGGGCGTCGGCGTCCAGGCGCAGGCCGGCGGACGGCAGGCGGACGCAGGGGGCGGCGAGGCGGCGGGCGTCCTCGTCGGCGAACAGGTCGACGGCGGCGGGGCGCAGGCCGGCGCGCACGGCGGCGGCGGCCAGGGCGCGGGCCGACAGGGCTACCGCTACGATGTCCGGGCGGTCAGCCGGCGATGTCGCGGGCGGCATCGTAGGCATCGCGGAAGTCGAGGTAGACCGCCGCGTCGGCCTGGGCCATGCGCTGCAGCAGGGCGTGCTGGACGCGGAACTTGACGCCGCCCACCGCCAGCGCGCCGATGCCCACGCCGCGCCCGCCGGGCAGGGGCGTTCCGTCGTCCTGCGCCGCCACCCCCTCGATGCCGGACGGCGGCACGGCGTTGATGTCGGCCGCGGCGAGAAGGCGGGGGGCTGCGGCGAGGTGGCGGGCGGAGAGGATCTGCAGGCCGGCCCTGCCGCAGGCGAACACCACCTCGGCGTCGGCCAGCAGCCGCTCCTTGAAGGCGTCGTCGGGGGCGTCGGCGCAGGCCAGTTCGACGTTGAAGCGGCGGTGGAACTCGGCCGCCTTGGGCTCCACGCCGGACAGGCCGCGGTGGCTGACCAGGGTGACGCGCCCGCCGGCCAGCGCCGCGATCACGCCGGCCGTGCCGCCGACCACGCCGGTGGCGCCGTAGACCTGGACGTTCAGGCCCTTCAACCCCTCCGGCCGGGTGCGGCGCAGCGCGCGTTCCACCACCGCGACCAGGGCGGCGGCGGTGGTGAAGGCGCCGGAGGGATCGACCATGGCGGAGATGGTGAAGGGCGGGAACATGGAGATGCGGGCGGAGTCCAGCATGTCCAGCGCCACCAGCGCGTCGCGCCCGCCGATGAACAGGCCGGTGCGCGCGGCGTTGGCGGGATCGCGGGAGAACATGGCGTCCTGCGTGATGCCGGCGACCTCGCCCGGTTCCACCTGCGTATAGGGGAACAGGGTGGTGATGCCGGCGTCGGCGGCCATGTTCACGTCGAAGGCGCTGACGTGCTTCAGCGGGGTCAGCATGTGCAGGACGTAGGGTGCGGGCATGATGTCCTCCCCCGTTCAGGTGGTTGCGCGGGCGGCGGCGGTGTCCACCGTGGCGCCGTCGTTGCGGCCGCGGCACAGGCGGAACTCCAGCGCGGTGCCGGGGCGGCGGCGTTCGGCCTCGGCCAGCAGGGATTCGGCGCGGGCGGCGTCCCCGACGATGGCGAAGCCGGTGGGACCCCAGGAGCTTTGGCCGACGCCGGGGATGCCCTGCGCCTCCAGCCAGGACAGCACGTCGGCGACCTCCGGGCTGGTGAAGCGGCCGCCCTGGACGGGGGCGAAGTGGTCGCCCACGGCGCGCTGCAGCTCGCCTACCGCGCGGCCGAAGCCGTCGGCGTCGCCCTCCGCCAGCGCCGGCAGGGCGGCCATGACCATCAGGCGGCAGAGATGGCCGGCGCGTTCGGCCGGGAAGGGGGGGAGATCCTTGAAGGCCTGCGTCTCGGCGCTGCCGTGCAGGCCCTGGCCGTCGCGGTGCAGGATCAGCAGGACGCGCCAGCTGTCCGGGAAGGGCAGGCGGGCGATTATGGGCGGCGGCGCCTCCCCGGGGCCGCGGCCGCCGTCGAGGATGACGCCGCCCGCCTCGAACGCGCCGATGCCGATGCCGGAGCGGGCACCGCGCTCCAACTCCGCCGCCACCGCGCGCACGGGCATGGGGCGGCCGTGGAGGTGCGACGCGTTAAGGTGTGACAGGGCGGCGCCGACCGCCAGCCCCATCTGCGTGCCGGAGCCGAGGCCGACGTGTTCGGGAATGGCCTTCTCGACACTCAATTCCGCGCAGGCGGGCCAGCCGAAGCGGTCGCACAGCGTGCGCGCGGCCTTCAGCGCCCGTTCGGACGATGGGCCGGTGGCGCGCAGGCCGTCGGCGGGGCGCGCGCGGATGGTGGTGGCGAGGCCCTCCAGGGTCAGGCCGAGGCTGCCGAAACGGCGGCCCAGGCCGCCGTTCATGTCGAGGAATCCAAGATGCAGTCGAGCGGGCGCGGTGACCCGGACCTCCCCGGAATGGACCTCCCCCAGATAATCGACGCCGCGAGGCATGAGAACCTCATCTGTTTAAGGAAAGTTGCGTCGCTTTTTTCACCATGATAATCTTGAGTTAAAAAAACGCCCCAATCCAATAGTATATACCTCTTTCGGAATGCAGGCTGTTCGGTTCTTCTGGGGAGGAAGACATGGCCGATGCGCGGGAAAAACCCCATTCGGATGCGGAAATCCCGGATCGTGTGAGGCCGATACTGTCGCGCTGGCGTTTCAGGCGCTGGTGAGGGCGCTGTCATGGCGACCCACCGGGACGTCGTGTGCCCGTTCTGCGGCCTCGGCTGCGACGACCTGACGGTCAAGGCGGCGGCGCGTGGCTTAACGGCGCAGTCCACGGATTGCCCGATCGCGCAGGATGGCTTCGGCCGCATGCGGCCGGCGGAGCCGCCGCGCGTCGGAGGGGCGCCGGTGGCGCTGGAGGACGCGGTGCGGGCCGCCGCCGGGGCGCTGGGCGGCAGCCGGGCGCCGCTGGTCGCCGGGCTGGGCTGTGACGTGGACGGCGTGCGCGCCGCGCTGGCGCTGGCCGAGCGGCTGGGGGCGGTGGTCGACCACGCAGGCTCGGAGGGGCTGTACCGCAACCTCGCGGTGCTCCAGCGCACGGGGTGGATCGCCACGACCTTTGCGGAGGTGCGCAACCGCTGCGACCTGCTGCTGGTCGTCGGGCCGGATCCGGCGCCCTTCCACCCGCGCCTGTACGAACGCTGGGTGGCGCCCGCACCGGCCTATCGGGAGCCGGGTTCGCGCGCCGTGGTGTTCCTGTGCGGTGAACCGGCGGAGCGCACGCGGGCAGCGCTGGCCGGCGTGCCGGTGACGGTGCTGCCCGGCGCTGCCGGGGAGGTCGGCGACGCGGTGGCTGTGCTGTCGGCGGCGCTGGCCGATCCGGCCGCGGCCGGGGGTGAGATGGGGGCGCTGGCGGAGCGGCTGCGGGCGGCGCGCTACGCCGTGGTGGCGTGGGCGGCGGCGGGGTTCGAGGGGGCGCACGCGGACTTGGTCGTGGAGCGGCTGTCCGGGCTGGTGCGGGAGGTCAACCGGCACACGCGCTGCGCCGGGCTGCCGCTGTCCGGGCACGACAACGTGGTCGGCGCCAACCAAGTGTGCACGTGGCAGCTGGGCGTTCCGTTGCGCACGTCGCTGGCCGGCGGGGTGCCGGTGCACGACCCGCACCGTTTCGCGTGGCAGCGGTTCCAGGAGGTGGCGGACGCCGTGCTGTGGATCTCCGCCTTCCGGCCGGAGGTGCCGGACTTTCCGGTGGGGAAGCCGGTGGTGGCGCTGGCGCCGCCGGGGACCGTGTTCGCTGCCGAGCCGGCCGTGTTCATCCCCGTGGGCACGCCGGGCATCGACCACGCCGGGCATGTCTTCCGCGGCGACACGGTGGTGGCGTTGCGCACAGGGCGGCTGATCGACCGCGGGCTGCCGGACGTCGCCACGGTGCTGAACGCCATTCTGGCGGCGCTGCCGCAGGAGGTTGCATGCTGACGAAGCTGGCCGGGGGGCGCGTCTACGATCCCGCCAACGGGCGTGACGGGGAGGTGGGCGACCTGTACGTGCGGGACGGGCGCATCATCGCCGATCCCGGTCCCGGTGCCGCGCCGGACGAGACGGTGGACCTGTCCGGCAAGGTGGTGATGGCCGGCGCCATCGACATCCACAGCCACATCGCCGGCGGCAAGGTCAACATCGCGCGCATGCTGATGGCGGAGGAGCACCGAGCCTTTCCCGTGGAGGCGGAGGGGCTGTGCCGGTGCGGCGGCGGGGTGGCCAGCCCGTCCACCCACGTGACCGGCTGCCGCTACGCCCAGATGGGCTACACGGCGGCGTTCGAGCCGGCCATGCTGCCCAGCAACGCCCGCCACGCGCACCTGGAAATGGCGGACATCCCGCTGATCGACACTGGCGGCTATGTGGTGCTGGGCAACGACGATCTGTTCCTCGACCTGCTGGCCTCGGGTGCGGGGGAGGAGGTCATCGCCGACTACGTCGCCTGGACGCTGAACGCCACGCGCGCACTGGCGGTGAAGGCGGTGAACCCCGGCGGGATCAACGCCTTCAAGTACAACCAGCGCCGCCTGGACGTGGACGAGGCCGGGCCGTTCCACGCGGTGACGCCGCGCCGCATCCTGACGGCGCTGGCGGGTGCCGTGCAGCGGCTGGGCATCCCGCATCCGCTGCACCTGCACGGCTTCAACCTGGGCGTTCCGGGGAACGTGGAGGCGACGCTGGACAGCATCGCGGCGGTCGATGGCTTGCGCCTGCACCTGACGCACGTGCAGTTCCACGCCTACGGCGCGGAAGGCGACCGGCGCTTTTCCTCCGCCGCCGCGCGGGTGGCGGAGGCGGTGAACCGGCGGCCGAACCTGTCGGTGGACGTCGGGCAGATCATGTTCGGGCAGACGGTGACGGCGTCCGCCGACACCATGGCGCAGATGGGCAACACCGGGCTCGCGCACCCGAAGAAGTGGGTGATGATGGACATCGAATGCGACGCGGGCTGCGGCGTCGTGCCCTTCCGCTACCGCGACAAGGCGTTCGTCAACGCGCTGCAATGGGCGATCGGGCTGGAGCTGTTCTTGCTGATCGACGATCCCTGGCGCGTCTTCCTGACCACCGACCATCCCAATGGCGCCCCCTTCACCAGCTATCCCGAGCTGATCCGGCTGCTGATGGACCGCGACTATCGCCTGGCCAAGCTGGCGGAGCTGCACCCGGCGTTGCCCAGGCACACCATCCTGGCGGAGCTGAAGCGGGAATACACGCTGGGCGAGATCGCCACCATGACGCGGGCGGCCCCCGCACGGATCCTGGGGTTGAGCGACCGCGGGCACCTGGGGCCGGGGGCGGCGGCGGACGTGGTGGTCTACACCGACCGGGCGGACCGCAAGGCGATGTTCGAGAAGCCGGACATGGTGTTCAAGGACGGCCGGCTGGTGGTGCGCGACGGCGTCGTGGTGGCGCTGGCGCGCGGGCGCACGCACGTGGTGGAGCCCGCCTACGACCCGGCCATCGAGGCGCGGATCGCCCGCCACTTCGACGAACGGATGGGGATGAACCTGCGCCACTTCCGCATCGCGAAGGACGAGATCCGCGGCGGCGACGGCCTTGTCCGTCATAACTGCACGCCGGGGGCGTTCTGATGGAACGGAACGGCGTGCGCATCGAGGAGACGTTCGCCGAAGCGTTCCCCATGCTGGGCACGCGGCTGGTTGTCACCGCCGACACGCCGGCGTGGGTGCAGGCCGCCGTGGTCAGCATGACGGGCTTCGCCACCTCCGTCATCGGCTGCGGCTGCGAGGCGGCGCAGGAACGGCTGCTGTCGCCGGACGAGACGCCGGACGGGCGGCCGGGGGCGGCGGTGCTGCTGTTCTCCATCTCCAAGGCGGAGCTGGCGAAGCAGGTGGTGAACCGTGTCGGGCAGTGCGTGATGACGGCGCCGGGCACCGCCTGCTACGCCGGGCTGGCGGAGGGGGAGCCGATCGCGCTGGGCAACAGCCTGCGCTACTTCGGCGACGGCTGGCAGATCGCCAAGCGGATCGGCGGCCGGCGCTACTGGCGCATCCCGGTCATGGACGGGGAGTTCCTGTGCGAGGCGACCGCCCCGGTGGCGGCGGGGGTGGGCGGGGGCAACTTCATCATCCTGGCGGCCGACCGGCGGGCGTGCCAGACCGCGGCGCTGGCGGCGGTGACGGCGATCCGCGCGGTGCCCGGCGCCATCCTGCCGTTTCCGGGCGGGGTGGTGCGCTCCGGCTCCAAGATCGGGGCGAAGTACAAGGGGCTGATCGCATCGTCCAACACCGCCTACTGCCCGACGCTGCGCGGCGCGCTGCCGTCCCTGGTGCCGGAGGGGGTGGAAGCGATCCTGGAACTGGTCATCGACGGCATGAGCGCGGACGAGGTCGCGGCGGCCATGCGCGCGGGCATCGGCGCGGTGGTGGCGCTGGGGGCGGCGGCGGGCGTGGTGGCGGTGACCGCCGGCAACTACGGCGGCAAGCTCGGCCCCTATCACTTCCATCTGCACGAGGTGATGGCATGACCGGCGTGATCCTGACCGTGCGCGACCCAGCCGGGCCGCCCATCGACATGGCGGGCGTGCTGCCGGGGCGCGACGGGGTTGCCGACCTGCCCTTGCTGCGCGGGCGGGAGCGGCACCGGCTGGAGGACCTGTTCGCGGTGGCGGACGGCGGGCCGGACGGGGCGCTGATCCTGCGGCCGGGCGGGGCGGTGCTGGACAACGTCGGCGCCGGCATGGCGGCGGGCGAGATCCTGGTGGAGGGAGACTGCGGCGCCCACGCCGGGCGCGGCATGCGAGGCGGCACGCTGATCGTCGAGGGATCGTGCGGCGCCTTCGCGGCGGCGGAGATGGCCGGCGGGCGGGTGCGCATCGCGGGCGACGCCGGGGATTTCCTGGGCGCGCCGCTCGCCGGCAGCCCGCGCGGGATGACGGGCGGCTCCGTCGTGGTGGGCGGCAACGCCGGGGACCGGGTGGGGGAGCGGATGCGGCGCGGCGTGATCAGCGTGCAGGGGCAGGCCGGTGCCCTGTGCGGGGCGCGGATGATCGCCGGGACCATCGTGGTGGGCGGCGGCTGCGGGGCGGGGGTGGGCCTCGCCATGCGGCGGGGGAGCATCCTGCTGCCCCGATTGCCGGCGGAAACACCGGCCGGGTTCGCGGACGGCGGGGAGCATGACTGGCTGTTCGTGGAACTGCTGCGCCGCGACCTGACGGGGGCCGGCGCGTGGCCGGCGGGCTTCGCGGCGGAGGGGATCCGCGCGCGCCGCCTGCTGGGCGACCGTTCGGCGGGGGGTATAGGCGAGGTGCTTATCCTTTCAGGGGTATAGCTTGGGCGCGGCGGCAACGCCAGATTGATGGGGGTGCGAACAAAAACGCCCGGTGAAGGCGGTTCTATCAGGGCGGTCCGGGGAGGGAGTGTCATGGGGGCTTGGCGTCTGCTGGTCGTCGCGTGCGCGCTTGCGCTGGCCGGGCAGGCGCCCATGCCGGCCCTGGGCGCCGATCCGGCAGCGGTCCGCATCGGCTACCTGACGCGGGAGGAGGAGCCGGCCATCCCGCAGACCTTCCTGGAACCGGTGGTGGACGACGAGGGCGTGCAGGGTGCCCGCCTCGCCATCACCGACAACAACACGACCGGCCGCTTCCTGAACCAGAGCTTCGAACTGGTCGAGACCGTGGTGCCGCAGGACGGCAGCGTGGAGGAGGCGGTGCGGGCATTGGCCGCCGACGGCGTGCGCCTGTTGGTCGCCGACCTGCGCGCCGACGAGCTGGCGGCGGTAGCGGCGGTGCCGGAGGCGCGGGGGATGCTGATCCTCAACACCCGCGCGCCGGACGACGCGCTGCGCAACGAGGGCTGCTGGGCCAACCTGCTGCACGTGGCGCCCAGCCGGCGAATGCTGGCCGATGGGCTGGCGCAGTACCTGGCGCTGCGGCGCTGGTCGAACTGGCTGCTGGTGGTCGGGCGCACGCCGGAGGACGCGGCGTACGCCGAGGCGCTGCGCCGCGCCGCGAAGCGCTTCGGTGCCAAAATCGTCGAGGAGAAGACCTGGACCTTCGAGGACGCCAACCGCCGCGTCGACACCGGGCACGTCACCATGCAGTCGGAGGTGCCCGTCTTCACCCAGGCGCGCGAGCACGACGTGCTGGTCGTCGCCGACGAGGCGGACGCCTTCGGCGAGTACCTGCCCTACCGCACGTGGTCGCCCCGGCCGGTGGCCGGCACGCACGGGCTGGTGCCCACCGCGTGGGCGCGCGTGCATGAGCAGTGGGGGGCGACGCAGCTGCACAGCCGGTTCGAGCGGCAGGCCGGGCGCTGGATGCGGGCGCGCGACTACACCGCCTGGATGGCCGTGCGCGCGGTGGGGGAGGCGGCGACGCGCACCAGCTCCACCGACGCGCGGGCGCTGGCCGCCTTCATACGCGGGCCGGACTTCGCGCTGCCGGCCTTCAAGGGGCAGGGGCTGACCTTCCGCGAGTGGGACGGGCAGCTGCGCCAGCCGGTTCTGCTGGCCGGGCCGCGCACGCTGGTGTCGGTGTCGCCGCAGCCGGGCTTCCTGCACCAGTTCTCGGAACTCGACACGCTGGGCGACGACCGGCCGGAGAGCCGGTGTCGCAACCGGTCATAAACAAGGGAGGAAGAGTGCCATGTGGACCGCCCGGGGCGCCCTGATCGCGCTGCTGAGCCTCGCCGTTATTGAACCCGTTTGGGTCGAGCCCGTGTGGGCCGACACGATCTTCGTGTCGAACGAGAAGAGCAACACCATCTCCGTGGTGGACGGGGAGAAGCTGGCGACGGTGGCGACGATCAAGGTCGGCCGGCGCCCGCGCGGCATCACCTTCAACCAGGACATGACGCGCATCTACGTCTGCGTCGGCGACGACAACCGCATCGACGTGGTGGACGTGGAGACGCGCAAGGTGGTGGACCGCCTGCCCTCCGGCCCCGATCCGGAGCTGTTCGTGCTGGAACCGGCCGGGCGCCTGCTGTACGTCGCCAACGAGGACGACAACATGGTGTCGGTGGTGGACACGCAAGCCAAGAAGATCGTCGGTGAGATCCAGGTGGGCGTGGAGCCGGAGGGGATGGGCATCAGCCCGGACGGCAAGATCCTGGTGAACACGTCCGAAACCACCAACATGGCGCACTTCATCGACACGGCGACGCACAAGATCACCGACAACGTGCTGGTGGACGCCCGGCCGCGGGTGGCGCAGTTCACGGTGGACGGGAAGTTCGTCTGGGTGTCGTCGGAGATCGGCGGGACGGTCAGCGTGATCGACACGGCCACCCGCAAGATCGTCCACAAGATCAGCTTCGCCGTCCAGGGCGTGCCCAAGGAGGCGGTGCAGCCGGTGGGCATCGAGCTGACGCGCGACGGCACCCGCGCCTTCGTGGCGCTGGGGCCGGCCAACCGCGTGGCCGAGATCGATGCGAAGACGTACGAGGTGAAGCGCTATCACCTCGTGGGGCAGCGGGTGTGGAACCTGGCGCTGTCGCCGGACGAGAAGCGGCTGTACAGCACCAACGGGGTCAGCAACGACATCTCGGTCCTGGACCTGGAGCGGGGGCGGGTCGTGAAGTCGGTGGCGGTCGGGGGCGCGCCGTGGGGGGTGATCGCCAAGCCGTGAGGGACGACACCATCCAGGCCCTGGAGGTGGAGGCGCTGAGCCACCGGTTCGGCGCCCGCACGGCGCTGGACGGCGTGTCCTTCGCCGTGCCGGCAGGGCGGTTCGAGGTGCTGCTGGGGCTGAACGGGGCGGGCAAGACGACGCTCTTCTCGCTGATCACGCGGCTGTACAACAGCCGCTCCGGCGCCATCCGGGTGCTGGGTTCCGACATGCGCCGGCAGCCCACGCAGGCGCTGGCGCGCATCGGCGTGGTGTTCCAGCAGCCGACGCTGGATCCCGACCTGACGGTGATGCAGAACCTGCGCTACCACGGCGGGCTGCACGGCCTGTCCGACGCCGTGATCGAGGAACGGGCGCGCGAGGAACTGGCCCGCATCGGCCTGACGGAGCGCGCGGGCGAGCGGGTGCGCGCCCTGTCCGGCGGGCAGCGGCGGCGGGTGGAGATCGCGCGGGCATTGCTGCACCGGCCGCGCCTGCTGCTGCTGGACGAGCCGACGGTCGGGCTGGACGTGGATTTGCGCCGGCAGGTGATCGATCACGTCCACGCCCTGTGCCGGGAGCAGGGGCTGGCGGTGCTGTGGGCCACGCACCTGCTGGACGAGGCGCGGGCGGGGGATGGCGTGGTCGTGCTGCACCGCGGGCGGGTGCTGGCCGACGGGACGGTGGCGGAGGTGTGCGCGGCGGCGGGGGTGGAGACGCTGGACGAGGCGTTCGCCGCGCTGACCGGCCCCAGCTCCACCGGAAAGGGAGGGCGGCCATGAACGCGGCGCTCTACTGGCGCTGCCTGCGCAGCATCATCGTGCGGGAGGGGCTGCGCTTCGTGCACCAGCGCGAGCGGTTCTTCGCCGCGCTGGTGCGGCCGCTGGTGTGGCTGGCGATCTTCGCGGTGGGGTTCCGCGCCGTTCTGGGCCTGTCGATCATCCCGCCCTACGGCACCTACATCCTGTACGAGGAATACGTGGTGCCGGGGCTGGTCGCCATGATCCAGCTGTTCAACGGCATGCAGAGTTCGCTGTCCATGGTCTATGACCGCGAGATGGGCAGCATGAAGACGCTGCTGGTCAGCCCGCTGCCACGCTGGTACCTGCTGGTGTGCAAGCTGCTGGCCGGCGTGCTGGTGTCGATCGCGCAGGCCTACGTCTTCATCGCCATCGCGTGGTTCTGGGACGTGCGGCCGCCGCCCCTGGGCTATCTGGCGGTGCTGCCGGCGCTGGTGCTGGGCGGGCTGATGCTGGGGGCGCTGGGGCTGCTGCTGTCGTCCTTCATCAAGCAGCTGGAGAACTTCGCGGGGGTGATGAACTTCGTCATCTTCCCGATGTTCTTCGCGTCTTCCGCGCTCTACCCGGTGTGGCGCATCCGCGAGGGCAGCCCGGCGCTGGCCATGGTCGCGGAATTCAATCCGTTCACCCATGTGGTGGAGTTGATCCGCTTCGCGCTGTACCTGGACGTGAACCCGACGTCGGCGCTGGTGGTGGCGGGGGCGACGGTGCTGTTCCTGGGGGCGGCGATCCTCGCCTACGATCCCGGCCGCGGCTTCTGGGCGCGGCGCGGCGGGCCGGCCGAACAGGCGTGAGCGGGGGAACGGCGCCGCGGTTCGTCCGGTTGACTCCTCAAGGCCGCCCGGCCGCCGGCCGGGCGGCGATTGTGGGAGGACGGTATCATGGCGACCGACAAGAAGCAGACGACGCCGCGCGGCGAGCAGGGCGTGCTGGGCAACAAGCAGGAATTCAAGAAGGACGAGGCCCAGGGCCGCAAGCCGGGCACGGACGAGCAGGCCAAGGACGAGATCGGCCACATGGGCGAGGCGACCAAGCGCAACACCAAGGCGAAGGACGTGCGCTGAACGCGGCGGCAGGCGACCCGTAGGTTGGGTTGAGCCGCAGGTGAAAACCCAACGCGCTTGCCATGCCGGCGGCGTTGGGTTTGCGCTGGCGCTGAACCCAACCTACGAACCCCTGCCTACGAACCTCCGCCTTTGTCCTGTGCTGCAATTGACAGTGGTGGCCGGGCGAGGCGGTGGCGACTTTCGTGCATTTCCCCTGTTGAGTGTTGCGAGGCCTGAGCATCAGGTGATGCGCGGCCATCCAACACCGTACTGGAGGAAAGACCCATGAGGGATTTGCGACGCGCGTCCATCACGTCCGTGCTGGCCTTGGGACTGGCCTGTGCGGCGGTTCCGGTGGCGGCCCAGTCCTCGTCGGGCAGCACGTCCACGCCGGGCGCGAGTTCGACCACCGGCACGCTGCCGGACAACTCGCTGGCCGGGCAGCGGCAGGGCGCCATGAGCGGCGGCAAGGCCCCGCAAACTGGTGACCAGAACGCGGCGCCGGGGGCAGCCGGCACGTCCGGCTCGTCCGGGTCGGGTTCGTCCGGGGCGGGTTCGTCCGGTTCGTCGGCGCCGACCGGCGGCATTCCGGACAACTCGCTGGCCGGGCAGCGCCAGGGTGCCATCGGTGGCGGTTCGGTCAGCCAGGGCGGTGCGGGCTCCACGGAATCCCCGCAGCAGTCCAAGCCGGGCTCGGGCCAGTAACGCCGGATGGCGGGATGGAGAGGCGGACGGCGGCCAGCGCGGCCGGATCCAGGACGCCTCTCCGGTCCCCGCCGGCGCACAGCGCCGTGCGGAAGCCCAGATAGTCCGGGCCGAGCGGCAGCAGCGCCGGCACGTCGGCCAGCGTGAGCGAGCCGGCAAGGCCGGTGAGCAGGCCCAGGCGGTGCGCGTCGTCGACGAACCGCGCCACCGTGCCCAGGTCCTTGTGCCGCAGCAAGCCGCCGGACGCCTTTCCGGCGGTGTCGAGCATCGCGCCGGCGAAGCCGGCCCGCGCGACGGCGTCCAGCAGGCGGAAATCCGGCCAGAGGTCGGCGAACAGCACGGCGACCAGCCGGGCGCCGTGGTGCGCCTGCGCGGCCAGTGCGGCGACGCAGCCGGCGGGATCGCCGTCCGGCGTCAGGCCGATCTTCACGAAATCGACGCCCAGCGCGGCCGTCTCGGCGACGCGCGCGGCGACCAATGCCGGGTCCATCGGCAGGTCGCCGATGGTGGCGCTGAGGGGGCGGCCGCGGACCAGCGCCACCGCTTCCGCGATCCGCTCCAATGGCCAGGCGCCCAGGGCGCCGGACGTGGGGTCCTTCAGGTCGAGGATGTCGGCGCCGCCCGCCGCCGCCAGGGCCAGTTCGTCCAGGTCGGCGACGCTGGCCAGCAGGCGGGTCATGCGGCGCTCTCCGTGCCGGCGCGGTGCTCGGCGATGCGGTCCATCAGCCAGCCCCAGGCCTCCAGCTCGACCGGGCCGGCGGTCTTGGCGATGGCGATGGAGAGGTATTCCACCTCGCGATCGATCTTCTCGGGCGGCAGCAGGTGCAGGCGGCTGACCAGGATGGCGCCCTCCACCACCGCCGCCTGCGCGCGGTTGAAGCCACGGAACGGGCGGTGGTTCACCAGATGCACCGGCCGACAGGTCAGGCGCGGGCGCATCGCGTCGTCCTCGATCGCCGTCACCTCGACCTCTTCGTGCGCCAGGGCGCCGTCGAGCACGGCGCCGCGGATGCGCTCGGCGGGGACGGTGGGCCAGTCGCGGCGCCGGCCGGTCACGCAGCCGGCGTAGACGCGCACGTCGTCGGTGACGTTCACCACCGCGCACCGCGTGGCGAGCAGGTTGTCCAGCGTGCGCGAGGGGCGGAAGGGGGCGAGGATGTAGCCGCCCGCGACGACCGTGGCGCCCATGGGGGCGACGTGCACGTTGCCGGCGGGGTCGAGGCTGGTGATGACGGTCTCGCGGATGAAGGTCACGGGGTGTTGCTCCCCGGCTTGGGTGGTTTCGTCGGGCCGGCGGCGTGGAAGCCGGAGGGGTCCTCGGCCGGCGGATCCACGGCCACGCCCCAGCGCAGCGCGTTGTCCTGGCTGTAGCGCTTGCCGAGTTGCCAGGCGATCTGCGCGCGGGCCAGCTCGACGCCCAGGTAGAAGGCGTGGCCGGCGTCGCCGCGCGCGTCGATGCGCGGGTAAAGGTCGAAGGGGTCGGTGCCGACGTGGTGGCCGTCGCGGTTGTAGAGGTGGACGCCCTGCTCCGTCACCTCGATCCGGTAGTTGGGGTCGCGGACCTGGGCGGCGAGTGCCGCCACGTCCTCGGGCGTGCTGGTGAAGGGCTTGCGGTCGCGCAGGCACAAGAGCGCCTCGCCGAAGTTGCGGGGCAGGGCGCCGGCCTCGTGGGCGGCGAGGAACTGGCGGCGCGCGGCGTCGAACTCGCGGATCGCGCGGCGGCAGTGCGGGCTGACCTGCACGGCCAGAACGTGGTCGATGCGCAGTTCGGAGATGATGCCCATGAGCAGCGCGTTCATGCCCGGCGTGTCGGCGTCCGTCAGCTCCGTCACGTTGCCGATGCCCATCAGGATTTCCAGGTCCGGATGGCGGGCGCGGATCGCGTGGTAGCGGAGCAGGGAGTCGGTGAAGCCGTGGTGGATCGGCTCCAGAACCGGGTCGGCGATGCAGCGGCGGCCCTCGGCGGTCAGGGTGTCGATGGCCCGGTGGAGCGAGGGCAGGTCGGACGGCGTGGTGGGGATCAGCACGGGGACGGCGTCCGTCTCGCGCGCGACCCACAGCGTGTCCTCGGTGAGGCTGAGCAGGTAGGACGCACCGGCGCGCGCACCGCGCAGCAGGAAGTCCGGCTCCAGGGAATCGACGCTGACCGTGTGGCCGGCGTCGCGCAGGGCCGTGACTGCGTCTTCCAAATGCGGGAAGGGGTCGTCAGGCAGGGCGCCGAGGTCGATCACGTCGGCGCCGTCGGCCCGGAACGCGGCCGCGCGCGCGAGGATGGCGGGGACGTCCAGGCGCGGGGCGTCGACGATCTCGGCGAAGATGCGGGTGTGGTAGCGGCTGAGGTCCAGCGGGGCGGCCTGCCGGCGGAAGTGCTGGGGCAGGTCCTCCACCTCCTCCGGGCCGCGTTCGAAGGGCACCTGGAAGTGCTCGGAGAGACGGGCAAGGTCGCCGCGGAAGCGGCCGGGCAGCAGAACGAGGTCGGCGCCGTGCGTCGATTTCAGGCGGCGCAGGACGATTTCCGTCGTGGCGAGGGCGGCCACCTTGATGCCGAGGTTCACCACCGTGGTTTGGAAGTCCAGCGGCTGGAGGCTGTCGAGCACGCGGCGCAGGCGCGGTTCGGCCAGTTCGCCGGTGAGGAACAGGATGTGGTCAGGCCCCCCATTTTTAGACATTGGCGGTGCTCGTTTCGGGCAGCAGGCGGGTGCCGGTGGGCGTGCCCCGCGCCAGGGCCTGCGCGAAGCGGCGGTGATCGGCGCGCGACACGCACCAGACGGTTCCGGGGTAGCGGGCCACGCGGCCGGGCAGCGCCGGGTCGACGATGCCGCCGGCGACCATGCGGGAGACGGGGGACGGGGCGTCGGGCAGCGCGGCCGACTTGACCAGCACCGCGCAGGCGGCGCCCAGCGCCCCGGCCAGCCAGACGGCGAGGCTGTCGGAGGTCACGTCCCAGCTCTCGGCCACGTCGGCCGTGTCGGCCAGCGGGAGCGGCAGCCACACGGCGGGGCCGGGCGCGGTGAGCAGGCCGTCGCGCGTGCGGGCGGGGGTCAGGCGCGGCTCCAGGTCGGCGAGCGCCGTGCCGTACTGCTCCATCGCCAGCAGCGCCATGCGGTGCGCGGCGCGGTCGCCGAAGCCGAGGCGCGGTTGCGCGTCGCGCACGGCGTCGGCGAAGGGGCCGCCGCCGGGCACGACGACGACGCGCACCGCGTGCTGCGACGCCAGCAGGTCGAGCCACGCGCGCAGTTCGGGGGCCGCCCACAGGCTGCCGCCCAGCTTGACCACCCACGCCATCATGGCGCCTTGCGGCGGGGTCATGAACCCTCGCGGCGGGACCGTTCGAGGACCACGCCGACGCCGCCGGATTCCGGCACCACGTCCAGCTTTTCCACCTGCACCCGCGCCTTGACCACGCGCGGATCGGAGAAGCACAGCGCGGCGATCCGGTCGGCCAGGGATTCCACCAGATGGATGTGCTCCCCGTCGCGCAGCGCGCGGATGCCGTCGATCAGGAAGTCGTAGGACAGCACCTGGTCCAGGTCGTCGGTCAGCGGCTGCTCCGGCCAGGGCAGGGTCAGGCAGACGTTGATGCGCACGCGCTGGCGGCGCCCCTTCTCGTGCCCCCACACGCCGATGCGGAACTGGTCGACGTAGTCGCGCAGGGTGATGTCGTAGTGCCGGACGTGGTCCGCGGCGGGACGGAACGGCACGTAGCTCAGCAAGGCATCGTCGGCCACACGGTCCCTCCCTTCTGGGGGGCGGGGGCGCGTCCCCCGTCTTCGTTCGCTGGTGGATGAGGCGCGGTCACGGCGGTGGCGCGAGGCGATGGCGCAGCAGCCATTCCACACCGTGCCGCCACGCCCGTTCGTTGTCGCCGCGGATGTCCGCGATGCCGACGGCGGCGGGCTCTCCATCGCCGGTTCGCCGCATTATAATCTGCATGCTCAGCACCAAGGTGCTGATCTTGTGGATGAACCCCGTTACCACGATATCGGCGCCGGACTTGCGGCCCAGGTCGATCTCGCAGCCGTTGCAGAAGCGCATCGCGTTGGGCAGCTCCGCCGCCAGCGGCGTGTCGCGGACGCGGGTGACGGCGTAGCGGCCGGAGGCGGCCAGCCCCTCGGCCAGCACCGCGGTGATGCGCTGCAGCCGGCCGGCGTGGTCGGGGTGTTCGCCCTCGCCGCTGGTGTCGGTGATCTCCAGGTCGAAGACCAGGACGCGCGGAAGCGGATCGGCCGGGGCCGGGGCGGGGAGGAGCAGGAGAAGGGCGGCGAGCAGTGCGCGTTTCATCGTGGCCCCCTATCCGAAAGGTCGACTAGCCAGCGCCGCCGATGTCGGCAGAATCGCGGGATGGACCATCGAACGCCGTTGCCGCTTCTTGGACTGCTGGCGCTGCTGTGCGGCCCCGCGTGGGCGGCCGAGCGCAACCCCGACTGGCCGTGCGTGCAGATCCTGGTGCCCACCCTGGAGGCCGGCCAGATCTGGGCCGGCGACCCCATCGCGGGCAAGGAAGGGGCGTGGCGCGACCTGCCGGCCGTGGCGCCGCTGGTGCGGATGGCGCTCGACCGCTCCGTCGAGGTGGAAACGGTGGAGGCGGAGATCGAGCGCTTCGCCGGGACGCTGGGCGCGGATCGCAACGCGGTGCTGACCGCGCTGTTCGCCGGCATCTTCGACGGCATCAACCGGGAGCGTGGGGAGACCATCGCCGCCATCCAGCGCTACGCCCGCCAGCAGCGCGGCATGCTGGACCGCGTGGCCGGGGATCTGGCGCGGCTGGAGAGCCTGCCGCCGCAGTCGCCGGAGGCCGGGGAGGTGCGGGAGCGGATCGCCTGGACCCGCCGAATCCTGGACGACCGGCGCCGCTACCAGACGGCCGTGTGCGAGCAGCCGGTGCAGCTGGAACAGAGGCTTGGCCGGCTCGCGCGCGCGATCGCCGCACATCTGGAATGAAGCCCTTCAGTTCGAGGCGTGGCGTTCGAACGGTGCGGCCGGTTCCAGCGGGAAGCCGGCCTCGCGCCAGCCGTCGGTGCCGTCGGGGAACCAGCGGACGTTGCGGTAGCCCCACTCCACCGCGCGTTTGGCGGCGTTCCAGGACATCCAGCAGTCGCGCTCGCAGAAGATGACCAGCCCGGCGTCGCGGTCGCCGCGGCTGACGGCCTCCAGGCCGGTGCGGAAATAGCGCTCCTGCTCCGCCGATAAGGTGCCGTAGCCGACGTTGGGCAGCCAGACGGCACCCGGCAGGCTGCGGCGCGGCGGCGGAATCCACACCGCACCGGCCGGGCGGTCGGCCGGGCGCGGGGGGGCCGGCATGACGTCGACCAGCCGCGTGTCGGGGGAGCGGTCGAGGAGCGCGCGCAGATCCTCCGCCGTCACCGTGGCGGCGCCGGGCAGGCTTGCCGGGGTCGGTGCGCGGTAGTCCTCCATGCGGTAGCCGGGCGGCACCTTGGACGGGTCGGCGGCCGTGAGTTTCTTCAGGGTGCCGTCGGGGGCGACCAGCGGCACGTGGTAGCGTGCCAGGATGCGGTCGATGTCGTCCTGGCGGCGGGCGATGAAGTCGTTCAGCCAGTGCTTCCACTCCGGCTCCTCGGCGCGGATGCCCATGGAGATGTTGAACTGGAGGGGGACGGGGCCCTTCTCGCCCACCAGCGGGACGACGGTCAGCGGCACCGACTGGCGGGCGGCGAAGTAGCCGGCGATCGGGCCCCAGATCACCGCGGCGTCGGTGCGCCCGGCCGCCACGTCGGCGATGGCGTCGGCGGCCGGGTTGTGGGCGCGCGTGTCGGTGTTGAGCTGGTAGGGCTCGGTTTTCGTGATGCCGTAGCGGCGCAGCAGGTTGACGGCCGGCGTGCGCTCCACCACGCCGATGCGGGCGTTCTGGAGCGACGGGTCGCCCACCGTCTGCGCCTTGATGCCGGAATCCGCGCGGTACACCAGGGCGTAGACGGTGCGGTAGTAGGGGTTGGTGTTCTGCATCAGCTCCTCGCCCGACGCGGTGCCCATCACCAGGTCGCACTGGCGGGCGCGCAGCGTGTTGCGGACGAAGCCGATGGTCTGCGGCCACCAGAAATAGGTGACCGGGCGCTTGAGATCCTCGCCGATCAGGCGGGCGATCTCGTTCTCGAAGCCCTCCAGCCGTTCGTTGGAGAAGGGCAGCAGGTTGCCGTCGGCGCAGACGCGGACCGCGTCGCGGTCCGTCGCCTCCACGGCCGGGACCGGGGATGCCAGCAAGATCCCGCAGATGAAGGCCCCACAGATAGGGGCGAGATGCCGGGCGGCCATGGGCGTCTCCCTGACTCGGTTGGGGCCTGACGTTGGGTTTTCGGCTTCGCCTCAACCCAACCTACCCGCAATACGCCCGTAGGTTGGGTTGAGCGCCGGCGAAAACCCAACGTCCGTTGGCCCCGCAAATGAGTTCAGCTGCCGATGCGCTGCGGGCGGCCGCCGGGCAGGGCGCCGTCGGCGCGGGCCTTCAGGTAGCGGTAGATGTCGTCCAGGTGCTGCACGACGTTGGGGTCCGTGCCGAAGGACGGCATCACCCGGTCGCCGGTGGCGCCGGCCACCTGACGGCCGTTGATCACCACTTCCTTGAAATCGTCGTAGCTCAGGCGTTTTAGGGAATCCACCAGCGACGGCGCGAAGGAACCGCCGGCGGCGTCGAAGCCGTGGCAGGTGTGGCAGACGGAGTGAAAGCGGCGGTAGCCGTTGTAGGTGCCGCGGTCGACCTGGTTGTCCTTGACGATGTAGGTCGGCAGCCCGTCCTTGCCCATCGGCGCGTCGTCGTCGGCCGCGGCCGGGCCGGACAGGGCGGCGGCGAGGAACGCCAGGGCGAGCGCGCGGGCCGGAAGACGGACGCAATCCATCATGGTCATCGCTTTTGCGAGCATTAAAAAATTCCTCTGGAGAAAAGAAACCCCGGTGTTCCGAGGAACACCGGGGTTTGCCATCCGAAGGTTATTTCTGGTCGGGCACGTGGAACACGGTGAGCACACCGCCGAGCTGCGTGTATTCACCCAGCGACTTGTGTGCGCCCACGGCACCCAGGCCGGCCGTCTCGACGCCCGTGCCGCTCTGCCGGTTCGGGTGCACCGCCTGGTGCCACGCGCCGGCGCCGGATTCCTGCGTCAGGCCCGCCGCGAGGCCGATGCCGGCCCAGCCGCCCACGCCGGACAGCACCGCGATGTACTGCTTGCCGTTGTGGGTGTAGGTGTTGATGTTGCCGATGATGCCGGACGGGGTCTTGAAGCGCCATAGCTCCTGCCCGTCCTTCATGTTCACGGCGACGACGTAGCCTTCCAGCGTGCCGTAGTACACCACACCGCCCTTGGTGGTGAGCGCACCGCTCCACACCGCGAAGCGCTCGGGCCGCGACCAGACGATCTTGCCGGCGGCGGCGTCCCAGGCGATGAAGTTGCCCATGCCGCCGTGCGAGTTCGGCGTCGGGTACATCGACACGGTGGAACCGACGTAGGCCTGACCGGCCGTGTAGGACACCGAGAACGGCTCGTAGTCCATGCAGATGTGGTTGGTCGGCACGTAGAACAGGCCGGTGTCCGGCGAGAAGGAGGCCGGCTGCTGGTCCTTGGTGCCGAGTGCCGCCGGGCAGACCGCGGCGGTGTTCTTGTCCTCGCCGTTGGCGAAGGTGCTGTACTTGTCGACGACCTTCGGGCGGCCGGTCTTCATGTCGACTTCCGTCGCCCAGTTGACCGTCGGGTCGTACTTCTGCGCCACCAGCAGCTCGCCCGTCGCCCGGTCGAGGGTGTAGGCGAAGCCGTTGCGGTCGAAGTTGACCAGCACCTTGCGCTGCTGGCCGCCCATGGTGATGTCGGCCAGGATGTTCTCGTTGACGCCGTCGAAGTCCCATTCGTCGAACGGCGTCTTCTGGTAGACCCACTTGGCCTCGCCGGTTTCCGGATCACGGGCGAAGATGGTCATCGACCACTTATTGTCGCTCTTGTTCCGGTCCTTGTCGACGGCGCGCTGGGTCGGGTTCCACGAACCGGGGTTGCCGGTGCCGTAGTAGATGAGGTTCAGGTCGGGATCGTAGGTGTACCAGCCCCAGGTGGTGCCGCCGCCGCGCTTCCACTCGTCGCCGGGCCAGGTGCTGACGCCCAGGTCCTTCTGGCCGATGGGCTTGCCCATCATCAGCGTCTTCGACGAGTCGATCTTCACGTCCGCGTCGGGACCCGTGGAGAAGGCGCGCCAGACCATCTTGCCGGAGTTGGTGTCGTAGGCGGTGAGGTGCCCGCGCACGCCGAACTCGCCGCCGGAGATGCCGACGAAGACCTTGTCCTTGACCACCAGCGGGGCGGCGGTGAGCGTCTCGCCCTTGGTGTGGTCGCCGTTCTTGACCTTCCACAGCTCCTTGCCGGTCTGCGCGTCGAGGGCGACCAGGGTGTTGTCCGCCTGCGCCAGGAAGACCCGGCCGTCGGCCACGGCGACGCCGCGGTTGACGGTGTCGCAGCACATCACGGGAATGACGGTGGGATCCTGGACCGGTTCGTACTTCCACACCACGCGGCCGGGTTCCTTCAGGTCCAGCGCGAAGACCTTGTTGGGGAACGGCGTGTGAATGTACATCATGTCGCCGATGACGATCGGCCCGCCCTCGTGCCCGCGCAGCACGCCCGTCGAGAAGGTCCAGGCGACCTGGAGGTTCTTGACGTTGTTGGTGTTGATCTTGTCCAGCGGGCTGTAACGCTGGCCCTGGTAATTGCCAAGCTGCGTCGCCCAGTTGTTGGGGTTCGCTTGGTTCTTCATGATGCTGTCATTCGCGAATGCCGGCCCGGCAACGAAGAAAGCAGCCGAAACCAGCAGCCACCGCGACAAGGCTTTCATGGCGTTCCCTCCCATTTTGGCGTTTATTGCCACCGAATAACGAATGGCGCTTGCACTATGGAAGCTTTTTGGACGCGCAACAGGGCTCTGGTCAGACAATCGCTTGTCACCGATTAGATGCTAAATCTATATTGGGCCGTCATCGCAGTCAAGTCGAGGGCGGAAAAGAATCCGCATCCTTAAATGATACTTTGGTCTCGATCGGTTTCTCGCAAATAAGAGGTAATAGGACGTTCGAGATTACTCATATGGATAGTGCTGTTCTTTATATTGTCTTGTTGCTTTTGTTGCAGCGCAAAAAATATATTGCAGCGCAGCGAGGGGTGGCCGGCTGTTTTCCTGCGGATCGAGCCGCAACGCCGGATGCGGGTGCGTGTTAACCGTAAAACAGATGGTGTTTCTATGATCGAATTGGTTTTGGTGGTCTGCCTGCTGTCGCAGCCCGACGAGTGTTCCGTCGAGCGCCCGGCCTTCCAGGAGCCGTTCCACAACGTCGTGTCATGCACGCGCAACGGCTATATCAGCGCGGTGCAATGGCAGATGAGCCATCCGCGCTACAGCGTCCGGCGCTGGCGGTGCGAGCCGCCTTCGACCTGACCGGATGGACCTGACCGGATGCGCAAGGCGCGAGGGGCGGCCCCGGCGAACGGGCCGCCCGCTTCTTTTCAGACACCGCGCGGCTTGGGCCGGTTGCCGGCCGTGCACTGGACGCGCGCCAGCTGGTACTTCGGGTGGTCGTTCACCCACTTGGCGCCTTCGATCTGACCGGCGATGTGGCAGCTGGACATGGTCAGCGGCTGATCGTCGGGGATGTAGGGGGTGACCGTCTGGCACTGCGTCGGTTCGGACGCCAGGCAGAACATCAAGGACAAGGTGACAAGCATCGGGCACTCCAACGCGCGAAGCACTGTGGACCAGGGTGACACGGGGTGGTCCTCGCAAGTGCTGTGCCATCCCGCACGAGGGCAGGATGGCGGCGCGCTGGCTGTCCGGACTATGACCTGCACCGCATCTTTGTGCAGAAATTAGACAGCAAAGCTTAATGGTGCCTAAACGGAGGTCGTAGGCCGTGCGACCGAGCCCACTGCGCGGCGTCTATGACCGTGGCGCCGCGCTCGGCCTTCGCCGCCGGCTCCTTCGCCGCGGGCTGGCGGTTCTCGACGTGCACGCGGCCGCCCGCCACGCGCAGGATCATGTCGGCCCGGCGCAGCGTGGACACGCGGTGGGCGATGATGAAGGTGGTGCGGCCGCGCATCAGCTCCTCCACCGCGTCGGCCACGGCGGCCTCGGTGTCCTTGTCCAGCGCGCTGGTCGGTTCGTCGAGGATGAGGATGGGGGCCTGCTTGAGGAAGGCGCGGGCGAGGCAGATCCGCTGGCGCTCGCCGCCCGACAGCATCAGCGCCCGCTCCCCCACCAGGCTGCGGTAGCCGCGCGGCAGGGCGGCGATGAAGTCGTGCGCGTGGGCGCGGCGCGCCGCCTCCTCGATCTCCGCCATGGTGGCGTCGGGGCGGCCGTAGGCGATGTTCTCGGCGATGGTGGTGGAGAACAGCGCCGGGTCCTGCTCCATGATGGCGAACTGGCGGCGCAGGTCGTCCAGGCGGTATTCGCGCAGGTCGACGCCGTCCAGGCGGATCGAGCCCTCCACCGGGTCGACGAGGCGGACCAGCATGTTGACCAGCGTGCTCTTGCCCGATCCGGTGCGGCCGACGATGCCGACGCAGGTCCCCGGCGGCACGGTGAAGGAGGCGTTGCGCAGCACCGCCGGCCCGCCGCCGTAGGCGAAGGTGACGTGGCTGAACTCCACCGCACCCTTCGCGGCGGGAAGCGGCAGGGCGTCCGGCTTTTCGGGGATGGCGGGCGGCGCCTCCAGCAGTTCGAAGGCGCGTTCGCCGCAGGCGAAGGCGGACTGCTGGGCGACGATGTGCTCGGCAATCGCCTTCAGGGGCTCGTAGAGCTGCGCCATGTAGGCCAGCAGCACGACGAGGTCGCCGACGCTGAGCGCGCCGGCCTGCACGCCGCGCACGCTGATGTAGAGGATGGTCGCGGTGCCGGTCGCCACGGCCAGCGCCAGCGCCACGCGGAAGCCGGCGTCGATCAGCATGACCGACAGCCGCGCCAGGAACACGGCGCGCCCCTGGTCGACGAGGCGCTGCGCCTCCTGCCGCTCGCGGCCGGTGGTCAGCACCACACGGCGGGCACCCAGCACCTCGTAGGCGAGCTGGGTCAGGCGGCTTTCCAGCTCCCGCACGCGGTGCCAGCGGTCGCACAGCGGGCGCTGCTTCAGGATGATGAGCACGATGAGCGGCACGGCGGTCGCCAGCGCCACCGCGGCCATGCGCGGGTCGATCAGCGCGGTGACCCACACCACCCAGGCGACCGAGCCGGTCTTGGTGACCAGCGGGATGACGCCCCAGATGGTCATAGCCTGGAGGGCGGGCGCGTCCTGGCTGACGCGGAAGACCTGATCGACGACGCCGCGGTCGTCGTGGCGGACGGGTGCCTGCGTCAGCGCGGTGCCCAGCACCTTGCCGCGGAAGCCGCGCACCATCTGGTCGGCGATGGTCTCGCGGTACAGCCATTCGACGGTGGCGTGGGCGATGGCCAGGAGTGCTATCAGCACCCCGGCGCCGATGCAGAGGTGGAGGACCGCCTCCTTATCGGCGATCATGTCCCAGGGCAGCAGGCGGACCAGGAATCCGGGCAGGGGATCGTCGCCCAGCACGCTGTCCAGGATGATCTTCACCGGGATCGGCGCCAAGAGGCCGATGGGTGTGGCGAGCAGGCCGAGCAGCAGGATCGCCGCGAGCTGCGGATACCAGGGACGAGCTTCCTTCAGCGCGCGCCAGTAGATGGCGCTCGGCAGCGTCTTCTTCACCATGGTCGGTTCGCCCGCGTTGTCCGTCCCGGCGGCGGGCGAAAGCCGTGGCGCCGCTGGGAGCATCAGGCTCGAACCGGACGCCCGGCCGGGGATCCGCGGAGCCTCCCTCCTCGATATTGTGCCGGAGGAGGGAGGTCTCCATCGATATTGCGGGCAGCGCGGAACCCCCGGTGGCCGTAACCCGACCGGTTACCGTTCCGGGGGCACCTTGCCTTTCAGGCGAGGGGGGCGGAGTGTCGTCAGCCCCGCAGCTTGGCGAAGTTCGGCGGGCGCTTTTCCAGGAAGGCCTGGGCGGCCTCCTTGAACTCGGCCGAACGGAGCTGGGTGGAGAAGCGCTGCAGCTCCTCGGCCATGCAGGTGTCCACGCTGGCGTGGCTGGCCTTCATGAGCGCCTTGGACTGCTGCACGGCGCTGGGCGGCAGGGCGGCGACGGAGGCCGCCGCGGCGCGGGCGGTGGCGAGCAGCTCGGCGTCGTCCACCACGCGGTTCACGAGGCCCAGTTCGCGGGCCGTCTCGGCGTCGAACGGCTCGCCCAGCAGGATCAGCTCCGCCGCCCGCTGGTAGCCCATCAGGCGCGGCAGCAGCAGCGAGCTGGCGGCTTCCGGCACGAGGCCCAGCTTGACGAAGGGCAGGGCGAGTTTGGCGCTGCGCCCGGCGTAGACGAGGTCGCAGTGCAGCAGCAGCGTCGTGCCGATGCCCACGGCGGAGCCGTGCACGGCGGCGATCAGCACCTTGCGCGCCTTGGCGATGGTGCGGATGAAGCGGCCGCCGGGGCTTTCCTCCACCGACCGCGGGGCGGAGAGGAAGTCGTTCAGGTCGTTGCCGGCGGTGAAGCTGTCGCCGGCCCCGTGGAACAGCACGGCCAGGATGCCGGGATCGGCGTCGGCGCGGTCCAGCGCGTCGGCCATCGCCGTGTACATGGCCGACGTGATGGCGTTCTTCTTGTCGGCGCGGTCGAAGCGGATCTCCAGCACGCCGCCGGTGTCCGTGACGGTGATGTGTTCGGTCACGTTGGTTCCCTCCCTGCTTTTTTGTGGGCGGCGGATCAGGCGCGGTTGCGGCGGCGCGTCCATTGGGTGGCGCATTCCTCCAGCGCCGCGTCGTATTCGCGGCAGAGCTGGTCGACCACCGCCGCCGCCGGGCGCACCTCCCTCACGGCACCGATGCCCTGGCCGGCACCCCAGATGTCCTTCCAGGTCTTGGCCTTGGAGAAATCCATCTTGGACGGGTCGGACACCTCCAGCGCGTTGGGGTCGAGGCCGGCGCGGGCGATGGACGGCTTCAGGTAGTTGCCGTGCACGCCGGTGAAGAGGTTGGTGTAGACGATGTCCTCGGCACCGGAGTCCACGATCATGGACTTGTAGGTTTCCGGCGCGTTGGCCTCCTCCGTCGCGATGAAGGCGGAGCCGATGTAGGCGAGGTCGGCGCCCATGACCTGTGCCGCCAGGATGGCGCGGCCGGTGGCGATGGCGCCGGACAGGGCCAGCGGCCCGTCCCACCACGCGCGGATCTCCTGGATCAGCGCCATGGGGGAGATGGTGCCGGCGTGGCCGCCGGCCCCGGCCGCCACGGCGATCAGGCCGTCGGCCCCCTTCTCGATCGCCTTGCGGGCGAAGGTGTTGTTGATGATGTCGTGCAGCACGATGCCGCCATAGCTGTGCACCGCCTCGTACACGTCGGGGCGGGCACCCAGCGAGGTGATGACGATCGGCACCTTGTGCTTCACGCAGACCTCCAGGTCGCGCTCCAGCCGCTCGTTGGAGCGGTGGACGATCTGGTTGACGGCGTAGGGGGCGGCGGGGCGGTCCGGGTGGGCGGCGTCGTGGGCGGCCAGCTCCTCGCGGATGCGGGTCAGCCACTCGTCCAGCACCTCCGCCGGGCGGGCGTTCAGCGCGGGGAAGCTGCCGACGACGCCGGCCTTGCACTGGGCGATCACCAGGTCGGGGTTGGAGATGATGAACATCGGGGACGCGATCGCCGGCAGACGCAGACGGTCCTTCAGCACACTCGGAACAGCCATGTTTCCTCCCGTGGGGCAGCTGTGGGGCGGTTGGTCCGCCCTATGACGTGACGTATACGTTAACTCGTTAAAGTCGGTTGTCAACCGATCCGGCGCCCATCTTACACGCCGGCCAGTTCCGCCACAGACTGTTCGAGGCGGTCGGTGACGGCCTGGATGCGCGCGCGCGTGTCGTCGCCGGACCGCCGGTCGGGCAGGATCGGCGCGCCGAAGGCGATGCGGACCGTGGGACGCTTCAGCAGGTGGGCGGGCTTGATGGTGGTCGGGCCGCTGTACTGCGCGGGCACCACCGGCACGCCGGCCATGGCGGCGATGGTCGCCGCGCCGCGCTTGAAGCTGGCCGCCTCGGCCGTGCGGGTGCCGCCGGGGAAGACCAGCACGACCTGTCCGGCGCCCAGCAGGCGCACGGCCGTCTTGATGGTGTCCGGGCCGGGGCGCTGACGGTCGACGGGGAAGACGTGGCACTGCCGCATCAGCACGCCCAGCGGGGCGGGGGAGAACAGCTCGCGCTTGGCCATGTAGTGCACGCGGTCGCTGTCGACCGCGAGGCCGAGCCACAGCGGATCGACCCAGCCCATGTGGTTGCAGGCCACGACGTAGCCGCCCTGGTCCGGCAGGTTCGTCCGTCCCGTCACATCGAGTCGGCCGACGAGCGCCGCGATGGGCCGGACGACGTACCGGCGCATCAGGTGAAAGGTGGTGGTCATGCCGTCCTCGCCGTGGCGGGTTCGAATCCGAGAAAAGGCCGCCGGTGGGGCCGGCGGCCTGAAGTTTCGGAGGAAACGCCCACTAGGGCAACGGGAACATGGTATGCAGCGCCGCAGCATGACGCAATGGGCAGGTTACTGACTTTATGGATATGCAGCATGGTTGGAGGTGCGTCAAAATGCTGTAGAACATTAAAGTGGACTTTATACAGGCGTTCTGGTTGTATCCCGCGCACCGGAGGAAGGGGAGCGTCACAAGCCCCCCACGCGCAACCGAGTGCTTGGAGATCGTCAATGCCAGCGTACAAGGCACCCGTCGAGGACATGGTCTATCTGCTGGGCGAGCTGTTCGACGCCGAAGGCGTGCTCGCCCCGCTGTGCGGGGAGAACGCGTCGCTCGACCTGATGTCCGCCGTGCTGGGCGAGGCCGCGCGCTTCTGCGAGGAGGTCGTGCACCCGCTGAACCGGCCGGGCGACGAGGAAGGGTGCCATTTCGACGCCGGCAGCGTGCACACGCCCAAGGGCGTGAAGGAGGCGTTCGCCGCCTTCGTCGAGAACGGCTGGGTCAGCCTGTCCGGCGATCCGGAATACGGCGGGCAGGGCATGCCGCGCGTCGTGCAGGTGCTGACCGACGAGATGCTGTCCTCGGCCAACCTGTCGTTCGGCCTGTTCCCCGGCCTGACGCATGGCGCGACGGAGGCGATCCGCCACCACGCCAGCGACGATCTCAAGGCGCTGTACCTGCCGAAGATGGTGGCCGGCACCTGGACGGGTGCGATGGACCTGACGGAGGCACACGCCGGCACCGACCTGGGCCTGCTGCGCACCCGCGCCGAGCCGCAGGATGATGGCAGCTACAGGATCACCGGCACCAAGATCTTCATCTCGGCCGGCGACCACGATCTGGCGGAGAACATCATCCACCTCGTGCTGGCGCGGCTGCCCGGCGCGCCGGCCGGCACGCAGGGGATCAGCCTGTTCCTGGTGCCCAAGTTCATCCCCGACGCCGACGGCAATCCGGGCGTGCGCAACGCCTTCGCCGCCGGGGCGATCGAGCACAAGATGGGCATCAAGGGCTCGCCCACCTGCGTGATGAACTTCGACGGCGCCACCGGCTGGCTGGTGGGGGAGCCCAACAAGGGCCTCGCCGCCATGTTCACCATGATGAACAACGAGCGCCTGTTCGTCGGCATCCAGGGGCTGGGTGCGGCCGAGGCCGCCTACCAGGGGGCCGCGGCCTACGCCAAGGACCGTCTGCAGGGCCGCGCACCGGCCGGTGGGCCGGGGCCGCAGCCGATCCTGGTGCACCCGGACGTGCGCAAGAACCTGCTGACCGTCCGCGCCTTCACCGAGGCCGGCCGGGCGCTGGCCGTGTGGACGGCGCTGGAGATGGAGAAGGCGGAGCGCCACCCGGACGCCGGGGTGCGCGAGGCGGCCGACGATCTGGTGGCGCTGATGACACCGGTGATCAAGGCGGCGTTCAGCGACCTGGGCTTCGAGGGCGCGGTGCTGGCCCAGCAGGTGTTCGGCGGCCACGGCTACATCCGCGAGCACGGCATGGAGCAGCTGGTGCGCGACGCCCGAATCACGCAGATCTACGAGGGCACCAACGGCGTGCAGGCCATGGACCTCGTCGGGCGCAAGCTGAGCATGGCCGGCGGCCGCCTGCCGGAGCGGTTCTTCGCGCTGGTCGGCGACGTCCTCCAGGCCGGCGAGGGGGTGCCGGGGGCGGGCGAGTTCATCGCCCCGCTGCGCGGCGCGCTGACGCGGCTGAAGACCACCACCGCGCGCCTGAAGGACCGCGCCGCCGCCGATCCGGCGGAGGCCGGGGCCGCCGCCACCGACTACCTGCGGCTGTTCGCGCTGACCGCGCTGGGCTGGATGTGGGCGCGCATGGCGTTGCACGCGCTGGCGCAGGGCGAGGCCGCCGGTTCGCGCCACCGCGCCAAGCTGGAGGTCGCGCGCTTCTTCATGGCGCGCGTCCTGCCGCAGACGGTGGCGCTGGAACTGGCGCTGGACGCCGGTGCGGCCAGCCTGATGAGCCTCGACGCCGACGCCTTCTGATCGGCGCGTTCTGATCGTTCAAAAAAAGAAGAATCTGGGGAGCGACGCTGATGTTGCGTGGAATGATGATGGACGTCCCCTTGCTGGTCTCCTCCGTGCTGCGGCACGCGGCGGCCTACCATGGGGACACGGAGATCGTGTCGCGGACGGTCGAGGGACCGATCCACCGCTACACCTACGCCGACGCCTGGGGCCGCGCGCAGCGGCTGGCCAACGCGCTGGCGGCGCTGGGGCTGAAGTCGGGGGACCGGGTCGGCACGCTGGCCTGGAACGGCTACCGGCATTTCGAGCTGTACTACGCCGTCTCCGGCTCGGCCATGGTGTGCCACACCATCAACCCGCGCCTGTTCCCGGAGCAGGTCGCCTACATCATCAACCACGCGCAGGACAGCGTCCTCTTCACCGACCTGACCTTCGTGCCGCTGCTGGAGGGCATCGCGGAGCATCTGGCGGGCGTGAAGGCCATCGTCGTGATGACCGACGCGGCGCACATGCCCGCATCCTCCAGGCTGCCGAACCTGCTGTGCTACGAGACGCTGCTGGCGGCGCAGCCCGGCGCGTTCGACTGGCCGGTGTTCGACGAGAACACGGCGGCGGCGCTGTGCTACACCTCCGGCACCACGGGGAACCCCAAGGGGGTGATGTACAGCAACCGGTCGTGCGTGCTGCACGGCATGGCGGTGTGCATGCCCGACACCCTCAGCGTCTCGGCGCTGGAGGTGGTGATGCCGGTGGTGCCGATGTTCCACGTCAACGCCTGGGGCCTGCCCTACGCCGCCCCCATGGCGGGCGCCAAGCTGGTGTTTCCGGGGCCGAAGATGGATGGCGCCAGTCTGCACGAGCTGATCGTGGCCGAGAAGATCACCCACACCGCCGGCGTGCCCACCGTGTGGATGGGCCTGCTGAACTGGGCCGAGGCGAACGCACAGAGCCTCGCCCCGCTGCGGCGCGTGGCGGTCGGCGGCTCCGCCTGCCCGCCGGTGATGTTCGAGCAGTTCCGCCGGCACGGGGCGGAGGTCGTGCACGCCTGGGGCATGACGGAGACCAGCCCCATCGGCCTCGCCAGCACGCCGAAGATGAAGCACGTGGGCCTGCCCGAGGCCGAGCGCGGGGCGCTGGCCGCCAAACAGGGGCGCCCGGTGTTCGGCATGGAGTTCCGCGTCGTCGACGCCGACGGCAACGACGTGCCGCGCGACGGCGTCGCCTTCGGCCGCATGCTGGTGCGCGGGCCGTGGGTGTGCGCCGGCTACTACGGGCTGGAGGACAGCGCGGCGCACGCCGTGCCGGGCTGGTTCGAGACCGGCGACGTGGTGACCATGGACGCCGACGGCTTCGTCCAGATCGTCGACCGCACCAAGGACGTCATCAAGTCGGGCGGCGAGTGGATCAGTTCCATCGAGCTGGAGAACGTGGCGGTCGGCCATCCGGCCGTGCGCGAGGCTGCCGTGGTGGCGCGCCCCGACCCGCGCTGGGGCGAGCGGCCGCTGCTGGTGGTCGTGCCGAAGGAGGGCGCCGCGGTGGGCCGCGACGAGCTGCTGGCCTTCTTCGAAGGCAAGGTCGCCAAGTGGTGCATCCCCGACGACGTGGTGGTGATGGACGACCTGCCGCACACCGCGACCGGCAAGCTGCTGAAGACACGAATCCGCGAACTGGTGCTGAGCCAGAATTAACGTTGTCCGCCGCACCGGCGTCCCCCGCATGGGTGCGGACCTCGGGCCGGGTGTCCCTCGGCGCCCGGCCCACTTTTTTCCCGCAGGAACCCGTTTGGGGGAGGTTTTGTGATGAGCAATGAACGCGAGGTGATGGAATACGACGTGGTCGTCGTGGGCGCCGGCCCGTCCGGCCTGTCGGCCGCCATCCGCCTGAAGCAGCTGGCCGCACAGAGCGGCAAGGACCTGTCGGTGTGCGTCATCGAGAAGGGCTCCGAGGTGGGCGCCCACCTGCTCTCCGGCGCCG
>Ga0196970_1000391_pt1 | contig 53810 bp, 57 predicted proteins | sample S1v_513CmetaG_FD_148672 | JGI IMG/M metagenome (GOLD analysis project Ga0196970, IMG submission 148672) | Soil microbial communities from Anza Borrego desert, Southern California, United States - S1+v_5-13C | ecosystem: Environmental > Terrestrial > Soil > Desert | place: USA: California...
GTGCCGAAAACCGGCGCAAGAATACGCCGGCAGCCTAGTACAGGGAGATATTTCCGCCAGTCAGTCCCAGGAGGAGCATCCCCTTTTTTGTCGAATTGTGCTCGAATCTTCTGGACGGAGCCCGCGTTGGCCGAAAAACCGAGCTATCTGCCCAAAATCGGCGGGAGCAGGACAGTCGCAGCGTTTTCCGAGGTGATTCGGCTCTTTCTGTACGAGCTGATCCCGACGATCGTCCGCGGACTGTTGGGTTTCTAAGGCCCGGTTCCTCCCGGTCCCGCCTCTGCCCATAGTATTGGCCGGGGGGTGGTTGGTATGCGCCCTTGGCGGACGTGCTCCCCCCGGTCGTCTCCCAAAGGAGGTCGTCTGATGAACGAGAAGCAGCGGAACCGATGGGAACGGATTCGCGCCCAGGGAAAGGGTAGGTACATCATTCTGTACGGCGTACTCCTGTGGGGAGTGCCCACCGGATTGCTGTCTATCGCACTCTCGACCCTGCTCCCCTTTGCCGGGGCTGACTCGCGGCCATCGCTTCTCCCGATTACCACGCTGTCCATGACTCTGTTTCCGCTGGGAGGCATCGCATACGGTCTCTTGGTCTGGAAACTGGCAGAGTGGCAGTACCACAGAGGCTAGTGACTTGCCTGGTTCTCGTTGCCCCGCGTAGACGAGCCCCATAAACACAGTACGCCGGCGGGCCCTGCCCCCGGCGCTTTGTTACGCCATCACCCCGTCCCCAGCCAACGCCATTTCGTGCCTACGCCAATGCAGACCCCCCTACTATTGGGCGCAGGCACGAACCTTCGCGTGCCAATGCCCTCCCCATTGCATTCACAGCGGAGACTGGGTTTTCACGTGTACGAAGCCCCAAATAGGTGGATCGCCTTGGCATGAAAACAACTTTTCGTGCCCAAGCGAATGCGATTGTAACCGCCTTTGCAGCGGCGCCTGGCGACCCCAAGGTATAGCGCCTGGGCCCCGCATTCCCTGCTGCAATCACGGGAATGATCCCCTGGTCGGCTGCCCGGTTGACCGCCTGCGAAAGGGTATCCGACCCGTCCGATGAGCCGTCGGTGCCGAGGGACATGGAGATCACCCGGATATTGTACAGATCCTTGTTGGCGACCGCCCAATCCACCGCAGCGGTAACGTTCGAGAGGCTGCCGCTCCCGTTTGAGCCCAGGACCTTCAGCCCGATCAATGCTGCGCCAGGGGCCACCCCTCGGTAGGCGGCGTTGCCCTCACCGGTACCGGCAACGATCCCCGCCACATGGGTGCCGTGGCCGTGGTCATCGTAGGGGTTGGTCCGGCTGTTCACCCAGTCCCGCCAGGCGATCACCTTGCCGCCATCCAGATCGCTGTGCGCGGCGTCGATCCCAATGTCGATATGCAGACGCACAAGACCGTGGTTGCCCACGGTCTCTCTACCTTCTCCTTCCGCAGGATCTTCAGGTTGTTGACAGATCTACCGCTGAGCGAGCCAACCCTTGATGATAGCCGCTACCTGCTCCGGTTGCTCGGCCTGGACATAGTGGCGAGCATCCGCTACCTCCACAAAGGTACTGTTGGGTTTCCGTGCGGCAAGGGCCCTCAGTGAGCTTGAGAATTTGCCGGGCGGTAGATCCGGGACGTCGCTCTGCTCTGCCCCAATGAGGAGCATGGGGGCTACAATCTTCGGCTCGGCCTCGGCTAACTCCGCCCCAGCCGTTGCCGCCGCCGATGCGCCCTCGGCCGTGAGCGAGAGCAGGGCCGTAGATCCGGACCGGAGTGCCTTCATTTGCTCTCGTGCCTCTTCCGGGTAGCTCGGATTGACCAGCGTGCTTCCGATCGGGCGTAATAGCCCGATCCTGCCAAGGGCATTCAGCGATTGGTAGCTACCGATTCGCCGTACCACGGAATCGACATCCTCGGTCGTCAGCCCTTCGACGAGGATAACGCCCGAGACCGCGTACCTGGCCGCATAGATCTGGACGACCGCTCCGCCCAACGAGTGGCCGACAACGACCGGTTCTTCAATGCCCAACTGGCCCAGGGCAATGTGCAGGTCGTCGGCTGCGGAGCCGAACTGGCGGGGCGTTGGTGCCGGGTCGCTGTAGTCCTGACCCAGGCGATCGAAGGCGCAGACCCGCCTCTGATCCGCCAGCAGCGGCATGATCGGGCTCCAGTCCAGCGCACCCCCACCGAAGCCAGCCTGGAGGACGAGGGTGGGTTCCCCCGTACCCTGGCAGAGAACATGCATTTGCGAACCGTTAATGCTGACAAATTCTCCTGGAGCCGGGTACGCTGCGAGTACCTGCGCACTGGCGTATCGATCATAGGCTCCTGCCACGCCAACCACCAGGAGCCCGAGGCCGACCACCCACGCTAGCACTCGCCCAACCTTGCGCCTGACGGATCTCCTTACTTGCTCCGAAGCCATTCGCGCACGTCCTTTCCCGAAAACACGCCAGCCCTGCTAGCGCTTGATCATGCCTTCAATCAGCAACCTGAGGGCCATGCGATGCCCCGCTCCGAAGTCCGCCTGGAACTCGCGGAGGTGGGTCGCCTCCAGAACCGCCATTCCATGCGCCAGCGCCCAGATGGAATAGGCCAATACCTCGGGCACCTCCCTCACCTCTGGCCGGAAGATGCCGACTCGCACTGCATCTTCCACCGCCTGGAGCAGAAGCCTGTACGGGGAGCTTTCCTGCGCAGGGGTAGCCAGCGAGGAGCGGTCCGAGGGCACGTCCAGGAAGGCCAACTGGAACAACGCCGGATAGGCCTTGGCATACTCCAGGTAGCTCAGCCCGAGGGAGACAAGCCGATTTCCAGGGGGCAGGTCGGCGGGAACTTGCTCCATGGTCTCCCGTAACCGCTGTCGGGCCTCCCCTACGAGAGTCGTGACAATGGCGTCCTTACTGTCGAAATACCGATAGAGTGTTGCCGCGGTGACATCCAACTGTTCGGCAATCAGCCGGAGCGACAGTTGCTCGAGTCCATGCGTGCGGAGGACCTCCTGAGCCGCCTGGAGGATTTGCTGGCGCATGCGATCCTGTCTCCGTTCGCGGCGGGTCTTTCCCTCTGGATTCATCGGCGAAACCACCCTTCATATTCCGAACGGTATATATCATAAGTTACGACACGTTTAGTTCTCTGTCAACTATCCTGCCGCACAGTTGGCACAGTCTCGCGGTGAGCAGGAACCCGGTCCTGCCGCTTGGCAGAACCGGGTTCCTGGCGGTCCCTTTACGACTGGCCAGACCGAGAAGGCTGATTGGCACCGTTTCGCTGGGCCTGCGCCTCCATTCCCTGTGGGACCTTGGCCTTGGCTGCGCTGTTCGCCCCATACCCTTCCGTCATGTAGGCGAACTCGTAGTTGTCCGTGCCAGCCTGACGCCGAAGCCCCCGCACGGTGAAGCTCTTGCCGCTGTCAGTGCGAATCTTGGCCATTCGGAACGCCCCCCTTATGGTGGTGGACTGATTCCGGGGACCACTCATAGGGTACCCCAGATTCGCAACAGTCATTAGCCAGCGCCGCTGGCCCAGTCTGGCGAGTCGGCCACGCTACAACTTGGGAAGAATACAGAGCACCTTCTGCGTCGAATCCTGTTGACCTAGAGTTGCTCTCATGCGCTATCGTGACTCACGTGGTGATCACCAGTCGACTACCAGAGAAAAAGGAGCATCTGTCTATGTACAACGCCAGGGCCTATTCGGCTGCAAGTGCCACGTCACCCCTTGCCCCGAGCACAATCTCGCGCCGTGATCCGGGTGAGCACGACGTACAGATCGAGATCCTCTACTGCGGGATCTGCCATTCCGACATCCACTCGGTTCGTAACGAGTGGGGTGGCGCCATCTACCCGTTGGTTCCGGGCCATGAGATCGTCGGCCGGGTGGTCACGGTCGGGTCGGCGGTCACCCGGTTCAAGCCCGGTGACCTGGCAGGAGTCGGCTGCCTGGTCGATGCCGACGGTACCTGCCCTCACTGCCAGGCCGGCTATGAGCAGTTCTGCGCCAACAAGGTCGACACGTACAACGCCCCTGACAAGCACCTGGGCGGTGTCACCTACGGTGGTTACTCCGAGGCGATCGTCGTGGATGAACGCTTCGCGCTGCGCGTCCCCGCCAACCTCGACCTTGCGGGGGTCGCACCGCTCCTCTGCGCTGGGATCACCACCTACTCGCCACTGCGACGCCAGGGCGTCACCAAGGGGCAGAACGTGGGCGTGGTTGGCCTCGGCGGACTTGGCCACATGGGGGTCAAGTTGGCGAAGGCGCTTGGCGCTCAGGTGGTCGTCTTCACCACGTCGGCCAGCAAGGCGGAAGATGCCCTCCGCCTCGGCGCCGATCAGGTCGTCATCTCCCGGAATGCCGATGAGATGCAAAAGCACACCGGCAGCTTCGACTTCATCTTGGATACCGTCTCGGCCGATCACGATATCAACGCCTATATGAACCTGCTCCGGCCCGACGGCAACCTGACCCTTGTGGGGGCGCCGCCAAAGCCGCTGAGCGTCTCTGCGTTCTCCCTGGTTCTGGGGAATCGCAGCCTCTCCGGCTCCAACATCGGCGGTATTGCCGAAACCCAGGAGATGCTCGACTTCTGCGGTGAGCACAATATCACCGCCGAGGTTGAGGTTATTCCGATCCAGCAGGTCAACGTAGCCTACGAGCGAATCCTCAGGTCAGACGTGAAGTACCGCTTCGTGATCGATATGGCATCGCTCAAATCGGAATAGCCCGTACGGGCCTCATGGTGCGGTGGAATCCACCTTCCGAGGGCCGGGCACGCTATGGCGAGAATCACACCGAGGGGAGTAGGATGAAGCCATGCAGCATCTCACCAACGGCATTACCCGCATGCTCCCCTTCATTGTGGCCGGGGCGCTCTTTATGGCCTTTGCGGGCCGTCTGCCTGACGATACGCCACTGGCCCGGTTGCTGACCGACCTGGGCTCCCAGGGCGGTCTCGCCCTGATGCTCCCGGTGCTGGCGGGCTTTATCGCCCACTCGATCGCTGGCTGGGACGGGCTCCTCCCGGGTATGATTGGCGGACTCCTGGCCACGCGGGGCGGCAGCGGAATGTTCGGGGCGATCGCCGCTGGCTACCTGGCCGGGTATCTGACCGCCGGCCTGCAACGGTGGATCCGGCTTCCTGCGGCTGTGAAGGACCTGAAGCCGGTCCTGGTCCTTCCGGCGCTCTCGACGCTGGCGGTCGGTGCGGTCATCGCCTGGGTCGTTAACCCCCCCGTCAGCCTGGCCATGCAGTGGGTGGAGGTCTGGCTGACCGGACTGCAGGGCGAGTCCGCCGCTGTGTTGGGGCTGATTCTCGGCGGCATGGCCGCCTTTGACATGGGCGGACCGGTCAACAAGGTAGCCAGCCTGTTCGCCCTGGACCTCCTGGCCTCGGGCGTGGCCGAGCCCATGGGCGCCATTATCGCCGGCGTATTGGGCGGCGCTCTGGGGATCTGTCTGGCAATCCGGCTCTCGCCCCGCCGGTACACCCCAGAGGAGCGCCGCCAGGGGCAGACCGCCCTTGTGCTTGGCCTTCTGAACATCGCCGAGGGCACAATTCCGCTCTTGCTGGCCGACCCGCGCCGGGTAGTGCCCGCCGTTACGGCTGGTGGGGCGGTGGCGGGGGCCGTCGCCATGGCGCTGGGCGCCGGCGTCCGGCTCCCGGTGGGCGGTCTCCTGACCCCGCTGATCCCGGGTATGACGATCAATACCTGGGGCTACCTGATCGCCATTGCCGCGGGCATTCTGGTCACCGCCCTGGGAGTCAACGGCCTCAAGCCCGCGCGATCAGGGCAGGGGGACTCGGGTCGCGTTGTTCCGGAACCAACACGACCGGAGACCCAGCCCTGATGTCCGCCGACCCTGCAGATGGATCGAGGGCGCCAGGCCACGGGCCTGAGCGCCCTGCCTCTATGCCCCCGTCCTCCGGATCTCGAGCTGAATCTCGATCGGATTCGGGTTCGCCAGGTGCCGCCGGGTTCCCGGCTCCCGGTAGACCACGCACCGCCCGAGAGCGTGCCGGAGGACCTGCTTCCGCTCGTCCGGCGTCAGCGCCTCCCAGCCGTCCAGGCGGAGGAGCAGCACCTCAAACTCGCTCAGGTCCACCCGGCTGGCCCGGAGCCGCTCCAACTCGTCCGCCAGCCCGGCAGACGCCGCCCGCAGCGCCTCCTCCTCCCGGTCCAACTCGTCCACATGCCGTGCGTACAGCTTGGCTGGAAGCTCCCCGGCCCGGTAGTCTGCGGTCACCCTGGCCCGGGCCTTCGCCACCCTGACCAGGGCGGAGGAGACCCGCCCCAGCTCCGCCTCCACCTGCCGGGCCTGCCCCTGGCTCTCCGCCTCCCAGGTCGCCAACAGCAACCCCCGATTCGCAGGCGCCAGCGCCTCACGCACCCGCTCCAGCACCGCCGCCTCCAGCGCCGCCGCTGGCATGAGGGAACACCAACAGCGCCCAGGGTCCTCGATCCGGGTCTTCGAGCAGCGGTAGTAGCGCCCGCCCCCCTGCTTCTCCCGCCCATCCCCCCGGACGGGCGCCCCACAGCGGCAGCGGGCGATGCCGGTCAGCAGGAACTCGGTGCCCCGGTTCCGGAAGCCCGCCACGCTACTCCGCCCAGCCCTGACCTCCTGCGCCCGAGCATACTCCTCCGGCGAGACGATCGCCGGCACCGCCCCTGTTATGCAGGCATACCGAGGCTCGTCGAAGCGCACCCGTGCGTTGGCCCCCTGCAGCCGCTGCGCCTTCGTGGCGAGGGTGGAGCGCCCATAGCGGAGCACCCCGCAGTAGATCGGATTGCGGATCATGCGGGCCAGCCACATCCCGTTAAAGTGGGCCGCCTTCCGGGGGCGTAGCCCGTCCCGGTTCAGATCGGCGGCGATCTTCGAGCAGCCCTTCCCGGCGATATACTCCCGGAAGATCCGGCGCACGATCACCGCCTCGTCCTCATCGATCTGCCACTCCCCTGGCTTCTCCGCCTTGCGGTACCCGTAGGGCGGGGCAAAGCCCGGGTTCTTCCCCTGCTGCGCCCGCTTGATCTTGCCCGAGAGCGTCCGCTCCCGGATCGTCGCGCGCTCCCACTCCGCATAGCTCGCCAGCATATAGAACAGGATCGAGCCCGTGGGATTGGTCGTATCCACCGGCTCCCGGGTCGACCGCACGCTGCACACGCCCTCCCACTCCTGCAGGACCAGCGTGACCGTATCCAGCACGCTCCGGGAGAGCCTGTCCAACTTGTAGACGACCACGCAGGAGACCTCCCCACGGCGCACGGCGTCACGCAACCGGCCCAGACCGGGCCGCTCCAACGAACCGCCTGACCAGCCATCATCGACGAAGACCAGGTCCTCCCGGAAGGTCCAGCCCTGCGAGCCCACAAAGAGCCGGCAGGCCTCCAACTGCACCTCCAGCGTCGTCCCATCCGCCTGCTCATCCGTCGACCAGCGGATGTAGACCGCCACACCGCCCGCCATCCTGCATCCCCCCCGAGGAGCATTAGGTGCGATAGCTGATCGACTTGCCCGTGTCGATCACGGCGACTACCACATCATCGGTCGAGTAGCCGGTGGCGGAGCCGTCCCTGTCCCCGCTCACCCCGAACTCCTGCCGGGCCTCTGCCACGCCGAACCAGTCGCTGGCGCTGTTCATGAGCACCCGGACCTCGGCGTCGTGCTCGATGTGCTGCACATACTCCTTCTGCGCCAGGTCAGCGATCTGGGCCCGCGTCATGGTTGCGGCCACGGCCGGCACGACGGTGTACTGCATGCGCAGGTCGATCTGCCCCACCTCATCCAGCTTCTGAACGTCGGACTGCTCGTCCATCATGATCAGGACCGGGACCGTCTCCTCCTCGCCCAGCTTCTCCATGAGCCGCTCCAGCGAGTCGAAGATCTTGTTGCCGTTGCTGTCCATGGCCGGGGGGCGCTCGGGGCCGACCAGCCCGACGCAGGAGCACAGGAGCATGGAAAGGCCCAGGAGAGCCATCGTTTGCCGCCATCGCTTCATGATTCTCACTCTCCCCTTCTTCGTGCGGATGATCCGCTGCCAACTCCTTCCGCCGGTTGCCCGCCGCCTCCTGTTCCCTGCAGGGCAAAAAGCGGGGCGCCCACCGCTGTGGACACCCCGCTCACTTTACAGCTCTCCGCTCTCCAGCCGGCGGCGGAAGGCCGCCACCTCGGTTCGCGAGCGCAGATGAATCACCCGCTTCGCTGCCGCCACCTTCTCCAACAGGCGGAGCACGGCCGGGCGGTCCCGCTCGGGGTACCCCCAGACAAAGCTGAGAAACTCCCGGTTCAGCCGCTCCGGACACCCTTCGGCCATATCGGGCCGGCTCCGGTTCCGGTACTGGAAGGTCCGCCGCACCACCCGCCAGAGGCAGACCAGCCGGGGCAGGTCCAGGAAGATGATCGCATCGGCCGCGTTCACCCGGAGCGGCAGGGTGGAGCGGTAGTTGCCGTCGATGATCCACTCCTCACGACCCACCAGTTCCTCCTGGAGTGCCACCCACTCCGCCCGCGGGGTTTGAACCCAGCCCGGTCGGTGGTAGAGCCTGTCCAGGTGGTAGACGGGCAGTCCGAGGGCGACACCGATCTCACGGGCCAGGGTCGACTTGCCGGAGCCAGGCGAGCCAATCAGGGCAATGCGGCGGATGCTGGTCATGGTGCAACGTCCTTCCCTGCAGCGTGCTGCCAACTATTCGCCGAGCCGCCCCGAACTCCTCTCAGGACCGCCCCACCCATGACACCGGATCGGCCCTAATCCGCCGCCTTGACCACGCCCAGCCGTACCTGGTTGCCGCGGGTGGTGACCGTCGCTCCCAGCGCCGGCGCCGCCAGGCCCGAGACCTCGGTCACCCGGAAGAGCAGGGGCTCGGCCACAGCGGCGCCATCGATCGTGAGGATCTGTCCCGGGCGGACCTGAAGGGCGACCGCTCCCTCACCGAAGTCCCCGGCTGGCTGACCGTCCACCAGAAGGCGGGCCTGGGGGACAGAGCGCCGGGTGATCACCATGACCTTCAGGGAGAGGGTCGTGGCGCGACCGCTCGCCATTTGCACCCGGGAGTCGCCAAGCGCCCGGCTCCAGTCGGTCACCTCGGCCACCGTCACCCCCTCCAGGGCGATCAGCCTGGTGAACCGGTTCAGCTGCAAGGTCTGGACCAGCACCAGGGCGACGAGCCCCAGGATCACCACCTGCAGGAGGAGCCGTTCCACTTTGTCCGAAAAGGAGCGGTGCCGGTCCTGGAACGCCTCGATCTCCGTCTCCTGCTCCTGAATCTCGTCCTCGTCCCGCCAGTGAGGCTTCTTCGGCTCCAGGCGATCCACCCTGGTCACCCCCCAGAGAGTCATTTCCGGGGGTATTTTATGTCGTGGAAGGGATCTCTATTCGTCCCATTCACTCCCGGCTGAAGGCTGCGGCGTGAAGCCCAGCCGCCCGGCCCGTGGCGAAGGCGATGGTGATGTTGTACCCGCCGGTGTGCCCATGCAGGTCCAGCACCTCGCCGGCGAAGTAGAGTCCCCGCTTCCGCTTCGATCCCATGGACTGCGGGTCCACCTCCCGCACGCTCACCCCGCCGCCGGTGATAAACGCCTCCTCCAGCTTCAGGGTGCCGATGACGGTCAGCGGGAAGGCCTTGACCAGCCGGGCCAGCTGCCGCCAGCGGTCCCGCGGCAGGTGGGCGTATGTGGTCGCCGGGTCGATGCCCGCCAGCGCCAACGCCGGCGGGATCATGCGCTCGGGGAGCATCCGGATCACGTTCTTGACCGCCTTCTTCGGCTCCGCCGCCACCTGCGCAAGGCTCTGCTGGTAGAGTTCCTCCTCGGTCTGGCCGGGCGCCAGGTCGATCTGCAGGGCCAGCGGCCCAGCCCCATGCTTCAGTCGGGCCACCGAGACATAGTGGCCCACCCGCAGGGCTGCCGGGCCAGAGAGGCCGAAGTGGGTGAAGACCACGTCCCCGGTCTGGGTGGTCAGCCGCTTCCCCCTCGGGTCGCAGAGGGTGAGGGCCACCTCCCGCAGGGAGAGCCCCTGCAGAGTCCGATCACGAATGATGGCGTCAGAGCAGACCAGTGGGACCTCGGTCGGGTAGAGCGGGGTGATCGTGTGGCCCGCCGCCCGGGCCCAGGCATAACCGTCGCCGGTGGAGCCCGTCGCCGGGACCGACGCCCCGCCCACGGCCACCACCACGGCGCGAGCCGTGATCTCCTCGCCGCTCCGGAGCCGGAGCCCGGTGCAGCGGTCCTCCTCATAGCGCAGCTGATCGACCGGGGCGTTCAGCCGGATCTCAACCCCAACTTGGCGGATGCGGCCAATCAGCGCATTGGCGACATCGACCGCGCGATCGGTCACGGGAAAGACCCGCCCGTGATCCTCCTCCTTCAACTTGACGCCCAGCCCTTCAAAAAGGCGGATGATCTCCTCGCTGCCGAAGGTTGCGAAGGCGCTGTACAGGAAGCGGCCATTGCCGGGGATCATCTTGATCAGTTCATCGAACGGCTTCCGGTTGGTCACATTGCAGCGGCCGCCACCAGAGATAATCAGCTTGCGGCCTAACTTGTTCCCCTTCTCCAACAGGAGGACACGGGCACCCGACTCGCCGGCTGCGAGGGCGGCCATCAGCCCCGCGGGGCCGCCGCCGATCACGATCACATCGTAGGAAGTGGTAGAGCTTTTCATGCCTCCCAGTATATCATCCTCCGGACTCATTTTCCTGCCTGGCGAGGAGCCCTGCCCAGATCACGCCGCCTACCCCGGCCAGTATGAACAGGCCGTAGACCAGCCGGAGCGGCGGCAGCGGCAGGTTGCGGTCCGGGCTGACGGCGGCGCTCGCGATCAGGGCCATGTGGACGATGGCGAAGCTCCGCCAGCGCCCCACGAATGCCCGGACCACGTGAAGGCTCTGGTCAAGGACCCAGAGGACGACCAGGAGAGCGATGAATACCCCGAGTGCGGCGTTCAGGTGGAGCGCACCCCCTTGCCCCTGGCCCAGCCGATCAGCAGGAGGAACAGGGCATAGCCCAGGTTCATGACCAGTCCAGCGGTTCCGATCCAGGAGGTCAGCAGGTGTTCCAACTCCTCTGTGTCAGCCGGCCAGCGTGCCATGTAGAAGACGATCACCGCCAGGGGTAGCAGGAAGCTCCGGTACCGGCTGACCGACATGCCGAAACAGGTGCAGATAGCCATGCCAGAGGTGGTGACCCGGACGCCCAGGTAGCCGACCTTCAACACCGTCCAGGCCAGGGCGATCAGGGCGCCGGTCCGCTCCACCAACAGCCCCGGCATTCGCAGGGTCCGCAACGCCGTCGCCCCGGGGTACTGGAGCAGCCCCGTTGGCTCGAGCCCGAGCACACCGAAGGTGACGACCGAGATCACCAGCAGGAGGACCCCGTTGGCCACCATCGGCAGGGTCACCCAGAGGTAGGGCCGGTTTAGCTTCCCGACCAGGGGCAGAAAGAAGGGGATCGTCTCCAGACCCACCACCAGGTAGATAATCCGAGAGGTCCCGGCCAGGAAGTTGGGAGGCCAGAGATCGGTCGATGGGAAGACCGCCCCCCATTCGGTGATCTTGGAACCCACAAGAAGATAGGCCACCAACACCAATACGAAGAAGGCGGGGACCATGGCGACGGCCAACCGCGCGCCGGCGGCGAAGCCCTGACCGACCACAAAGATCACCGCCAGGATAATCAGCAGCATGATCGCCTCGGGTGGTGTCTTGGGCAGGAAGAAGGTGTTGGTGAAATCGGCGAAGTAGCGAAGGCAGACGGCCCCCAGGAAGAGGTGAAAGGCGATCGCCGGGATTGTCATGACCAGCCCCAGCGGTCTGCCCACCACATGAAAGATCGCCTCAACGGCGGACCTTCCCCCGAAGTAGAGGGAGAAATAGGCCAGGACCCAGACGGTGGCAAGGCCAATCACCAGCAGCAGACCAAGGCTGAACAGGTGCTGTCGCCCCGAAATCCCGGAGAGGTCGCGCGGGAATGAGTAGAGCCCCAGTTCCACGAAACCGGCGGCGATCAGGACAGCCAGTTGCAGCTCCGTGATGCGCTCCTTCTGGTTCAAGCCACCCCTCCTCCTAGTGAATCGCCCCTTTGCGCAGGATCGAGACCTTGACCACCGGCTCAATCTTGACCGTGGGGAAGATCTCCGACCAGTCGACCCCGGCGAAGTAGCGGGGGTGATGGTAAAAGAGCCGCTTTCCAAAGCCGAAGATATCCGCCCGCAGCTCCTCCTGGGCCCGGGTGAGCACCGCCTCCACCTGGTCCCGGACCCGGTCCTGGGTTGCCTGGGCGACCTCTTCCAGCTCACGGGCGCCGCCGGTCTGCTGGTTCGGCGGGAGCGAGACCTCTCCATGCAGGGCGATATCCACCCGGAAGACCGGCTGGTTCCCCTCGAACCGAATGCTGGTGCGAGCCGTGCTCCCCAGGCTCCGGACCGCGCTGATGCCCGAAGGTGTCTCCACCACGAGGGAGCGGCTGCGGGTCTTGCCCTGAAGCCAGAGGAAGCCCTGGGTCTCCTCGCCGTCAAGAAAGCCCCGGAACTCATACCCGTGATAGACGCCCATGCCGCGCACCTCCAGCGAGTCCCGCTGGCTCTGCTCGACCCGCGGGATCACGGGCTCCCAACCGCTGGTCTTATCGGCCCGCCAGAACTGCCAGAACTGGACAGGATCGGCGATGGTCATGCGCCGGACCGCCTCAAAGACGCTGTTGAAGTAGAGCGCCGGTAGCGGCTCCAGCTTCACCTTGGTGCTGAGGGCATCAAACGCCCGGCCGGAGGTGATCGCAAGATAGACGGTGTCCTCCACATCTGGATTGGCCCGCATACTGGTGAAGACCCGCTCCGCCTGGCTTGGCTGGAGTGTGCTGGAGAGCACCACCGCCCGCATCTGCCCGAAGAAGAGCTCCCGGCTTACCCGGTCCTGTGCGTCCTGCATGGCTGTCGCCAGGCTCCGTCCCCGCCCCTGGACCACGAAGTACTCCTGCCCGTGAGCGCCGCCGCCCCCCGGCTTGCCTGGGTTGGCCGCACTGGGCACCGGCAGTTGGAGCGAGAGGATCAGCCCCTGGTCATCATCCGGGTCGGGATCGATCCCCATGCCCAGGACGTAGGCCCGCAGCTGGGGCTCCCGGTTATCCCAACAGCCCGACAGGGACAGGCCAGCGGTCAGCAGGAGCAGCAGGGCAAGCCCCTTTCGTAGGCGAGGTCTCACCGCTCCTCCCCCTCCCGCTGTGCCCCCTCCAGGTCGGGGGTCTGCACAGGGTGGTCGTAAGCTGCCGCCCGCCTCCGATCGAGTGGCCGGAGGTGCCGCGGTCGGAAGCGCAGGGCCCAATAGGGGAGCCGGACGATGGTGTCGCCCAGGTCTTCCTTGGTCAGCGGTGCGACCGGAGCCAGGTAGGGCACGCCAAAGGAGGTGAGTGCCGCGAGATGCCCAAAGAGGACGACGCTTCCCACGATGATCCCCATCAGTCCGAAGACCTGGGCGAGGGCGATCAGGAGCCATTTCATCAACCGCCAGGCGAAGTTTACATCGAGCGTCGGGGAGGTGAAGGAGGCCAGCATGGTGGTGGCCGCGAAGATGATCATGAGCGGGCTGATCAGCCCAGCCGAGACGATCGCCTCCCCGACCACAATGCCCCCGACCACGCCGATGGTCGTCCCCAGCGGCTGTGGCAGCCGGAGGGCCGCCTCCCGGATTAGCTCCAGCAGCACCTCAATCACCAGCACCTCCATGATCGGCGGGAAGGGGAGCCCCTCGCGCGCCGCAGCCACCGTGAGGGCCAGTTTGTGCGGCAGCATCTCTGGGTTGACCGCGATCAGGGCGATGTAGACCGCCGGCAGGTAGAGGGTGAGCAGCCACCCGATAAAGCGGACAAGTCGGATCATGGAGGCGCCCCAGAACCCGAAGTGGTAGTCGTCCATGGTCTGGTAGAAGTCCAGCAGCACGGACGGAGCGGAGAGGCTAAAGGGCGAGTTGTCAGCCAGGATGACCACCTTGCCGGAGAGCAACTGCCGGGCGACCTCGTCGGGCCGCTCGGTGGAGCGAAGCAGGGGAAAAGGGGTGGACGGATGATCCACCAGAAACTCCTCCAGGGTCTGGACTCCCTGGAGGCCATCGATCCGGATCCGCTTTAGCCGGCGCAGGACCTCCTCCACCACGGCCGGGTTGGTCAGCTTTTCGATATAGCAGACCGCCACCCAGGTCTGGCTCCGGCTGCCGACCTGCAGGGCTTTGACCCGCAGGTTCGGGTCCTTCACCCGGCGCCTGACCAAGGTCAGGTTGGTCATGAGCACCTCGGTGAACGCCTCACGGGAGCCGCGCACCGAGTGCTCGGTGGAGGGCTTCTCGATGGCTCGCTGGGGGAACTTCTGGACCCCCAGGAGGAGCAGCTCGGGGCAGCCGTCCACGATCAGGCAGGTCTGGGCGTCGAGCACCCCGCGCTCCGCCTTGCGGAGATCACTGGTCCGCCGGACAGCGGCTCGGGAGGTGAGGGACTGCTCCAGTGTCCGGGCGGCGTTCGGCAAGTCCTGGACGAGGGCGGGACCATTCTGCATGGCGGGCTGGAGAATCTGCTCGTCGACGGCGGTGCCATCGATCATGCCCTCCAGGTAGACAAGCATGGCCGCCGGTCCCTTCGGACCCAGGCGAATGTTCCGGTAGCGGAAGTCGCTGCTCTGACCGATTCGGCCCTGGAAGAACTGCCGGGCCTGTGCGAGATCGCCGCTGTATTCAGCGCCGGCTCCAGCCCCCACGAGGTCACCCCCCTCCGTCATGGTGGCCTCGGAGCGCTACGGTTATGCAGGGCCTTCGTCGGCGCACTGCGCCCATCTCTGGGTGCACTGCGCGCATGTCTGGGCATACCTCGCCAATGTTGCGGCCCACTGCGCGCATCTCTGGGCATACCACGCCAATGTCTCGGCCCACTGCGCGCATGTCTGGGCCCACTGCGAGAGCAGAAAGCCCCTGCCAGTCACCCGGCAGGGGCATTTCGTCCAGATTTTGCGGCTATTGCACCCGATCCAGCGCCTGGGCGAAGTCGGCAATGATATCTGCGGCCGCTTCGGTCCCGGCATTCACCCGGATCAGCCCATCCACGATCCCCAGCGCCTCCCGCTGGGCGGGCGCCATGGCCCTGTGGCTGGTCAGCACCGGGTGCGAGACCGATGTGATCACATCGCCCAGGGAGGGCAGGAACTCGGCCAGCTTGAGCGACCGGATCGCCTGGTTGGCCCCGGCGAGCCCGCCCCGCACGACGAAGGAGAGCATCGCCCCGGCGCCGTTCGGCAGAAGCCTGTGCCCGGTCAGCCCCGGGTAGTTGACCCGCTCCACCTTGGGGTGGGCCGCCAGGAAGCGGGCCAGGTCCAGTGCGTTCTGCGACTGCCGCTCGACCCGCAGGTGGAGGGTCTTGATCCCGCGCACCGTGAGCCATGCGGCGAATGGGTCCAGCATCGCCCCATTCAGGATCAGCGCCCGCCGGACTTGCTCCATGATCCCCTTCTCACCCGCCGCCACACCGGCCATGAGGTCGGCGTGGCCGCCCAGGAACTTGGTGGCGCTGGAGAGGGAGACGTGCGCCCCGTGCTCCAGGGGGCGCAGGAGATAGGGCGAGGCGAAGGTGTTGTCCACCACAAGCTTCAGCCCCCGCTCCCGGCAGAGAGCGGCCAGCCCCGGCAGGTCGGCGACGGTCATGGTCGGGTTGGCGATCGACTCGGTGTAGACCAGCCGGGTCTCCGGGCGGATCGCAGCGGCCACGGCATTCCGATCATTCGTGTCCAGGTAGCTGGTCGTGATCTGGTAGCGGGAGAGCTCCTGCTCCAGGAGGGCGAAGGTGCCGCCGTACAGCTCCCGGGTGATAATCGCGTGGGCGCCGGGCTCCAGCAGGGCAAAGAGCACGGCAAAGATCACCCCCATGCCGGTGGCGGCGGAGACCGCCGCCTCGCCGCCCTCCAGGTCGGCGTAGGCCTGCTCCAGCGCCTCGGCGTTGGGCTGGCCGTTGCGGGCGTAGAGGTACCCCTTGGTCTGGCCTGTCTGGACCGCCTCCACCACGTCGAGGTCCGGGAAGGCCCAGACAGAGGTCTGGTAGATCGGCATGGCAGCGGGGCGGGTTACGCTGGGGACCTCTAGCTTGCCCACATGGGCGGCGCGGGTCGCAAACTGCTTCTCGCTCATGCTATAGCGCCTCCAGGAGTCGGTCGATGTCCGCCTCGGTGTTGTAGAAGTGGGGGCTCACCCGGCAGCGCTCGCCCCGGTATGAGATGATGATCTGCTGCTCGTGGAGCCGCTTCACCAGCGCCTCGTTGGCAGCGGCCGAGCCCAGGGTGAAGGAGATGATCCCCGAGCGCTCCGACTTCCGCCCCACCGGTGTGGCAATGGTGATCCCCTTCACCTGGAGCCCGGCGATCAGCCGGTCGGTCAGCAGCCGGATCTGGGCGGCAGTGTTCTCAATGCCGGCCTCCAGCAGCAGCTCCAGGCCGGCGGTCCAGCCCCAGTGGAGCTGGAAGGGCAGGCAGCCGGTCATGTAGCGCATGGCGTTGGGCTGCAGGGTGAAGCGGCCGGCGGCATCTGCCACGCCTTCCACCGAGGAGAATGCGCCGGGCAGCACCGGGCGGATCTGCTCCCAGGTGGAGCGGCTGAAGTAGGCGAAGCCGGTGCCGACAGGGCCGGTCAGCCACTTGTAGCCGCCGGCGGCCAGGACATCGATCCCGTCCGCATCCACATGGATCGGGAGGGCGCCAGCCGCCTGGATCGCATCCACCACGAAAAGCGCACCCCTGGCATGGGCGATCTGGCTGATCCGGGGCAGGTCGTTCCGGAAGCCGGAGAGGTACTCCACCGCCGAGACGGCGACCACCCGGGTCCGGTCATCCACATAACTGGCGATGCGGTCCGGGTCCACCCGCAGGTTCTTCTCCAGGGGGACGACCCGAACCTCCACCCCCTGCCGGCGCAGGTTGAGCCAGGGGTAGCTCATGGCCGGGTACTCCTCCGCCGGGATCACCACGTTGTCGCCGGGCTTCCAGTCAAGCCCCAGGGCCACCGTGTTGATCCCCGTGGCCGTGTTGGGCATGAGGGCATACTCGTCGGGCGAGCCGCCCAGCAGCTGGCTCAGGAGGGCCGGCACCCGGGTGATCGCCTGAAAGAAGGGAGCGGCGTCGGGATCGAGCGCAGCCGCATCGAAATACTCGGTGATCCGCTGCCGGATCGGGGTGGACATGGGGGTCTCGGAGGCGTGGTTGAGGAACAGGAGCCGCTCGGTCACGGGAAAGTGCGCACGGAAGCGGGTCGGGTCCATGCTGATCCCCTCCCTCTCATCAATCGACCGGATACGGATCAGGCGTTGACGTGGCTCACCGTCGATGCGCCATCGCGCAAGATGATCTGGTAGGCGACCTCAGCGGTCTCCGCCAGGTGCGGGTTGTGGGTCACCATGATCACCTGTCGGCGGAAGTACTGGCTGATCATATGGAGAAACTGGGCGGTGGGTGCGATAAACTCGTCGCTGACATGCTTGGCCGGCTCGTCCAGGATCAGCGGTCCCTCCAGCCGGGGCCGGTAGGTCTCTAGCATGGCGATGCGCAGCCCGAGCGAGACGACATCGACCACGCCGCCGCCCCGCGACTCCTGCGGGCGGCTCTGCAGCTCCTCCCCGTTGTAGCGGGAGAAGACATAGAACTCCGCCTCGGGCCGCCCGGCCTTCTCCACCAGGTCGATCTGGAAGCGGTACTCGTCGCCGAAGACTGCGCGCAGGGTGTTGGTCACCAGCATCTCAATCTGCGCCTTCGCCTGGGTCCGGGCGTGCTCGGCGGTCTGCTGCAGCAGGACGATCACCTGCTCGAAGACGGCGGCCTGCTCCTGCGCCGCCTGCAGCTGGATCCGGCACGCTTCCTGGTCCTGGAGGAGCCGCTTCTGCTGCCCCTTTCGCTCCGCCAGCGCCTGCCGGGCGCGGCCGAGCCGGGCCTTCAACAGCTGTAGATCCTCCATGGCCTAGCCCCTCAGCAGGTCGGCCGGAAGGAGCGCCGCGGCCTCCTTCAGCAGGGCGTCCACCTCGGTCTGGAGCCGCCGGATCTCGCTCTCCAGGTCCTCGGGCCGGACCTGCAGCTCCTTCAGTTCATCCAACAGCCGCTCCCGCTGCCGCTGGAGTTCATCGAGCCGGGCCTCGTAGCGGTACTTCAACTGACGGGCCTTCTCGATCTGTTCTTTCAGCTCGGCAATGCGCTGTTCGTTCTCGACCGCCATGGTGACGGTGCCCTCCTTTCGTCCCAGCCAAACTCATCGAACCAGCGGCCGGTCTGGCGGTTGGCCAGCGCCCGCCGAATGTACGGGATCACGTTGGGGGGAAGCGCTGCCGGGTCGAACCAGGAGAGGTCGTCGCACTTGTGGGGCTCGGCGTTGACCACCTGGCCCTCCCACTCGCAGCAGGCGAAGAAGTAGTCGATCCGCTCGTCGCTGGAGCGCCGGTGCATGACGCAGACGGGCAGCAACGCACCGGGGTGGATGGTGATTCCGGCCTCTTCCCTGGCCTCCCGGATCATGGCGGCGGATACCGTCTCCCCCGCCTCCACGTGGCCAGCGACGACGCTGTAGTTGCCATCTTCCCAGCCGGTGTTGGCGCGGCGCAGGAGCAGCACCTTTCCGCCCTGCTCCAGGAAGAGGTGGACGGCGACACGCATGCTGTGCATAAGCAGCCCCTCCTAATGGGTATGGCCGGAGGGCGGGCCGCCCGCCAGCTCGGCGAGAATCCTGGGAATGGCGGCGGGCTGGACCGGCTGCAGGCAGGTCGGGCACTTGCCCAGCCGGCGGAGCACGCCCTCGTACTCGGCCAGGGCCTGCCGCAGGGCCCGGTCCTGCTCCTGGACCAGCGCCTCGCCCTTGGCGAGGCGGCTCTGCAGGTCCGCAAGCTCGGCCTGCTTCGCCTGGAGCTGCTGGATCCGTTGGGTCTTATCGGCCATGCTCTGGGTCAGCTCCGACGCCCGGTCAATAGCGGTCAGGCGGGCCATGGCCCGGTCTAGCTGGTCCAGCTCCCGCAGCCGGCGGGAGAGGTCGGATTCGACCCTGGTCAGGCTGCTCAGGCGGCTCTGGCGGATCGCTGCCTCCCGGGCGTGGCTCTCGACTGTGTCGATTGCGCCAAGCGCCGCCACCCGGCTCCGGTAGGTGCGGGACTCCTGCTCCACCCGGCTCAGATCGGTCGCCAGCCGCTCCAGGCGTCCCACCCGCCGCTGGGTCTCCTCGGCACTGAGCAGGTGCTCGCGGGCCTCGCTCAGGCCGTCGAGCCGGGCGAGGGCAGAATCCACCCGGATTGACTCCGCCTCGGTGGATGCCAGCTGGGCGTTCAGGGTCTGAAGCCGCTGCAGCCGCTGGGTGAGCCGCTCAACGGTCGCCAACAGCTCCTCGGCCTGGTTGAGCCGGGCCTCCTGCTGGGGGATATCCTCGTAGGGCTTCAGCGCCTCGGCATAGCGCTCCGCCTCCCGCTCCAGGCGGGAGACCTCCATGCGGGCGGAGCGGATATCCTTCTGGGTGGAGCGGACAGCGGCATCCACCACGTGGACGCCCAACAGCCGCCCGATCGCCCGGGCCCGGAGCGAGCCGGACTCGGTCAGCAGGAAGGGGCCCTCCAACTGGGAGCCCAGGCTGAGCAGGACCCGCTTGTCGGTGTCCAGCAGCACCTGGGGCATGCCGTGGGCCTTGATCACCTCGGCCGGGACATCGATCCCGAAGCCCTCGAACACTTGCTCGTCCCGGTCGGGATACCGAATGATATACCGGCTTCGCCCGCTGGCGCCGGACTTGGTGAGGAGTAACTCCCGCACCACCTGGACGCCGTCGGACATGGTGACGGTGACCCGGCACTCCCGGGCGCCGACCCGCACGAACTCGGAGCCGCGCGGCTCGTTGTAAAGCGCCCAGCGCAGGGCGCGCAGCACGGCCGACTTGCCGTTGTCCGACGGCCCGATGATCACGTTCAGCCCCGGCCCGAAGCTCAGCTCGGAGCGGGCATGGGACTGGAAGTTCTCGATTACGAGGTGCTGGATCTGTCTCATGCCAGCTCCTCCTCTCCGCCCCGGGCCAGCTCTTCCTGGGCCAGACCTAGCCGCCGGAGCGCCTCGCTCTTGACCCGCTCGGGCAGGCCGCCATTCTCGGCAATTCGCTCCATGATCGCCTGGACCTCCAGGACCTCAAACTGGGCTGTGTCGCCGATCCCTTGAATGAAGTCGGCCAGTGCCCGCTCACGGGCCATTTGCCCCTCCTGGGTCGAGCGGTCCAGGATCTCCTCGCCGGGCCGGGCCGATTGCAGTGGGATCAGCTCGGCCTTGATCGGCTGCCCCTGCTCCAACGTGAGGAGCACCACCTGGATCGGCCGCCTGTAGTCGGCGGACTGGTTCCCCAGCCGGACCAGGGCGCCGGGGTTAATGAAGAGACGGTCATCCACCGTGTAGATCTTGGACCAGCCCGGGTGGTAGTGGCCGCCGAAGGTGACATCGGCCACGGTCTGGGCCATGACCGCGTCGAGCAGGGTGTGGGCCGAGCCCTCGAAGAAGGCTCGCTCCAGGAGCATGCCGTGGGTCAGGTGAATGGCGAAGTCTGCCTCGGGCCTGCGCTCATGGAGCGAGCCGCCCTGCCCGGCGGGCACGACGCAGTAGTCCAGCACCGGGTTGCGCCGGTCCAGCTCGGCGTGGAACTCCTGGCCCGTCACCTGGACCCTGAGCCCGCCCTGCTCGATCCAGGCGATCTCGCCCGGGCGGAGGAGCTGGAAGAGCCGGAACCCGTCGAAGAGGCCCAGCATGGTCCGGGGGACGGTCTGGGGGTTGAAGCCATAGACATCGTGGTTGCCAGCGATCCCGTAGAGCGGGCAGGGGAGATCCATGAAGAGGCGCAGGAACTCCAGCGCCACGGCTGGGGCGACATCGGGCCGGTCGAAGAGGTCGCCGCCGTGCAGGATCGCAGCCACCTCGTGCTGGCGCGCCAGATCGACCACCTCTTGGAGCTTCGCCTTCAGGGCGGCGGGCAGGTCGTCTAGCCGGCTGCGGGGACTGGTGCCGCGAATGTGCGTATCGGTCAGGTAGAGGATCTTCACCTACTCCTGCTCCTCCTCTGCACGAGAGCGTTGGGACGCCCAGCCAGGCCGCTTGCGCTGCAGGGTTGAGCCGCGGCGGAGGCCGGATTGGGGTCTGTCGATCACAGGATCGTCATTGCTTCGCTGCCCGAAGCCCGATCCCCTCCGTCCGGCGCCTGCCGGTAATCCTTCCAGAAGCGGTGCCAGGGCGCGTGAGATCACGTCGGGGCCGAAGCCCCGACGCGCCAGGTAGCCAGCCAACCGGCGGTAGGCGGTGGGCCTCTCCACCGTCCCCATGCGCCCAAGCCGCTTGGCGGCGGCCTCCCGGGCCTGCTCGGTGGCGTCCACCTCGCCGAGGATCGCCGCGACCGCTGCCGCCGCCACCTCGCGCTCGATCCCCTTGCGGCCCAGGTCGGCCAGGATCCGCCGAGCCCCATACTCCCGCCGGCTGCGAATATAGCCCTCCGCATAGGCCCGGTCGTCCAGCCAGCCGCCGTTGCAGAGGTGCTCAATGGTCGCTTCCACCACCGCGGGCGGGAACTTGGCGGTCAGCCGTCGCTCCACCTCCCGCCGGGTGCGAGCGGTGACCGCCAGCAGGCCGAGGGCGCTGTCCCAGGCCCGCTTCCGCTGCTCCAGGGCGTGGGCCTTCAGCAGGTCCGGCCCGCTGACCTGGAGCCCCACCGTAAAGCCGCAGCGGAGAACCGTCTCCAGATCGAGACCGAGGGCATAGTCGCCGTCAACAAAGAGCGACCGGCGCTGGGGATCTTTCTGCTCGGCGAGGGCGGTGATCCGGCCCGAGATCTGGGCCAGGGCCTCCAGGTCGACCGCCTTCGTGGCCCCGGCGCTGGAGCGCCTGGCCCGCCCAGCCCCGGCGCCGGTCGGGCGGGTGGCTTGGCCTTGGGCATGGGAACGGGGGCCGGCAGAACCGGCCCCCGGGTATCGGCTACTCGTCGTCACCGTCGTCGCCACCGGCGGAAGAGGCCTTGCTGGAAACGGCGCCACCAGCCATGAGCCGCTCCTTGATCTTCTGCTCGATCTCCGCAGCTACCTCGGGGTGCTGCTTCAGCCAGTCGCGGGCGTTCTCCTTGCCCTGGCCGATCCGCTGGTCGCCGTAGGAGAACCAGGCGCCCGACTTGGCGATCACCGGCGGGTTCAGCTCCACGCCGATATCGATCAGGCTGCCCTCCTTGGAGATGCCCTGGCCGTAGAGGATATCGAACTCGGCCTGCTTGAAGGGCGGGGCCACCTTGTTCTTGACCACCTTGACCCGGGTGCGGGAGCCGACCACCTCGGAGCCGGTCTTCAGCTGCTCGGTCTTGCGGACCTCCAGCCGGACCGAGGCGTAGAACTTGAGCGCCCGGCCGCCCGGCGTGGTCTCGGGGTTGCCGAACATGACGCCGACCTTCTCACGGATCTGGTTAATGAAGACACAGACGCCCTTGGACTTGGAGATTGCACCGGTCAGCTTCCGCAGGGCCTGGGACATGAGCCGGGCCTGCAGGCCGACGAAAGAGTCGCCCATTTCGCCCTCGATCTCAGCCTTGGGCACCAGCGCCGCCACCGAGTCAACGACAACCACGTCCACCGCGCCGGAGCGGATCAGGGTCTCGGTGATCTCCAACGCCTGCTCGCCGGTGTCCGGCTGCGAGATCAGGAGGTTGTCGATATCCACCCCGAGGGCCTTGGCGTAGACCGGGTCCAGGGCGTGTTCGGCGTCCACAAAGGCCGCTACGCCGCCCAGCCGCTGGGCCTCTGCGATCACGTGCAGGGCGACGGTTGTCTTACCGGAGGACTCCGGGCCGTAGATCTCGACCACACGGCCACGGGGCAGGCCGCCAATGCCGAGGGCCACGTCCAGCGCCACCGAGCCGGTGGGGATCACCTCGATGTTCAGACGGGCCATTTGCTCGCCCAGCTTCATGATCGAACCCTTGCCAAACTGCTTCTCAATCTGGGCCAGAGCCATGTCAATGGCCTTTTGCTTACCCGCCTCCAACGCCATGCGTCACGCAGCCTCCCTATCGTGTTAAACAGGAAATCTTTTCCAGCACTTGTTCGCTACCAGTATAAGGGAGAACCCACCTCGGGGCAAGTCCCTTTTCTACCAGAGAAGTCGACAGAAGCTGTCGAAACTCCTCACGATTGCTCCAAAATCAACGGTGCTTCTGCCATGACCGTGTACCTCGGCCCCGCTGGCAACAGTTCGCTGCGCATGAGCACCAGCCGCTCCACCCGCCAGCCGCCGTATGAGCCCTTCGCCTGAAGCGACTCTGCAACGGCAGCGGGGACTTTCGCCCCCTCGCGCACCCGCCCCAGGGTCAGGTGCGGCTTGAACGGCCGTGGCTCCCTGGGAAAGCCAGCCGCCGCCATGGCGCTCTCCACCCGCTCCGCGAGGCCGACCAACTCCGCCTTCCCCTGCCCCAGCCCGCTCCAGAGGACCGTGGGCCGCTCCACCGAGGGAAAGGCCCCCAACCCGGTCACCTCCAGGTGAAACGGAGCGGTGCCCGCAGCCACCTGCTGCAGGATTGCGGCGGCCTCATGCGCCCGGTCGGCGGGGATCTCGCCAAAGAACTTCAATGTGAAATGGAACTGGTGCGACGGGACCCACTTGACGGGGTCTCCAGGGCCGAAGGCCCGGCGGAGGCCTTGCTGGGCGCTTTCCAACGCCCGGCGGACCGCCGGAGCAGGGACCTCAACCGCTGCGAAACAGCGAAGCAAATCGCTCGCCCCTCTCTCTCACGAAGCCTATTTCGACAACCTAACGGATCGTTCCTGCTGGTCTGGCGCGTTTTGAAGAACATTTGTTCGGAGAGCGTCAACGGGGAGAGACGCACAGATCCAACAAAGAATAGGACAACGCATTCGAACTTCTAGGACTGTCCATACGTAATAGTTCAATGAGGGAGGTGTATGCCTGTGACACGGCACCGGCTCTTCGGTGTGGACCCTGCGGCCCTGGACGGCTTGCTTCAGGAGCGGCGTGAACAGCACCGGGTCGCCCTGGACCTCTTGCGGGCCCGCCTGAGCGATGCCCAGGGGCGGCTGGCCGACCTGCGCAGCCGGCGGGGCGACCTGCAGGCGACCCTGCACCGCCTGGAGGCCGAGGCCCAGGCCCTGCTCCGGGAGCTACAGCAGCGAGGCGACGAGCAGGAGCGCCCCCTGCGGAGCCTGGCCGAGCGCCACGCCCGGGAGGCGAGGGATCATGCGGAAGGGCTCCGGCTGATCCAGCAGGAGCGCGACGGCTGGGTCGAGCTGGAGCGGCGCATGGCCGAGGGGATCATGGCGGCCGTTGAGCTTTACCTCCAGACCGAGGGGCGGCTGCCCCCTGCGCCTGGGGCCGGAGGTGGGGCAGATGCGTGACGCCCGGGTGCGAAACCCGTTGGCCAGGGGGCTCTGGGGTATCGATCCCGGCGAGGCAGAGGCGCTCCTGGCCGAGCAGGAGGCGCCCCTGCAGCGGGAGCGGCTCGCCCTGGAGCAGACGGTCGCGGCCCTGGAGGCAGAAGAACGGCAACTGCTCCAGGAGATCGCCGACCTGACCCGCCGCTTGGAGCTGGCTGAGGAGCGGGTGCAGATCCTGCGCCAGAGCGTGGCACAGCAGCGATCGATCCAGAAGACCCAGGGGCTCGCCCTCACCCGTGAGCTGGCCCGGCGGGAGCAGGAGCACCGGGGCCAGCTCGCCCTGCTGGTGCGGCAAGGCGAGGCGCTCCAGCGGGAGATCGCCGAGCGGCGCGCATCGCTAAACGCCTGGGTCTCGGAGCTGCTCGCATCGCTCGCCGCCCGGTCCAGGCTCTGACCGGGTTCGGGCAACGCATGGGTAGAACGCCCTAGCACCTTGGTCGTAGTCTCTCCACCCAAAGCACGCTCTTTGGCTCAATCAGCCCTGGTCGGCAGGGAGCGGCCTATGCAAGTGTGAATAAGCAACGCTAGACCAATCCAAATCATCGGACGCCCGGCACCGGTTCCAATCGGCTGCCGGGGTTGCCGCGTGATCTCGCTGGAGGTGTTCGTACATGAAGCTTGCCCTCGCTGCAGAGAAGTGCTCCGGCTGCCGGGCCTGCGAACTTGTCTGCGCCCTGGACAACTGGCAGGTGCTCAACCCGAAGAAGGCCGCCCTCCGGGTTCATGGCGACTTCCCGACCGTTGGCCGCTATACCGTCGCGTTCTGCGACCAGTGCGGCGACTGCGCCCGGGTCTGCCCCACAGGCTGTATTGTCCAAGATGAGAAGGGCGCCTGGCTGATCAAGGCAGATGAGTGCATCGCCTGCGGCGCCTGTGTTACCGAGTGCCCCCACGGCGTCATGTACCTGCACGATGACCAGAACGGCGTGCCGATCAAGTGCACCCTCTGCGGCAAGTGCCTCGAGTTCTGCCCCACCGGCGCCCTCTTCGACGGTGAAGGCACAATCCCCACCCGGAGGTGATCAGCATGATGAAAGGCTACGCCGGCAACGTTTTGCGCATTGACCTTACCACCCGGACCGCCACCCTCTCCCCCACCCCGGAGGCCTGGGTGCGTGACTTCCTGGGCGGCCGCGGCCTCGTCGCCCGGGCGATCTGGGAGGAGATTCCCGCCGGAGTCGATCCCCTGGGGCCAGAGAACAAGCTGATCATGGCCCCGGGGCCGCTCTCGGGCCAGTTCCTCTCCTCCTCCGGCAAGCTCCACATGGGCTGCATCTCCCCGGCGACCGGCGGGTATGGCGACTCGAACATGGGCGGCCACATGTCGCTGGAGCTGAAGCTGGCCGGCATCGACCTGCTGATTATCCAGGGCGAGGCGACCGCCCCGACCACCATCGTCATTGAGAATGGAAGGGTGAGCTTCCAGGACGCCTCCCCCTACTGGGCGGATGATACCTTCGCCGCCGAGCGCCGACTGAAGGAGCGGCTGGGCGAGGAGTACCAGATCGCCGTGATCGGGCCGGCGGCCGCCCACGGTGTCCTCTACGCCTGCATTCAGCACGACTTCGGCCGCCAGGCCGGGCGGACCGGCGTCGGCACCGTCATGGGCGCCAAGAAGCTGAAGGCGATTGCGGTCCGGGGCGACAAGGATATCCCCCTGCACGATCCCGTGGCGGCCCTGCAGGCCGGCCAGAAGATGATGAACCTGACCATGTCCCAGCCCGGCTCCCACAACTGGCAGCCCTACGGCACCCCGGAGGTGGTCCCCTGGGCCAACTCGGTGGGCGCCATGCCCACCCGGAACTTCCAGACCGGCACCCTGGAGGGCTACGACGGGCTCAACGGCCCGACCATGAAGGCCAAGGTGACCGAGATCGACAAGGGCTGCACCTGCTGCGCCATTCCCTGCGGCAAGTGGGGCAAGGGTGTCCTGGGCACCAAGGTGATCAACCAGGAGGGGCCGGAGTACGAGTCGATCGCCCTGCTGGGCGGCACGCTGGGGATCAACGATATCCAGCAGGTCGCCTACCTGAACGGCCTCTGCGACAAGCTCGGCCTTGACTCGATCTCCGCGGGCAACGTCGCCGGCTGGGTGATGGAGTGCTACGAGAAGGGGCTGCTGGCCGCCGAGGAGATCGGTCGCCCGATGCGCTTCGGCGATGCCGAGGGCGCCGCCTGGCTCTTCGAGCAGATCGCCTACGGCATCGGCTTTGGCAAGCTGCTGGGCAAGGGCGTCCGGGCCGCAGCCGCCAAGGTGGGCCGGGGGACCGAGCGGTTCGCCATGCAGATCAAGGGCTTGGAGATCTCGGGCTACGAGTCCCGCTACGCGCCGGCCATGCTCCTCTCCTACATGACAGCCGATGTGGGCGGCCACCACAACCGCTCCTGGGCGATCACCTTCGATATCGCCACCGGGCGCGAGAACTTTGATGGCAAGGCGGAGCGGGTTGTCTGGCTGCAGCACGTCCGCCCCCTCTTCGACGCCCTGGGCTGCTGCCGCTTCCCCTGGGTGGAGGCGGGAATCCCACCCGAGGGCTACTCCGACCTGCTGGAGCCGATCACCGGCACGCCGTACACCTGGGAGGGGCTGCTGACGATCTCCGAGCGGATCTGGAACCTGACGCGGATGATCTCGCTGCGCCACGTGCCGGGCTTCGGTCGGAACGCCGACTACCCGCCCGCCCGCTGGATGGAGGAAGGCGCCACCTCCGGCCCCGCCGCCGGCAAGCACTTCACCCGAGCGCAGATCGATGACCTGCTGGACCGCTACTACCGGCTGCGCGGCTGGACCGCCGACGGCGTCCCCACCGCCGAGACGCTGGCGCGGCTCAACCTCTCCTTCTGCCGATAGGGGAGGCCTTGCATGGAGATCTTTCTGCGCGTCGAAGGGCATATTCGGGAGTTCTTTCCGCACCTGCAAGACCCGGTCCGGATCACCCTGCCCCAACCGGTCACGGTGCGGGCGATTCTGCAGAAGGCGGGCGTCCCGCCCGAACTGCCTGGCGCCGTGATCTGCCGGCGACAGCGGGTCGACCTGAGCTACGTTCCGGCCGACGGCGACGACCTGGTCCTCCTCTCCCCGCTGGCCGGGGGCTAGACCGCACAGCGAAAAAGGGGGATGCATAGAATGCAGGCGCTCGAAACGATCGACCTTGCCCAGCACCGACACTTCCTGGCGATCGCCATGGAGCAGGCCGAGCAGGCTGCCCTGGAAGGCACCTTCCCGATTGGAGCGGTCCTGGTCGGGCCGGACGGCGAAATCCTGGCGGTCGGGCGCAACCGGGTCTTCACAGCGCACGATCCCACCGCCCACGCAGAGGTGGATGTGATCCGCCAGGCCGGGACGCTCCTCCTGCAACCGGCGTACAAGACCCGGTGCACCCTCTATACCAGCAACGAGCCCTGTATGATGTGCGCCGGTGCGATCATGAACGCCGGCATCTACCGGGTGGTCTGGGCCATGACCGATGAGCACGGCGGGGCGGTGGTGCAGCCCCACGCCCCCAGTCCAATCTGGCACCGGAAGTACAGTCGCCTCACCTTTCTCGCCGCTCCCTTCCCTGAGATGAGCCAGCGGCAGCGGGCGCTACTGGCCGCCTTCGATACCAAGCGGGGCGCCGACGCTGGCCGCTGGACCTGACACCATGAGCAAAGGCCTGTCCGCTACAAGCTGGACAGGCCTTTTTGTGCCCACTCTTCCCGCAGGACCCCCATGCGGATCGAGTCGTAGTACTCGCCCTGCCAGTACCGCACCTTCCGCAGCCGCCCCTCCAGCCGGAGCCCCGCCTTCTCGGCGGCCCGGATCATGCGGGGGTTCCCCGACCAGGTTGTGATCCCCACCCGCACCAGCGGCATGGAAGCGAACAGGTGGTCAACCCAGAGCGACAGCGCCTCGGTGCCGTACCCACCGTTCCAGTGGGCGGGATCAAAGATCAGCACCCCCGCCTCCAGCCACCGGGAGGGCTCATGCTCCCAGTAGTAGCTGACCGTGCCGATCGGCCGCCCCTCCCGCTCGATCAGCATGCGGCTGAGGGGCTCACCCGTGGCAAGCCGGCGCAGCACCCGGTCACGGTACTGCTCGAAGGTGACGTGTTCCGTGGGGAGATACGGTGCGTCGTACTGCCGCCACTCGGCGTTAGGGTCCCCGTAGGTCTGCTCCCAGAGCCAGGGGATATCCCCCTGCGTGATCTCACGCAGTGCGATGCGTGAACCCTCCAACCGGCGCCCATACCCCATATGCTCCACCTCCGCCTGGACTCTGGTCTCATTCTATCAGGGGCCGTAGGCACCGCGCTGGAGTAGAGTTCGGGTTGATTCGATTAATCCGAACACGATTTCCGGCCCGAACATTCGAACCTTTTTCATACAGGACTCGTATAGATAGATAGAAACATACGGAGGTGATGCGAGATGAACGCACGGCTGAAGCAGGGCCAGAAGCCCTCCAGGGTTCCGTGGGACTCCAGCGAACACCTCAACCTCACGGAGCGCGAGGGGCATGTTCGGGACACCGTCATATACCTGACTGGGGCGCTGGTGCAGTGGATGGACGAGACCTGGGGCGGCTCCTTCACCCATATCACCCTGACCACGGACGCGACCACCGGTCACGTGACCGTCGGCAGGGCGGAGCCGGGGGATGAGTTCGCCGTCCATATCCGGCGGATCGAGTCGATCCAGTGGGCCGAGTTCTCCTTCTGGCGCCCCCTGCACCAACTGCAGCTCAAGGTGCATCCCACCAGGCAGTTCGAGGTGAGGCCATTCCTCCGGCAGCAGCCCGACGGCACCGCCGCCTTCGTCTTCCCGCTCTTCGAGCGCAAGGATATGCCCCGCGACACACGCGAGGCGGAACTGGTCGCCCAGGCCGCCCGCCGCCCGATCTCCCTGGCTGCCCCGTCCAGGGAAGGTGAGGAGCACCCGTGAGCGCGACCGGACCCTGGCCTCGGTGGCCAGGGTCCGTCTCGTTGCTACTGCCTAGCGCGGCTTCGCCGGCTCAATGTTGATCTGGTGCCCCCGGATCGAGGCGTCCTGCATGGCGTTCATGACCTGGCTGGCCACGTCCTTCGGCACCTCCACGAAGGTGAACCGATCGTAGATGTTGATCAGCCCGATCGCCGAGCCCGGGATACCCGCCTGCTGGGCGATTGTCCGGACGATGTCAGCCGGCTGGATAAACTGTGCCCGGCCTACGTTCAGGAAGAAGCGGACCATGCCCGCCTCGGCGCCCGTGTCGCCGAAGTCGACCTGGGCGGCCTGCGGGGTTGCCGGACCCTTGTTCTCGCCGGCGATCAGCTTCAGTGCAGCGGCGATCAGGTCGGAGGCGTCGTACTCGTCGAGTAGCTCGCTGGCGACCTCCTTGTAGTAGGCCAGCTGGCCCTCCTCCACCGCCCTGATCAACCGGTCCCTCATCTGCTCCCGCTGCTTCTCGGCCACGTCCATCAGCGAGGGGACGGGCTTGCGCTGCAGGCGGGTCTTGGTCACACGCTCGATCAACCGCAGCTGGCTGAACTCGCGCGCCGTGATCAACGTGATCGCGGTGCCCGTCCGCCCGGCGCGGCCGGTGCGGCCGATGCGGTGGACATAGGACTCCGGGTCCTGCGGAATGTCATAGTTGAAGACGTGGGTGACATCGGAGATATCCAGGCCGCGGGCGGCCACGTCGGTGGCGACCAGCAGCTCAATGTTCCCTTCCTTGAAGCGGCTCATGACCCGGTTGCGCTGCGCCTGGTTCATGTCGCCATGGATCCCCTCGGCGAGGTAGCCGCGGGCCTGCAGCCCCTCCACCAGCTCGTCGACGCCCTTCTTGGTGCGGCAGAAGCAGATTCCCCGCTCCACGTTCTCGATATCCAGCACCCGGCAGAGCGCCTCGGTCTTGAAGGTGCCCCGCACCTCGTAGAAGTACTGGTCGATCTGCGGCACGGTCAACTGCTGGGGCGAGACCGCAATATGGTTCGGATCGGTCATGTAGCGCCCCGCCAGCCGCCGGATCTCGGGCGGCATGGTGGCCGAGAAGAGCAGGGTCTGCCGGGTGGGGGGCGTCGCCTGCAGGATCTTCTCAATGTCTTCGATAAAGCCCATGTCGAGCATTTCGTCGGCTTCATCGAGCACCATCATGTTCACCTTGGAGAGGTCCAGGGTGCCCCGACCCAGGTGGTCGATGATCCGCCCAGGCGTACCGATCACCACGTCGACGCCGAACTTGAGGGAGCGGATCTGCCGCTCGATCGACTGGCCGCCGTAGATCGCGATGGTCTTAATGCGGGCGTACTTACCGACCTTGGTGATCTCCTCCGCCACCTGGATCGCCAGCTCACGGGTCGGGGTCAGGATCAGCGCCTGCACCGCCCGCACCTTGGGATCCAGCCGCTCCACGATCGGCACGCCGAAGGCTGCCGTCTTGCCGGTACCGGTCTGAGCCTGGCCAATCACGTCCTTGCCCTGGAGCAGCGAGGGAATCGCCTGCTCCTGGATCGGTGACGGCTCTTCAAAACCCATGTCATCCAGTGCCTTAAGCACCTTGTCCGAAAGCCCTAGGTCACGGAACGTTAACTTGGTCTCTGACATCTCATCTCTCCTCAATTCTCCGAAAGCCCGTGCCACGTCCCAACTATCTTACCGCAATTTCCCCGACACGTGAAGGGCGAAGCGCTACTGCCCCCGCAGTAGTATGCAAAAAAGTGGTGGCCCCGCGGACATTTCGCCCGGGGCCACCAGTGCGTCAACGCGCTAGATGCGACCGCTGGAACCGAACAACCGCATCTTTTCCTTGGTGACCTCCTTCACTTTGGCCCGGGCAGGCCCGATCAGGTGGCGGGGGTCATCCACATGTGGCTTCTTGGCGAGGGTCTCCTTGACACCATCAACAAAGGCAAGCTTCAATTCCGTGCCGATGTTGATCTTGGAGACGCCGGCGGCGATCGCATCCTTGATCATGTGATCGGGGGTGCCAGAGCCGCCATGCAGGACGAGGAAGCAGTTCGGGTCAACCACCTTGACGGCGTCGTGGATCCGCTTCATGCGGGGGATGTCCAGCTTCGGCTCGCCCTTGTAGAGGCCGTGGGCATTGCCGATCGCCACAGCAACGGCGTCAATCCCGGTGTCCCGGACGAAGTTGGCCGCCTCCTCCGGCTCGGTCATGGTGGCGTCGGCCTCGGCCACGACGATATTCTCCTCCACACCGCCGATCTTGCCGATCTCGCCCTCGACCGTCGCACCGACGGCGTGAGCCATGGCAACGACCTGGCGAGTGATCGCCACATTCTGCTCGTAGTCATAGTGGGAGGCGTCGACCATGACCGACTTGAATCCTGCCACAACACAGGCGGTGGCCATATCGAAGGAGGGACCGTGGTCCAGGTGGGCGACGATCGGCACCGGGGCAGCGTCGGCCAGGGTCTTGACGATATTGGCGATCGTCTGGAGGCCGGCGTACTTGATCGCCCCCTCGGAGATGATCAGGATCGCCGGGGACTTCTCCTCCACAGCGGCCTCGATCACCGCCTGGACCGTCTCCAGGTTCTGCACGCCAAACGCGCCGACCGCATACTTGCCCTTTTCGGCGTCGGCGCAGACTTCACGCAGGGTAACGAGTGGCATGGTCTGGTCCTCCTACTAGCTGTTCTTTAGCCGCATCAGGTCATCGGCGAACATACGGGCCGAGCCCAGGTTGGTTGCGACGGGGATATCCCGCACGTCGCAGAGCCGGAGCAGGGCGGAGACATCTGGCTCGTGGGGCATGGCGGTCAGGGGGTCGCGGAGGAAGATCACCATGTCCATCTCTCCGGTGGCGACCCGTGAGCCGATCTGCTGATCGCCGCCCAGGGGACCTGACAGGAACTTGTGAACGGTGAGGCCGGTGTGCTCCTCGATCAGTTTGCCCGTGGTGCCCGTGGCATATAGCTCGTGACCGTCGAAGGCGGTGCGGTTGTCCGAGACAAACTTGATCATGGCCAGCTTCCGGTTGTCGTGGGAAATCAGTGCGATCCGCATAGACTATCCTCCCCGCATGGGACCCGAGATATGACCCCCCACCCGGTCCGGGTGGGGGGATTGCGGCGTGGCTCAGGCTGGCTTAGAGACCCTTCCCGGCGATATAGGCGATCAGGTCGGCCAGCCGGTTCGAGTAGCCCCACTCGTTATCGTACCAGGCCAGCACCTTGACCATGTTGCCGTCCAGCACCAGGGTGCTCGGGGCGTCGAGGATCGAGGAGTGCGGGTTGCCCTTGAAGTCCATGGAGACCAGCTCGGCCTCCTCGTACTGCAGGATCCCCTTCAGCTCGCCCTCGGCGGCGGCCTTCAGGGCGGCGTTGATCTCCTCATTGGTCGCCTTGGTGGCGATCTCGCAGGTGAAGTCGGTGGCGGAGACGACCGGGGTCGGCACCCGCAGGGAGAAGCCGGTCAGCTTTCCCTTCAGCTCGGGCAGGACCAGGGCGACCGCCTTGGCGGCACCGGTGGTGGTGGGAATGATCGAGAGGGCGCCGGCGCGGGCACGGCGGAGATCCTTGTGCGGGAAGTCCAGGATCACCTGGTCGTTGGTGTAGGAGTGAATGGTGTTCATCATACCCTTGACGATGCCGAACTTCTCGTTCAGGACCTTGACCACCGGCGCCAGGCAGTTGGTGGTGCAGGAGGCGTTGGAGATCACGTTATGCTTGGCCGGGTCGTAGCTCTCGTGGTTGACGCCCATGACAATGGTGATATCCTCGTTCTTGGCCGGAGCGGAGATGATCACCTTCTTGGCGCCGCCAGCGGTGATATGGACCTGAGCCGCCTCCTTGTCGGTGAAGCGACCGGTCGCCTCAACGACCACATCCACATTGTGCTCCTTCCAGGGGATCTGAGCGGGATCCTTGGAGGCGTAGACCCGGACCGACTTGCCGTTCACCACAATGGCGTTCTCGGTGGCCGAGACCTCGGCGTCCAGGGTGCCGAAGTTGGAGTCGTACTTGAGGAGGTGGGCCGAGGTGGCAGGCGGGGTCAGGTCGTTGATGGCAACCACTTCGATATCCGGACGGTTCATCACAATGCGGAAGAAACGCCGACCGATGGAGCCGAAGCCGTTAATGCCTACACGAATCGTCATGACAGGTTCCTCCTCTGTTTGCTTCGGGTCGCTATTTCACACTGGGGGAGCGGAAGATCTCTTCGATTACAAGGGCAGCGCCGCCGAGCGGGCAGGAATCCTCGCCCAGGGCGGTGGGCAGAATGGGTACACGGTCCCGGAGCCCGGGTAGCACCCGGCGAAAGGCCGCATCGCGCAGGGGGGTCATGAGCGGTTCGCCAGCCCGGCTGGTGCCGCCGCCGACGATCACCATGGCGGGGTTGAGCAGGTTGATCATGGAGCCGATGCCCATGCCGAGGTAGCGCCCAGCCTCCGCTAGTGTTTCCCGTGCGACCCGATCTCCTGCATCGGCCGCTTCAATGACAACCGTCGCAATCACACGGCTCAGGTCGCCATCCACCAGGTGGCTGATCAGCGACTCCTCGCCGGCCTTGATCCGCTCCACCGCCCTGTGGGCGATGGCGGTCGCCGAAGCGAGCGTCTCAAGGCAGCCATCGCTGCCGCAGCGGCAGCGGGGGCCGTTATCGGTCACGTGTGTGTGGCCAATCTCTCCGGCGCCCTCGTGAGCGCCCGCGTAGAGTTGTCCATCGATAATAATGCCGGCACCCAGGCCAACGCCGACACGAATGTACGCCATGTTGTCGATGCCCCGTGCAGCGCCGAAGGAGCGCTCCCCCCAGGCCATTGCCCGGGCATCGTTCTCGATCCACACCGGCAGGACGAGCCGGTCCTCCAGGTGCTTCACCACCGGGAGGTCCCGGACGGTGAAGTGGGGCGAGTAGCGCCAGGTCCCTGCCTTCCGGTCCACAAGGCCGGTGATTCCGAGTCCGACGCCCGCCACCGGGACCGGCATGCGGGTCTCGGGCACCCGGGCGATCAACTCCCTCACAGCCCGCTCCACCCGGTCCACCTCGACCATGGGGTCGGCGGACTCCACCCGGTACTTGACCCGGCGCACCACCGTGCCCGCCAGGTCGGCCAGGACAGCCCGCACGTGGCCTGCGCCCAGTTCAGCGCCGATCACCCAGCGGGCTTGCGGGTTGAACCGGAGCAGGATCGGGGGACGACCACCCGACGACTCACCGGTGCCCAGCTCCTCGACCCAGCCCTCCTCTAGTAGCTCCGCCACAACCGCCGAGACGGTGGGACGGGTCAGGCCGGTCTGTTCGGCGAGGTCGGCCCGCGAGATTGACCCCGCGGAGCGAATCAGGCGCAGCACCCGCTGCTTGTTGATCGCCCGAATCAACTCCGGTCCGACGAGCATGGGACGTCACCTCCCTCCAGCTTACGTAAAGTGCCTTAACTAAGCGGTCCGAGAGAGAGCCGCACGAAGCGGCTTCTGTCTCTATTCTGAACCAAACCCCGGGGGCCTGTCAAGATTATCCGTAAAGGTTGTTAACAAAGCCCGAGATCTCTGTTCAGACCTTCTGGCCGAGCAGGTAGCGCCGGACCATGGCCAGGGCGTGGACGGCCGACCGCTCCCGCACATCGGCCCGGCTCCCCCAGAGCTGCAGGGTCCGGGACCAGACGCCAGCGGGGAGGCCGGCCCGCTCACCCAGCCCGGCCAGGGCGAAGCAGACGGTCCCCACCGGCTTCTCCGGGGTCCCGCCATCCGGGCCAGCTATGCCGGAGATTGCGACCGCCATGTCAGCGCCGGCCCGCTCCAGGGCGCCCTGGGCCATGGCCCGGGCCACCTCCTCGCTGACCGCCCCGTGGGTGGCGATCAGACCCGCCGGCACCCCAAGGAACTGGATCTTCGCCTCGTTGGCGTAGGTGGCAAAGCCCATGCCAAAATAGGCAGATGACCCGGGCACGTCGGTGATCCGCTTGGCCACGAGGCCCCCGGTGCACGATTCGGCCAGGGTGAGGGTCAGGTTGCGCTCCTTCAGCAGCTCCCCCACCGCCTCCTCCAGGCTCGTGCTGTTCACCCCGTAGAGGTGGGCGCCCAATCGGCGCCTGATCTCCTGCTCCACGGGTTGGATCTTCGCCAGGCCCGCTTCGGGGGTGGGCGCCTTGGTTGCGAGGCGCAGGTGGACCTCCGCCGTCTTGGCGTACGGGGCGATGGTCGGATCGGTCTGGGCCTCCATGAGATCCTTGAGCGCTTCTTCGAGGGCTGACTCGCCAACGTCGACGAACCTGAGGGTCCGGCTGACCAGGGCGAGCGGGACACCGCCGAGCCGCCGGGTCAGGAAGGGGATCACCTGCATCTCGAACATCGGCTTCAGCTCGATCGGCGGACCCGGCAGCAGGACGATCGCCTTGCCTGCATCCGCCGGAATGATCAGCCCGGGCGCCGTGCCCCGGTCGTTCTTCAGCACCGTGGCGCCCTCGGGGACCATACACTGGCGGACATTGTTGGGGGGCATGGTGCGCCCCCGCCTGGCAAACCAGGCCTCCAGCTCGGTCAGGAGCCCAGGGTCGAGCTGCAGGTTGCGACCCGTCACCTCGGCAGCCATCTCCCGGGTGATGTCATCCATGGTCGGACCGAGCCCCCCCGATGTAATGACGACATCGGCACGGGAGAGCGCCTGTCTGAAGGTTTGACGGATCCGGTCGGGATTATCCCCAACGGTGGTCTGGTAGAAGAGATCGATCCCAAGCAGCGCCAGCCGCTCACTCAGATACTGCCCGTTCGTATTCAGAATCTCGCCCAGGAGCAGTTCCGTGCCCACAAAGACAAGTTCGGCGATCAACCTAGCGCCCTCCTTACCCTGTATCGTGTCCAATTGCCCAACGCCCAAAGCGATTCGCCCCGGTGCCCTGCGACTCCTGCGACGCATGGCTCATGATCCCCTTGCCTCATACTACAGCGGAAGGAGGCGGTTCTGTGGCAAACGGTAGCAATCGGCTGCGCTCCACCGTCCGTAAGCTGGGAAAGCCGGGCGACGGGGCCGAAGCCTGTGGTGGTGACAGGCTGATCTCAGGCGGGTTTCAGCCTGGTGAACAGGAAGGCGCTCCCGTCGCGGATGATGGCGGTGGCGGAGAGCTTCGGCGCGCTCGCGGGGAGATCGGTGCGCAGACACGGCTTCAGCAGGCCACCGCTGAGATCCTGACCGCTCTGCACAGCGCCAAGCAGGAGCTGGCGAAGGAACTGGAGGCCAACCTGAAGCAGCTGAAGACGGTGCTGGAGGAGACGCAGCGGATCCAGAAGCAGATGGAGGCCGTCCTTGCGGAGGCGAAGTGCTCCACCAGTCTGGAGGAGAAGGCGATCGGCGGTGAGCAGCGGCGGCGGGCCGCCCGGCGGGGCGAGGAGCGTAGAGCGCAGGCAGGACCGGAGGCCGAGGATCAGCAAGAAGAGAATCAGGAAGAGGGTGGCGATATGGCAGCCTCCTCGTCCGACCGGGATCGCTGGCAGCCGGCTGGTGGCGGGGAGCAGGACCAGGGGCAGCAGCAACAGGGTCAGGAGGAGCAACAGGCTCAGGGGCAACAGCAGGGTCAGGGGCAACAACAGGGCCAGGGACAACAACAGGGCCAGGGGCAGCAGCAGGGCCAGGGGCAACAGCAGGGCCAGGGGCAACAGCAGGGCCAGGGGCAGCTACAGAACCAGGGAGAACCTCAGGGCCAGGTGCAGCAACAGGGCCAGGTGCAGCAACAGGGCCAGGGACAACAGCAGGGCCGGGGGCAACAGCAGAACCCAGGGCAGACCGGTGGCGGAAAGAGCGGCGCCCCCTCCTGGGAACAGCTGCAGGTAAAGCCGGGCCAGCCCCCCACCTGGGAGCCGCCCATGGCAGCGAGCAGCGACGATGGGCCGCCACCCCCCTGGGAGCCCCCCGGGTTCGCCCAGCCGTCCCAGCAACCACAACAGCATTGACCCGGGCGCGCGAAGGAGGCTGGTCCCGTTTTCAGGGCCAGCCTCTCTCTCATGCAGCCGGATCCAGGTGCGGGCCATGCAAAGGTGGCAGGGCCGGAGCTTCGTTGAGCAGACGGCGCAGGGAGTCCCCACTGATCACCTCTTCGCGTCTCAGCACGTCGGCTACCTGCTCCAGCACCGCCCGCCGCTCGGCGAGGAACCAGCGAACCAGGGCCTGCTGCTCCTGAATGATCCGCTGGACCACCTCTCCCTCGGCACCCTTCGCCAGGGTGTCCGGGTCGATGATCCCCAACGAGGACATGCCCGCTTCAACGATTCCCTTGGCGAGGTCCACGACCCGGGCGAAGTCGCTGGAGGCGCCCGTCGATCCCTGACCAAAGCAGAGCTCTTCCGCCATGAACCCCGCCAAGGCGACTCGGATCTGTCCCTCGATCATCGGACGGGTGTATAGGTACCGATCATCGGCCGGGTTGGTGCGGACATAGCCCATCGCCCGTCCACGCGGCGTGATCGTTACCATGGAGACCGAGCCCGGCTCCACCCACTCGCCCACCAGGGCATGGCCCGCCTCGTGGACCGCGACCCGGTGCTTCTCATCGGCCGTGGGCTTCCGGTCGAGCTTCTCACCCAGGATCACCTTGTCAACCGCCTCGGTGAAGTGGCGCATCTCAATCGCCTCGGCACCTTCCCGCAGCGCCAGAATCGCCGCCTCATTGGCCAGCGACTCGAGATGTGCGCCGGAGAAGCCAAAGGCCTGACGGGCGATGGCCTCCAGGTCTACATCTGGCGCCAGCGGCTTGGTGCGGGTGTGGAGTTGGAGGATCGCCAGCCGCCCCTCCTTGTCCGGCAGATCGACATTCACGACCCGGTCAAACCGGCCCGGGCGAAGGAGTGCGGGGTCGAGCATGTCCACCCGGTTCGTGGCGGCCATGACGAGCACCTGAACCTCGCCATCGACGACGATTCCGTCCATCTCGGTCAGGAGTTGGTTTGACCCAGCTCGAACAATGGATTACACTAGAGACAGGATCTAGGTTATGTGGATGAGTTCGCTAGAGGGACCCGGCAGCCCTGCCGGGCCGGCATCAGGAGGGTGAAACCTATGGCTATTGGGGAGAAGCTGGAGGTCCGGGCGGCGGCGATCTACGCCCGTGTCTCCTCGGAAGACCAGGTGAGCGGTACCTCGCTGGATGATCAGGTGGATAAGTGCCTCAAGCAGGCGGCCGTGTACGGGTGGGAGATTCCGCAGGAGCGGATCTTCATTGATGACGGCTACTCCGGCAGCAACCTGGAGCGGCCACAGATCAGCCGGCTCCGGCAGGCGATCGCCGCGGGCGAGGTCGACTGTGTGATGGTCTTCAAGCTGGACCGTCTCTCCCGTAACATCCGGGACACCGTCAACCTGGTCCTGGAGGAGTGGTCCAAGACCCACAAGGTGGTCTTCCGCTCCGTGACCGAGGACTTCAATACCAACAGCCCCTTGGGCACGCTAATCTTCTCGATCCTGGCCTCCTTCGCCCACTTCGAGCGGGACGTGATCCGGGACCGTACGGAGAACGGCCGGCGCCGGCGGTTCGGCCAGGGGCGGCGGGCGGTGGCGGCTCCCCCCTTTGGCTACACCTACGGCGAGGTCGCCGGGACCATGGTGATCGTGCCCGCGCAGGCCGAGGTCGTGAAGAGGATCTACCACCTCTACCTCAAGGGCCTGGGCTTCCATAAGATCGCCATGCAACTCAACGCCGCCGGCTACCGTACCACCGGCGGAGCGCTCTGGACCGATCACTCCATCCGCTATGTCGCCACCAACGAGGTCTACACCGGAAAGGTCAAGTACTCGGGCGAGTACGGCGCCGGCCACCACGACGCCATTATTGACCAGGAGACGTTTGACGCCGTCCAGGAGGTCCGGAAGGACAGGGAGTGGATCGGGGGTAGGACCGTGGGCTCTCCGTGGCTCCTGGCGGGCCTGTGTCGCTGCAAGAAGTGCGACCACATGATGTTCACCCAGCCCGGGACCGAGTCGAAGCGGAAGCGCAAGGACGGCACCGAGTACGTGACCTACAACCACGCCTACTACCTCTGTGGCGGCAGGTACAAGAAGGGAAACTCCTTCTGCACCTGCGGCCACATCCGCCAGGACGTGCTGGAGGAGCATGTGGTGCAGCGGATCAAGATGCGCTTCGGCGCCCAGGTGACCGAGGAGCAGTCGGTCCAGACCCTCCAGGACGAGATCGCCGGCCAGGTCAAGGAGCTCGAAGCCACCCTGTTGCGCCTGGAGCAGGCGGTCCAGGAGAAGGAGCAGGCGATCGAGCGCTGGGAGAACGCCTTCGAGCGGGGTGAGCTGAACGCCGACCGGTTCGGCGCCCGGGTCACCCGCCTGGAGCAGGAGATGGTCGAGATGGAGGCGCAGCGGGAGCAGGTGGCCGAAGAGCTGGAGGGCATGAAGAAGAAGCAGGTCAACGTCGACTGGATGCGCAAGGTGTCGAGCCAACTGGACAGTTGGGCCCTGCTCACGCCAGTGGTCAAGAAGCAGCTGGCCAACTACCTGATCGACCATATCCGGGTCTGGAAGGTCTCGCAGGGGAAGGGCAAGCACAAGGAGGAGACGGAGATCGAAGTGGACATCGTCTGGAACCGGGCGGAGCGGGCGCTGCCGGAGGGGGATCTGGAAGGTGAACCCGCCCTTGAGGCAACAGGATACTGACATATGTGTGGCCCCGAGCAACCCATTGCTCAGGGCCACACCTCCTATACGCCAGATTTCACTGTAGGAGAAGCATGGCCGGACACGCTGTGGTCTCAGATCTGAGAGTCTTCGGTGCACCTAATGGAAACCGTCATTCTGATTTGATCAACTCTTCCGCTCCGTCAAGGGTGCTGCCCTCCAGGAGCTTGACCACTGGGATCGTGCTGAAGAAGGGGTCTACCACAGCCAGGGTCCCTTCTTCGGTGATGCGGAAGCGACCGAAGGCAGTTCCATAGAGAAATGGATACTTCCCCGATTCCCGGAGAAAAAGCACATATCGGTCCCCATTACGCATCAGCGGATCATGCTCAACCTGCCAGGCTACTCCCTCATGATAGGCGCCCGTCTGGACAACCTGAATGGTCCGTCCAGCCTTAAGTTCCCCATGAAGGACCTGCTCTACCTGAACAGTAAAGCGAATGGACTTAGGTGGAGAATCCGGTGGTACTGTCGGTGAATGCCCTGCCTTAGGGTGATCGGCAGGCAGTGGTACGTCTTTCGGTGACTGCGGCTTGTCATTGGACCTAGGAATAGCTGGAGACTCTGCGGACAAGACCGTTCCGACAACGACGTTAGGATAGACGAACAGCATCCGCTCCATAGACTCCCCATGATCAATCGGGAACAGGCCGTGGGCCATGATCTTGGTTTCCGTGACTTGTTGCGGCTCCTGTGGTGTGACTTGAACAGGCGTGGGTGCACTCGAAGAGCAACCGGCAACGGAAACCAGTGCTGTTAGTACGCCGGCGACAATTAGCTGTCGCATCCTGCATACCCCCAAGTCTCGTGATAATAGGCGTGGTTTAGACCACAGGCGTCCCAGTCTGTCGGAGAATTGTAGTTCGCTTCATCAGCTACACAGTCATAATCCATGACGGAACCAGGAACAGTGTTCCCGCAGTCCCCATCATATTGGGAGTCCACGTTTGGTTCATGAGTTAGTGTCAAGGCATGCCCCAGTTCATGAACCAGAGCCGCTTTCCGGTCCGTAGCATCGTTCCAGAAGAAGAACTGCGTCTCGTCCACTATCACTAAGGAGTAGTAGTAATAGGTGCAGTCACCCGCACTTAGACATATGTTCTTGCTGATATCGAGGTTGTAGGCAATCCCTACCAGCCCCCAGGTGGGCCAGAAATCACCCCAATGTTCAAAACCATCCCCGTCACTGATGGCGATGTGGACATCATGGTAGTCTGAAGGGGTTGTCACCTCATCCAGGATGACTGCAGAGGAAGTGGAGTTCCAGGCCGAAATGCTGTTAGTGATCGTATTCCCCCATACTGTCGCGTATGAGGTATCGCCGTAGTGCCGATGCGTCGAAAGGGTCAGCCACTCGGTCGAATCACGTGTAGCCTCGTGATACCATCGCCAGTCAAACAGTCCTTTGACCGGGTGACCATCGTGGGCCTCGACTCGTCCAGGAATCCCCATGGTTACAAGAACAAGTAACACAATCATGCAACGCGATAAATTTAGCAAAGATCCACTCACTCTGTTTTCATCCCTTCGCTAACTGTCCCTAGCATAACTCATCAATAAACATTGGCGCAATAGCGTTTTGCTCAATAATTATTACGTTACAACTCGTCCGGCCCCTCACTGCCAAAGGGACCATGTCATGGTCTGAACCGCTGAAGACGGCCTAGAGGTGCCAACGGGAGTACGAACTTTTGGCCCGTGGTGTCTTCGTTTCTCCTGCAGGGAGAACGTTCCAACTTGATTCTCAGACACCGCAACTCATGCTACGCTACTCCAGGGGGGACAATCCCATCAGAAGGTGATGTAGGATTGGATGCGGATCGTCCCAAGATTTCCGGCCGGGACTACTCTGTCTTCAACCCGAAGAGGGTTCGCCAGGGGATGCGAATCTGGACGGAGAGCTTTCTGCGGGCTCTTCCCCAGGTGGTCCCGCAAGATGACGAGGTGCAACCCGAGGATTGAATGAAACCCCGAGCCGATCGCTGGCTCGGGGTTACTTGTGTTGCCTTTCATTCGCTCCCCGGCCCTCTGGCCTTCCCCTCCGGCCATGAAATGGGCTGACGGGCTACAGGGAGTTGAGCGAGGTGTCGGTGGTATGACAGGGTATGACCACGTGTGACCACAAGCTTCCAGACCGGGCCCGAAGGGGGCTGGACCGCACGACAGATAGGTGCGCTGCCTCATAGCGGGCCGGGCCGACCTCATGGCCGGTAAACGCCCATCGCGAGTCTCGCAGATAATGCCTCCATCAAGCGAGAGAGCCGCCATCTCTGTCTCACAGTACTCGCCAGGGGGCACAGTTATGGCATTTGCCGCCTCGGCTTGGAGCCAGAGACGCCTACTCGTTGACCGAATGGACCGCACGCGGTAGCAGCAAGATCGAATGCGCTGCGACCGGCCGTCTGATTCAAGAAACTGAATAGGCGCTTGGGGGGCCTTGGCACCGAATCACCCGCTGGAGTTTCTCAGCTTCCCGCGTGAGCCAGCACGGGACTCCATCCTCGGGGGCTCCCCCTCTCCGCCTCCACGGGGCTGTACCCCCGCCGGCCTTGGACCGGCGCCCCCCTTTCCCCTTCACGGTACGCAGAGATAAATAACGGTGTTGTTATGTCTTCCTCCCTACTCTCCCATGTTCTGATGACGGTGTCATCGTTCACCGTGAAGGGTGTCATGAGCCCGCAAACCCTTGCCACAGAAGGGGTGGTCATGGTGTCAGGGCTGGCTCGAAAGCAGGTTACCCTCGATCCAGCCGATTTGAACGAGCTGCAACGGATTGTGAAGGCCCCATGGCGTCGGCGCCGTTGCCATTCGCGTGAGTCAGCTTCTCGAACGGCTCATGGCGACCGATGTAGGCCGCACGATCGTCAAGACCAGCGACCTCAAGGTTCTCTTTGACCAGGGTGAGGCCTTGCCCGAAATGCAGCAGTACTGCCAGCTCTCCGATGCCGAGGCCTCCTTCGTCCGGGGCAGCTCGCCCGGTCAGGGCTCTACGTGCTCGGCCCCTACCGGCTTCCCTTCCTCCTGGTCCTCTCCGCCTACCAGTACGAGTACTTCACCACCAAGCCCGGCGAGATGATGGAGTAGCCACCATGGCAGCCCCCAAGCTGATCTTCGGCTTCCTGGGTTTCCTGGCTGCACTGATAGGGCTGGTTGTGGCGGGTTTCAGCGGCCTGGTGAACGGTCTGGCCCTGGACCCCTACGAACGGGACCTGCTGATCCCGCCCGACTTGGAGGCCTTCTACCGGCAGGCCGATTACGAGACCGGGGTGGACTGGGCAATCCTGGCCGCCTGGGACGGCGCCAAGTACGGGTTCGACCTGCCGATTCCACCGGTTCCGGACATCTACGCAGAACTGGTCCAGGAGGAGATCGACAAGCGGATGGAGGATGCCGAGGAGTATTGCCTGGAGCACCCCGAGGAGACGATCCTCTGCCCGCCGCTACCGATTGCCCTGCCGCCGGATGAGCTGGCGCTCTTCTGGGGGGTGGCCTACGCCCAGTGGCGACACATGGTTGAGGATCACATCCGCTCCCATGCTGAGGCCATCAATCCACGGTTGAGCGCCTTCTGGAGGGATCCGGAGAGCGTCTACCGGGAGTTCCTGTCCGCTGCCAAGGCCGGGATAGCAGCCGAGCTTTTCGAGGGCTACCTGATTCTCGACGAGGATGTAGCCGGCTCACACGATGGAGTGTTGGTGCCGCCTGTGACCCCGCCTGTGGCTTGGGAGCCAACCGATGGGTTCGCCTGGCCGGCGCTTGGGTACATCACCAGCCACTTCGGCATGCGATACAGCCCGGTCGACGGTGAGCTTCGGCTGCACAGCGGCATTGACATGGCCGTGTCCACCGGCACGCCGGTGCTGGCTAGCCAGGACGGTGAGGTGCTGGAGGCGGGCTACAGTTCGGTGTTCGGCCGCTACGTACTCGTCCGGCATGCTGGGGGCTACCGCAGCCTCTATGCCCACAATTCAGCCCTGGCCGTCTCGGTCGGGGAGACCGTCAGCCAGGGCGACGTGGTTGCCTATTCGGGGAGCACTGGACTCTCGACCGGGCCGCACCTGCACTTTGAGATCCACTACGAGGGGATGCCTATGGACCCCCTCCTCTTCCTCACAGAAAGGGTTGATGACCCTGGAGGATGAGAACCCGGCCTTTGACTGGGGGCGCTACTCGGAGGTGGAGCAGGGCGCCCTCCTGCTGGACCTGGCCGACTTTCTGCTCCGGTACGTGGAGCAATCTGAGCTGGACCAGGGCTCAACCGACCGGTACCTGGCCTTTGCCCACGCAGCACACCAGGCTGGCCGAGCCCTTCTTGATAACGCGGACCTGCCCTTCGACCCAGATCCTCCGTTCCGCTGGTCCAAGATCCCCTTGGAGGAGGTGATGAACGCAGTGATGATGGCACCGATCAACCCGATCCTGGTGACCCGGTCCCTCGCGACAGGCCGATAGCCTGCCACCGTAGGACAGGCCAAAAGACCCGCAAGTCTCCCTAGTGGGATGGGAACCGGCCGGGTTGGCGAGATTGTACCCCGCTGGCGCCGCTAAGGCTGTCAAGGCTAAAGAAAGGTACACGAATATCGACCTTGACAGCCGGGCGCCAGCGGGTAGGCTCACTACCAAGCCGGCCGGTTCCCCCCCTCAAGCTTGAGTCCCACGTGAGTAGAGAAAGGGGAATCCAAGTTGAGCACCCAAGAGAGACTGATTCCGATCACGAACGTACAGCTCCACGACCTGGGGAAGGATGGCCCGACCCGGGCGATTGGGAGCGTGACAATTGGCGGGGCCTTCGTGGTGCATGGGGTCCGCGTCGTGGAGTCCGAGAAGGGCCTCTTCGTGGCCATGCCGCAGCGCAAGGAGGGCGATCGGTACCGGGACGTCGCCCACCCGGTCACTGCGGAGATGCGGACGCTTGTGTCCCACGCCGTACTGGAGGAGTGTGAACGCCTGAAGACTCGGGAGCGTACTGAGCAGACCCGGGACCGATAGGGAGTTCGAGACTCCCGTAACCAATGACCCGACACCAACTGAAACAGACCAGGATAGCAGCCGGAGAAAGCCGCCGGCTGCTGCTTTGTGATATCCAGCCCAGAACTTTGGCGGGCAGAACGCTGCTGCTCGAGACCAGCTTTGATTGCTCATCCGTCGCCCAGACAAATTGTCGAAATGTCGGCATAATCCCCTACCCGCAGTATCCTCCGAGTGGTATAGTTTATGTGGATGGAAACGATGCTGCCTTGCTGAAGGAGGTTAAGCGAACGTGGCGGACTGCAATGATTTGTTCTCCAAGTTCTACACCGAGGTTAACCTCGGTTCCGACAAAAAAGATACCCTACGGACGTCCAGGAACGCTATTCGTGAGAAGATCAAGAAGCACTTCAAGGAGCAACTCGGCGTCACTCAGCCCAAGTTTTATGGTCAAGGATCCTACATGATGAATACCATGATCAACCCGCTGGACGGCGAGTATGACATCGACGACGGCGTGTATCTTCAACATGTCGACGCCACCGCCGAAGAAGAAGAGTGGCCGAAACCGGCAACGGTTCACGGCTGGATCGTGGATGCAACGAAGGGCCACACATCCACTCCCCCCTCCGACAAAGACACTTGTGTTCGGGTCGTCTACCAGGCTCAGTATCACATCGACCTGCCGATCTACGTTATGAAGGACGGTACTCCACGACTGGCACACAAGACCCAGGGTTGGATAAAAAGCGACCCGCGGGCAATGACGACCTGGTTCCAAAACCAAGTTGGTTCACACGGAGCACACGGCGACCAGTTGCGGAGAGTAGTCCAATACCTCAAAGCGTGGAAGGATTTCAGTCAAGGGGACACCAAACTCCCCAGCGGTCTGGTCCTCACCATTCTAGCATGTACATACTTCACCCCCGAGGAAGAGCGAGATGACTCGGCTCTCGTGGGAACCGCGAGTGCGATACACACCGCCCTTTCGGAGGACTTCTCGGTCCTTAAGCCGGTAACCCCGTACGAGGATCTTCTTTCGGATTGGTCAGTTACCCGGCGTGATAACTTCCTGTCGAAGTTAAAGACCATGGTGAACCGGGGTGCCGGCGCACTCGAGGAAGAAGACAAAACAGAGGCTTCCGAAAAGTGGATAAAGGTTTTTGGTGATCGTTTCCCCAAGTATGAGCCGCCGGCAGGGGGAGGTGCGACTGAGATGGCCAAGAGAACAACTGCACCGGCCATCTTAGGGAATCATGGAAGATCTGCACACTCTCGGTGAGTACTATGAGCTCGCAGCTCAAAAGGGACTTCTCCACCTGCAAAATCAATATGGTGGGCGAGTCCAGCCTGAGCATGCAGGTATCGATACCAAATGGGTTGAGGTCGATCTGATGTGCGGTAAGAAGGTGGTAACCCTGGAAATCGGGTTACCACCTACTTTTCCAGATGAATTTCCCATTGTGAGGGTAGCCATCAAATCGGCCGCACATCTCAACATTCCACACCTGAGTTCTTGGGGAACGCTATGTCTGTTTGACACGGAGCAGGCGTCGCCCAACCCAGCCAAGATGATTGAGGTCATCGACGCTTCGATCGAACGAGCCCAGAAGCTGATCCTGGACGGAACCGAAAGGAAAAATGTCGGCGACTTTAAGGACGAACTGGAGTCTTATTGGGCTAGTACCAAAGACACTCCGGTTATCCTGTCACTCATCGAGGTCGCCACGGTCCCACGGGAGAAATACTGGCTCAGGTTTCAGAAGAGTGGAAAGGACCAAATTCTGATAGCCGATTCCGAAGAAGAAGGCAAACAGTGGCTGCACAACTTGGGCCAAGAGTGGTCCGACGAGGGGAACTGTCTTTTCTTGCCCGTTGACTCCCTGGGAACTCCGCCCTATCCTACTACTAATCAGGGCCTTCTAATGAGGCTCACCAGCCACAGTCCCACTTCAGTAAAGCCGCTACTTGATTACCTGAATGCCCGAGCCAGGCCGACACTCGTTGTGGCCCAAGTGGGACGGCAAGACCCGAACACAACTGGGGCACTGGTCGCTTGGGAGCACCCTAGCACGCCAGCATCCCGGAAGGGCCGGAAGAGACGCCGGTCCGCTTACGATGAGTTGATGAAGCAGTGGTCCCGGCACCAGATTCGTAGGTTCTCCGTGACCAGAGTCGACCGGCTTCGACTACTCGTTCGCGGGGGTACGGGGAACCTCCCGGAGCGACGAGGTGCAGCGATAGGGTGCGGTTCCATTGGTAGCCACCTCTCGCAGGCCCTGGTTCACATGGGCATCGGCAGCCTGCTGCTGGTTGATAACGAGAGGCTCGCCTTCGACAACATCGCTCGGCATCTCTGCGGTGCTTCCTATGTCGGAAAGTCGAAAGTCGAAGCTGTCCGTGATACGCTAGTTCACCACTCGCCCCACCTCGACTGTTCGATCGAGCCAACCGATGTACTCAACCTGCTTCGCCAGGCTCCCACAAGGCTGGACGGCTACGATTTGGCCGTCGTGGCAGTGGCTAGATACCCTGTAGAACGGCGACTGAGCCAATTGGCGAGGCTAGGGCAAATACGGTCGCCGTTACTGTTTGTATGGGTGGAACCATTCATGGCCGGTGGACATGCGTTCTACCAACCGCCTGACACGCCGGGCTGCTTTCAGTGCCTCTTTGATGAGAAGGGCGAGTTCAAACGCCAAGTACTCAACTCACCAGGTTTGTACCTCCGCCGTGAGTCGGGGTGCGTCAGCACATATTCCCCCTACGCAGTACTGGAAGTTCAGCGGTATGTCAGCGATTTGACCCACTTCATCGACGCGATTTTGCAGGGTCACATCTCTGCCCCGGCGTTGTTCACTTGGCTTGGTGACATTGCAGCCCAGAAATCCGCCGGAAGGAAGATACACCCACGGTGGGCAGGTGCGGAGGGGTACACTGCCAAGACGGTTCTCCTGACCGAGCCGTGGCTCTGCCAGGAATGTAAGCCATGAAGTATATCATAGGAGCATGTGTTCTGGAATTCACCCCCCAAGTCTATCAGGAGATGCAGGCATATCGCCAAACTCGTCCCGAAGACCACGAGGCGGGAGGTGTTCTCCTGGGTCGGGTGTACCCGAGTCGAACTGTGGTCCAACGAGTTTCTGTACCTGGCGAGGGGGACAAGGCCGGGCGTTTTTTCTTCGATCGAAGTGTAAGAAGGGCGCAAGCGATTGTAAACGAGGCCTGGAACGAGTCGAACGGGGAGCTAGTCTATCTAGGTGAATGGCATACCCACCCAGAAGGATTCCCAAGACCATCCGGAACCGATCTGGCTTTGATCCACAACATGCTCCGCGATAGCAGGATGGAGATCGACCGCTTGTACCTGACCATCGTAGGATTGGACGCATGGTACGTATCCTGTCAGAGCAGGGTACGGTTACAGCAAATGCACCCCGATGTCTAGTTCGGGCAACGACAAGAAGGAGCCGAACACACCAGACGTGTGATCGGCTCCTCCATTATCTATGTACTCTACTTTCGCACGTACGTGAAGTGTCCATACCTCTCTCGACCGCGCCCGGAGTAGTACTCCCCGGTGATCCTGTCGCCCTTCTCGTTGATGGTCAAGATGGAGGTGCCGTAGTGCATATGCATGCTCGGTACAGCACCCTCGACCTTGGGCTCATTTCGGTACTGATGTACGAGTTTCGTGCCTCGGCCCTCATCGGAACCTAAGGATGCCGAGGTGCTATACGATATGGACCCCTTGGTCTCTTGTACGATGCTTAGACCCGTCCACGTCTGCCTAATGATCACAGTACCTGTCCACTCGACTGGTGCCCTGTCTGGCGATGAAACGCCTTCAACTATCCAGTTGCCCTCGATGTTCGGGATGGTTACGATGCTCAGCCTCTTAAGAACGGGCGCCTTCCATAGCCTAGTATCGAACAACCATACCAGCAGCCAGTACACCGCAATAGGTGTGGTAGGGATATCTACGCTCCAGGGAGTCTCCAGCCCGATAGCCCCCAACCAGCCGTGGACTAGCCAAGCGATCACCAAACTGGTAATGGCCAGGAACCAGTAGATCCGTGCACGCTCCTCAGATTCGGTCGCATAAGGATGCATTGCGATCTAACTCCTCTCCGAAAACTGCCTCCTACGTCAGAGATTCATCCTGCCCCTGGAAACTCCTTCCCCCGAAGGATGCTGTACCGGGCGATCCCCACAATCCACTGCTCACGATATGCAGAGTTGGTTAAGTGTCTGGTCGTACTCCATGTGGCTAGAGTGTCCCCCACGCTTGGCGCCAAGCACGTCGATCTCGTCGACGAAAATGGGCGCGCACGTAGGCAATCATGATTCCATTAGGCCATGCCAGTCCTGTCAACTTGTCCACGACGCGCGGATGGCTAAGAAGGTACTTAGTAGCCGTGGTTGAACTATTCAGGAAGGGGAGGCGATGGTCATGTCTGAGGTGACGGATAAACTGGGCTCTATAGAGTACATGGACCGATACCAGACTGCTCTCTCACAGCAGGCTGACTATCTGTCAAAGTTGGCGGTGCTGATGCCGACGTCAGACTGGGGCAACTCGGTCCGTCTGCTTGCAATGGCCACCGGAGATAGTTGTAAGGCACTGGTGCTCCTCGGGGATAACAATCACCTTAACGAAATGCTCATGGTTTCAAGAGCGATTCTGGAACGGTTGGTGAACCTCTGCTACCTAGCCGTGTGTGGGCCAGAGGAGGTCAATCGGTTCAGGCTCTACGCCATTCACAAGGGGTATCGGAAACTGGACCGGGAATTCGCAGGTTTTGGGGTCAAGTACACGGGGGAGGTCGATGTTTCACAAAGCCCGGATCTTCAGCAAGCCCTCTCGCTCTTCACAAGTAAGGATGGGAAAGAACTGACCACCTGGACCACTCGAGGGTTGCGTGAACGAGTGAAACTGATCGGCGAAAGAACGAGCTTCCCGGTCGGTCTCTTCGCCATCTTGTATCTGACGGTGTATGAAGATGCGTCAGAAGCTCTGCACGGCACTCTCTACGGAGCAGGAGCGGAGCATGCCCCGTTCCAGCCAAAAAAGAAAGAACCCTGGGACTTGCAGACGCGTCGTTTGAAGTCCCACCTGTACATGCTGACATCTAAAATCATAGCCGGATCCATAACGGTCGTAAGTAGCTACCTAGGATCACAGGACGCCCTTCGTCTAGCGGTAGCCAGCCGTTTTGACTGGGACTGGCCAGACCTGAAACGAGAACAGGACAAAAAGCTCGACGAGTTCATTGCTTCCGGTTCCGAGCCTCCACAAGAATGAGAAGCGGGCGTCCTCGCCACACCTGGCGTGGACGCCATAGTAGATGCCTACCACGCTGGAGGAGGGCGGTCAAGGGTGAACCTGGGGAGGCCCGGAGGGTTGCAGGTTCGCCCTTGAGGGCTCGACGGAAGCGTGGTTGCCCCCGGCCTGACCAAGCATACGCCCCTACCCCAGCCGTCAAGGGGAAGCGTACACCGCTTCGCATCTCCTTGACTGCCGGGGCCCCAGGGGCGTACCTGTTCTCTAAGCCGGGGGCACGGCCGGCCTACCTGTCCCGATCCGATCCACGATCGCGCTGACGCCTGGCTCGCCGCTGAAGGTCCAACTCGCGTTCCTGCTCCCGCTCGAAGCCCTCCAAGGCCTTGGCCACCTGGCCCAGTATAGCGGCCAACCCTGCCGCCTTCTCCTCCAGCGCCGGCAGCCCCGCCTGTCGTCCCGCCCAGGAGTCCCGCTGCAGCTTCAGTTCGGCCTCAGACGCGGTACCCAACTCCTTGGCCCGCTCATCATGCCGCGTGAAGAGATCCTTGGCAGCCGCGTACTCCTGCCTGGCGCTCTCGCTGAACAAGCGCTTGACCCGGGCAACCGGCCCCTCCAGGCGCGCCACCTGTGCAGCAGCCTTCTCCCGGTAGCCCAGGACCTCCGTAACCCGATTCAGCCGATACTCTTCCGCATGGATGGCATGGATCTCTTCCCGCACCTTCTGGAGTTGGCTCCCAAGCTCACGATGTATCCCAACGACCTGCTGAGCGCTTAGAGGCCGGCCGGCAGCCCGCTCGAACTCTAGCCGCCCAAGAGCCTCGGCATGGTGCTTGTACCATCCCGCACTCAAACGGGCACTGTAGCGCCTCTCAACCGCCTTTTCGGCCTCCAGACGCTTGCGTTCATCCCTTGCCTTCTCCAGGTCGATGACCACGGCATTATGCTCGGCCACTAGCCGGTTCTGCTCCCCCTTCTCGGTGACGATGCCTCGCCGCTCCAGGGCGGCCGCATGCGGCCCGAGATGAACCTGCGGGAGCCTCTCCGACCCCTGCTCTGCCAGGCTCCGATGATCGATCCGCTCCGACCTGCCCGCACGCTCCAAGGACCGGTTGGCCTGGGCCGCCCAGCCCTCTCGCCAACTCTCCAGCATCTCAGGCTTGTTCCAGTCCCGGTTCTTTTTGCTGGCAAAGCCAGCCGGCCCGACCTCTCGCATGGTCAGCATGATGTGGGCGTGAGGATTGCCCGGGTTGCGGTGAAAGGCCACGTCCGCCACCATGTTCCGGGAGACAAAGTGCTCTGCCACATACTCTCGGACCAGCTCACGCTGCTGATCCTTGGTCAACTCCTTTGGCAGGGCCACCACGATCTCACGGGCCACCTGGGCATCGGCCCGCCGCTCCGCCTTCTCCGCTGCGTTCCACAGGTGCGCCCGATCTTGGACCCAGGGAGGAGCGCCAGCCGGAGCGTGGATCTGCGCGTCGATCTCCCCCCGCCGGCGGGTGTAGTCAAAGACCTGGCCCGTCCGGTCATCGACGATTCGCTCGCCCGCACGGTAGGCGGCGGCGCCGGTGGCGGTCCGCCCCGCGCTGCGCCCGATGATCTGCGCATTCATGTAGAAGATCGCCACAGTGCTCACCTCCCGCCCTTCGACCGGGGATGCACCAATTCGGCAAGGGCGGCGGGGACCCGACCGCATCGGTAGATGCGGGTGGGGCCGCCCGAGCCGGGGGTGCAGGGGGCAACGCCCCATGCCGCAACACATCGGCGCAGCCGATGTATAGTTGCGCCCTTCGCTCTCGCTTGGGATTAAGGTAGCAGGAACCCGACGCGCCGTGAACGGCAGGGCCTGGCTTTTCGCCACGGGGGTATCGTGGGGGGCATCGACCTAGCGGGAGTGCCGGCCTCGCTCATTGGCTGGTGGAGAATAGAGCCACCTGCGGTAGTCACGAGCCTACTGCACCTCGAATTTGGAGAAGCGAGGTGATGTAGGATGCCGGGAAAGCTCCTGAACCAGCGCGTAGCCGAGGTGGAGGAGCAAATTCGGCAGCTCCAGGCGCGCAAACAGGCCCTAGCCCAGCAACTCCGCCAGCAGGAGCGGAAGGAGCGCACCCGCCGGTTGATCCAGATCGGCGGCATCATGGCCAGATTGGGGGTTGACACCCTCGAGAAGGCCCAGGCATTCCAGAGGGCAGTCGAATGCCGGCCGAGGGTCCGGGGTTGGCTGGACCAGGTTGTGACCACTGGCCACAGAAACGTTGATGACGCCCAGGCCTAGCCTGGGCGCCGTCAAGCCGCTCCCACCTCATCCAGTATTAGAAGGAGGGCAATAAATGATTGCCGAAGGAATCTAACAAGGAACATCAAAGGTGGGAGCGGATACGTCTGTCATTCTTCAAACGCCTGTTTGGCCAGAGATCGGATACGGCCCAGACAGTGCCAGTGTCTAGCGGTATCCAGATCGCACTGCAGAAGGCGCTTCCCATCCTCGACCGAGGCGGACACCTGGGTGATAGCGCACTGATTGACCTCCTGGTTCAAGCTGGATTTTCTGAAACGATGGCATGGCAGATTACGACCTTCGTGCCAGCTGCCTTTTGCCACGCCTTGCTCCGCACCATGGAGGTTTCGGCTCCGAATACATATCGGTTTATCGATGAGGACACAGAGCAATCTCAGGACCGTTGTTTCTCTGACAGTCCCATTTTCGTCCACGCCAGCCACTTGGCTGAGGAGTACCTGCGTGCCGGTTCGGCTCCTGTCAACTTCGGTGCCCTAGTCGGTCGTGACTCCTTGTTCAAGGCCGTAAACCAGGCTATGAACGCGGGGGCAGACCCCAAGGAACTGCAGTTTTCCGCGGTGCTCGTCGGCAAGAGCAAATACCTGAGCTGACCACCCCCCAGATACGATGACGGCGCCCAGGCTTAGCCTGAGCGCCATTTCTGTGTATCACAGACTCCTGTTCTCATCGCCTTCGGGCTGTGAAAGCCTTGACGATCTTAGCTGAGATGCGAGGGCCCGGGAGAAGGCGTGGTTGAGCGTGGCAATCCCCCGCCGATATCTCTCCGGATCATAGACGCTTGGAAGAATGGTGACCTTGACCTTGGGCTCAACTACCTTCCCTATCTGGATTCCCTCCCAAAAACCAAGTCGTGTGGGACCTTCCAGTCCAAAGATTAGGCGACTCAGAAGTCCACACCTTGACGCTGTCAGGGAATACAAGATGGGGGTAGTCTACCCACGGTGAACAAGCCAAACACCCTGCGCCTCTCCTGGTTAATCAGCCCCTGAGAACGTGCATCGCCAGCCTTCCCCTCGATCAACCGGGCTGAGTTCCAGGCCCCAGAGCAACAAAGAAGTCGAGGGCTCGGGTATGACATGGTAAGACCAAGAATGACTTGTGTATGACCAAGAGTGTCACTGCCGCCGCTGGGCGGCGCTCGCCGTCGAGCGCCGTCAGCGAGCGGCAGTTTCTGCTCGCCAACGGCGACGGCCCGCGTTCTACCAGGGTGAACCCACGTTGGCCCGGTCGGTGTCG
>Ga0196970_1000392_pt1 | contig 53642 bp, 41 predicted proteins | sample S1v_513CmetaG_FD_148672 | JGI IMG/M metagenome (GOLD analysis project Ga0196970, IMG submission 148672) | Soil microbial communities from Anza Borrego desert, Southern California, United States - S1+v_5-13C | ecosystem: Environmental > Terrestrial > Soil > Desert | place: USA: California...
AACCGATGGCACCCGCCTGAAAGGGTTTGGCCAGTTGATCGAAAACAAACGGCTCACCTACCGCCAGGTTTCCTGCGTTTGCTAAATATATAAGCCCGAGCTTCGCTTGTCCCCATTTATTTCAGCTTCCTGCCCGGAATGTTTCAGCTTAAATCGCGCGCACGAATTCATGAAGATCCTTGCGCTGTTCATTTTGTCAGCCAGCCTTGCCGCCTGCACCGCCGCGGAGTCGCTGGCGCTCCAGGGAGAGTGGCGTTTTGAACTCGATCAAAACGATCGCGGCCTTTCAGAACGCTGGTTCAACCGGGCGCTGCCGGAGCGGATTCAACTTCCGGGAGTGCTTCAGGCCCAGGGTTTCGGTGATGAAATCAACATTCAAACGCCTTGGATCCTCTCCCTTTACGATCGCCTCTGGTACCTCCGCAAAGATTATTGGGCGCACACAAATGCGGGCAGCGTAAAGGTCCCATTCGTTTGTCAGCCGCCACGGCACTATGTCGGCGCCGCCTGGTATCAACGTGAAATTGAAATCCCCGCCGATTGGCAGGGACGCCGCCTGATGCTGCACCTGGAACGTCCCCGCTGGGAATCCCGTGTGTGGATCAATGGACAGATCGCGGGCACGAATAATTCCCTTTGCGCGCCGCATGAGTTCGTCCTCGGAGTGGTGAACGCGCCCCACAGCCTCGTGCAAACGGGAAGGAACATTCTGACTGTGCGCGTCGATAACCGCATGCTGCTTCCGTATCGGCCCGATGCTCATGCGGTTTCCGATTCGTTGAACAGCACGTGGAACGGAATCGTGGGCACGATGGAACTGCAAAGCACCCCTTCGGTATGGATCGACGATCTCCAATTGTTTCCCGATGCCGCGACGGGAACCGTGCGCGTGCGCGTGCAGATTGGCAATGCCACAACCAATACGGAGAAAGTTTTCGTCTCGCTGAACTTCATTCCAGCAATGGCTTCAAGCGGCGGCAAAGCGACGCTGCGCGAAATGGCGTGCGAACCTGGCATCACAACCTTGGAAGCGCAGGTCCAGAACGCGTATCCGCTGAAGCTTTGGGATGAATTCGATCCCGCGTTATTCGAGTTCACAGCGTCGATCAGGAAGGCCGAAACAAACGCGAGCGCTTCGCGATTGTTCCATGCCCGCCGCGTGAAATTCGGATTTCGCGAATTCAAGCGGGACGGCGCGCGCATCGTGGTGAACGGGCGCGAAACACATTTGCGCGGCACACATCACGGCGGCGATTTTCCGCTCACCGGGTATCCGCCGACAGACATTGAATATTGGCGGAAACTCATTCGCACGTGCCAGGAGTGGGGCCAAAATCACATGCGATTTCATTCCTTCTGTCCCCCGAAGGCTGCGTTTGAGGCTGCGGATGAACTTGGTTTTTATCTGCAACCCGAGCCGGGAATGTGGAACACGATCGATCCCAACTCGCCCATGGAACGCATGCTCTACCTGGAAACGGAAAGAATGCTGAAGGCGTATGGAAATCATCCGTCCTTTGTCATGTTCGCTGCCAGCAACGAACCCAAGGGCCGCTGGAGGCAGGTCCTGCCGCAATGGGCGGCTCATTTTCGGACGAACGACGCACGCCGCCTCTACACGACAGGCACGGGGTTCACTGATGCCGACGCGCCAGGACCGATGGAGATGGTGGATTTTACGACCACCCAGCGCTTCGGGCCGCGCCAGGTGCGTCGCGAAAGCGGATGGTTTGGGCGCGATTATTCAGGCTCGCTGCGGGGCGTGAATGTGCCTGTCATCGTGCATGAAAACGGACAATGGTGCGCGTACCCGGATTTCCGCGTGATCGAGAAGTTCACGGGTTACATGCGGCCGGGCAACTTTGAAATCTTTCGCGATTCCGCCGCGGCAAACGGCGTGGTGGAAATGAACCGCCAATTTGCGCACGCATCAGGCCGTTTTCAGCTGGCGTGTTACAAGGAGGAGATTGAAGCCAACCTCCGCACTCGCGGACTCTCTGGTTTCCAATTGCTCGACCTGCATGATTACGTGGGGCAGGGCACGGCGCTGGTCGGCTTGCTGGATCCATTCTGGGAGCCCAAAGGATACGCCACTGCTCAGGAATTTCGACGGTTCTGCAGCGAAACAGTTCCGCTCGCCCGTTTGCACAAGCGCGTCTTCACAAGCGCGGAAAACTTGCAGGCCGAACTTGAACTCGCGCACTTCGGTGCCAACGCCTTGACGAACCAGGATGTGAACTGGAGCATTCGCGATCACACCGGCAAACCCGTGGCCTCGGGACGGCTCGATACGAAAACGTTCCCGATTGGCCGCAGCTTGCTAGGCCGAATTTCCGTTGGGCTATCCAACTTCCCCGCACCCGCTGCATACCAACTGTCGGTCACTCTGCCCGGTGCACGGACGCAAAACCACACAGTTGCCGATGCGGAGAATGGCTGGAATCTCTGGCTCTACCCCACACAGGATCACAATCCTGTTCCTCGCGATGTTCTCGCGACGTCGTCCTGGGCCGAGGCGGAAAAGAAGCTCGAGGCCGGTGGCAAGGTGCTGTTCCTGCCCCGCAACACCGACCTGGATTGGTCAAGCCCACCGCTCGATGACGTCCCCATTTTTTGGAATCGCCTGATGAATCCCGGCTGGAGCCGAATGCTGGGAATTTGGTGCAACACGAATCATCCCGCGCTCGCGCGATTTCCGACCGATTCGCATTGCGACTGGCAGTGGACGCAAATCATGCGCGGCGTTCGGCCCGTTAGTCTCGCAAAGCTTCCGCGCGACTTGAAACCGATCGTTCAAGCGATCGATGATTGGAATCGCAACTGGAAACTCGGCGCCATCTTTGAATGCAGGGTCGGTTCGGGCCGCTTGATGGTTTCCGCCTTCGATCTCACCCATGACCTTCCGAATCGTCCTGTCGCGCGGCAGTTGTGCCGTTCGTTGCTCGATTACATGGGGACCGATGAATTCAACCCCAAGGTGTCCGTGTCCGCTGCCGCCTTTCGCGGAACGTTGTTCAACACGCGAATCATGCGGCAGGTGGGCGCAAGCGCATCAGGCGCTGGGAATGTGAACCAGGCGATTGATGGCGATCCGAACACGGCATGGGTGATTGGCGGAACCGGGAGAAACGCTGCCACCAACCGGCATCCGCACACTCTGACAATCGAGTTCCCAGAAGTCGTCTCCATGGCCGGCTTCGTCATCATGCCCCGGCAAAACGATCGGGATCACCTTGGCGACGTCCGTGAATTCCGGCTGGAGACAAGCGACGATGGCCAGCAATGGACTGAGTTGCATCGTGGCGCATTGCCGTCCACGTGGGAACCGCATCGGATCGAGTGGGATCGTGCTGTGAGCGCGCGGCGTTTGAGGTTTGTGGCGGTGAGCGGATACGGGTCCGATCCCAGTGCTGCGCTGGGCGAATTTGCGATCCTGCGCGAGGGCGAACGGTTTGCAGACGATGCCGGCAACATGGAGTTCCGCCGTTCCCGGAGCACGAGCACGGACGTGGATGAAGGAAATTGAGTGACAACGAAACGAGGAACAAACCATCCCCAAAACGATGGATGGAGTTCGCGGCGTTTTTCCATGTTCCGTTGACGCAGCGTCGGCTATCGTCCCCGCGCTTTGATTAAATGAAAAATCTGTTTGTTTCTGTCGTTCTCATCCTGTTGCTCACGCCGGGTTCGCGTCTCCATGCAGCCGAAGACACCAGCGGCTCGGGCTTCGTCCTCCAATCTCAATCGCTCGCCACCGGGGCGGGCACGATTGCCATCGACCAGTTGTTCTTCGAGACAGAGAACGGCCGCGTTGAAATACCAATTCAACTTGGCGAACTGCGGCGTGGCGCCAATCGCCGCGTGAAGACTTCGGACGGCCGCGAGGTGCGACTCACCGTTGATCGCCAGCGTGACGCATTCATGATCGAGTTGAATGCCCGGCCGAGTGGAGGGATTCTGAAGTGGGGTCTTTCGATTGCCGCCGATCCGGCAGAATACTTCACGGGCCTGATGGAACGGGTTGTCGATGGTCCGCAGGCGGCGTCGTGGGCGCCCGGAATCAAGGAAGCAATGGACCTTCGCGGGCAGAAGATCGACATGATTCTCAAGCCGACCACTTCGGTCTATGCGCCGTATTACATCTCGTCGCGCGGCTACGCGACATTCGTGCAGGGCAGCTGGCCAGGGCGTTACGACTTCTGCGCCTCAGACAGCAAACGCGTGAAGCTCACATGGGAAGGGCCGTCATTTGCTATGAAAGTTTACACAGCGAAGACGCCAGCCGAACTGGTCAAGGCCCACGCGCTGGACGCCGGGCCGCCGTTTCTTCCGCCAAAGTGGATGTTCACGGCCTGGCGCTGGCGCGATGAGCATGTGCACCGCGACCAATATTACGATGGCACGCCCGTCACGGGTCCCTTTAATTCTGAAATCATGGAGGACGTGCTGCTCATGGAAGCTTATGGGATCCCTTGCGGCGTGTATTGGGTCGATCGTCCCTGGGGGCCCGGGCGGCTCGGTTACGACGATTTCGAAATTGATGAAAAGCGGTTGCCGAACTTTGAACGCCAGGTGAAATGGCTCGAAGGCAGGAACACGAAATCAATGCTCTGGATCGGGCCGTTTTTCCAGGGCGACATGGAAACCAACGCGCTCAAGCTTGGCTATAACCTCGCAGGCCAGCGGCCGCATCGGAACAATTACCCGATGGTCGATTTCACAAATCCACGCGCTAAGAAATACTGGCAGGAGGGCGTGGCGAACCTGCTCGAGATGGGAGTTGCCGGATTTAAATTGGACCGGGCTGAGGAAGACATTCCGGAATCGGGACCATTCAAGGTCTTTGATGGACGATCGATTCGTGAAAATCGGAATGCGTATCCCGCGATGTATGTGAAGGCCACGTACGAAATCGCGAAGAAACATCGAGGTGGCAACGATTTCCTTTGCATGCCGCGAGCGGCTTACACGGGAAGTTCGCGATACGGTGTGTTCTGGGGCGGCGATGTCGGCGGAACGCAGGAAGGGTTGCGGGCTTCGATCATCGCAATGCAACGCTCTGCCGTCATGGGATATCCGAATTGGGGCGCCGACACATGCGGATACAATCAGCAGTTGATGGAGACCGAGGTGTGCGGCCGCTGGCTTGCGTTCAGCTGTTTCAATCCGATCATGGAAGTTGGCCCGACCCGCAATCGCGCCTTTTGGAACTTTCACAATCCTCCGCGTTACGACGCCGAGCTTATCGCAATCTGGCGTCTGTATGCGCGCCTGCATACGCGCCTGATCGACTACGGATATGCCGCGGCGAAGGAAGCCACGAAAACCGGAATGCCAATTGTCCGCCCCTTGTTTCTCGTGGATCCGCAGGCGCCGGAGGCGTGGGCCAATTGGTGGACCTTTCAATACGGCCCCGACATCCTTGTGTCCGCAATCTGGCAAAAAGGACAGCGTGCAGTGGAGGTTTACCTGCCTGCCGGACAGAAATGGCAGGACGCGTGGAACCCCGGCAAAGCTTACGATGGCGGGCAAACGATTACGGTGCCGGCTGAATTGCATCAGATTCCGATCTTCACCCGTGCTGGGTCAAAAGTGGATCTGGGCGACCTGCATCAAGAATGGCGCGATGCTGAGGCGGTTGCCAGCACGCGCCCTGACCTGAAGAAATTGGATGCCCAATTGCGCGCGTGGTACGAACGCACATATTCCCAGTCGAATTGAGGCTCGTAATCTCTCTCTTCGGACCGAGCCGACGAGAGCCTCTTCGCGATTGGCTGACACTGTAAGAAGCTCGGTCTGGGTTTCATAAGCAGGCATTGACGCGCGGTTCCGGGCTGGCACTATGCGGCCATGACACCCGAGACAGGAACCGTCAACCTGTTGGTTGTTTGTGTCTCCGGCCCCGATTCCGGAAAGAGGCTTGCCATCACGTCCAAACCCGCAGTCGTCGGCCGGGCCGCCGCATGTGAACTCGCCAGTGACGATCCCGATGTCGCCGAGCGGCATGTGACTCTTCACGAAGAAGCCGGCAAGCCCGCCTTTGCCGCGATCGCTGGATGCGCTGTTTTTCTGGATGGCCAATCCAGGCAGCAGGGATTGCTCGAACCGCGGCAGCAACTTCGCGTGGGGCGTTCGCTGTGGCAGATGGAATCGGCTCCCACCGCGCAATTCAGCACGTTGATTGGCGACTTCGGCGACCGCATCACGGATATCGCGGGCGTGGAACGCATTGAAGGTTTTCGTCCTGCCGAGATGTTTTCGGAGGCATTGCGCAAGCGCACGGATGAAGAGATGGAGCAATATTTTGCCGTGGGCACGCCTTCAACCACGCCTCCGCTGGCAGAGGTGAACACGGGCTGGCCAAAGCCCTGGCTGTTCCTGAAAACGTTCCTGCTCGCGGCAACCGTTTATCTGGGTTTTCTTTTCATCTACCGGCATTTCGGAAATGCCATCGTCCTTCCGGGACTCCTGACGTTTGGCGCATTCGTGATTCCATTTTCGCTGCTGATCTTCTTTTTCGAGATCAATGCCGTCCGCAACGTGCCCTTGTACCAGCTGCTGAAGCTCATGATGCTCGGTGGTGTGTTATCGGTCATCCTGTCGTTGTTTTTGTTCGAATGGACGCGCCTCGACAGCTGGTTGGGCGCCATGAGTGCGGGACTCGTCGAAGAAGCTGGCAAGGCCGCGGCGCTGCTGCTCGTGATCAACAAACCCAAATACCGCTGGACATTGAACGGGATGCTTTTTGGGGCTGCAGTCGGAACGGGATTTGCCGCGTTTGAATCGGCGGGCTATGCATACCTGATTGGAGGCGAATACGGCCGCAGCGCCATGCTGAGCAACATCACCACGCGAGGCATCCTGAGTATTTTCGGCGGTCACGTCCTCTGGACCGCGCTGGTCGGAGCGGCGCTCTGGCGCGTTCGCGGGACCCGCGCGTTCGAATGGTCGATGTTGACCGAGCCGAAGTTCCTGCGGGCATACGCCGTCGCTGCCGGGCTGCACATGATCTGGAACTCTCCTCTTCAACTGCCACTCTATATCAAATACGTCATTCTCGGGTTTGTGATCTGGATCGCTCTTGTCGCATTCATTCAAAGTGGATTGCGCCAGATACGCACAGCGCAAGCCGAAGCTGCCAGCGGCGACACAACAAAAACCCAGATTCCCCAGGCCGCATTGCCCTAGTTGACGGAGGACTCCCGGAAACACCCCAATGCATTTGCAGGCCGGCCGGGGGATAATGGGCGAGAATGCTGGTGATCGTTCGGAAAACGTGGTGGGTCGTGTGCCTCTGCTTCAGCCTGCACCAGTCGGTTGCGGGTGAAACCACTTCCTCGACCAATCTCCCTCCGTTACAGCGGCTGAATTCCGTCCTCCGCATGTCCGTGGAAACCCGCGACGGTCAGAACGTTGGCAGCGTCAGAAACATTGTTCTGGATGTCGATCGCGGAATTGTCGGCTGCGTTCTCGTCGGGCCCGACGGTTTGCTTAAGGGCCGAAAAGTGCGTCCCGTTCCGCCGCATCTGATTTCCACATCTACCGCCAAGCGCGGTGTGGCAGGGTTGAATATCATGCCGCGCGATTGGAACAGCGCGCCCGTGATCAACGCAAGCGCCCTGAACACCCCTGCAACCGCGGCCACCCTCGCTGATTTGCCGCGACGTTTCGATGCCATTTCCAAGCCTTCGGAAGGAAGCCAGCCGGCAATGCAAACGCTGGCGGCCACGGGGCGCCCTGCAAAAAGCCCGCCCCAGGGCAGGCTGATGCTCGTAACAGATCTCATTGGTGAATCGGTCTACGGAACCGATCAGAACAAGCTCGGCGAGGTGATCGATGTTCTTGCAGCGCTCGATGGGGAAAAATCGTGTTTCCTGCTGCTGTCACCTGGAAAGCGTTTCAAGTCGAATGAACACGCCTACGCAATTCCGCTGGGCCGAATCGCGATCGACGAATCCGGGCGATTGCAGCTCGACGCGGAGCCCGCTCAACTCTCGTCGGCCCGCCATTTCGATCCCACCGTGTGGCGAACCGGCGGGGTGCGAAAGAATGAGATTCTGCAATATCCTCGGACGAATTAAATGAGCAGCCGCTTTCGCGATGCTCAAAGAAATTTCCCCGGATTCAGGATGCCTTTCGGATCCAAGGCGTTCTTCACCCGATGATGCAAATCGCGCAACTCGGGCGACGCAGCGAGCGGCCACCAGCGCGCCTTGGCCAGGCCAATTCCATGCTCACCCGTGATCGATCCGCCCCATGCAATCACCTGCTGAAATAATTCGTCCAATGCCGCTTCGGCGCGTTCCTTCGCTTCAGGCTGCGTGTAATCCACCATGACGTTCGTGTGAATGTTCCCGTCGCCGGCATGACCGAAACACGCGATCGGGAATTGGTGCCGCGCCTGCAGGCCCGCGGCAAATCGAAACAAGTCTTCAAGCCGGCCGCGCGGCACCACGATGTCCTCATTCAGCTTCGTCAACCCCGTGTCGCGCAACGCGTAGGAGAACTCGCGCCGAATCTGCCATACTTCCTCGCATTCGCGATTTCCGAGCCCGCGCTCGACAAACAACGGTTGCTGCTTGCGAACAATCATTTCCAGGTCACGAATCTCACCCCGCACCGATCTCATCTGGCCGTCGAGTTCGACGATGAGGTGGGCGCGACAGCCGCGAAGGCGTTCGCTGCCTGTCCGCTTGTATGCGGCGCTCAAGGTGAACTCATCTGCAACCTCGAGTGCGCATGGCAGGAACCCTGACTTGAAAATCGCGTGCAGCGTCCGAATCGCGCTGCGCATTGACCCGAAACCAACCGCAAGGCACGCGCGATACGGAGGAAGCGGAATAAGCTTGAGCGTCGCCTCCGTGATGATTCCGAGCATGCCTTCCGAACCGGGAAAAAAGCGCGCGAACTCAAACCCGGTCTTGTTCTTGTGCGTTCGACCGCCGACACGCACAACGGTTCCATCGGCAAGCACCACTTCAAGTCCCAGAACGTAATCCCGGGTCACACCGTATTTCAGGCAGCGCGGTCCCCCCGCGTTCGTCGCGATGTTGCCTCCGATGGAACTATCCTTGCGGCTCGCTGGATCAGGCGGGTAATACAATCCCTTTTTTTCCACCGCGGATTGCAGGGCGCTTGTGGTTACGGCGGGTTGGGTGACGACCACGAAGTCCGCCGGATTGATCTCGACAATCCGGTTCAGTCGTTCGACCGAAAGCACAATGCCACCGCGCACGGGAACGCAACCGCCCACGTAACCATAACCCGCGCCGCGGGGCGTCACAGGGATGCCGTGCTTATTCGCAAATCTGAGGACCCGGGAAACCGATTCTGCATCTTGCGGAATTGCAACCGCGTCCGGCGTGTGGGCTGCAAACCACTTGTCCCCAGCGTATCGCGCGCGAATCGTCTCCTCCGTCAAAAGTTCGCCAGGGCCAAGACTGCGTTTCAGTTCGGCCAGTCGCTTCGATTGCAGCGCTGTCATTCGCTTGCCGGAACATCAGGCGCCTCGAGAAACTCCTCCGCCTCCGCCGCTTCGGATTCAGGAACCTGCACCTGAATGCCTCCTGTTGCCTGGGAATACCCTCCGGTCGTCAAAGCAGAAAGCTCGCCCATGACGATCGCATGGAAGCCCGCAGCTTCGAGGCGGCTGCGAACGAGTTGGGCATCGCTGGGATTGAACAATCGGGTAATGGTGACGAGTGACATATGCTTTTTATTAGGTTGTCGTCGTGCCGGTTGCTGCAGGCGCATGGCGGATTTCGGCGAACACGATGACGCCGGCGCCCGTTTGCAGGCTGCTCTGCACCTGGGCATCGACCTGCTGTCCAACGAGCTCCGACGCGTGATTCACCACTACCATCGTGCCGTCTGGAAGATAACCCACGCCCTGGCCTTTGTCGCGGCCCTCGCGCACGATCCGAATGCTCAGCACCTCGCCCGGCAGGAGTGTCACGCGCAGCGATTTGCTCATCTCATGCAGGTTCACATAATTCACCGACTGCAGCTCCGCGATCTTGCCGAGATTAAAATCATTCGTGAACAACTTCGCCTTCAAGTTGCGCGCCAGCCGGACAAGTTTCGCATCCACTTCCTTCTCCTCGGGAAAATCGCTCTCGTGGATTTTCAATTCGTTCCGTTTGTTCTGCTGCAGGCGGTTCAACATCTCCAGCCCGCGGCGGCCGCGGGCCCGTTTCACAGGGTCGGGGGAATCGGCGATCTGCTGCAATTCCCGCAGCACAAACCTCGGCACCACCAGCGTTCCTTCGAGAAAATTAGCCTCCACGAGATCTGCAATCCGTCCATCAATGATCACACTCGTGTCGAGCAACAGCAGGTTGTCGGGTTTGTTCTGCGGCGCGAAGCGAACGTAGGGAATGATGAGCGAAAAATCCTCCTTGTTGCTGCGCATCGCCAGGATCATGCCGATGTAACTGAACCCGAGAAACAGGCAGAGCCGGATCAGCCAGCGGGTGGTATCCTCGGAATTATCGAACAATCCTGAACGATCGATCAACAGCGCGACCACGTTGCCCAGCAGCAGGCCGAATGTGATCGAAGAAAACGCCCGCAGGGAAAACCCTTTCAGCATTTCATCGATCGCGATCAGCAGCCAGCCGAAGCCAAATCCCACCAGCGCCCCCGCCCATCCATAGTGGAGCAGTTCGGGACGCACCTGGCTGATGGCGTAACCCGCGGTCGTGCACAGCGCGAGAAAGAGAACGCGTATGGTCCACAGGTTGATCATCGCCGTGAACCTTCCCGCGGCAGGCGCAGGCGTTCGCCCGAGGACTCAGCCGATTCCCGCGGCGGTTTCTTGCTCCACAGAATTCCCCAAAGGCCAAGGCGATTCAGGTTGCTGCTCGTGATTGAAAGATTTTCCACGATGTTCGCCACGTTGCCAGCAATCGCATCGTCCTGCAATAACGCGCCCGCCAGCCCCTTGCCTGAACGCGTGTCATCCAGGATCGCTTTCAGCGTCAGTGTCGAGTTCTCCACGTTCCGAACCGATGACGAAATGCTTCCGCGATTCTCCTCCACTATGCCGTTTACTGAATCGGCAAAGGTCAGCAATTCGCTCGAGGCCTGGGCCAGGTTGCTGGCGGAAAGCGACAGCGCCGGGCCATTTGTCACGAACAACGAGTTGATTTCGTCCACCGTAACCATCGCCCGCTCCGAAGCCGTTCGCAGGTTCTCCACAGTCGCCGCCAGATTGGTCAGCGTTTGTTCGTTCAGGGCATGGCGCCGCACGTCGGCAATCGCTTCGTTCAGCCGGGTCGCGGCCTCGTCCACACGTTGCACAAATCCAGCCGCCGAACGCGCCACTTCCTGCAGGTTGAACGGCTCCTCCGCCCGCGCGTGCCCCTGGTCTGGAAGTTCCGCACCCTGGTTTCGGCCGGGATTGATCGAGACGAAATTGTCGCCCAGGAAACCCGACTGCTTGATCTGGAAAAGCGCGTCATCGCGAATCACGAACTCGCGGTAAATCGAGAGCGTGATCGTCACGTTCGTGCCGCTCGGGTTGAGCGCAATCTTCTCCACATAACCGACCTGGACGCCCGACATCAACACAGAAGCCTGCGTCTTGAGGCCGCCAATGTCGGAAGCCGTCACGTAGAGTGTGTACGATTTTCGGAAGAGCGAGCCACCCTTGCTGAACTGCAGCAGCAGCGCTGCAAGAATCGCCAGCGCAATGACAACGAACAGTCCCACCTTCAGTTCGAATCTGGATTTGCTCATATCAAAAAAGGTCCTGTTGTGGATCCGAGATGCCGTCTATGAAACGCCGCACCAGCGGATCTTCCGAACCGAAAATTTCGTCAGGAGTTCCCTGCGCGTAAATCTTTCCGTTGTGCAGCATCAAAATCCTGTGCCCGACACGCCGCGCGCTCCGCATGTCGTGAGTGACCACCACTGAAGTCGAATGCAAACGATCCCGCACGCGCAGGATCAACTGGTCAATGCTATCGGCCATAATCGGGTCTAGTCCCGTGGTGGGTTCATCGTAAATCACAATCTCGGGTTGATACACAATCGCCCGCGCCAGCCCCACGCGCTTGCGCATTCCGCCCGACAACTCCGACGGCTTCTTGGGCCCAGCGCCCTTGAGGCCGACCATCTCCAGGACGTCAGAAACCTTTTCGGCGATCTCATCGTTGCTGAACTTCTTGTAGCGGCGGAGCGGAAACGCAACGTTTTCATCCACGGTCATCGAATCAAACAATGCTGCTCCCTGGAAAACCATCCCGAACTTGCTTCGGACGCGCAGCAACTCCCGCTCTTCCATGCCGACAATCGGTTCGTCATCGATGAACACCTCGCCCGAATCGGGTTGCAGGAGTCCGATGAGATGCTTGAGCAACACGCTCTTGCCGCCGCCGCTGCGGCCGATAATCACCACCGATTCACCCTTCTCAATCCGAAAGCTCACCCCGTCAAGAATTGTGTGCGGACCGAAGCTTTTGGTGAGGTCGCGCACTTCGATCATAGGAGATCCAGCAGCTTGCCGAGCGACATTGTCAGGAAAAAGTTGGTGATAAGAATCGTGATGGACGAATAGACAACGGATTCCGTGGTGGCCCGCCCGACCCCTTCGGCGCCTTCGCCGCAAAACATTCCCTTGTAACAGCCCACAAGCGCAACAATCCCGCCGAAGATGAACGACTTGATCAAGCCATTCACCACGTCGGTCGCGCCAGTGTATTTGACCATGTTGTACCAGGAGTAGGTGGGATCGATGCCCAGCAGGTAAACGCCGACAAGATAACCCGCCCCGATGCCGACAGCGATGGCTTCAACCGTCAGCAACGGGAGTACGATGTGCGCTGCGACGAGTCGCGGCACGACGAGGTAGTCGACAGGATGCGTTGCGAGGGTGCGGAGTGCGTCAATCTGTTCCGTGACACGCATCGTGCCGAGTTCGGCAGCAATGGCGGCTCCGACGCGACCGGCGACCATCAGGCCAGTGAGGACGGGTCCGAGTTCGCTGCACATTGAAACGCTGACCACGGCGAGCGTGGCGGTGTCCATTTTGACTTTATGAAACTGAAAGTAGGTTTGGGCGCCGAGCACCATGCCTGTGAAAGCGCCGGTGATGAGGACAACCGACTGGGATTTCACGCCCATGAAGTAGATTTGGTAGACGAGGTCGCGCCAGCTGATGCGAAGGCGGATGAGCGACAGGACGGCCTCCCGGGCCAGCAACGAAATCCGGCCAAGCCCTACGAGCCAGACAGCCGCGCGCGAATTGGCCAGGAAATTCATAGTCGCGCGAAAGTAACAAAGGGTATTCGGGTTGACCAGAGCGCAATCCTGCCCAGTGCCGAGGTAGCAGAAGTAGAACCGTCCGATGACTCGTGTGATCCGCTTTTGGGGTGGAGTGTGCCGCAAGGTGCGAAACTGGGTGTCTCAATATTTCCACGAACGTCCAATCAAAAAGCCAAAAACTGAAATCCGTTCGACGTCTCTTTTCTTCGCGGCCTCCGCGGCCTCCGCGTGGGGATATTCGGTCCTGTGCTGGAATTCCAATTGGCGCAAATTCGTCAAATTCGCGCAAACCCGTGTGCCTGTCTGAATCAGTGTGCAATCGAGGATCCGGGATATACAAATGGAGATTCTCGTTTGCCTTCCCGCGCAACTTCGCGATCTTCGATTTGCGGCAATTCCGGCCCTTGGATTGACTTGTAGAAACCCGATCGATAAGTTTTGTATCCATTCGAAAATGTAGCGAAGGCGACCATGCTTGAGATGATTGAAAAATTGCTGATCCTCCAGGACCGTGACAAAAAGATCGCCCGCTTGCGGTCGGAGTTGGAACACATCGGGCCGGAGCGGCAGTCGCTCAAGACGAGGTCATCGGGAGCACAGGCTGCACTCGACGCCGCCAAGCTGCGCGTCAAGGAGCTGGAGTCGCAACGCAAGGATCTCGAACTCGAGGCTCAGGCCAAGCGGGCGTTGATCGAGAAGTACGCCAACCAGCAGCTGCAAACCCGCAAGAATGAGGAATATCGCGCGCTGGCGCATGAGATCGACGGGTGCAAGGAGGCTATCGTCAAACTTGAGGACCGCGAAATCGCGCTGATGGAGCTGGGCGAAGCCGCCCAGAAAGCCGTGGCTGCCGCGACGCAAGTGGCGGCGGAAGCTAAAAAGCTGATGGACGACCAGGTGGCGCAGCTAGGCGCGCGCGAGGAGAAGCTCCAGCAGGAACTTGCCGCGATGGAGGCCAGCCGGCAGGAATTGGCCGGGGCGGTTGACGACGGGGCCCGCGGACGTTACGAGCGGCTCATGAAAAGCAAGGGCGGCAATGTCGTCGTAGGCGTGCAACACGGAGTGTGCGGTGGTTGCCACATGCGCCTGCCCACCCAGATTATCGTGAGCTGCCAGGGGCAGCAGGAGTTGGTCACGTGCACCAACTGCGGGAGGATTCTCTACTACACGCGTGACATGGACCTGGCGGTTGCTGACTGATTTAATCGCTTCAGACTTCATACGCTTGTTTCGTTGCGAGCGGTGGGGTAATTTCATCGCGGTTTTGGAAGGGCGGAGGATCGCTTTTCCTGGAGCAATCCAGGCGAGGAGGAAAGTCCGAACACCGCAGGGCGCGATGCCGCGTAACCTGGCCGCGATGCTTCGGCATTGCAGGCGGGGATACACGCGGGGGACGGCGCCGCGAGGCGTCTCGACGGAAAGTGCCACAGAAAACAAACCGCCTGATTGGATCTCAATTCGTTGGGGTCCGTTGGGTAAGGGTGAAAAGGTGGTGTAAGAGACCACCGCTCCAGGCGCAAGCACGGAGGCACGGAAAACCCCATCGGGTGCAAGGCCAAATAGGGAACCTCGGAGCGGCTCGCTCCAGTGCTCGCGAAAGCGGGCCGGGTTCCGGGTACTGGCTGCTAAGACAAATGATTCTCTCCACCCGCAAGGGTGCAGACAAAATTCGGCTTACAGCCCTTCCAAAACCATTCTTCCTCCCGGCGAGCGTGAGCCAACGCCGTCCTTCCCGGCGCCGGAATTTTCAAAAACCACTGCCGCTCAACGGCAAACGCGGTCACTCCCTATGGAAGGTGGTTTCCCCAGTTGTGACGTCCACCCAGGCAGATCGATGGTGCACGAAGAAAGGACTTGTATGAAATCATTGATTCAACTGAGACATCGAAAGTTTATTGGCGGAATCGCTGCCTGCGCAGTTTTGGCAGCCGGCGTTGCGCAATCAGCAGACAGCCCTGCAAAGACACCCACCGTCAAGGGCGCGGGCGCCTCGAACCTCTCCGGCAATCCGGACAGCGTGACCTCGGGTGGCATTCAGCCCACGACCACGACAACCAGCGGCGGCATGAGCGGCAGTGCCAGTGCAAGCATGCCGAAGGACGCCAAGTCCTTTGTGCGCGACGCGGTGGAAGGAAATGCGGCCGAAGTAGCATTAGCCCAGGTGGCGGAGCGCAAGGCGCAGAACGCGCAGGTGAAGCAGTTCGCAGAGATGATTCGCACCGACCATGCGCAGGCGAACCAGCAATTGCAACCGCTCGCGCAAAAGCATGGCCTGTCAGTCAACCAGCCGTTGGAAGCGAAGCATCAGAAGAAAATGGACAAGCTTCAGGCGCTGAACGGCGCGGAGTTTGATCGTGAGTATTCGACGGCAATGCTCAAGGAGCATCAAAAGACGATTGCGAAGTACGAGCACGCCAGTCGCAATATCACGGACACCGAGGTCCAGCAGTATGTGCAGGCCACATTGCCGAAACTCCGCCAGCACCTCCAGCATGCGCAGCACGCTGCCCAGGCTGCGGGCGTTGATCAGGCGACCCTCTCATCGCTGATCAAGGATACTGACGCGATGGGTGGAACGGCTGAGCACGAGGAAAAAGCCGGCAGCCACAGCACGGGCTCGAAGTCAACGAATCAGCAATAGGTTCGAATAAACAGGGGAATAACAGACACGGCGGTTCCTGCGGGAACCGCCTTTTTTCTGTACCAATGTTGCTCCAAAAAAGGATGAGAAAAGCGCAATCCGCGTGTGTCGGAGCGGGAAGCGCCGTTGGATAGTCGTCACAAATCTGGGGCCCGGGGGCATTGAAAACTCCAGGATTCCACCGAGGCGCAGCAGCAAGCGAAAACGTTATGATGCATACCAAGCCCGACCGCACCGCATGGCTCAAAGGAGGAGAATCCAGATGTAAAACCGGCCCAAGGCTCGCTTCTCATCCGCGCCGCCTCGTATTGCTTGGCGCGCCTGGCGTCGGAAAGGGAACTCAGGCTGAACTTCTGTCTGAACGAATGGGCGCGTGCCACCTTTCCACTGGAGATATCTTCCGCGCGGCCAAGACACTTGATGCTTGCGAACGCAGTCCGACAATGGATCGCGCGCTCGACGCCATGCGGCGCGGCGAACTGGTTTCCGATGAAACCGTGCTTGCGTTGGTCGCGGAACGGGCGGGATGCCTGCGGTGCCGCGGTGGTTTTCTGCTCGACGGATTTCCTCGCACAGTTGCGCAGGCGCAGGCGCTCGACAAGGTTCTCGCGGAACAGGGAGTAACGCTCGAAACCGTGCTGAGCTACGTCATGCCGGTTGAGAAAATCGTTGCTCGCCTGAGCGGCCGCCAGACGTGTTCCGTCTGCAAGGCTGTGTTCCACACGGTGACGCGTCCATCGCGGATCAGCAGCATTTGCGATCATTGTGGTGCTCCACTGTTCCAGAGGGAGGACGATCGGCCTGAATCCATTCGCGTTCGCATGGCTGCCTACGAGACAAGCACTTCACCCCTGGTCGAGTTTTATCGCAGCAAAGGGAGTCTCATTTCCATCAATGCGGAAGGAACGCCTGAGGAGATCTACGAGCGCACGATGCGCGCCTTCGAAGCGCGGATTCACTGAATCGGGCCGACTTCATTGCTGCGCCTTGTCCGGGATGTTCAAGGTGTCGCCTGCCTTCAAGCCGCGGATGTTCAGGGTCGGATTTGCGGACTGCAGATCCTGGAGGGAAACCCCGTATCGTTGTGCAATGCTGCCGACGGTGTCGCCGACTTCGAACCTGTAGGAATGGCGGCGAACATTGGACAACTCGGCGATATCGATTGGCAGCGGCGGTGTCAACGGCGGCTCCTCGGCCGCAGGTTCTGAAACTTCCTGCCCAAGCGCCAGGGCATTTGCGGTGAGTTGTCGCAATTCTGTTTCCTTCACGGCAATCGCCCGCTGCATCGCGGTAAGGTTCGTGTTCGACCGAATGGCTTCCAGTTCCTGGGCGGTCGCCTGATTAATCTGATAGATCGTAGGGGCGGAGGCCGGACTATCGTTATTTTGCGCTGTGCTGACGGATTCACGATAAAGCGGATCCCGAAGCGAAACCAGCTGCTGATACCGTTCCGCGCCGAGGGCCGTCCTCAACGCAGACTCACGCTGCTGCAGGAGATTGTTGCGTTCCAGGATTGCGTTGGGATCATTACGTCCCTCCAGCGCGAGCAACTGCCGGTCTACAAGATCTGTCGCGCGAAACAGCGCGCGGAATTCCTCAGGGCTGCTGTTGAAGTGCCCCAGCGTGCCGAGCTCCGAGCGAAGATTGTTTGCGTTCTGAGAATAGCGCAGGAGATATTCTTCAAGCTGTTGCGGTGACAAAACCCTCGCAAGGTCGTCGCGGGTTTCTCGTCGCAAGCGTGCCAGCTCTGCGGCGCGTTGAGCAGGATCCAGGCTTGCAGTTGCCGTCAGCATTGACTGCAGCTTCTCCTGCGACCGGGCCGTGATGTCCTGAACTGTTTGTTTCACTTCCATCGGCAGCACACCGAGGACCGGGCCATCCAGCGCGACACCCGGTGTGGACGGGCGGGGCAGGCTGACGAGGTCGCCAGCTTCCCATTTGGGCCCCAGCAAGCGCGTGAGCAAGGCGCGCCGCTCTTCGTCAGCCTGCCGCGTTTTCTGGGCTGCGAGCCGCGCCACGTTGGTGTCCGGCCGGCTGCGCCACCATTGCTGGTCGGGTGTGACAAGTTCCGTCGCCAGCCGTTGCGCGTAGAGAGTGTTAACATCGGCAATGATGATGTCGCGGATGGTTTGCTCGGGGCAATTGATGCTGCGCAAGTTTGCAATGTAAGTCGGGTAGTCAGGCGACTCGACCTGGGACCACGAGAAGAACTGACGTCGCACGAGGACGTTGGTTTTGATCGTGGGACTCTCCTGGACGAGCGGGCCGCCAGCGGGCGGCGTGTGGGTTCGCGTTCCAATCCATGCGCCAGCAATCAGCAGATTGAGGGCGAGCGAAACGAAGAATAGGGCACGCCAGCGCATAGTGTTCTGAAGCAATCGGTGCCACAGTGAATTCAAAAAAGCAACGTGCAAAACGCGGAGCCAGCTACATGGGCGCTCCAGAGCGTCGCTTCGATGATCTCACTGAATCGTGTGAAATGATTGCCCTGCGGGTTTGCCCACGCGCAAGCGGCGCGAACGCCGCGCGCCTCCGCATTGTGCATTCGGGCATTGTCGCAGCCAGGAATCGAGTTCTCAGGCCGATTACCCCGCGACTCTCATTTGTGGACGATCGGTTTCTTGATCATTGCAAGGCCGCAGCAAGTCGGCGCTCGGGCGGGCAAGCGCACGCCATTACCTGTCGAGCCAATCGTGCGCGTGGTTCTTCAGCCATTCGCTGAACGCTGGCAACGGGCGGCTCAGGACAGCGCTGGCTTTGGAGCAATCGAGGGATGTATCGGGAGCCCGTGGTGCGCCTTTGTAGGTCGACAGCGAGGCGGCCTCTATGCGCGCGTCCAGGTTGGGCCAGCACCTCGCAAGCAGCCGCCCAATCTCCCAGCGTGACAATCGCTCCGCACCGGCAACGTGGAATATGCCGCTGCGGCGCTGCACAATGAGTTCCCACGCCGCGCGCGCAGTTTCTTCGGCTGCTATCGGACTGCGAAATTCATCCACAAACAGCGTTGCCGTCCGCCCAGCCTCGAATCCGCGGCGCAGTTGTTCGTTGAATCCGCGATTGCCCGCCTTTGAAATTCCGCCGTTCAAGGACGTGCGCACAACCAGATGCAGCGGATTCGCGAGCACCGCCCGTTCGGCCGCAACCTTGGTGGCGCCATATACGCTTAGCGGATTGACGCTGTCATTCTCTTGGTAACCGCCTCGCGTGCCGTCAAATACGAGGTCCGTGGAAAAGAAGAGCAGGGGAATGTTCGAACAGAGATCGGCCAGCAGGCGCGTGACCTCGAAGTTGAGTTTCCACGCAAGTTCAGGATCTTGCTCGCATGCGGGACTCTGGCTCAACGCGGCACAGTGGACGACCAGGCGGGGGCGTTCGCGGTGGAAGCGTTCGCGAACGGCCGCCGAGTCAAGCAGGTCCAAATCCCCGCGCGCGAGTCCGCGAACCGAAAACCCTGTCGCGTGATGAGCCGCATGACGAACGAGGTAACTGCCGATCAATCCGGCGGCACCTGTCACCCATGCGGCGTGGTTGGTGCGAATTTCAATCAATCAGGCGCCGGGTGAGATTCCCGTATGCATCAATGCGCCGGTCCCGCAGAAATGGCCAGTGCGTGCGCGTCGTGTCGACTTCCTTGAGATCGACAGGCACGATCATCGTTTCCTCCTGATCAACAGCGGCCTTTGCGATGATCTCGCCGTAGGTCCCGGCGACGAAGCTTTGTCCCCAGAACTGAATGCCGTCGCCGCCGACGTCCTTGAGAACCTCATGGCCAATGCGGTTGGGCACCGCCACGTAACAGCCGTTGGCGACCGCGTGGCTCCGCTGGATGGTTTCCCAGGCAGAGTGCTGACGCGCGCCGTACTCGGCCTTCTCAGCCGGGTGCCACCCGATTGCGGTCGGATAAAACAGAATCTCCGCACCCTGCAGCGCAGTGAGGCGGGCGCCTTCGGGATACCATTGATCCCAACAAACCAGGACACCGATTTTGGCGTACCTCGTCTGCCAGGCTCGAAAACCAAGGTCGCCCGGCGTGAAATAGAACTTCTCGTAGAACAAAGGGTCATCGGGAATGTGCATCTTGCGATACACACCCAGAAGCGAACCATCCGCATCGATGACTGCCGCGGTGTTGTGATACAAACCTGCCGCGCGTTTTTCAAAGAGCGAGGCGATGATGACGACAGAATGCTTCTTCGCGATCTTCTGGAATGCAGCAGTGCTCGGCCCGGGAATGGTTTCCGCGAGCTCGAAACATCGGTGATCCTCGGACTGGCAGAAATATTGGGACCGGAACAACTCTTGTGTGCAAATGATCTGGGCCCCCTTTTTTGCGGCGGCTTCCGCAGCGGCAAGCGTCCGCTTCAGGTTTACAGCGGGACTGGGTGAGCACGCGGTTTGGATGAGGCCGAGCCTCACGACGGACGAGGAAACGGGACGCTTCATTTCAGGGCTGTGTGCGGATGCGGACGGTGTCTTCTGTCGGCAGTGTTTTGCTCTTCACGTTGTTGCCAGACGGAACGAACTGCCCGAAGAGTTCGCGGATGTATTTGCCCAGCGTTTCGTTTGTGGGGCCGTAACCCGTGTGATAAATGTAATGCTCAAGATCATACAAGAGCTCGTCCGCTGTCGCGTAGCGTTTGTCAAGGTCGCGCGCCAGCGCCTTGTGGAGAATGTCGTTGAGCCGGTCATCAATGCGCGAATCCAGCGTGCGGAAATCCGGGATCGCCATGTTCATGATCCGCTGGCGCGACTCCTCGGCAGTGCCGCTTTTGAAAATGTTTTTCCCAAGCAGCAGATGCGCGAGCACAACACCCGCTGAAAACAGGTCGGAACGTTTGTCCGTGATCTGGAAATTGGCCTGCTCCGGGCTCATGTAATCGGCCTTGCCGGCGACCACTTCACCTTCCTGGTCGGACAAGAATCCCTTGGCCTTTGCAATTCCGAAGTCCGTCAGCTTCACGTCGCCCTCAAAGGCAATCATGATGTTCTTGAAGCTGACGTCGCGATGGACAATGCCCAGCGGCTTGCTGTCGCGATCGGTTTTGGAATGCGCGTAGGCGAGCCCGCGGGCGACGCGGCTGACGATGAAGATCGCGAGCTCGCGCGGCAGCTGGCGTTTCTTGTCCTGGAGTTGTTGTGCGAACTGCTCAAGGTTGACGCCGCGGATCAGTTCCATGGCGATAAAATATACGCCGCGTGATTCACCGAGATGATACGTCTGGACGATATTTGTGTGGATGAGATCTGCGACGAGCTTTGCTTCGCCGATAAAATTATCGATGAATTGTTTCTGGCTCGCGTAATTCTGGCGGATCACCTTGATCGCGATTCGCTTGATGAATTCGCGCGTTCCATTCTGCTCTGCTTCGTATACGACGCCCATTCCGCCTTCGAAAATCTTTCGGACTATGTCGTAACGAAACTCGTTTTGAATCGTGAAGAGGGCCACGTTTGCGATGTTTGCGAAACGCCCTTTCAAGTCAAGCCCCGGCTTCCGAAACGGGCGCGAGAGGGCCGCATTTTTCCGCGGGAATTCTCCCATTTTCTGCTTGCACGTGTTTGGTCGCGGGTTTTAATACGAGCCAAGTCGAACGACTTTCAGCGCAACCGGAACTTAAACAAAACGCAAAAACCCCCTGTAATATGGCTAAATCACTCTCCAAATCACAGATTGCTTCAACGCTGTCAGAGAAGGTTGGAATTACCAAGAAGCAGTCCGTGCTCTACCTCGAAGAACTCGCGACGCTTGCATATAAGAATGCGAAAAATACATTTACGCTTCCTGGCCTCGGGAAACTGAAACTTAAAAACCGCGCAGCACGAACTGGCCGCAATCCTGCGACGGGCCAGGCAATTCAAATTCCCGCCAAGCGCGTGGTGAAGTTCCAGGTCGCGAAAGCGGCCAAGGATGCCATTCTCGGCGCGAAGTAAGCCAAGGCTCTTTTCACAGGCGCTCTGAATTTCGGAGCGCCTTTTTTGTTTCCATCCACAGGCTGGGAACGTCGATGCCTTCATGAAAATTGCAGTGGTTGGTTGCGGGGCGCTTGGCAGTTATTACGGCGCAAAACTCGCGCGTGCCGGACAGGATGTCCACTTTCTCCTGCGCTCCGATTATGACGTGGTTCGGCGGCGCGGAGTTTTCATTCGCAGCCCTGAAGGCGACTTCAACGTTCGTGTTCGCTGCGCCCGAAGGCCGGAGGAGATTGGCGTGAGTGACCTTGTGCTCATTGGTTTGAAGACAACTGCAAACGCCCAGTTTCCAGTCCTGTTGCCACCTCTCGCCGGCCCGGAAACAGCGGTTCTCACGTTGCAGAATGGCTTGGGAAACGAGGAGCAACTCGCGCGTTTGATTCCGCCGTCACAGATTCTCGGAGGGCTCTGCTTTGTCTGTTTAAATCGAGTGGAACCCGGCGTCATCCGTCATCTGGATCACGGGACCGTGGTGCTTGGGGAATTTCAGCGATGGCCTGAGCCACGCACGCACGCGATTGCCGAATTGTTTAAGCGGGCGGGCCTTACGTGCCGCGTCACGGATAATCTCGCGCAGGCGCATTGGGAGAAGCTCGTATGGAACATCCCGTTCAATGGCCTGGGAGTGGCAAGCGCGGCGGGCTTCGAAGCGTTCTCAGAAAACAGTGTGGACGTGCGGGCGCAGGGTGAATGCCTCACCACGGACAAATTGCTGCGGGATCGGCAATGGGAAGGGCTCGTTCGGGAGCTGATGCTCGAGGTGATCCGAGCGGCCAATGCGCTGGGGCATGCCATTCCGGAAAACCTCGCGGAGAAACAAATTGAGCGGACGCGGACGATGGGAGCGTATCAGGCGTCGACGTTGGTGGATTTCGAACGCAACCAGCCGCTGGAGCTGGAAAGCCTGTTTGGAGAACCGTTGCGGCAGGCGAAGGGAGCCGGGATTGCGACGCCGCGTCTCGAGCGTTTGTTTGAGATCCTCCTGGCCCTGACGCGGGGGCGTTAGTTCAATTCGGGCGAACGAACACTGAACGCGTTATGCCTGCCCAGTTTGTGGATTGTGCGTCCAGCGACGGGACACTCCACATGGAATGCGAAGGTCGTGGAGGCCTGCCGCATGGCCAGGGGCCGATGTGCCACGGGCGGCGCCGGCTGAAGATCGCGGGCGGCACGTTTTTCCTGCATGCGGCGATTTTTGCGTAGTTCGATAAACTGTAGTCGAACCAGGTAACCGACCACCACAAGCGCGAGAAGCGTGAGCCAGCCGAGAAGGGGAGCCAGGACAATCTGAGAGGCAGGATAGGTCATAGGAACTTTATTTTTGGTTCTGCAGAGTGAAAAGCAGAACCCGTTCCCGGTCCCTGACGCATCTTTCAAGCTGACCTTCCAGGACTGTATCGGGGAAGATCCCGTGTTCATGAAACGCCAGGGGGAATGCGATCGGGGACGGACTGACACGAAGAATTGTGCCCGGCTCTTTAAGGTTGGCCCGCTAAAAAAGCTGAAGCGGCGCAGCCTCCCGGGCTGAGCCGCTTCACTTTGTACCCTGCGTCCAGGCAGGAAGGTAAAACAACGCTGCTAGAATGCCCCAGCCGCTATGTTGGGGCAAATCCGGCGGTTACGGAATTGGATCCCGGGTTTCCACCGGGACGTTCTCGGTTGGGTTCGAGCGTTCCGTTGCCGCCAAGGCCATTTCGACTGCTGATTCCAAAATCGGGCCGTGCAGGTTGAGCGCCAGGATTCTGCCGTTGCGATCGAGGAGGAAGGAGGTGGGCAGGGCGTTGATTGCATACTTCTGCGCCACCGGGCTTTCCCAGCGTTTCCCATCCCAATGTTGCGGCCATGGAATCTCATTGCGCCGAAGGAACGTATCGAGAGCCTTGCGATCTTCATCGAGGTTGATGCCGAGAACCTCAAAGCCGCGCGCCTTGTGTTTTTGGTAGACGCGCTGAATGTTGGGCATCTCGGCCACGCATGGCGGGCACCAGGTTGCCCAGAAATCCACCAGCACCACCTTTCCTTTGAACGTGGCGATTGAAAGCGGATTGCCTTCCAGATCCTGTCCTTCGAAATCGGGAAAAGGCAGGCCGGGCCGAAGTTGCTCCCTGATTTTTTGCACCGCGACATCCCGTTCCAGGCTCTGCTCAGCCTGCTGGGCGCTGCCCGCGGTTTGGGTCGCGGGATATTCCTTCTGCACCTGCCGCAATGCTTCAGTCGCACCCGCAGGGTCGTTCAGGAACCGCACGTAGATCATCGCCTTGATCATTAGCAGCGATGCCCTGTCCTCGTCGGTGGCCGGTTTAAAATTCTGACGCAGGCGTTCCACCTGGGCGATTACGTGTTGAACATCGGATTGCGTCAACGTACCGGCGGCGAGCTTGGCATTCAGTCCCTGGCTCAAAACATCCAGCTCCTGCTGCAGTGTGGTTCCAGGCGGCGGCCCCGGAACTGAAGTGAAAACGTTGGAACCGCCCGTGACGTTCGTGGGGGCCACGGGGGCGGCTGAATAGCCTTTGGGCACCTCGCGCTTGCACGAGGTTGCGAGCCCGAGCAGGCAGCACATTCCAGCCGTGACGGCGATGCAGGACAGAATTGCGTTTGGCTTCATTTCGCTATGGAGACGCCCTGATGCTTCACGTTCACATTCAGGGCGGCGCGACCAACCTATCAGCGGTTCAGTCCGCGCGCGAATTTTTCGATGCGATCAAGGCCCTTCTCGAGATTTGCCATGCTCGTGGCATAGCTCAGGCGTATGTAGTCGTCGGCGCCAAAGGCGATTCCCGGGACCGCGGCAACCTTTTCCTGCTCAAGCAGCCTTGCGCAAAATTCAGCGGACTTGAGGCCGGTCTTGGAAATGTTCGGGAACAGATAAAAAGCGCCGCGTGCATTCACGCACGAGATGCCGGGAATACCGTTGAGCTTCTGCCAGGCGAATTGCCGGCGCCGTGAGAATTCGCCGAGCCACTTCGGCAGGTGATCCTGCGGTCCGTTCAGCGCTGCCACGGCACCCTTCTGCGCGAAGCTTGTAGGATTGCTCGTGCTGTGGCTCTGGATTGCGTCGATCGCGCGGGCGATCGGTTCGGGTGCCGCGAGAAATCCAAGCCGCCATCCTGTCATGCTCCACGCCTTGGCAAAGCCATGGACAACGATGGTGTGGTCGTAATGCGCAGGTGAAAAACCCGCAACGCTCACATGGCGCGCGCCATCGTAAAGCAGGTGCTCGTAAATTTCATCGCTCATGACCAGCACGCCCTTTTCCACGCAAATATCACCGAGCGCGCGTATTTCTTCGGGCGTGTAAACCGTGCCGGTCGGGTTGCTGGGAGAATTGAGGACGAACAGACGCGTGCGGGGGGTGATCGCCGCGCGAAGTTGCTCGGGCGTGACCTTGAATTCGGTTTTGTCGCTGGTTTCTAGAATGACGGGCTGCGCGCCGGCGAGCTTCACCATCTCGGGATAGCTCAGCCAGTATGGCGCTGGGATGATCACTTCGTCGCCTTCCTGGCACGTGGCAAGAATGACGTTGTAACACGAATGTTTCCCGCCACAGGAGACAATCACCTGGGACGCCTTGTACGTGAGATTGTTTTCCCGCTTGAACTTGTCCGCAATCGCCTGGCGCAGCTCGGGTATTCCGCTGGCGGGAGTGTATTTTGTGAAACCATCTGCCAGCGCCTTCGCACAGGCGTCCTTGATATGCTGCGGCGTGTCGAAGTCCGGTTCGCCCGCGCCAAAACCCACGACGTCGAGGCCCTCTGCCTTCATCTGTTTGGCTTTGGAATCGATGGCGAGTGTGAGGGAAGGGCTCAACGAGGCGGCTCGTTGAGAGATTCGGTAGTTCATAAATGGCGAAAAGCTTACGAGTGAAGCAATGGACTGCAACATTTAACATCGTGCCGCCACGGGCTCGCGAGCAGCTCGATCGGGCGCGGCGTTCACGGTGTTCGGGCGTTGGACTGACGGGTGTGTGGGCAAGTTCAACGAGTTGCGCATGTGCCACGGTGAAGCAGGCTGAACCTGCGGTCCGTGCACAGTTTTTCTCCCTTGGCGAAAACGGCCGGAACGTTCTACAGTCACCCCGTGAGCGCGAGGCCTGCAACCAAGCTGTTCCACAAGGACCTTCCTTCCTATGAAAGAATTCTTACCTGCTGACATTCGCAACTTTGCCGTGGTTGGCCATGCTTCTTCAGGAAAAACCATGCTGTGCGAGGCCATGCTCGCCAGCGCCGGGGTCATCAACCGCATGGGCAGCATCGCCGCAGGAACCACGGTGTCGGATTACCACGAAAGCGAAAAGGCTCGCCAGATTTCCGTTTCGGCGTCGCTCATGCACCTGGAATGGCTCGGAAAGAAGTTCAACATCCTGGACTGCCCGGGTTACGCGGATTTCATCAGCGAAGGACTCGGCGCCCTGAGGGTCGGCGATTTCGCGCTCATCGTCATCAATGCCGCACACGGCGTGGGTGTCGGCACCGATGCCGTGTGGCGCTATGCGACGCAATATGGAATTCCGAAAATGATCGTGGTGAATGCCTTCGACAAGGAGGAGTTGAACTTTGATTTAATCCTTGCCCAGGTGCGGGAGCATTTCGGTGCGACAGTGTTTCCTCTGACCCTTCCCGTGAACCCGGGTCCTGACTTCAACCAGGTGCTCGATGTGCCGCGCGATGAAATCGTCACGTACGCAACCGATCGCAGTGGGAAGTTCACGGAGTCCGCAGCTGCCGGCGAGTGGAAGGAAAAGGTCGATGCGCTTCACAAGGAATTAATTGAACATGTTGCCGAATCGGATGACGCGTTGATGGAAAAGTTTTTCGAGCAGGGCGGCCTTTCGGAAGAGGAATGGCGGGCTGGAATCCATCGCGCCATTCAGAACCAGGTGTTTGTGCCGCTCTTTGTTGCGTCCGCGGAGAAGAACATCGGCGTTGCCCGCCTCATGGATTTCATTGCGAAGTATGGATCATCGCCTGTGGACCGCGCCAAAGTCGCGGCGCTGGGCCCTGATGGCAAGGAACTGGCCGTCAAGCTGAATGATCCCGATCCCGTGTGCTATGTGTTCAAGACGATGAGCGAAGCGCAGTTCGGCGAACTCTCGTTTTTCCGCGTTTATTCGGGCCAGGTAAAGGTCGGTTCGGAAGTGTTCAACAGCGACCGGCGCATCTCGGAGAAGATCGGGCAGATTTATCTGTTAAACGGAAAAACCCGCGAGAACGTGCCATTGTTGAACGCGGGCGACATTGGCGCCGTGGTCAAGCTGAAGGATACGCACACGGGCAACACGCTCTGCAGCGGCAAGCATCCTGTCACGCTCCCCAAGGTCAGCTACCCGCGCCCCAACATTCACGCCTCGCTCAAGAGCACGAGCAAGGGTGAGGAGGACAAGATCGCGGCCGGCCTCGCCGCCCTGCACCACGAGGACCCGACGTTTCTGCATCATGTCGACCCTGAATTGCACGAGACGATCCTGTCCGCGCAGGGCGAGTTGCACCTGGAGGTGATTGCTGACCGACTGCGACGCCGTTATGGAGTGCATGTGGAATTGCACGAGCCCCGCGTGCGTTATCGCGAAACAATCAAGGGTCACGGCGAATCCAAGTACCGCCACAAGAAGCAGACGGGCGGGGCAGGGCAGTTCGCCGAAGTGTGGATGCGCGTCGAACCCACCCCGCGCGATAAGGGAGTGGAATTCAAGCAATCACTCGTCGGGCAGAACGTCGATCGCGTCTTTGTTCCGTCCGTGGAAAAAGGTGTTCAAAAGGTTTGCGAAGAAGGCGTGCTCGCGGGCTATCGGGTCGTCGACGTGAAGGTGGATTTCTACGACGGCAAAATGCATCCCGTCGATTCCAAGGACATCGCGTTCCAGATTGCAGGATACTTTGCGTTCAAGGAAGCGTTCAGCAGCGCAAAGCCCTGCCTCCTCGAACCGATCAACACCGTTGAAATTCAGATTCCGGAAGATTGCATGGGCAAGGTCATGGGCGATCTCTCGAGCCGGCGCGGACGCATCCAGGGCATCGACACGGACGGCAGCTTCCAGGTCATCAAGGCGCAGGTGCCGGCCGACGAATTATACCGTTATTCGAGCACCTTGCGTTCACTGACAGGCGGCCGTGGTGTGCATACGGAGGAATTCAGTCACTACGAGGAATGTCCGCGCGACGTGGAACAGCGGATTGTCGAGGAAGCGAAAAAGCATCGTCAAAATCACCAGCCAAACGGGCATTAGGATTAATGCGTGCCGGGTTTGCGTTCAGCCGGATTCGATGAAGGATTTTCCGGAATGTGGATATGGTGTGCTTCCGGGTTGCTGAAGAACGACGTGTGTTGTTCCTCATTGGCGGGTTTTACCAGCACTCTGTCCACTTCCACGGTTGATCCGTCGGCTAGTTGCAGGACGGCTTTGGGCTCGCGAAATATCGGGGAGAGCTTTTCGCTGACGAGTACACCAAGACTCTGCGTCGGTTCATGAAACACCAGCGCGCCAATCCGGACATCATCCTGCTTACCGGGCCAATCTCGCTGCATTGGGCAACTGTAAGCACCTTCTGGCGACCGACAATTCGGGATGTCCCTACCGCAGATCGTGATGCCGGCCCTATACCGGAACCAAGAAGCGGTTACATTTGGACAAGGGCAGCAGAGCAGCGAAAGAGCGGGACTGTAGCTTTCGTACGAATGCAATTCGCCATCAACCCCTGAATTGGGTGTCCATGAACGTGAACTTAAGAGAGCCGGATGCGGGTTTGCTGGCGCACGCCCTCGGGGCGGTCCACGTGGGGATTACAATCTGCGATGATTCCGGGCGCATTGCCTGGGTGAACGACGCATTCACGCGGATATGCGGCTATTCGGCTGAAGAAGTGGCGGGCCAGCATACGCGCATTTTCAAATCTGGAAAACAGGATCCAAGTTGTTACGCCGAGTTGTGGAACACGGTGCTCGGCGGGAACGTTTACGTGGGCGAATTGATCAACCGCCGCAAGGATGGAACGCTTTACCACGAGCGAAATACGATCACCCCAGTCACGGACGCGGAGGGCCGCCGATGGTTTGTGGCCATGAAGGAGGACGTCACCCATCAGAACGCCGCCAAGCAAGCGCTCGCGCGATCGGACGAACGTTTTCGACTGCTGTTCGAGCACGCACCCGACGCTTATTACCTCCACGACCTGGAGGGAGTTTTTCTGGATGGCAACAAAGGCGCGGAAGCGATGATCGGCTACACGCGCGCCGAGTTGATCGGCAAGAAGTTTTCCGAGGTGGAGTTGCTTCCCGCAGAATTCCTTGGGTGCGCGCCTGAATGGCTGGAGCAAAGCCGTCTTGGCCGTCCTGTCGGTCCGCTGGACCTGGCCCTGAAACACAAAAGCGGCCATCTCGTTCCGGTAGAAATCCGCACCTATCCTGTCGAAGTCCAGGGACAGGTCTGCGTTCTGGGGATTGCTCGCGATATTCGTGAGCGAAAGACAACGGAGATGCGCCGCGGGATATTGGCGCAATTGAGCGAGCAACTAAATACCGTGCTGGACCTTCGCTCCGCGGCCACCGTGATTGCGACTGCAACGCACAAGCTCATCGAAGCAGATGCTTGTTCAATCGATCTAAACGATGCGCAGGGATCTTCCGCTCGCCGCCTGTTCTCCGACACCACGTTCGAGGGCAAGCTAATCCCCATGACACCCGGCCTCGAGGCATCCCTGGAACATCAGGAGCGCTTCAGCCCACCTCTCGTGATTCCCATTCGAAACGCCGGCAAGGTGCTCGGATCGATATCCGTGCGCCGCCAAAAGCCGGCTGATTTCACGGACGAAGAACGCGAACGGCTGGCCTTGCTGGCAGATCATTGCGGACCAGCTGTCGAACGCATCGGCACTCGGGAGGCGTTGAGTGAGAGCGAAGCCAATTACCGATCGTTGATCGAGCGTCTTCCCGATGCAGTGATCGTGCATGTGGACGGACGGATTGTCTTTGCCAATCCTGCTGCCGTGCAACTGGTCGGCGCGGTGGATGCGAATGACATCGTCGGCCGCAGCGTCTTTGATTTCGCGGTTCCGGAAACCAGGATGCTGGTGGAAGAGCGAATTCTCAACACGCGCGCGGGCAAGGTTAGCCCGCTTTTGGAATTGAACGTCAGAAAGCTCAACGGCGCGCAGTTCCGGGCGGAAGTGATGTCGATCCCGTTTACGTTCAAGTCCATGCCTGCCGTGCAGACCATTTTGCGCGACGTGACCGAGCGGCGTCACATCGAGCAGCAGCTCCAGCAGGCGCAGAAGCTTGAGGCTATCGGCACGCTGGCAGGCGGCATTGCGCATGATTTCAATAACATCCTCGGCGGCATCATGGGGTACACACAACTGGCGCGAATGGATGCGGCCGATCGAAAGGAGATCAGAGACAATCTGGACCGGGTTTTGCAGGCTGCGGATCGCGCGAAGCAATTGGTGGCGCAGATCCTTACATTCAGCCGGAAGCACGCTCTAGTACGCAGGCCATTGCGGCTGCACACCGTCGTGAACGAAACCTTACAGCTCCTGCGAGCTGCACTGCCAGCCACGATCGAATGCGTCACGTCGGTCGATTCCGAAGCTCCGCCCGTCGTGGCAGACGCCACCCAGATTCATCAGGTGCTCATGAATCTTTGCACGAATGCCGGACACGCGCTCGGAATGTCCGCGGGCGCCAGACTGGAGGTGCGCCTCGCGTGCGAATCTTTTGCGGAGGGCCGGCCAGGTCCCGACCCTCGCTTGACCAGTGGAGTCTTCGTGCGTCTCACAGTCGCAGACAACGGTCCCGGGATAAGGCCGGAACACTTGCCTCGAATCTTTGAACCCTTCTTCACCACCAAATCCCCCTGGGAAGGAACAGGGCTCGGCCTCGCCGTAGTTCATGGGATTGTTCAGGATCACGGTGGGGTTGTGCTCGTCTCAAGCACGCCCGGCGAGGGCGCCCGTTTTGATCTCTATTTTCCGGCGTCGGATCAGAACCAGGATTTGCAGGCAGATATCCCTCGCGAGTTGCCGCGCGGAAAGGGTGAATCGATCCTGCTGATCGATGACGAGTTTTCTCTCGCCGACTCGGGACGTCGGATCCTGGAGCGGCTCGGATATAGCGTCACGGTGGAACTGGACCCTGGCAGGGCAATCGCACGGTTTTGCCAGGCTCCGGAGAAGTTCGCAATGGTGATGACGGATTTAACGATGCCTGGAATGACAGGAGCGGATGTCGCGGCTGCGGTGCTGCGGTGCAAGCCAGAGGTCAAAGTGATTGTCAGCACGGGGTACAGCACCCCTGCGAGCCGCGAACTACTGGAACAGTGTGGTGTCCGGGATTTTATCATGAAGCCCGTATCTGCCGAAACCCTCGCGTCGATCGTGAGGAACGTTTTCGACCGGCGGTTGAATACTGGCCGCAAAGGAGTAAATAGCGGGTAGCCATGCATGCATCCCCGGACGAGACAGAGATTCGAATCCTCTTTGCCGATGATGACTCGGCGTTTCGCGAATCGTACGCCGAGTTGCTTCGACGCCATGGGTACCATTGCCGCTGCACGGCCGACTCGGCGGCTGCACTCGAGGTGCTCAGGAATGAACCTGTGGACCTTCTCCTCGCGGATATCCACATGCCGGGAAACGCGGACCTTGCGCTCGTCAGGGAAGCGGCTGTGGTTTGCGAAGGCGTGCCCACGATTTTGATGACCGGACGGCCCAGTGTTGAATCGGCTGCCCTGTCGGTCCGGCTACCCGTCATTGGTTATCTTGTTAAACCACCGGATTTGCGGGAATTACTGTCGTTGATTGCGGAAGCCGTTCCCCGCTACCGCCGCTTGCGCAGCATGGCTGCCGCACGAGATCATCTGGGAAAGTGGACGGAGGATCTTGCAGCATTGGAAGCCCGGTTGCGGCGCTCGGATTCAGCCACAGAGCAGGTGACGCACGATTATTTTCGGGTGACGCTGGGAAACCTCATGTTGCAGCTCGCCGATCTGACGAGATTGCTCGAAATCTGCCGGACTCGCGAGGCCGTCACGCCTGCATTTCAGGAACTTGACTTCGCAAACGCGGTCCGCCACACGATTGATGTCCTGGAAAGAACGCGCCGGCAGTTTCGCAGCAAGGAACTCGGGGATCTGCGCCGCAGGTTGGAATCCCTCGTTCCATCCCGCCAGGTTCCCCAGGATGCCACGCCAGAAGAATCCCCGTCAGTTTTTCCAAAAGCTCCTTAAGTAACGCATACCGCGCCCGATAGTTCTCCCAGCGAGCCCGCGAAATGAGTTGCGGGTTGGCTTTCCCGGACAGGACGTATGGGCCTGTAAGCGAAGGCACGTTCGAATCAAGGTCTCCACGAGGAGGCGCAGGTTCGAACGTGCCTTTTGCATTTTCGGGAGCAACTCAAAATACAAACATCATGGAAACTGCGACGATCGAACGCCGGAATCTTGCCGGCAAATACCTTACCTTCAATCTTGGCTCGGAATGCTACGGCATCCCGGTTCTGCGCATCCGCGAAATCATTCGCTTTACAACGATCACCGCTGTTCCACAGATGCCTGCGTTCGTGAAAGGAGTCATCAACCTTCGGGGAAAGATCATTCCGGTGACCGACATGCGCGTGAAGTTCGGCCTGGCTCCCGAAGACATAACCGAGCGGAGTTGCATCGTCGTTGTGCAGCTCTCAGGCGCAATCATGAACAACAGTCAGATGGGACTGATTGTAGACGCGGTCGAAGAGGTGCTCAACGTCACGCAGGCGGATGTCGAGGATACCCCCGACTTTGGCGTGCAGCAGGATATCCATTCATTGCTGGGAATGGCCAAGATCAAAGGCAAAGTAATCACGCTTCTCGACCTCGACTCCGTCCTGGCACGCACCGCCTAACCCTTTTTCTTAATCCTCAACATACCAAGGAACATTCGATGAAAAATTGGACCATTGCAAAACGCATCACCGCAGGCTTCGCAACATTGCTCGCGGTCTTTCTGGGATTTGCCGCTCTCGTGGGGTGGCAGAACCGAAACGTAACAGGCTCGGTAAATATCCTTACGACCGACAGTTTGCCGGGCGTTCGCTATACCGGCCAGCTGCTCCAGGAAACACTGGAATACCGGGTGCTCACGCTCCAGCACATCATTTCAACGAACCATGCCGAAATGGTCTCAATCGACAAGTTGGCTGACGATAAAGCCGAGCAAATCCTCGAAACGCTCGAGGCCTACCGCAAGACAGTGACGCGTTCCGAAGAGAAACCGCTGGTCGAGCGCATCGGCCCGGCATTTAGCGCGTATCGGGAAAAGGCGAAAATCCAGCGAGGGCTGAGCCTCGCTGGGAAATCAGGCGAAGCCGCTGACATGATTCCCATGGTCGGAGCAATATTCGCTGCCTGCAACAAAACGGTGATGGATTGCCGTGACATCAACATCAAGTGGGCGGCTGAAGCTACAGCAGCAGCGAACTCGTCCCTGGCGACGGCGCAAAAGGCGACGTGGATCGCAGTCATTCTCGGCCTCGCTGTAGGAATTGCCCTTTCAGTAATGATTGCGCGCAGCGTGGCACAAGTGTTGAGCCGAATTGCGAGCGCGCTGGACGAGGGATCCGATCAGGTCGCTGCAGCAGCCGGGCAGGTTTCCTCAGCCAGTCAGACACTGGCGGAGGGCGCGAGCGAGCAGGCCGCTTCGCTGGAGGAGACGAGTTCCTCACTGGAGGAGATGGCAAGCATGACCCGTCGCAATTCGGAAAATGCCGAGAAGGCAAATGCCCTTGCACGGCAGGCGCGCACCGCCGCCGACCAGGGAGCCGAAGATATGCAGTCGATGAATGCCGCCATGGAGGCCATCAAGACCTCGAGCGACGACATTGCAAAGATCATCAAGACTATTGATGAGATCGCGTTCCAGACCAATATCCTCGCGCTGAATGCCGCAGTGGAAGCAGCGCGGGCTGGCGAGGCCGGAATGGGATTTGCCGTGGTTGCCGATGAAGTCCGAAATCTCGCGCAACGCTGCGCTCAATCAGCGAAGGAAACTTCGACGAAAATCGAAGGCGCGATCACGAAATCGGCACAGGGGGTGGAAATCAGCACCAAGGTGACGCATGGGCTGCAGGAAATCGTCACAAAGGCCCGTCAGGTGGACGAACTTGTCAGCGAAGTCACCAGTGCATCGCGCGAACAAAGCCAGGGCGTTTCGCAGGTCAACACAGCCGTTGGACAGATGGACAAGGTGACCCAAAGCAACGCGGCGACGGCCGAGGAGAGCGCCAGCGCTGCCGAGGAACTGAATGCCCAGGCCCAATCCTTGAAGGAAGCAGTCGTTGAACTTCTCGGGCTCGTTGGCGGCAGAGCCAAAGTCGCGGCTTCGGGAACGAAACATCGGTCCCCCGCCCATGGCACCGCACCGCTTGTTGCCATTCACCGAAACGGGGCGCATACAAATGGACGCGGAACCGCGTCCGTCCGCAACAACCTGGCACCCGCGCTGTCGACAGATGTGAAGCGAGACATGTTGCCGCTTGAGGGCGATTTCCGGGACATGTGATCGAACACAAATCAAAACCCTCTTCCGCACGCGGGAGAGGGTTTTTTCGTTTATGAATTTGATCCCACCTGTTGAAAAGTCACGCAACAGAGGAAGGTCAGCTATTCCTCATCAAACTTGCGCTTGATGAGACTTTCGATCTCGGCCAGCGCCTTGGGGGCATCCGGACCGTCGGCGGTCACCATGAGTTTGCTGCCCGGGCCAGCGGCCAGCATCATCAGACCCATGATGCTCTTGCCGTTCACCTTCTCGCCGTCCTTCTCGACGAAGATGTCGCAGGTGAAACGGTTCGCAGTCTTTACGAACAGCGCAGCGGGGCGGGCGTGGATGCCAAGTTTATTGACAACCTGCATCTCTTTGACTTGCGCGGCGGTTTCGTCGGACAGCTTTTTGGAACTCATTTCGATTACCCGTATAATTAGCTGACGCGGAACGGTTGCGCCAACGAAAATTGAAGAGAGGAACATTAACCGCGGAGGGGCACGGATTAACACGGCTCTTTGCTACTCTGCTTGCTCCCGTTCAATGTCCTGTCGAAATTCATAGAACACTTTGCTGGGCCCGGGAGGGCACTTTCCGGAGCCAGGATTCGCGAAAATTAGCGAAATTCGCGTAAACGCCGTTTCGACTCTTTCAAACGATCCAACTGCGGTTCGTTCGAACAGCAGGGAGGGTTTCTTCCCCCGTCTCGACTTTCACGCGCCACGCCGGTACGGTTTTTCCCGATGTCACGGGATTACGTGCTGCAGCCGTTCCGGCCGGCCATTCATCTGGAAATCGATTACGCGAACGAGCTGAACGAACAGCAGTGCGCAGCTGTGACAGCGCCTCCCGGCCCCTCGCTCGTGATCGCCGGCGCGGGTTCAGGCAAGACACGAACGCTCACCTACCGCGTTGCGTATCTTCTCGAGCAGGGAATTCCGCCCGATCGCATCCTGCTCCTCACGTTCACGAACAAGGCCGCTCGGGAAATGATGCGGCGCGTCAGCGACTTGCTGGGGCAGGAATTGTCAGAGTTGTGGGGAGGAACGTTTCATTCCGTTGGCAATCGCGTGCTGCGCCTGCACGCTCCGCTGCTCGGATATCAGCGCGATTTCACAATCATGGACCGCGAGGATTCCAAGCATTTGATCACAACGTGCATCGCGGAGGCGGAGATTGATATCAAGGCAACGCGCTTTCCCAAGGCGGAAGTCCTGGGAGACATCTTTTCGATGGCGCTCAACATGCAGCAGGCCATTCCAGAACTTCTGCAGCACCAGTATGAACATTTCGAGGATCTTGCCGCCCAGGTTGAAAAGGTGCAGCAACACTATGTCGAGCGGAAGCGGACGGCGAACGCGATGGATTTTGATGACCTCCTGGCGCTCTGGCTCAAGCTGCTGCGCGAGCATGCGGATGTGAGGGAGCATTACCAGCGACGATTCCAATTTCTGCTTGTGGACGAATACCAGGACACAAACCGCCTGCAGAGCGACCTGATTGATCTCATTGCGGAGCGCAGCCGGAATGTGATGGTGGTGGGTGACGACGCGCAGAGCATTTACGCGTGGCGCGGCGCGAACTTCCAGAACATCCTGAAGTTCCCCGACCGCTACCCGGGCGCGCACATTTACAAGATCGAAACGAATTACCGCAGCACGCCTGAAATTCTCGCCGTTGCCAACGCAGCCATTCGCGGGAACATCAATCAGTTTTCGAAGGAACTCGCGGCAGCTCGGAAATCAGGATGCAAGCCCGTGCTCGTGACGTGCACTGATGCCTCGGAGCAGGCGGGCTTTGTGACGCAACGCGTCCTGGAATTGCGTGACGAAGGGACAAACCTCAACAGCATGGCCGTCCTGTATCGATCACATTTCCACGCGCTCGAATTGCAGCTGGAGCTGACGCGGCGCAACATCCCATTCAGCATCACAAGCGGCATTCGCTTCTTCGAGCAGGCTCATATCAAGGACGTCGCCGCGTATCTCAAACTGGTGTTGAATCCGCGCGACGAGCTTTCCTTCAAGCGGCTGGCTCAGTTGCTGCCGGGCATCGGAGGGAAGGGAGCGGACAAACTCTGGAAACGTTTTTCAGCGGAGTGGGACGCTGTTGCCGGCGGGGTCCAGAATGCGCAGCCAGAGGAATCGAAAGATGCCACAGGCGAACCTCCAAAACTTGCCGCAACCTTGCAGCGCTGCGCTGCGCTCGTTCCGAGGAAGGCGGAGGTCGCGTGGGCGCAATTCGCAACCACGTTCGCACAACTCGAGGCACCCGGCGTTCGAAGCAACGCTTCAAAGATGATTCAACTCGTGATTGAAGCGGGTTACGAGGATTACCTGGCGGAGAACTACACGAACCATGAGACGCGTGTTGACGATCTCGAACAGTTGTCGGTGTTTGCACGGCAGTTTCAGACTGTGAGCGACTTCCTCACTCAATTGGCGCTGCTCACCAATGTCGAGGCCGGCGACGATCGGCCCGCGTCGCGCGATGACGAGCAGATCCGGCTTTCGACGATTCACCAGGCAAAAGGCCTCGAGTTCGATGTCGTGTTTGTGATCATGCTCTGCGACGGCTTGTTCCCGTCGGGGCGATCGTTGGAAAACATCGAAGGCGAGGAGGAGGAGCGCCGCTTGTTCTACGTATCCGTCACGCGCGCCCGCAATGAACTGTACCTGAGCTATCCGCTGGTCCGCGCAATTGCTGGCGGATCGGGCGACATGATGCAGCAGGCTTCGCGATTCCTCCATGAGATCCCGCGTGAACTCCTGGATGAATGGAACCTGCGGCGGTATTGACCCGCGCCCCCGGGATTCAAGCGTCCAGGAATCCCCCCAGCGAAAACCGCGATCTTCTCACGACTTGATCTGAGTCAAAACACATGGCGCAGGTTCGTGTCACAGTGCGTGCATGAACGAAAAGCCGGTGATTGATGCAGCAATCGAAAAAGTTATCTCATTGGAGCAGGAAACACGCTTCGCTCCCAACGGAATTGTCAGCCGCACCTTGTTGCGAACTCCCTTCAGCCGGATTGTGCTGTTTGGATTCGCAGAAGGCCAGGAACTGACGGAGCACACGTCAACCCAGCATGCAGTCATCCAAATTGCCTCGGGCGAATGCGAGTTTTCGCTCGCTGGAAAAATTCACAATTTAAAAGCGGGCGACATGCTCTACATGCCGCCCGGTTTGCCGCATGCCGTACGCGCCACCCAGCAGTTTTCAATGCTGCTCACGCTGTCAAAGCCGGCGCCTGTTGAAGCCACCTCGCCGCTCGCGCTCAATTCCTTTGCAAAGGTTTCATGAGCACCACGGTCCTGGATTTGCGCGAAGAACTGCGCCGCGGCGGTGCTCCGTTTGACCGGATCATGGCCGCTGCAGGAGACCTCGGAATTGGCGGCTCGCTCGTCCTCATCGCGCCCTTTGAGCCCGCGCCATTGTATTCAGTCCTTGGCCGCCTGGGATTCACACATACCAGCGTTGCCAATGACGCGGGGGAGTGGGAGATCCGTTTCGTGCGCAACGCAGCGAACGGGGCGCAGGCCGAAACACCTGCGGCGAAAAGCGCGGTCGCTTCAGAACCGGCAACAAGCTGGGTTGAAATCGACGCGCGCGGTCTCCAGCCACCTGAGCCCCTGGTTAAAATCCTCGAAGCTGTCACCGATCTGCCGCACGCGACCGAATTGCGTGCGCGAACTGATCGGCGCCCCATGCATCTTTATCCGCAGCTGGAAGAACGGGGATTTTCTGGCGTTACCCATGAACAACCTGATGGAAGCTTCATTACCCATATCTGCCGCCGCTAGGCTGGGCACGGCGGCCAAAGCTCCCGCGCTTCCGGCAGTGGCGTCGATCACGCTGCCCCTGCGTTTCATGTTCGCGGGAATTCTGGCGTTGAGCGCGGGAACGGCGTGGCTGATCCTCCAGCCGTCCGTGCTCGCCACCTACCATTACAACCAGCATGTGATCGCGGTGACACATCTCTTCGTGCTGGGCTGGATTTGTTCGGTTGTCATGGGCGCCATGTATCAACTAGTTCCAGTCGCCCTGGAAACGCAACTCCACAGCGAACGCCTCGCGAAAGTTCAATTCGTGTTCCACGTGGTGGGCTTCGCCGGAATGGTTTGGATGCTGCGCGCCTGGAACATGAAACAGGTCGGGCATTTCGGCGCAATCCTTGCATTTGGAGTGCTGCTGTTCATCTACAACATTGCCCGGACGCTCTTGAAGGTTTCTCGCTGGAACGTTGTCGCGATCTCAATCGCGTCAGCCATTTTCTGGATCGGCCTCACCATTCTCGCGGGACTCTCGCTGGCCACAGCCAAGCTGCCGTTCGATCCTGAAGTTCAATCGCTTTCGATTTGGAGCCGCCTGCTCGAACCCGTCGCTGCAACTGTGCGGCAGTTCAATCCCCTGAGCGCGATGCACGCGCATGCGCACCTCGGCGCGATCGGATTCTTCGTGATGCTGATCGTGGGTGTGTCTTACAAGCTGATCCCGATGTTCACGTTGAGCGAAGTGCAGAACACGCGGCGCGCGTTGACCTCTGTGATTCTTCTGAATGCGGGCCTGCTTGGAAGCTTTGTGTCCGTCCTCACATCCAGCCCCGCAAAATTCGGGTTCGCACTGCTGATTGTGTCGGCCCTGGCGCTTTACGGAGTCGAACTGAGTGCGATTTTACGCGCGCGGAAACGCGGTCCGATCGATTGGGGAGTTCGTTACTTTGTCACGGCAGTGGTTCTCCTTGCGCCGCTGTCGATCGTCGGAGTTGTTCTTGCGTGGCCGAAGTTGCCGCTCAACGCATTGACGGGCCAATTGGAAAACGTTTATGGCTTCCTGGGGTTAATCGGAGTGGTGACGTTTGCGATCGCCGGCATGCTCTACAAAATTGTTCCCTTCCTCGTCTGGTTCGGCACCTACAGCCGTCACATTGGAAAGGCAAAGGTTCCTGCGCTGGGTGATCTCTATTCAACCCGGCTGCAGGCCGCCGGCTACGGTCTATTTCTTTCCGGCGTGTTGCTCACGTGCGTTGCAACGTTGCTCGAGCATGCATCGTGCGTTCGGCTTGGATCCGCTTTGATTGGAGGCGCGGTCCTCACACTGATCCTCAATTTCCTCGCCATGCTGCGGCACTTCCTGAGACCGCAACTCACGCCGCTCCGCATCACCACTGTCGTAAAACCCTCATGAACACCATTGAAGTCAACGCCGACGTGATCCTCGAGAATCTCCGACAGGTCATCGATCCTGAGATCAACTGCAACATCGTGGATCTCGGCCTGGTCTATAGCGTCGCGATGAGCGATGGCGTCGTCACGGTGGTGATGACGCTGACGACACCCGGATGCCCAATGCACGAAACGATTTGTTGGGGCGTGAAAAACGTCCTGATGAGCCTGCCAGGCGTGCTCGATGTGGAGGTCGAACTCGTATGGGATCCGCCATGGCATCCATCGATGATGACTCCCGCCGGCCGCCAGGCGACTGGCGCTTCTAATTTTTAACTCACACTAAAAAATCATGAAAAACACTACATCAATTGCTCCAGCACTTGGCGCCGATCGCGTGCTCGACGTTCGGGCAATCCCGTGTTCGATCAAGCATGGCCTGATCCTGCAGACCTTTCGCGACCTGGCTGTCGGCGAATATTTCATCCTGGTGAACGGCCATGACCCTGTGCCGCTTTACTATCAGTTCTCAGCCGAATGGCCGGGAACGTTCAAGTGGCAGCATCTCCTCAAACTGGCCGAAGAGGTTCACGTGAAAATCACGAAGACAGCCGCACTGGCCGGCGTCGGCGAGAATCTCAAATCGTGCCCGTCCGCAACCCCCTGAGCCTGATCCGCAGCAATCCGCGCGTCCCTAGACTGACGCAAACGCGCGACGTTGCTGGACGGCTTTCGCAATGGCGAGCGCAGCGGCTTTGCCAGTCTCTGCGCCGCCATTCATGAATCCCTGGTAATCGTAGCTGCAGTGTTCGCCCGCAAAGAACAGGTTGCCAACGGCGCGCCCCTCTGAGTTGCCAAGGGTTGTCCATTGGCCGGGACGATAACACGCATAGCTGGCCCGGGTGAATGGATGCGTAGGCCAATGGAAACGCTCAACGCGTCCGTTGAACTGGGCGGCGACGCCAGGGAACACTTTGTCGAGCGATGGTAGCATTCGCTTTGCCTGGTCGACCGCAGTGCCGCGCCCCAATTCATCCGTCGCCTTGCCGCCTGAATAGCAACTGAGGCTTCCCACAGTTCCCGGCTGCCTGCGCGAACTGTCCCACGCGAGTTGGAATGGTTCGTCTGAAAAGACATTTCCCGATTCCCCGCGCGTGCGCCATACGCGAGAGTTCGTGCCCATCATCAACTTCGCGTTCATGCCATAACCCAATTCATGAATGGCGCGACGCTTCCATTCAGGAAGTTCCACCTTCAATTCCACCTGCCGCAGCATCGTAAACGGCAGTGTCAGCAGGACGATGTCGGCATCGACCTCGCGTGTTGTGCCATCCTGGTCGAAGACGAGGCGATAGCCGCCGCCGCGCGATTCCACTGCGACCAGCCGCTGTTCCAGCTGAATGCGGTCCTGCACCCGGCGCGCGAGTTCATCCACAATCCTCTGGTTCCCGCCGATGACCTTGAACCGTTCATCGCTGTCGCCAAATAGTTCCACACGCCCGGCTGAAAGGTCGGTTGAAATCATGAAGATCATGTTCAACGCAGATTGCTCGTTCGCCTCCAGTCCGTATTCGGTGACAAACGCGACGTCCAACAACTGCCGCAACCATCCGCGTGCGCCAATGCGGTCGAAATAATCGGCGAGGGACGTGCGATCCAATTCGCGCGCGCCGCCTTCATGCTCGAAGTCCACAACATCCTCCATACGGTCGAAATCCTCCGCAATGAGCGTTGCAACTGGGCGGAAAGCCTCAACGACCTGCGCCGCGGTGTAGTGTGTGTTGCCGAAATAAAATGCCTCGGCATTCAGCGATTCTTCGCCGCGTCCCTGGACATCGAGCCATTTGAGGTCGAATTCCCGCGCAAGCGCGAACATCTCGGCGTGGTTGGAATCCACAAACTCGCCGCCGAGTTCAGTTGTGATCCCGGGATTCAGCAATCCTGTCGCGCTGTACATCCGTCCGCCCGTGCGGCGGCTCGCTTCGTAGATATCCGCGGCGAGGCCGCGTTTTCGGAGTTTGTAGGCAGCGTTCAACCCGGCAATGCCGCCGCCAACGATGGCGATCCTTGGTGTGTTGTGCCGCGGGTTTGGAGTGGAACAGCCGGTCAACCATGATCCCGATCCGACGGCTGCCGCAGCGAGAGCGCTTGTCTTAAGAAAATTGCGGCGGCTGACTGCGGGGCGAATTGGCATTTCGATCAGTTCCGACGCTGCGGGACTATTCCGCCGGTTGGCGAGTCGTGCGACACCAAAGAGCTGTTGAAGCGAACGGAAGAGAGGAGTGCGTGCGTTGTTGTTGCGGGTCATGCGGTTCGATCTAGCAACAAACCTCGAAGGCGAAAAGCCGAAACGCGGAAGTGGTGTGAACGCTGCGGTTCGGATCGCGTGCCTTCAAGGCAGGCGTTCCTTGCGGCAGGCTCGCGGCGTCAGGCTTTTTCCTCTTTCGCCACATTCACAACTGGCTCATCTTACGCCCGTGCCAAATTTGATCGCCATCGTCGGACGTCCGAACGTCGGGAAGTCTGCGCTGTTTAACCGGATCGCAGGACGCCGCATCGCCATCGTTCACGACCAGCCCGGCGTTACCCGCGACCGCGTCAGCGCAGAAGTCGAATGGGCAGGCACCCCGTTCACGCTCATCGATACTGGCGGCATCGGGCTGCTCCGACGCGAAAAATCGACCGACGTCATCACGCGCGCCGCCCTCGACCAGGTGAATCTCGCGATCGAAGCCGCGAACGTCATCCTGCTCGTGGTCAATGTTCAGGAAGGCATTGTGCCGCTCGATCGCGAGGTCGCCCAGCACCTGCGCCGCAGCAACAAGCCCGTGCTCGTCATGGTCAACAAGGTCGATGAGTTCCGTGCGGAAGCCAATGCGGATGAATTTTCCGCGCTCGGCTTTGACAAGATCTTTCCGGTCAGCGCCATTCATGGAATGGGAATTGACGCTGTAATGACTGAAGCGCTGGGACTCCTGCATCCCCCCGAAGCCGTCGCGCCTGCTGTTGAAGCTGTCGAAGGCGAGGAAATTCCTGTCAGCCCCGACGAAGCCCGCATCCGCACTGAACCGCTCAAGCTCGCGATCGTTGGCCGTCCCAACGTCGGAAAGTCGTCCATCATCAACGCGCTCACACAGTCCGAACGCGTCATCGTCAGCCCGATTCCAGGCACGACCCGTGATGCCGTTGATGTTCCGCTGGAAATCGAAACCGAAGGCAAGCGTCAGAAATATATCCTCATCGATACCGCAGGCATTCGCAAAACCCGCAGCATCAACGATTCGATCGAGTTCTTCAGCGTCAAGCGATCCGAAGATTCCATCGCGCGCTGCGATATTGCCATTCTTGTGCTCGATGCGGAGAGCGGAATCCTGGAGCAGGACAAGAAGGTGGCCGACCGCATCGTTGAGGAACGCAAGGCGTGCATTGTCGTGGTCAACAAATGGGATCTCGTCGAGGAACCCGTCCGCAAGGCGCGTGAGGAGGAGATTGAGCGGCGCCGCCGGAAGGATCATCACGCGCGGGAATTGATGACGACGCTCTCTGACTTCGGCGAGTGGGTTCAGGAGAAATTGTTTTTCCTGGATTACGCGCCTGTGATTTTTACGTCCGCCAAGTCAGGTTTCCAATTGGAGCGGCTGCTGGAAGCTGTGCGGTATGTCGCGGCCCAGTTGCAGCAAAAGATCCCGACGGCCATTTTGAATCGCACGCTGCAGGCCGCGGTTGAGCGCCGGCAGCCGGTGAGCTCCGCGGGGCATCGTTTGAAATTCTTCTATGCCACCCAGGTCCGCCAGGCCCCACCAACGTTCCTGTTGTTTGTGAACCGGGACGAACTTTTTTCCGACCAATATAAGAAGTATCTGGCAGACCAAGTGCGCGTGGCGTTCGGGTACGAAGGCTGTCCGCTCATCTTGGTTCCCAAAGCGCGGCCGCGAACCATCGAGCCTGTTCGGAAGTTCAAGAAGGCCAGCCGCAGCTCTTCCGAGGAGCGCGGCACCCGGGCAGCACGTCCCGATCGTGGCAGGGGCCGCCGCCAGCCAGGGCGCCGCCGCGGGCGCTGACTGCCGCATTTGTGCAGGAAAGGGGAGGGTGATAAGGTCCTTTGGCGTTATTGCTTTTAAAACTTATTCACCACTGAGAATAACCTGTGGAAAACCTCAATTTTTCAGCTCAAATTTTAACGATTTTTTGAGCGAACAAGCCTTGAACAATTTTTTTGAGAATTTGCTTGGCGGCACCACGTGTAGTGATAGAGTTGCGGCGCTCCCCAACTAATTGGGGTGTCTCCGGCCTCGGAAGAGAACCCCGGAGGAACGAATTTGCCAAAAATCTGCTTGAAAACCGCAGTTCTTTCTTTGAGCGCCTCGAAGACAAGAACAGGAAAGGAAAATCGAACCATGATCGACGCTCGCGAGGAAGTCTTGCCGTCTGCCGCCCGGCAGCATCGCCGTCGTCCAGCCAAGGTCGCTGGCACGCGCAATCCCAAGTCCGCGAACGGCTCTGGCCGGCGCATGTTGAAGGTGGCGCGGACTTTCAGTGACGCCAAAGTAAAGCCGTTCGATCAACTCGAGTGGGAAAAGCGCATCGCCGAAATTACGGACGACGCGGGCAAGGTCATTTTCAAGCAGGAAGGCGTCGAGGTCCCGAAGTCATGGTCCGTGCTCGCGACGAAGGTCGTCGTCTCCAAATATTTCTACGGCGAACAGAACACGCCGGAGCGGGAAACGTCGGTTCGCCAGCTCATCCATCGCATCTGTCGCACGATCGCCGATTGGGGTATCAAGGACGGCTATTTCAGCAAGGCGGATGGCGAAGTGTTTTATGACGAACTGACATGGCTCTGCGTCAACCAATATGGCGCATTCAATTCTCCCGTTTGGTTCAACGTCGGCCTGTTCCATCAATACGGCGTCGGCAAGAATTCGGGCAAGGGCAACTGGGTCTACAATCGCAAGACAGGCGAGGCGGAACGCGCCTTCACCCAATACGAATATCCGCAGACCAGCGCGTGCTTCATCCAATCGGTCGACGACAACATGGAATCGATCATGCGCCTGGCCTATAGCGAGGCGATGCTTTTCAAGTTCGGTTCGGGCACGGGCACTGACCTTTCCCCGATTCGTTCGAGCAAGGAGAAGCTGAGCGGCGGCGGACGGCCGAGCGGTCCCATGTCGTTCCTGAAAGTGTACGACCAGGTCGCGAATGTCGTGAAGTCCGGCGGCAAGACCCGCCGCGCTGCAAAGATGAACACGCTGCGCGACTGGCATGGTGACATCGAGGAATTCATCGACGCCAAGCAGAGGGAAGAGAAGAAGGCATGGGCGTTGATCGAGCAGGGTTACGACGGCTCGTACAATGGCGATGCTTATGGCAGCGTGATGTACCAGAACGAGAATCTCTCCGTTCGCGCCAGCGATGAATTCATGCAGTCGGCATTGGAAGGCCGTGAGTGGTGGACCCGTTCCGTTTGCAGCGGCAAACCGCTCCAGAAGAAGGACGCCAACACGCTGCTCAACAAGATCGCTGAAGGCACCTGGGTTTGCGGAGATCCCGGAATGCAGTATGACGGCCCGATTCAGAAATGGCATACGTGCAAGGGCACGGAGCCAATTCATTCAACGAATCCCTGCTCTGAATACGTTTTCATCAACAACACCGCCTGCAACCTGGCGTCGTTGAACCTGATGAAGTTCAAGCGTGAGGATGGAAAATTTGACGTCGATCGCTACAAGGCGGCGGTTCGTATTTATATCACTGCGCAGGAAATCCTCGTCGACAACGCAAGCTATCCCACCAAGGACATTGCGGAGAATTCCCATATCTTCCGCACGCTGGGCCTCGGTTACGCCAATTTGGGATCGCTCATCATGAGCTACGGTTTGCCCTACGATTCCAACGAAGGCCGCGCCCTTGCAGGGGCCTTGACTGCGATCATGACGGGCCATGCCTACGAGCAGAGTGCCGAGATTGCGAGCGCCATTGGAGCCTTTCCGGGTTATCGCGATGCGCGTTGCGCCCACATTTCCAAGCCGCTCGCGAAGGATAATGTCGAATCCATGCTCAATGTCATCAAGCTGCACCGCGATGCCGTCGAAGAGATTCACCCGAGCGAGGACTTTGGTTACTTGAAGGATGAAGCGCGGCGTTGCTGGGACGGTGCTCTTGATCGCGGGCAGAAGGCCGGTTACCGCAACGCGCAGGTGACGGTGCTCGCGCCGACGGGAACGATCGCGTTCCTGATGGATTGCGACACGACCGGTGTTGAGCCTGACATTGCTCTCGTGAAATATAAGCTGCTGGCAGGCGGCGGGATGTTGAAAATTGTGAACCGCACCGTCGACCAGGCATTGCACCGCCTTGGCTACAACAAGACGGAAATCCAGGCGATCATTGCGCACGTGGAGAAGTTCGACACGATCGAAGATGTCGAGGACAACGGCGCGACTGTGCGCAGCGGGCTCAAGCCCGAGCATCTCGCGGTGTTCGATTGCGCGTTCAAGGCGTATCGTGGCAAGCGCAGCATCAATTACATGGCCCACCTGAAAATGATGGGCGCGGCGCAGCCGTTCATCAGCGGCGCGATTTCCAAGACCGTGAACATGCCGACCGAATGCACGGCCGCCGACGTTCGCGATGCTTACATTCAAGCCTGGAAGATGGGATTGAAGTGCGTGGCGATCTATCGCGACGGCTCCAAGCGTTCGCAACCGCTTAACACCCGCAAAACCAACGAAGGTGGCGAAAAGGTTTCCACCGGCTCTGTTGAGACGGCATCGCTCGAAGGCCGGATCAAGGAACTCGATCTCGAAGTGGCGAAGTATCGCGAGGCTTCCGGCAAGCCGTTGCGCCGCCGCCTCGCCGAAACACGGCCAGCCATCACCCACAAATTCGACATCGCGGGCCACGAGGGTTACCTCACGGTTGGATTGTTCGAGGATGGAAATCCCGGCGAACTCTTCATCACGATGGCGAAGGAAGGTTCGACGATCGGCGGCTTGATGGACGGCATCGGCACCTTGACCAGCATGGCGCTTCAATACGGCGTTCCGCTGGACGCCTTGGTCAAGAAATTCGCGCATCAACGCTTCGAGCCTTCCGGCTTCACCAAGAACCCGGAAATCCGCAATGCATCATCGATTACGGATTACGTGTTCCGCTGGATGGCGCTGCAGTTCATTCCTGGATATCGCGAAACGAATTCCGCCGTGCGCCAGCAGCCTGAGCTGGCAATGCCTGGATTACTTGAAGAGCTGAAAAAAAAAGTGAATCGCCCGGTGCCTGACCTTGCGATCGCTGAGGACTCAGAAGTTCTGAACGTCAAGACGAGCAGCGGCAACGGCCAAAAGGATCGTGTGGTACGATCGCTGAGCGATTCCGTCGCGCACTTCCAGCAGGATGCGCCGACCTGTCCGAACTGTGGCCACGTCGCCGTCCGCAACGGCGCCTGCTACAAGTGCCTGAACTGCGGCGAAAGCCTGGGCTGCAGTTAGTCCCCCGGCGAGGCGCAACAACATTCGAAATCGGAGGGCCTCAAACCCTCCGATTTTTTTTGGGCCAACGGAGAGTGGCCGTCCCGGCCACAGGAACACTCGAAAATCCGTGTTTAAAAAGATTTGCCCTCTCCTTTTTCTCCGCGATCTCTGCGCCCTACTGTCAAAAGTCCAGTTGCTGACGAATCAGTAGAAGAATCGGAAAACCACGAAACACACACGGCGGCAGAGCCGCAACCAAAACGCGAAAGGGAAAAAACGGGTTTACGCGAATTACGCGAATTTTCGCGAATTCAAGAGAAGTTTAACCACGGATGCGAATCACACGAAATCCGAGAACGGCCGAACGGGTTGACGCGAATTCCGGTAATTCTCGGGAACTTTCTGCTTATTTCGCCTGGTTCGGGTGATTCGTGGTTGTACGCTTCTCCTGCTGATCCGTATTCGTCAGTATCATTGGCACACTGCGGGAAGCACCTCACGCTTGGCACGTTGCCGCGCCGGCACATATATTCCCCGGGTGATTGATACGGAACAGAAGCTCGCGGATTTCCTCAAGGTGCTGGAAAGCGCGACGTGGATTGCTGTCGATACCGAGGCTGACAGCCTGCACGCCTACCCCGAAAAGGTGTGCCTTATTCAAATCAGCACGGCTGACGGCGACTTCCTGGTGGATCCGCTGGCTGACATGCGCCTGGATCCGCTCCTCGAGGCGTTGAACGGACACGAACTGATCATGCATGGCGCGGATTACGATCTGCGACTTCTGCTGAAGCACCACGAATTTGTTCCAACCGCCATTTTCGATACCATGCTCGCGGCGCGGCTCCTCGGGGAACGGCAGTTCGGCTATAGCAGCCTGGTTGAACGATACCTGCAGGTGAAGCTCGAGAAGGGGCCGCAAAAGGCAAATTGGGCAATACGGCCACTAACCGAGCGAATGGAGAAATATGCGAGGAACGACACCCACTATCTCCGCAGCCTGGAAGACAAATTGCGGGCGGAACTCGAGGCGAAAGGCCGTCTGGGATGGCATCAGGAATCCTGCGTGCGGCTGATCCAGGAATGCACCACGCCCCGGCCGGTGGACGAGGAATCGATCTGGCGCATCAAGGGAAGTCATGCGCTGGACCGTCCCGCGCTCGCCGTGTTGCGGGAGCTTTGGAAGTGGCGCGAGGAGGAGGCGACTCTCGCAAACCGGCCGCCGTTCTTCGTGCTGAGCCACGAGACCATGGTCGCGCTCGCAAACGCCGGCGGACTGAAGCATTCGGTTCACACATTGTTGCCCCGGAACATTTCGGACCGCCGCCGCTCGGGAATCCTCCAAGCGATCTCGCGGGGCAGGGCCGTCACTTCTGAAAAGCTGCCGCGGCTCCTCGTTCATCGGAGCCATCGGCCAACCGAGGCCGAACGCCGGCGTTTTCTGGAATTGCAAACGCGGCGGGATCAGCGCGCCACCGAGCTCGGAATCGATCCCACACTGATCGCCAGCCGCGCTACCCTTAGTGATCTGGCACGTGACGAAAAGGCGCACGCGGCCGATTTGATGGGCTGGCAACGCGCATTGATGGGAATGAATTAACGACCGCGGGAGGTCAAAAAAAAATTTCTACGGACCCCGATGGCTGCTTACGGGTGCAAGCTTTCCGAAATGGGGCCAATACCCCATGTGAGCGTTTAAAACACCTCCCTAGGTTCTGCCTGTTCCTGGATTCGCTAGAACGCGACAGTTCTCGTTTTTGAGTCTGCCGCAGTGTTGTCCAGTACATGTGTTGATATGAAGACGAAACCACTTTCGAGAACGACTACCACGGCCAGGCCGACGCCTGCGTCGCTCCCACGGGTATCCACGCCTAAAACCCCGAAGCTCAAGACCACTGCTAGTGGCAAAGCGAACGCACGCAACGGCGGCGAACCTGGGCAGGTGAACTCGGTGGAACTGCTTTCCGCGCTGGTCGCCATCAAGAATGGGGACTTTACCGTTCGATTGCCCCTCTCGTGGACCGGGGTCGGTGGCAAAGTCGCCGATTGCTTCAACGAAGTGGCGGAATTGATGTCACATTCGACGAGCGAATTGAGCCGGGTCAGCCGCGTCGTGGGCAAGGAAGGCAAGATCCAGGAACGTCTTTCGCTCGGATTGGTCACGGGCGCCTGGGCTGAACGCGTGCACTCCGTCAATACGCTCATTGATTGCCTCGCGCATCCCGTCAGCGAAACCGCCCGCGTCATCGGCGCTGTGGCCAAAGGCGATCTCTCGCAAACGATGGCGCTGGAAATCGATGGACACCGCCTCGAGGGCGAATTTCTTCGAACCGCAAAAACGGTCAACACGATGGTCAACCAGCTCGGCGCGTTCGCATCTGAGGTAAACCGCGTGGCGCGCGAAGTGGGAACCGAAGGAAAACTTGGCGGCCAGGCGAAGGTCAAGGGCGTCGCAGGCACGTGGAAGGACCTTACCGATAACGTGAACCTGATGGCTTCGAACCTGACGTCTCAGGTGCGTAACATCGCGACAGTCACCACGGCGGTGGCGAATGGCGACCTTACCAAGAAGATCACGGTGGACGTCCGCGGCGAATTTCTCGAACTGAAGGACACGATCAACACGATGGTGGACCAATTGCGCTCATTTGCATCGGAAGTGACCCGCGTGGCGCGCGAAGTGGGAACGGAAGGAAAGCTGGGCGGCCAGGCGAAGGTTGAGGGTGTCTCGGGAACGTGGAAGGACCTTACCGATTCGGTGAATTCGATGGCAGGCAATCTGACGGCGCAGGTGCGCAATATTGCCGCGGTGACCACGGCGGTTGCCAATGGCGACCTTTCAAAGAAGATCACGGTCGATGTCAAAGGCGAAATCCTCGAGTTGAAGAACACCATCAACACGATGGTGGATCAGCTCTCCTCGTTTGCTGCGGAAGTCACACGCGTGGCGCGCGAAGTCGGAACTGAAGGCAAGCTCGGCGGCCAGGCGCAGGTGCGCGGCGTGGCGGGCACATGGAAAGATCTCACGGATTCAGTCAATTCAATGGCGGGCAACCTGACTGCCCAGGTGCGTAACATCGCTGAGGTCACGACGGCGGTTGCCAATGGCGACCTTTCAAAGAAGATCACCGTCGACGTCAAAGGCGAAATCCTGCAGCTCAAAGACACCATCAATACAATGGTGGACCAGCTTCGTTCCTTTGCGGCGGAAGTGACGCGTGTCGCGCGCGAAGTGGGAACGGAAGGCAAGCTTGGCGGCCAGGCGGAGGTGAAAGGCGTGTCGGGAACGTGGAAGGATCTCACGGATTCCGTCAATCTGATGGCCGCAAATCTCACTGCGCAGGTGCGTAATATTGCTGCCGTAACCACCGCTGTCGCCAATGGCGATCTCTCGAAGAAAATTACTGTCGACGTCAAAGGTGAGATCCTGGAGCTGAAGAACACCATCAACACGATGGTCGATCAGTTGCGTTCGTTTGCTGCGGAAGTGACGCGTGTCGCGCGCGAAGTCGGAACGGAAGGCAAACTCGGCGGACAGGCGGATGTGAAAGGCGTGGCGGGGACGTGGAAGGATCTCACGGATTCCGTCAATTCCATGGCATCGAACCTCACGGCGCAGGTTCGCAATATTGCAACGGTGACAACTGCTGTGGCGAACGGCGATCTCTCGAAGAAGATCACGGTCGACGTCAAAGGCGAAATCCTCGAGCTGAAAAACACGATCAACACAATGGTCGATCAGCTTTCATCGTTCGCCGCGGAGGTGACGCGCGTGGCTCGTGAAGTGGGAACGGAAGGCAAACTGGGCGGACAGGCGGATGTTAAAGGGGTGGCAGGAACGTGGAAGGACCTCACGGATTCCGTCAATTCCATGGCGGGCAACCTGACTGCACAGGTGCGTAATATCGCTGAAGTGACGACCGCCGTGGCCAATGGAGATCTGTCCAAGAAGATCACCGTCGACGTCAAAGGTGAAATTCTTGAATTGAAGAACACCATCAACACGATGGTGGATCAGTTGCGTTCGTTTGCGGCGGAAGTGACGCGCGTGGCGCGTGAAGTGGGAACGGAAGGCAAGCTGGGCGGCCAGGCAGACGTGAAGGGCGTGGCAGGAACGTGGAAGGATCTCACGGATTCCGTGAATTCCATGGCGTCGAACCTGACTGCGCAGGTCCGCAACATTGCGGCGGTTACGACTGCGGTTGCAAACGGCGACCTGACCAAGAAAATCACAGTCGACGTCAAAGGCGAAATTCTCGAGCTGAAGAACACGATCAACACGATGGTGGATCAGCTATCGTCATTCGCCGCCGAAGTCACGCGTGTGGCTCGCGAAGTGGGAACGGAAGGCAAACTGGGCGGACAGGCTGAAGTCAAAGGTGTCGCGGGCACCTGGAAGGATCTTACGGATTCCGTGAATTCCATGGCAGGCAATCTGACTGCGCAGGTCCGCAACATCGCCGCTGTGACCACGGCGGTTGCGAACGGCGATCTTTCCAAGAAAATCACGGTGGATGTCAAAGGTGAGATTCTGGAGCTCAAGGACACGATCAACACGATGGTTGATCAGTTGCGTTCGTTCGCATCGGAGGTGACGCGTGTCGCACGTGAAGTGGGCTCGGAAGGCAAGCTGGGCGGGCAGGCGGACGTGCGAGGCCTTGCGGGTGTATGGAAGGATCTGACCGACAATGTGAACTTCATGGCGTCGAACCTCACGACGCAGGTCCGCAACATCGCAGCCGTGACCACGGCCGTGGCCAATGGCGATCTCACAAAGAAAATCACCGTCGATGTCAAAGGCGAAATCCTTGAGTTGAAGAACACGGTGAACACGATGGTGGACCAGCTGTCATCGTTCGCCGACGAAGTGACGCGTGTCGCCCGCGAAGTGGGAACGGAAGGCAAACTGGGCGGGCAGGCGCAGGTAAAGGGCGTGTCGGGCACATGGAAGGATCTCACAGACAATGTGAATTTCATGGCATCAAACCTGACGAATCAGGTGCGAGGCATTGCGAAGGTTGTGACGGCGGTCGCGAATGGCGATCTCAAGCGCAAACTGCTGGTTGAGGCGAAGGGCGAAATTGCCGAGCTGGCTGATACCATCAACAGCATGATTGACACGCTCGCGACGTTTGCAGACCAGGTCACGACGGTCGCGCGCGAAGTCGGTGTTGAGGGCAAGCTGGGGGGCCAGGCGAGCGTGCCGGGCGCGGCGGGCACGTGGAAGGATCTGACCGAAAACGTGAATCAACTCGCGGCCAATCTGAGCACACAGGTGCGCGCGATTGCGGACGTTGCAACTGCGGTGACCAAAGGCGACCTGACTCGCTTCATTCAGGTGGATGCCCGCGGCGAAGTGGCCGCGCTGAAGGACAACATCAACGAGATGATCCGCAACCTGAAGGACACAACCATCAAGAACAACGAGCAGGACTGGCTCAAGACCAACCTGACGAAGTTCACGCGGATGTTGCAGGGTCAGAAGGACATGCTCACGGTCGGCAAGCTGATCCTTTCCGAGCTCGCGCCCGTGGTCTCGGCCCAGCACGGCGTGTTCTATGTGATGGAGACGCCCAAGGACGAAGGCGCCGAAACGCCGGAACACAACGAACCGTATTTGAAGCTGCTGGCGAGTTACGCTTTCAGGAATCGCAAGAACATGGGAAATCGCTTCATGCTCGGCGAAGGGCTTGTCGGCCAGGCCGCGCTGGAACGCGAACGCATCCTGATCACCAGCGCTCCCGACGATTACGTGGAGATCACGTCGGGCCTTGGCCAGGCGCCGCCGACCAACATCATCGTGCTGCCTGTCCTGTTTGAAGGGCAGGTCAAGGCGGTAATGGAACTTTCCTCCTTTGAAAAGTTCAGTGCCATTCACCAGGCCTTCCTGGATCAATTGGTCGAATCGATCGGCATCGTGTTGAACACGATCGAGGCCAACACGCGAACCGAGGATCTGCTGAAGCAGTCACAATCTCTCGCGAAGGAACTGCAAAGCCGGCAGGAGGAATTGCAGAACACGAACGAGGAGCTGCAGGACAAGGCCAAGTTGCTGGCCGAGCAGAACGCGGAAGTCGAACGCAAGAATCGCGAAGTCGAGCAGGCGCGCCAGGCACTCGAAGAAAAGGCGGAGCAGCTCGCGCTTACGTCCAAATACAAATCCGAGTTTCTTGCGAACATGTCGCACGAATTGCGCACGCCGCTTAACAGCCTGCTCATTCTTGCCGACCAGCTGGCGCAAAACATCGAGGGCAACCTCACGGCCAAGCAGGTGGAATTCGCCAGAACGATCCATGCCTCAGGCAACGACCTGCTCAGCCTCATCAATGACATTCTCGACCTGTCGAAGATCGAATCGGGCACGGTCACCGTGGACATCGCCGCGCTGCGCTTCTCCGACCTCCGCGATTATGTGGACCGCACATTCCGTCATGTCGCCGAAGCCAAGGGAGTGGACTTCGAAATCGAAGTGGATTCGGAGCTGCCGGCGAGCATGTTCACCGACACCCAGCGGCTGGAGCAGGTGATTCGCAATCTCCTTTCAAACGCATTCAAGTTCACCGAGAAAGGGCAGGTGCTGATGAAGGTTGCTGCCGTTACCGAAGGCTGGAATCCGGAG
>Ga0196970_1000393_pt1 | contig 53460 bp, 42 predicted proteins | sample S1v_513CmetaG_FD_148672 | JGI IMG/M metagenome (GOLD analysis project Ga0196970, IMG submission 148672) | Soil microbial communities from Anza Borrego desert, Southern California, United States - S1+v_5-13C | ecosystem: Environmental > Terrestrial > Soil > Desert | place: USA: California...
TGTAGCTGTCCAGACCGGCCTGAGTGACCCGGTCCTCCGTGTCGTAGGCGAAGTCGACCTCGCCCGCGGGGCCGCCCCACAGGCTGGTCAGCCGGTGGTCGTTGTCGTAACTGTAGTACAGCGTCGGATGATCCGGGCTACTCACCTGGGTCAGGTTCCCGTTTGTGTAGGTGTAAGTGAAGATCCGCCCGGCGTGGTCACGGACCTCCGTGATACGCTCACCGCTCCAGGTGAAGAGCAGGTAGCGACCGTTACCGTCCTCGACGTGGCTCAGATGGCCCTGGTTGTTGTAAGTGAACTGGAGCCGGTTGCCGTAGCGGTCCTCGGCGCTCAGCAGCCGGCCCGCCGCCGGGTCCTGCTCCTCCCGCCAGGGGGCATAGTACCCGTTATAGGTGTAGATGCTGCCATCGGGCCGGGTGACGACATAGCTGGTCTGAGACTCGCGCTCCAGCGACCAGCCAGGCGCCCCGCTCGGGGTGTAGCTGCCCTTGGAGAGGTCGGTGTGGATGAGGGAGTCGCCATCAAACGAGTTGACGAAGCGGCCGTTGTCGCCGTCTTGGAACTGGAAGGTGGTCGTTCCGCCATCGCCGCGGAACTCGGTGATGTAGAAGTGGACAAACATCTGGAGCCGCTGGTTGAGGCTGAAGTCTCAGCCGTAGCCAAAGGCTCCTTCCGTCTCGGCCTGCTTGGAGCGGTAGACGCGCTCCAGCCCTAGGGCGGGGCCGAGGCCGGGCAGCGAGAGGTCAGGCTGCCGCAGGGTGAGGCTGCCGTCGGTCAGGCTGACATCGCCGGGGCGTTGCGGCGGCGCGGGCGGGGTGGGTAGCGACGCCTTGCCGGGGGCGTCCACCGTGGGCACCTGGCTGCTGCCGGTCTGGCCGCTGGCCGGAGCCGCCGGCACTTGCGGAGTGGGAAGGCTGGGGAGCAGCCCCTCTAGGGGATTGCGCGGCAAGAGCCCCGCCAGAGGATCGGGCGGGGCGGCGGCGTTCAGCTCACCGGTGGCCAGGGCTGCCCAGTCGGGCAGGAGGCCCAGCGGGTCTTCGTAGCCAGCGGCCAGCACGGAGCGCTGGCCGAGGCCGGGGACGAGGTTCGGGAGCAGGAGGCCGAGCAGTAGGATTGATAAGAGCTTGCGGAGCCGTTTCACGGTGGTTCCCCCTCTGGCAAAAGGGCAAGAGAAAAACCCGAGGCGCGCCTCGGGTTTCCACCGTGGCACTTCGGCAACCCCGCTGCCGTAGCTCGTACGAGCCGTAGGCCGGAGGCTTTGCGTCCCTGGCTTTCGCCAGGTTTGCCTTGTCGGATGCCCTTTATTGCTTTATATCTGTTTTGTAACATCTGAGCAGGGAACTGTCCAATGAAACAGTTCGACATATTGCGACATGGACTATATCGGCAGGTGGGAGCGAAGATCCGAGTGCCTGCCGAAAGCAAAAGACGCCTACTGCCAAGCCATTAGCAGCGGGCGTCTCCTACACTTAACAGAGTGAATACCGGATCTGCGGTATTGCTGAAGGCTAGCATCCGCTCACCCTCGATTCGGGTGCACATCCCGCTTTTGCGAAACCGGGCGGTAATTACGGCGTCCATCGGGTAGCCAGCAGCTAGACCCATACTGAGGACAAAGGCCCCCTCCCCCGGTACGTTGAAGAGTGGGCGCATAAGTGGTGTGAACAGCACCCCTATGAAATGGACGACTCCGAGCCCCAGCATGAGATCGCTCAGAACGAAGAACGGCAGTAACGATGGGAAGACCACGTTCAGAAAGAGGTGCAGCCCCTCCTTGGTGGCCTCGAGCCCCTCCTTGGGATACAGCACCATCGACAGGGTCAGCATGACCGCGGCTACTGCCCAGACCAACGCTGTAATCTTGCCTCTCATGGGGCACCTCCGGTAGCGAAATGTGGCACGCCCCCGCCGGGAACGTGCCACATTTATATGTGTTCGATCAGTTATCCATGCGGCTCCAAGTCGCCGCGGTGGATGCGGCGGTTGTGAACTCCTGAAGCCTTGCTTCACGCTACGACTCCGGCAGGCGGCTGCCGTCCAGGAACGCCAGAATGCGCCGATTCACCACATCTGGCTGCTCCATGATCAGGAGATGACCGGCACCGGTAACCAGTTCGGCCTCAATTCCCGGGATCAGCCGACGCGCTCGGTCCAGCGCCTGGTTTGGGCCGTAGATCACTTCGTGGTCGCCAATCAGGAGCAGGGTGGGGCGGTGTAGCCGCCGTAGCTCGTGATCGGTGTAGACCGTGGGAAAGACGCCGCCCATGGCGAACCGAAAGTGCCGGACTGCCAGGTACATCTGCTCGGCCAACCGTTCATCCACCACTTGCCGGGTGGCCGAGAGCCACCGAAACGTGCTACGCACCCGCTCCCTGCTAGGCAGCAGCATGGGGCCCAGGAAGTGGAGGAAGAACGCCGGACGGAACTTCGCGAAGGAGGCGGCGGGAGCCAGCAAGACAAGGCTCTCCACCCGGTCTGGCGCCGCTAGGGCGAAATTGAGCGCCTGCCAGCCGCCGTAAGAGAGGCCGCCCAGGTGTGCCCGCTTCAGCCCCAGTCCGTCGAAGACGTCTGACATCCAGGTCGCACAGTCCTCGCGAGACTGGAACGGCGCTGACCCGGTGCTCTTGCTGGGCTCGCCGACGATATCGACCAGGAAGGTCCGATACGTCTGGCTCAAGGCCGCTACGTTGCGAATCCAGACGGTAGAACTGGTGCCGGAAGCATGGAGCAGCACCAGTGCCAGCCCCTCCGCCGGACCACTCGCGATCACATGAGTGGTTCCAAAGCGGGTCGGCAGATGCAACGCCTGGTAAGCGACCGGCCACGCCGCCAGGGCGGCGTCGTAGCAGGCCATGAATGCCGCCTCACCCGCCGGGGTTTTGAACATCATTATGGTTCGCCTCCTACACGTCGGACAGAGATCAGCACCAAGTTCAGATCGCGAATGCGGGTTAGGATTCCGTGCAGGGCCGCTTGGTCGGGCAGGGAGCCCGCGAGGAGCGTCTCGCCCCCAGGCAGTTTCATACAGATCAGGCCGGCAAACCAGTTGGACCAGTCGGCATCCATCTCTCCCCGAATGCAGATTTCATAGATCACCGGCCGGTCCACGATTAGGCCACCACCCCACGCAGCACTGCGAGCAGAACCTTCACCACCATGACTACGGCCAGGCCGAATATGGCCGATCGGTCCGAGCCGATGTAAGGTACCCGGGCGCCCAGGAGCACCGCCGCCGCCAGCGCCAGTGCAACACCACCCAGGATCGTGCCGACCAGGTTGAAGGGGTTCGTCCACCCGTAGGTGACGGTCTGCATTCCCAGGGCGCACATGGAGAACCCCAGAATGACCAGCGCAATAAGCGCAGAACGGTCGCTGTTGATCCAGGGGAGCCGGGTCCCGGTGAACGTACCGGCGACAACGCCAACGGACAGCAGGCCCAGGATTACCAGTAGGGGGTTGGTGAAGGGCATGGCGGGCATGGGCGGGTCTCCTCTCGCAGCCGACTGCCCTGATTATGCCGCTCCGCCGAAGGGGGTTCATCCATCTGCAGATAGATCTTTGGGTTTAGAGCAGGTGCATCTCCCTGGCAAGCGCTACCGCACGGACCCGGCTCTCAGCGCCCAACTTGCCGTAGATGTTGTGGACGTGGGTTTTTACGGTCCCATAGGTAACATGGAGGCTCTGGGCCATCTCCTGGTTGGAGAGGCCCGCGGCCAGGAGGCGAAGCACCTCTAGCTCTCGGTCGGTAAGTGGCTCCGGCAGTGGCGAGGCCAGGCGCACTCCCGCCCCCGCGGAAAAGCTGAAGCCGCCGAACAGCCGGGCAGCGTAGGCCTGCGCCGGGCCGCTGCGGCGAGTCAGTTCATTAAGCAGCCCGGCCAGCGACTGGCCTTCAGCCAAGAAGGTCCTGACGTATCCGGCCGGCTCAGCCAACACCAGGGCCCGCTCCAGCAGCTTCAGGGCCTGCTCAAAGTCGGTATGACGCAGGGCCAGCGCATGGAGTACCAGGATTTCGATCAAACTGCCGGTCCTTCCGCCGGTGGCGGCTGATTGGGCTAGCCGGGCCAGCAGTGACTGCGCCCTAACCCACTGGCGGCTCGCCAGCAGGACACGGGCCCAGGCGAGGAGTTCCGACTCCTGCCGGAAGGTGGGGGCAACATCGGTGCGCAATCCCCGGCCCTCGGCCCACTGCCGTGCGGCAGACAGGTTCCCCTGAGCGAGCCAGAGTCGGACCTGGAGCGTCTGCAGGCGGCTGTTCAGATCTGTGGCGAGCATGCGCCCTTGGCCCGCCGCTCCTGCCTCAGCCAGGCTGGCCGCCGCACCGGCGGTGTCGCCCTGGGCCAGCAGGACTGCTGCCTGGGCCATGTGAGCGCTGGCCTGGGCGTCGGGAACTTGCCAGACCGCATTGGCGGCGATCGCTTCCCGTGCCTGCTCTGCGGCTGCCTCCAGGTCGTTCTGTTCTCGCAGAATATCTGCCAGGGCGGTGTGGAGGCTGCCGTTCACAAAGTGCCGGGCTGCTCCACTGCTGGCGATAACCGACAGGTAACGGCGGCAGAGTTCCGCCGCCTCAGGCAGCCGGCCCTGGAGCACGCGAATGCGTGCCAGGCGCGAGATCGCGATCGGCACGGCCTCGGTTAGATTGGCGGCCTCGTCACGTCTGGCGGCGCTGACCAGCAGGTTGGCGGCCTGCTCCAGGTCGCCGTTCATGTAGAGAATGAAGGAGAGGGTCACATCGGCACTGTTGCGCATGGCTACCTGTGTCTCCGGTATCTGGGCCGGTGCCTCGAGCACCGGAGCGGAGAGCGCGTAGGGTTGCCCCGTCAACTCCATGACGTAGGCACGCATGAGGGCGACAAAGCTGCGCATGGCGGCCCGTTGGGCAACCGTCCCAGCATCGGTATTGGCATCTGCGCTGGGATCTAGTTGGTGCTCCGCCGCCTCCACCAGCATCGCGGCCTTCGCCAGGCGACCGGTAAGAATGGCTACCCATGCCGGGTAGATCGACAGCGTGGGACGGCTCTGGATCACGGCGTCTGGAAGGCGGGACAGCAAGCGCATGAAGTCGTGGGCCGCTAGCCCCCACCAGCCATGCACGTTCTGCTCCACCAGCCGGGCGGCCCGCTGGTACTCCTCACCTGCCAGGGCGTAGGTGACCGCAGGAATCGGGTGCCCCGCCTCCTCGTGCCACGCCGACGCCCGCTGAAAGAGAGTGGGGAGCAGGTCCGGCCGGAGGCGGCGAAGTCTGGCCTGGAGCAGGTCGGCGAACAGATGATGGTACCGGAACCAGCGACGCTCGTTATCCAGGGGTACGAGAAACAGGTTGGCACGCTCAATCTGCGCCAGCAGGGCGCCAGCCTCGGCCTGGCCGGTGACAGCCGCACAGAGTGGAGCGGACATCCGCTCCAAAATGGAGGTGGACATGAGAAACAGTTGCACCGACTCCGCCTGGCGGGAGATTACCTCCTCGGCCAGGTAGTCAGCTACGAAACGGTTCTCTCCGGCAAAGGCGATCACAAACGCGTGCCGCTCTTCCCGGTTCGCCTGGCCGGCCAAGGAGAGGGCGGCCATCTGGAGGGCAGCCGCCCAGCCCTCTGTCCGTTGTTGGAGCAGAGTCACGTCCTCCGGGGGCAGGCCGCCATCAAGCGCATGTCTTAGGAAGGCAGCGGCCTCTGCCTCTGTGAAGCGCAGGTCGGCTGCCCGGAATTCGCCTAGCCGGCCCTGCGACCGGAGGCGAGCCAGCGGCCAGGGCGGGTCTGCCCGCGTCAGAACCACCAGACGCATTTGCTCTGGCATGTGATCAATCAGAAACTGCATTGCGGTATGCACGGCCGGCGACTCAATGACATGGTAGTCATCTAGCACCAGGGCGAACGGGGTGGGGCTTGCCGCCAGTTGATTGATGAGCGGGGGGAGATAATGCTGCGGCTGCACGCCTGGGACGGTGGACAGCAGATCCAGGGATGCCTGACCAACCATCTCAGTCTCCGCAAAGGCGGGCAGGGTGCGTAGAGTTGCTACGACATAGGCCCAGAAACGGTGCGGATCACTGTCGGCAGGGTCCAGCGAAAGCCAACTGAGCGGGTACTCCCGCCCGGGTGCCGTGGCGCGCCACTCGCCCAGGAGCGTGGTCTTGCCAAAGCCAGCCGGGGCCGAGATTACGGTGAGAGGGTGCGAGAGCGCTTCCTGCAGCCGGGAGGTTAGCCGCGGGCGAGGCACGAGGTCCGGACGGGCCGGTGGCATATAGAGCTTCGTATGAAGAAGGAAGTTAGACATTCCCGGCTGCCTCCTGGCGTATCGTTCACACCTATCGTAACAGCATGTCTTACGTTCCACCACTCTGTTCCCGTTGCGAGCATGCCACGCCATGCGCATGTCTCTCGTCGCATGGGAGCTTCTCTTTGGCGGTAACACGTCAACGCTGGCTGGGGGCCGCAAGTCCCGGCGTCGGAAACACCAGGGGGCGCTCACCCCGAACTCCGAAATATGCGCACATCTCATATTTCTACCGTCTCATAATTGCTGCACTTAATCAATTTTACGTAGAATACTAGCAGGTATTTTCATATCTATGCCTAAAAGTACAGTACCAATACTTAGGGGGGTAGGTTTTCATGTCCAGGGTTATGCGCTTCCTTGCTCTGGTGACCGCTGTTCTGCTGGCTACGACCAGCCTCGTGGCGGCAGCGGCACCCCAGTCCGAGAAGGCTTCCTATCTTGTCGGCCTCAGGCCGGGTGCCTCGGCTCAGGCTCTGGCAGGTCCCGGCGTCGATCTGGTGGGCGGCTGGCCCGACATAAATGCGGTGCATATCCGTGCCACGGCCGCAGCAGCCCAGGCGCTGGCAAACAACCCGAACGTCGAGTATGTGGAGGAAGATGCGGTCCGGACCGCCATGGGCACCTTCAACGACGGGACTTATACCTGGGGGCTCCAGGCTGTCAAGGCCCCTCAGGCCTGGGCGGCTGGTGCCACAGGGGCTACCATTAAGATCTGCGTTCTCGACAGCGGCATTGACTACAACCACCCCGAGTTCTATAAGAATGGCACCTCGATCATTAAGGCCTCAGCGAACTTCGTGAGTGATGGCCACCCCGACGCGACCGACGGCGATGGCCACGGTACGCACGTGGCCGGAACCGTTGCCGGCCAACTGAACGCCAGCGGTAGCTATATCGGCGTGGCCCCGAACGTGGAGCTTTACATTGGTCGGGTCCTCGGCGACGACGGTCGGGGCACCACGAGCGGTATCATGAACGGCGCCAGCTGGTGCGTCAATCAGGGCGCCCGGATTATCAGCATGTCGCTTGGCGGCGGCCTGAAGTCCCGCACGGAGGACAACTTCTACGCCAACCTCTACAACCAGGGTGTCCTGGTGATTGCCGCCGCTGGCAATGACGGGAACAACCGGCTCAGCTACCCCGCTGGCTACGCCAGTGTCGTCTCCGTGGCTGCGGTCGACTCCAACCTGAACTGGGCCACCTTCTCCCAGTATAATTCCGATGTCGAACTGGCCGGACCCGGTGTCGGTGTCCTCTCCTCGGTCCCCCTGGGGGCTGGTGTCCAGGGGAGCGCCAAGGAAGAAGGCACCGCCTACCAGACTAACCCGTTGGAGTTCTCCAGCACCGGCTCGGTCACTGGCCCGCTGGTTGAGTGCGGCCTGGCTGACTCCACCAGTACCTGCACCGGCAAGCCTGCCTCCGGCGCCTGGATTGCCCTGGTTGATCGAGGCTCGATCGCCTTCGCCGACAAGGTGAACAACGTCATGGCCCAGGGCGCCTCGGCGGCGATTATCGCCAATAACGACACCGCCAGCCCGGACGATGCGGGCAGCTTCACGCTCGGCGCCGCCGGCAACTGGATTCCTACCGTCTCGGTCTCGTACAATAGTGGCGTTGCGATCCGTGGCGGCGGCCTGGGCACCGGCTACGTAGCGGTCGGACCCTGGGATTACTCCTACTACCAGGGCACCTCCATGGCCACCCCGCATGTCTCGGCCGTGGCGGCGCTGGCCTGGTCCGCCAACCCCGCCCTGACCAATAGCGACCTGCGCTCCGTTCTGCAGACCACGGCTGCTGATCTTGGCGCAGCCGGGCGTGACTCCTACTACGGTTTCGGGCTCGTTCAGGCCGACGCTGCTGTCGCGCAGGCAGCCTCCATGACCCCTGGGTCTGGAGGCGGCGGCGGTGGTGGCGGCGGCGGCGGAAACGGTGGTGGCGGGGGCAACGGGAAGCCCTAGAACGATCCACCCAGGAACGAGGCAGGTCAGCCGACCTGCCTCGTTTCGCTTCATATCCACGCCTCCCCCGCCGGCAATCAGCCCTGGAGTCGTTAGATTTAGCCCTTAAGGAGGACAAATAGTACCTGTATCGAAGTTAGATCTTTGGTACTTGTTCAGACCAGGAGGCACTCTATGTGAACACCAAACGTATTGGATACGGAGCGCTGCGCACCTTCGTCTGGCTGCTGATTGCCTGGGTCCTCGTGCGAGGACTGGTCTCGTTCCTGCCCGAGTCTGCCTCGAGCGCCTCCTCGGCCACGGCCAATTCCCTTTCCACGACCGCCGGTACCAGCCAGCAAGCGCTGGCCACCCTCTTTGCCTTCGAGTTCCTCACGTGGCAACCAGGCGATGCGGAGGAGCATGCAGAGCGAATCGCCCCGTATCTCGCCCCGGACCTTGACCCCCAGGCCGGCTGGACAGAATCCACCAGGCAGGTGGGACAGCGGGCTACCAACTCCTGGGTCGCTGGTGCAAGGCAACTCTCCCCCACCCGGTGGCTGGTGACCACAGCGGTCCGGGTCGAGCGGTTTGGGTCAGGTCCCTCCACCGCTTCGAACTCCGTGATCTACCTGGCGGTCCCCGTAGGTCAGACCTCTGCGGGTGGCTGGGTGGTCTATGACTACCCGACGCTGGTCGCGCCACCGGCTAAGGGCGCTTTTACGGAGCCGCTGCACTTCGGCTCGGAGATCCCCGACCAGAACGACCAGATCAAGGGCCTGCTCGCCAAGTTCTTCCCCGCCTACCTGAACGGGAATCAGGAGGACTTGGCCTACCTGCTGGCCCCGGAATCCAAGATCCAGGCCTTCAAGAGCCCCTGGTCCTTCGACTCCCTCGGAAACCTGATCCTGAGCCAGACTGACAGCGGGGTCTATGCCCTGGTAGAGGTGGTCCTGGCTGATCCAGCCACCGGGACCCGCTACATAAGCCGGTACACGATTGCCCTCGCCCAGAGCGAAGATCGTTGGTATATCGCCGAAATCCTCCAGGAGAGTGAGTAATGATGCGTCGCATTTGGACACGCCTCTTTGTTGCCACCGGTTCCCTGCTCCTGACCACCACAACAGCCCTGGCCGCTGACCCGAACCAGGCTAGCTCTAGCACCATCAACCCCGGGGTCCGGATTGGCGAGTGGATCTACACCAACGTCACCGCCCTCTTCGCCCCGGTCCTGGCCGTGATCGCCACCTACTACCTGGTGAAGCGGGAGTTCACCAAGTTCCTCTCCTTCGCCGTCTTTGCCGTTCTGGCCGCCCTCCTGATCTTCGCTGGTTCTGACTTCAAGGACTCCGCCATCGCCCTGAGCAAGTGGATTATCGGGAAGTAGCCCATGGAACTGGACAGGGTACGTCTGCGCACTTACCGCCAGGTCTGGGTGCAGGAGCGGGTGATCTACCAGATTGAGCGGGTCCGCCTTCCCTTTCCCGTCTCATTCAAACAGGCGGGTGTGTTCGGCGCGACGCTTCTGATCATGGCCCTGGTGAGCCGAATGCCGCTGATCAGTGCGATCCCGCCCTTTGCGCGCTACCTCGGGCTTCCAGCCCTTGCTACCTGGTTTTTGACCAAACAGCGGCTGGACGGCAAGTCCCCGCTCCGCTGGCTGCTCTCCATGCTCCGCTACCTCATGAGCCCCAAGCGACTCAACCGGTTGCGCCCCATGGCCCCCACCCCGCGGCGTCTGCGCCTGACGGGGGCCATTGGCTATCGGGTGAAAGGATGACCGCCCGTGTCATTGCCGTTGACCTATTTTGAGCAGAACCTGATCGTCACCGATAAGCGTGCGGTCTGGGCGCTTTACCGGCTGGAGCCCTGGCACTATGAGCACCTCTCCTCGTCGGTCCGACTCGGCCTCCTCTGGCGGCTCTCCCGCCTCTTCTGGGAGCTGGAGGAGTACGCTGGGCAGGTGCTGATTATCCCTCGCACGCAACAAGCGGGGGAGCGGCTCGCGCAACTGAAGACCGAGCTGGAGGGGCCTCTCGCCCCGGCCGCCGCATCCTTTGCCGATGAAATCGCCGCACAGTTGGCTGGCGCTCGTGAGGGCGTCGTCTACGACTTCTACCTGGCCCTCCGCCTCCCGAATACCGAACCACAACCCGGCAGTAGCGACTTCTGGAAGGATATCTGGCGCCAACCCCAGAGGCTGTTCGAGGAGGTCCTGGGCCTCCGGCAGCCAGGGCTCATGACCCACGAGATCGCTACATACCTGGAGCGGGAAGAGGTCCTCTTCAGCCGACTCTCGCGTGTGGTCCAGGCGACGAGGGTTACCCCACACCAGACAGCCTGGCTGATCCGCCGGGGCTTCTGGCGCGGGATTGGGGAGCCAAGCCTCCGTCCCGGCTGGTCTCCCGACGCCCTGGCCCTCCCGACCGCGGGGGGCGATATTGAACTGCGGCCCGAGCTGTCGGAGATTCGCACCCTGACCGAGGGCGAGATGGACCTGCAGCACCCCCGTCGAATCGCCATAACCCAGCAGACGGCAGCCGGCGAGGTCAAGGGGCTCAGCGCCTTCAGCTTCGTGGCCGACCTGCCGGATGAGTTCCTCTTCCCCGGCTCGGAGTGGCTCTACCGGCTCGAGGACCTGCCCTTCCCCGTGGAGGTCTGCATTCGCTGGGAGAACGTAAGCCACGAGGAGTCCCTCGGGGCTGTCCGCCGCAAGAAGATGGAGATCCTCGACCAGGACGACCACACCCGTCGTTCCGGTGAGGACGCGCCGATCGCCCTGTTGGACGCGCAGGAGCAGGTCATCTCCCTGGAGCACGACCTGAAGCAGCGGCGCTTCCCCATGGTGCACGCATCGGTCTGCATGGCCGTCTTCGCAACGGACGAGCGCACCCTGAATGAGCGCATCCACCAATTAAAGGCACACTGCAACGCCTACCAGATCCGGGTGGAGGTGCCGGCAGGCGATCAGCTCCAGGCCTTCCTGGGCTGTTTGCCCGGCGGGCCGGGCTTTGTCTCCGACTATGTGCACCGGCTGCCACCCGAGATTCTCGCGGGCTCCATGTTCCTGGGCACCCGGTCTCTGGGCGACCTCTCCGGCCCCTACCTGGGCCGGACCGGCGTCCTGCGCCGCCCGGTCTACATGGACCCCTCCCTCCCCCCCACCCTGAACCGCTCGGCCTCCGTGGCCTTCCTCGGGTCGCTGGGTGGCGGCAAGTCGTTCGCTGCCAACCTGCTCACCTACCTGGCCGTGCTCTACCGTGGTGCCCAGGCCCTGGTGCTGGACCCGAAGGGCGAACGGACCAACTGGCTGACCGACCTGCCTGAGCTGGAGGGCCATATCCACGTGGTGACGCTCGGCTCCAGTGCGGAGGATGCCGGCAAGCTGGACCCGTTTATCATGCGGCAGGGCAAGACCGAAGAGGATATGCGTGAGACCGGCAACCTGGCGGTCTCGCTCCTCTCCTTCCTCGGGAACGTCCCCACAGGCGACCCTCGCTTCCTCGCGCTCATGCAGGCGGTGGAACGGGTCGCAGACCGGCCCGAGCCCGCCCTGGGCAAGGTGATCGATGAACTCGAAGCGATCGGCCAGGAGGACGCTGCGATCGCCACCCTGGCCGCCTTCTACCGAGCGTTGAGCCGCCGGGCCTATGCCAACCTGATCTTCGGCCAGGGCCATGAACATGGGCTCGACCTGACCCACCCGCTGAATGTGCTCCAGCTCCAGCACCTGTCCATGCCCCCGGCCGGCAAGCCCCGGGAGGAGTTCAGCCTGGAGGAGCTGCTCTCAGTCGCCCTCATGCACGCCGTAACCGGCTTTGCCACCCACTTCACCCGGCGGGATCGGTCGACCTTCAAGATCGTCCTGTTCGATGAAGCCTGGGCGCTCATGGCCAGCTCTCAAGGGCGCACCCTGGTCACACAACTCCTGCGAACCGGTCGCGCTATGAACAACGCCGTCTACCTTGTCAGCCAGAACGTGGCCGACCTGCTAGATGAGACCGTCAAGAACAATATCGGTGCGAAGTTTATCTTCCGCTCCTTCGACCAGCAAGAGATCGCCAACGTGCTCAAGTTCCTCAACCTGGAGGCGGAGCCCGAGAACGTGACAGCCCTTCGGCAGCTTGAGACCGGTCAGGCCTTGTACCAGGACCTGCACGGGCGCGTGGGGATTGTAACGATCGACCCGGTCTTCGACCACCTGAGACGGGCGTTCGACACCCGGCCAGGCGTGCAGCGGGAGGAGGCCGGGGTATGATCCGCCGGTCGTGGCTCCTGAGGTTGCTGCTGGTGCTGGTGCTGCTCCTGCCAGCCACCGCCTACGCGGCAGACGACCCCCTTGTCCCAGGGCGCCCCCAGGAAGCGCCTGCCTACGGGAGCACCCCCCCACTGTACGATGACCCCCGGTTTGAGCCCTGGGACTACACCTTCGAGGGGCAGGACTGGAACCGCTCCGATTACACCACGATCTATTTTTGGATGAACCAGTTGCAGGTAGGCAAGGCCTGGGCACTCAAGATGGGAATCCGGACCGTGGAGTACGCCGTGCGCGGCGATCTGGTCACACCCCTGATCAACGGGGCGCAACTCCCCCTTAACCGCCTGGCGGACCGACTCTGGAACAACGCCAACGCCCCACTGGTTGCTGGTGCCATGGCTCTCGCCGGAATCTGGGCGCTGCTCCTCTACCTGCGAGGTCGGACCAGCCGGGCCTGGGGGGCTCTGGGGGGCACCGTGCTGATCCTGCTTCTCTTTGCCCTTGTGTCGCAAGGAGGGACCAGCGCCCTCACCGGCAGTGTCAAGCTCTCACGCAGCCTTGCAGTAGAGCTCTTTCAGAATGTGGAGCAGGCGACCCGCGGCACCAAGGAGGCAGACCTGATTGTCCGCAGTGGTGACGCCGCCTGGAGGGCCCTGGTGCACGAGCCCTGGGTCACCGGTGAGCTATCGGAGCAGGGCCGTTCCACCTACCGCACGCCCGACGGGCTGGATGGCGGCAACTTCCTCGCCATGAGCGTCCCGCTCCGGCACAGCGCCTGCCTCTACAACGTGGGCCTGGGGGAGCAGTACTGCCCCTGGTGGGGCGTTGACTATATCCCCCGGCGCATGATGCTCGTCGGCTGGACAACGGTCTCCGGACTGGCCGTGGCCGGTGTCATGACCCTGCTGGCCGGGTCGATCATTCTCTCCCAGCTCACCCTGCTCTTCTTCCTGGCCCTGGCGCCCGTCTGGCTTCTCGCCGCTCTCTGGTGGCCCGAAGGGGGCATGCGGCTGGTCCGCGGGGTGGTCATGAAGACCTTTAGCGCCCTGGTGGCGCAAGCGATGCTGGCCGCCGTCCTGGCAGTCTGGCTCAGCCTGATCTCACTCGTCCACGACAAGCTTGCCGCGACGGGCTGGATGCTCGAGTCGGTCCTGCTGGCCGGGCTGGCCGTGCTGGCCTTCCGCTACCGGTTCGCCTGGCTCACCCCGATCGCAGCAATCTCGGAGCGGCTGGTGCCGCAGGCCGCCACCCGAGCGGCCGAGCGCACCGAGCGGGCACGGCGGGAGCGGGGCGATCAGTCGGTCATTCGTGACATGGCCCCGGTCTTCGCCTCGATCCCGGAGGGAATCCTGAACGCACAACCGGTCTCCGCCCCGCCCGATCTGCGCGTGGTTCAGCAGCGGCCGGCAGAGCAGGAGCGGCGGGAGGGTTCGAGCACCACCATGACCCTCTTCCACAGGCAGGTGGAGCGCATGCGGCAGGACCTGCTCCTGCGCGAGCGCACGATTCAGCATGAGCGGGCCATGGAGGACCACACCGATACCCCACCCCCCTCCGCCCCGCGCCGAACCCCCGCCCGCCCGGTCTCAAAGCTGCCGCCGCTCAACCAGATTGCCCAGGGGCAGAAGCCGCCCAAGTAACCGGAACCTACGCTCCCGGAAGCCGGTTGAAGCCGTAGATCTCCTCCAGCGGCCGCCGCCGCCTGGGCCTGGGCTCCGCCTCAGCGGGCCACCCCAGCGCCACCAGGGCGACAATCTCATAGTCAGCCGGGATCTGAAGGAGCGACCGCACTGGTTCGGGGTCAAACCCCCCGATCCATGAGGTGCCCAGCCCACACTGCTCGGCGGCCAGCACAAGGAACGAGATGCCTATGTAGGTGTTTGTCACCACATGTTCCCGGCGGAAGGCCTTGTTTGTCCGCATGTACTCAACCACCCTGAGCCGGTACTCCCGCTCCTCAGGGGGCGCGTCGGGCGGAATCTTCGCCTCCCAGCGGTCCGCCAGCCGGTCCTGCTGCCGCATGGAACCCAGGCAGACAACCACCGCTGGCGCCTGCCCGATCTGATCATTGCCGGGGCTCGCCTGGAGTAGCCCCTCCCGCAGCGTGGGATCGGTCACGATCACATACTCCCAGGGTTGCAGGTTGTGGCTGCTAGGAGCCTGGTGGGAGGCTCGGATCAGCTCCACCAGGATCTCCTCTGGGATCGGCTCGGGCTTGTAGCTGTAAACGCTCCGCCGTTTCTCAATCGCCTCCAGAACGTTCATGGCTTACACCTCCTGCTCCATGCGCAACACAACCTTGCCGAAGTTCTCTGGAGCCCGCAGCGAGGCGAATGCCGCCTCAAACTCCTCCAGGGCGTGAACGTGGGAGATTACGGGGCGGAGCCCGGTGTTCCGGACGAAGCGAAGCGAATCGGCAAAGACGCTGGGCCCGCCCGCACCGGTAGCGATAAACGAGCCCTGGAAGAGCAGGCCCATGCTCATCTCACCGAGCCCGCTGGTCATTCCATAGCCCATGACCCGGCCACCCCTCGCCAGCACCTTAAAGCTGGTTGGGAGGGTGGCCTTTCCCACGCCATCCAGCACGATATCAACCCCCTCGCCGCCGGTCAGCTCCCTGACACGCTTGGCTACATCGGTCGTGTGATAGTTGATCCCAGCCCACGCCCCGAGCTGCTGAGCCCGGGCCAGCTTCTCGTCGGAGCTAGAGGTCACGATCACGCGTGCGCCCAGGCCCACGGCGACCTGCAAGGCAAAGAGGGCGACGCCGCTGCCGATTCCGTGAATCAGCACCGTCTCACCGGGGCGGTAACGCCCATCGACAACCAGGGCCTTCCAGGCGGTGTTCAGCGCCACTGGCAACGAGGCGGCCTCCTCCCAGGAGAGGTGCTCGGGTATGGGGAAGAGGTTTTCGGCGGGCACCACGGCATAGTCGGCCAGCAGGCCGTCCCGCTGCCAGCCATAGACCTGAAGGTCCAGACAACGGTGCTGCTCACCGCGCAGACAGTACTTACAGCGCCCGCAGGTACGGTTGGAGTAGAGCACCACCCGGTCACCCTCGGCCAGATTCGTGACCCCCTCGCCCAGGCCCGCCACCAGGCCGGCCGCGTCCGCCCCCATAATGAGTGGGGCGGGAAGGCCCCAGGAGGGCATCTCCTGGACAAAGAGCAGATCCAAGTGGTTCAGTGCGGCGGCCTTCACCCTCACCAGCACCTCACCGGGACCGGGCTGGGGAACCGGTCGATCCTGGAGCACGGGCAACCTGCCAGTCTGGGGGGATTCGAGCACCAAGGCACGCATGGGGGACTCCTCCTCGGGTGGCCCGCAGGCCGTTGTTACTCGCGATGATATAATGGCACGGTCCACCATGTCAATAGATCTTTTCCGAAGACATGCCCATGTAGGCTAGCTACCTGGCCGTCGATCGTGGTAGAATAAAGGCATAGTTCACCATGCCTTTAGGGGGTGACCGGGTTGGAGATTCGAATGATCGCCGACGGGACGATTCCCATTGGCATGCAACTGAGGGAGCAGCTACGGTGGCTCATGGCCACCGAGCAGTTGAAGCCAGGCGATTCGCTCCCCTCCGTCCGGGACCTGAGCGACCAGCTGGGGGTTGCCCGGATTACCCTGAACGCCGTCTACACAGAGCTTCGTGAACAGGGGCTCGTCCGCATGGGGCGCGGGCGCGGTACCGAGGTCGCCAATAGCGATGCGGTCCGCCAGCTTGCCCGCCTGAAGCGGCTGCTTGCGATCCTGGACACCGCTTTCGATTCCGCCATGGCCGAGGGCTTCTCGGCCCAGGAGGTGGCCGTCGCCGCCCAGGTGCGCGGGGTGCTTCTCACCATTCGGGCCAAGGAGCAGGACGCCATTGTCTATGTGGATGACCCCGCGCACGAGGCTGACACCATCATCCGCCGGATACGGGAGATCACCGGACTTCCTGTCCGCTTTGTCCCGCTTGATCAGGCCGCCCCGAACCCCACCGGTCTGGGGGAGCGGATCGTCACCACCTGCTTCGGCTGGCCGTTCGTTCAGGCGATCGTCGCCCCGGAAACCGAGATAGTGGTGTTAGGCCTGTCGATTCGAACCCGTATGTTGCTGGATCTTATGCAGTACCCCGCAGGTGCTGTGGTCCTGTTTGTCGGGCGGAAGCGCTCTGCGGTGGTGGGGATTCTGCATGAAGCCGAGCGGGCGGGGGTTGATCAGGTTCAACTGGAGGCGCTGGGGCTGGATGATCCAGCAGCCGCCGAAAGGCTGCGGCAGGCGGACCACGTCTACGCGCTCTGCTCCGCCTATGATGAAGTGCTGGACATGGTGTCTCCCGGCTGCCGGGTCCACCGGCTGGAGTTGGCGCTGGAGTCGGCCGGCGAGGCTTCACTGTTGGCACTGGCGCAGCGCCATATGTGCTGTAAGAAGGGATAGCAGAAGCCCCGGGGTGCACCCCCGGGGCCTCTGCTTTTGTCCCACCGCTATGCAACGGGTCCCCTTACCCGCCCCAGTCGCCTAGTCAGCATGACCACGCCTGTCATGCAGGTGACCGTGAAGGCAGCCAGGCCGATAAATCCCAAGGCATATGAGCCCATTTGGTCCCGTACCATTCCCATGACCAGGGGCGGGAAGAATCCGCCCAACCCGCCCATCGCTCCGACCATGCCCGTCACGGCGCCCGTACGACCGGGGAAGTACTGCGGCACGAGCTTGAAGACCGCCCCGTTGCCAATTCCAAGCGCCAGCGCAAGCAGGGTGACCGAGAGGGTGAAGATCCCGAGCGAGGGCGAGTTGGTCAGGACCAGCGCACCTGCCAGGGCAATGCTGAAGATGGTCAGCAGCACCTTGTCGGCGGTGATCTTGTCGCTCAGCCACCCGCCCACCGGCCGGGCGAGGGTCGCCACCAGCACGAAAATGGCCGTATAGGAGCCCGCCGTAGAGGCGGTCAGGCCATGCAGTTCCTGAAAGAGCTTCGGCAGGTAGTTGGAGAAGGCGACGAAGCCGCCGAAGGAGACGAAGTAGAAGAGGCTGAGGAGCCAGGCCTGGGGGCTGGTCCAGATCGACTGGCCGCTTCCCGCCTGGGTGGCGGCAGGGCGGGGGGCGTCCTTGCCCAGGAACCAGATCGCGGCCGCGGTGATCGCCACGGGGATGATCAGGGTCCAGTAGACATAGGGCCAGCCCAGGGCAGCGGCGACCCGGGGGGCGTACATGACGCCCAGCGCCTGGCCGAAGTTGCCCATGCCGAAGATACCGAGGGCCAACCCCTGCTTCGCCTGCGGGTACCAGCGGGAGACAAAGGGAACACCGACCGCAAAGGAGCTACCGGCAACGCCCACAAAGAACGAGACGGCCAACAACGCCCCGAAAGAGTGGGTGAAGCCCATCGCGGCAAGCGGGGGGATCAGGAAGGCCATGAGCACCGAGTAGACCAGGCGGGCTCCATACCGGTCTGCCAGCATGCCGACCGGCAGCCGACCGACTGAGCCCAGAATCACAGGAACGGCGATCAGCAGGCTGACCTGGGTGTTGGTCAGCGCATACAGTTGCTTGAACTGGAGGGCCAGGGGCGAGATCGATCCCCAGACCATAAAGGAGACCACGAAGCCGAGGGTACCCAGAATGAGCGCCCGGGTCTGGTCCGCGGGTGCGGGCTGGGTCGGTGCAACTGGGGTCACGTTGGCCACCTCCTGCGGCGTGCGCCGAGCTTGCCGAGTCTTTCCGTAGTATAGAGCGAGTCCGATCAGGAGCAGGGCGCCCAGCCCGCCGTACAGCAGGACCATGGAGGAGTTGCCCTCCAGGTGGGCCCAGAGCGTCAGCTGGAAAAGCCCGACCTGCAGCATGACCAATCCCAGCATGAGCCGAATGCGCAGGGTTTCAGCGTTGCTCATACCGCTCCCCCTCCCACGGCGTAGATAATCCCGTCGCGGATCTCCAGTGCGATCCGGTCCAGCGGGCGGCGAGGTGGTCCTTGCAGGGGGGAGCCATCGATCGGGTTGAAGCTCCCCTTGTGGCAGGGGCAGAGGATCTGGAGCCGCCCCGGCTCCCAGAAGACGGCGCAGCCCAGGTGGGTGCACTCGTCGCTATAGGCCCGGAGCCCTTCGCCAGGCACGTGGATCAGCAGGGCCGACCGGGCCACCGGCGGGAAGTCAAAGCGGCGGGACTCGCCGGGCGGGACCTCGTCAACCCGGGCAATCGGGACCGGTGCGACCTTCGGCTGCTCCCCCTCGCCTTTTGCGGCGGCAGAGGCGACCAGGGGAATAGCGCCACCGGCAAACGCGGCAGATGTAGTCAGGAGCATTCCCACAAAACCACGCCGGCTGATCTGGGCTTGCTCACGGGGAACGGCCCGACCGGGGCGGGGATCCTTTTCGCTAGACAACGTGCTCCCCTCCTCTACCGACCGGCGACCGAGTTCAGCCAGCCGGTGATCGTGTGAACCCCGGTCTCGCTGGGCGCCCCGCCGAGAATCTGGGTCACCTTCCGCCGCCGCTTCTTCTCCATCGCCTCGTCCTGTTCGATCCACTGGAGCGCCTCGGACGGGCAGACGCTGGCGCACATGGGCGGGAGGCCATCCTTCGTGCGGTCGTAGCAGAGGTCACACTTATACATGATCTTCTTCTCAAAGTCGAACTTGGGAATGCCAAAGGGGCAGGCCAGGGTGCAGTTGCGGCAGCCCATGCACTTCTCCTTGGCGGCCGAGAGGACCGTCCCCTCGGGGGTGATCTCAATGGCGCCTGCCGGGCAGACTCGCACACAGGCCGGATCCTTGCAGTGGAAGCAGGTCATGGGCACCGTCTGGGTGGAGAGGCCCGGGGCCACGGGAATCACGTAGTTCCGGTAGGTGGATTCGTGGCCCCCGCACTCTATGCAGGCCGCCTGGCAGGAGCGGCAGCCTATGCACCGCTCGAAGTCGATGAATAGCACTTTTGGCAAGGTCAGCATCCTCCTCTAGGCCGGCTCAATCCTCACAGCACAGGCCTTGAACTCGGGCATGCGGCAGACCGGGTCAAGCTCCGGGTTGGTCAGTTGATTCGCCGCCAGGGCCTTGCCCCAGTGGTAGGGAATGAAGAGGGTGTCGGGCCGGATCGTCTGCACCACTCGGGCCTTAAGCACCATCGCACCACGCCGGGTGATAACCCGGACCGGCGTCTGGTCGAGTATGCAGTGCTTTGCCGCTGTCTGAGGGTGGATCTCCAGGTAGGGCTCAGGGCACTGCTCCATGAGGAAGCCCACCCGCCTGGTCTGGTTGCCTGAGAGGTAGTGGAAGACGACCCGCCCGGTGGTCAGGATCAGCGGGAACTCGGCGTCGGGCGTCTCGCCGGCCGGTCGGAACTCAACGGCGTGCAACTGCGCCTTTCCGTCGGGGTGGCCAAACCGCTCTTCGAACATGCGGGGGACCCCAGGGTGGTCCGGCGTGGGGCAGGGCCAGAAGACCCCGTGCTCCCGCTCAACCCGCTCGTAGGAGATGCCGTAGTAGTCGGCGATCCCGCCCTGAGAGGCCCGGCGCAGCTCCTCAAAGATCTCAGCGGGTTTCTCGTAGCGGAAGTACTGGCCCCGGCCCAGCCGCTTGGCGATCTCCCGGAAGAGTTGCCAGTCGGTCATGACACCGGGCGGCGGCTCAGCCGCCTTGTTGATCTTGATCACACGCCCCTCGGCGTTGGTGGTGGTGCCCTCGTCCTCCGCCCAGACGGTGGTGGGTAGGACAACATCCGCCAATTCGGCGGTCTCGGACAGGAAGAAGTCGGCCACCACCAGGAAGTCGAGGTTCTCCAGACCCCGGTTGACCAGGTTGGAGTTGGGGGCGGAGACGGCGGGGTTGGAGCAGACCACATACATGCCCTTCACCTCACCCCGCTCCACCGCCGCCAGGAGTTCGTAGGCGGAGAGCCCCTTGCCGGGCAACTCCGGCTCGAGAATGCCCCAGACCTTGGCCACGTGGGCCCGGGCGGCGGGGTCGAGGATCGAGCGGTAGCCGGGGAGTTGGTCGGCCTTCTGGCCGTGCTCCCGGCCCCCCTGGCCATTGCCCTGACCGGTCAGGGTCCCACCGCCGCAACCGGGCTTGCCGATCTTGCCGGTGAGCAGGAGCAGATTCAAGTGCTGGAGCACATTTTCGACGCCCTTGGAGTGCTGCTCAATGCCTCGGGCGTAGAAGGCCATGCCAGTGGCGGCCTGCCCGAAGAGCCGGGCCGCCCGAATGATCTTCCCGGCGGGGACGCCAGTGATCTCGGCCACCCGCTCGGGGGTGTAGGCGGCGACCGTCGCCTTCAACTGCTCGTAGCCGTTGGTCCGCGTGGCAATAAACTCCTCGTCGGTGTACCCATCGGCAATGATCACGTGGAGAATGCCGTTAAGCAGGGCCGAATCGGTCCCGGGGCGGAGTGCCAGGTGAACATCGGCCACGCGGGCGATTGGGGTCTCGCGGGGGTCGATCACGATCAGCTTGGCGCCTCGATCCCGCGCCTGCCAGAAGTACTGGATCGCGGTGGGGTGGCACTCCGAGGTGTTGGAGCCGGAGATCAGGATCGCATCGGCCAGGAGGATATCGGACCACGGGTTGAAGAGCCCCCGATCGATGCCGAAGGCCTTGTTCGCCCCGGCTGCAGCGGCCGACATGCAGAAGCGGCCGTTGTAGTCGATATTGGCCGTGCCGAGGGCGACCCGGGCGAACTTGCCTGCCAGGTAGCACTTCTCGTTGGTCATGGAGACGCCACCGAAGACGGCAAAGGCGTCCTTACCGTGCCGCTTCTGAATCTCAATGATCTTGCCCGCCACCAGGTCCAGCGCCTCGTCCCAGGAGGCGGGCTCCAGCTTGCCGTTCCGGCGGATCAACGGGGTGGTCAGCCGGTCGGGGTGGTGAATGGTCTGATAGGCGGTGACGCCCTTGGGGCAGAGCTTGCCCTTGTTCACCGGGAAGTCGTAGCGGGGCTCCACCCCCACCACCTTGCCCGAGTCGTTCTGCACCCGGAGGTACATGGCACACTGCATGCCGCAGTAACAGCAGTGGGTCGGGACCAAGTGCTCGCCGGGTTCGACCTTGTTCAGCAGGGTGTTCATGCGTGGTTGACCTCCATGTGCAGGTATCGGCGGGCCCGGATCTGCCGCTTGCAGTCAGGGCAGTACTCGATCATCTCACGATCGGGAATGGGGCGACCGAACTCGCCCACCACGGGCTGGGAGAAGCCCTCGTCGCCTAGCACCCGGGCAAGGTCGCTCACCTGCCGCTCTGAGGCGAAGGGGCGCTGACACATGCGGCAGGGCTGCTTGGCTCTTTGCTCCTCGGCGGTGTGGTAGGTCTCGATCGCTACCGCCAGTGGACGGAACAGGAAGTGAAACAGCTTGGAGAAGGGGATCCAGACCAGCATGACCACCACGGCGACCTGGTGGGTCACGGCCCAGATCAGATAGGTCTTGCCGTGCAGGAGCTTGTAGTCCAGGGTGATCGCCAGCCCGGTCAGCCCGACCAGCATGAGCATGTGAAGGGGCATGAGGTCCCAGTCGGGGCGCCCTTCCGGGAACTCCCGCCGCCGGCGGATCCGCCCCACGTAGGCCAGCGTCAGGCCGATGATCAGGAGCAGTGCCGAGAGGTTGAGACCGTTGAAGGCCAGGGCGGCCACCGGGCTGCCGAGGGGGAAGGTGATCGTGGGGATCCCCAGGGCGATCACCTGGTAGTGCATCGGCTCGACGAACCGGAACTGGAGCCACCCCAGCACCAGCGGGAAGGTGAGGGCGAAGGAGAGCAGACAGCCCCAGGAGATGGCAAGGTGGGTCACCCACCGGAAGGCGGAACGGCGGTAGATAAACCGCTGGGCCGCCAGGTTCTGGACCAGTACCCCACCAACCTTGCGGGCTGCCTGCCGCTCCTTCAGGCGGCCTACAAAGCCCTTCAGGTACATGCGAGCACCCGGACGCGATGCCCACTGCACGATCCGGAAGGTGGAGCCGGCCACGAAGAGATAGGTGCCGATCACATACCCGAGTTCGGTCAACTTCACGTGGAATCCGCCAGAACCTATGCCGTGGATTGCCAGTAGGGCGGCCAGGGAGCCGAGCGCCCAGAGCAACGCCCTTCGCTGGACCGTTGCCTCCATTTCCATGCGAACCACCTCTTCACCATCGAGTCTACCGGGGGGCGGGGTGGCAGCGAAAAAGGCAAATCTCATGAACTCGCTGGGACAATTGTCACATCTGAACATAGGTAAAAGGGGGAGGGGAGCCGCAACCGCAACGGTCGCGACTCCCCTCGTTTTCTCTGGCCGCTTATTCTCGGGTCAAGGCGCTCTTGCGCGCAGCGTAGGCCGCAATCTGCGATCGGTTGACGAACCCCATTTTCTGTAGAATGTTGGAGACGTAGTTGCGAACGGTCTTTTCGCTCAGAAAGAGGGTGGTGGCGATCTCCCGGTTGGTCTTCCCCTCACCGATCAACTGGAGCACGTTCCGCTCCTGGTCGGTCAGGTCGTTCTCGCCGCCCTTCTGGCTGGCCTGTGACCGCATGGCGCTCAAGACCCGGCTGGCCAGCATTGGGTCCAGCAGGGAGCCCCCCTGTCCCACGGTCTCGATCGCCCGGATCAGCTCGGAACTGCTGACCTGCTTGAGCATGAATCCGGCGGCCCCCGCCATGACCGCAGCGACGGCGGCGGCGTCATCGGCGTAGGAGGTCAGCATGATCACCCGGACCTGGCTGTGGGCGGAGACGATCTCCCGGCACGCCTCGATCCCGCTGATCTCAGGCATGCGGACATCCATTACGACCACATCCGGTTGGTGACGCTCCACCATGGCGAGCGCCTCACGGGCGCTACCGGCCTCCCCCACCACCTCAATGGCGGGATGCCGCTTCAGCAGGGTGACCAGCCCCAGGCGGACCACCTCATGATCGTCGACAACCAGGACTCGCAACATGTTGACCACCTCATCAGGGCAGAAATCCTGATACGTTGGGACATTCGTCCATAGGGCCACGGTTTGCGGCCTGTCATAATGGGAGTTGCAGAAGTACTCGGGTGCCCCGCCCAGGGGCCGATTCCAGTGTCAGGGTGCCCTGGAGACGGGCGGCCCGCTCCTTCATGATCAGGCAGCCGTAGTGCCCCTCCCCGGCAGGCTGCCGGGCGTCGAAGCCGCAGCCGTCATCCTCAATGAGGAGCTGATACCCCTCATAGGTGCGCCCAATCTCAACCCGCACCCGGGTGGCGTTGGCGTGCCGGTGGACGTTCATGAGCGCCTCCTGGGCGATGCGCAGAACCTCCTGCACATCGGCACAGGCCACCTCCTCCCCGGGCTCCAGGCCAATGGCCAGCTCCACCTGCAGGTCGCTCATGCGGTAGAAGTGGGTGAGGAAGTCGGTCAGGGCATGGATCAGGCCCGTGTGGCGGGCCATGGAGCCCCCGAGCCCTCTGATCAGGCGGCGAACCTCGGTCAGGGTGGAATCAAGCACGGTGCAGACATCCTGCAGCCCGCGCTCCACCCGCTCGGGCGGATCGGTGCGCAGGTTCTGTTGCATGTCCTGGAGCAGGAGTTGGAGGCCGAAGAGGTTCTGGGAGAGCCCGTCGTGGACCTCCTGTGCCAGGCGGGTCCGCTCGCGGCGCAGCGCCTCCTCGTGCAGGCAGGTCATCTCCGCCGCCAGGGAGATCGACTCGGCCACCTGTTTCAAGCGCTGCAGGTCGGCGTCATCATACTCTCGCTCGGTGCGGCTGGCCACCATGAGCACCCCGAGGACCCGGTTATCTGGGCTCTCACCGTGAACAGGGACGCCCAGGGCAGCCTTCAGCCCCTCGGCCAGGAAGATCGGGTAGGATTCGGGGTCCTCGGTCAGGTCATGGGGGAAGCGGAAGGTGCGGAGGGGGAGGTCGGTCATGACAATGCGGCCGGCGAAGCCCTGACCAGGTCGGAGGCGGATTGAGGTGAGGTTCGGCGAGATGTTCCCACTGGTCAGCTGCCAGCGGACCTCCCGGAGGGAGTTGTCGTAGAAGGCCAGTGCGGCAAGGTCGCTGCGAACCATGGAACGCAGCGTGTCAAGGACTCGCTGTAGCCCCACGCCAAGGGTGACCGGCTCGGGGCGCTGACCGGGCAAGGTGAGCAGCGCCACGACGCCATTCTCAATCGGCTGGGTGCTGAGCAGGAGCGCCCCACCGCCAACGCCTGCGGGCATGGGGCCTTCTGCCACCTCCCCGGCCTGGGCGATCCGTAGCGGGCACTCCGCCGCGGTGCAGAAGGGGCAGCGGAAGGCCTCCCGGCAGGTTCTGCCGATCATGTCGCCAAGGGCTGCCCGCGCTGACGGCGTGGCGCCGGTCACGCGCAGGTTCCGGTCGAGGATCACGACAGGCCGCTCTTCCATGTCACCACTGCCTTTCTGGGGAGGGATTTCCGCTTGCTGGAGCCGTTCTTCACCGCCAATGAGCCGATCCTGCACTTTGCGGATGGCCTTGTCTTCTTCCTCCTGGGGGTGGTGGCTGCCCTGGCTGGTCACACCTTCCGGGCTAGCCGGCTCGGCGTGACCCAGGCTCTGCCTTGGCTCGCCACTTTCGGCCTTCTGGTGGGGGTCGCCAAATGGGGGGTGGTCTTTATTCCCCTCCAGGCGGCCTACCTCTCCGATTCCGCCCTGGACTTGCTCCGCAGCCTGCAGGCGGGACTCCTTGTGCTGGCCCACGGTGCGCTGCTCCTCTTCGGCCTACGGCTCATGCCGTACCCGCGCTGGCTGGTTCCGCTTATGCTGGCTGGGGTCGGCCTGACCCTGATTGCCCTAAGTGGGCCGCTGGGCTTTCAGGCGGTTGCGCGGCCACTGGCCGCGTACGGGCTCGGCCTGCCGGGAGCGCTCCTGAGTGCGCGTGGACTCCTGCTCCAGGCGGCCCAGCTCTCGCCGTTCTACTCCCGGCCAGCCAGGGCACTGCGGCTCTCGGCTTGGGCTTTCGTGCTATCGGTGCCGCTGGGGCCGCTGGCGATCCCACGGGCGGGCGGTGGCTCTGTCCGGCTGCTGGGGGTGCCCGCAGAGGTGGGGTTGATCGCTGGTGGGCTCTTCCTGGTCTTGACCCTCGTCCGTGGTTTTGATGCGCTCCGAGTCGAAAGCCAGCGCCGCATGGAGCGGGCCGAGCGGCGGGAGGCGTTGCTGGAGGAGCGTTACCGGCTGGGAAAGGAGCTGAACGATGGCGTCCTGCAGGACCTCGTGGCTGCCGGCCTGTTCGTTGAGGCCCTGGAGCCCGGCCTGCCCGAGGAGGGGCGCACCTACCTGGGGTTGGTCAGGCTACAACTCCAGGGAGCGGTTGACCGGCTTCGCCCGTACCTCATGGACCTGTCGCCCATGGATTGGAGCGAGCCCGACCCCTACCGGGGTTTGGCGCAACTGGTCGCAGAGTTTCAGGCCAACTCCCTCCTGCCTGCACGGGTGGACTTGAGCCAGGGCTTCGGGTGCGACGCAGGAGTCGTTACGCATATCTACACCGTGGCTCACGAAGCGCTGGCCAATGTGCGCAGACATGCGGGCGCCTGCGAGGTAGATATCTCTCTGAGACCGGTCGGTCAGCATTGGACCCTGGTGATCGCGGACACCGGTGTCGGGTTCGATCCGGAGCGGGTCTCTGGCCCCGGCCTGGATCGAATGGCAGATACGGCCCGCAAGGCGCAGGCCCGGTTAAAGGTCGAGTCGCAGCCCGGGAAGGGCACACGGATCGCACTGAATCTTCCGGCTGCAGTCAATAGTACCACGAACCAGCCCCTCGACACATGACACCAAGGCGCTAGGGTGGAGAGCCGGATTGGCGCGAGACGAGCCTGCGTGATCGTGGTGATCACACAGGCTCGTCGCAGCTCCTAGCTTGTCGGGAGTGCTCTTGCCAGCCGATGAGCGAGGGCGTTCAGGGCCGTGGCCCCCGCCCCGTGCGGCTCCGAGGCCACCGGGGGAGTGCCCAGGTCGGAGAGGCGTGTCAGCCGCTCGTCCAGGGGGATTCGTCCCAAGAAGGGCACGACCGCCTCCATGGCTGCGATCTCCCCACCCCCGGTCCCAAAGGTGGCGCCAGCCATGTTCTCCACCACCCCGATAATCGGGATAGCCGCCTCACGGCAGGCTGCAATCGCTTTGCGCACATCGCGAATGGCGACCTGCTGGGGGGTGGTGACAATCACAGCGCCAGAGACCTGTGTCAACAACTCCTTCAGCCCGATCAACTCACCCCCCGTGCCGGGCGGCATGTCGATCAGCAACCAATCGAGTTGCCCCCACTCCACTTCGGCCAACATGCGGGTCAGAAAGTCAAACTTATAGGCGTCGCGCCACATGACAGGGTCATCGGGCGACTGGAGAAAGAAGGCGGTGGAGACGAGCTTTGGGCCAGCCTGCGTCTGCACCGGCAGCAGGCTGCCGTCCCGCTCATGCAACCTGGCACTCTCCACCCCCGCCATGAAGGGGAGGCTGGGACCGGAGAGATCGGCGTCTAGCATGCCGACCCGTACCCCCGCTTGAGCCAGGGCCGCCGCCAGGTTCAGGGTGACGGTCGATTTGCCCACCCCACCCTTGTTGCTGAGGACGAGGACGCGGCGGTTGATCATCTTCAACCGCCGGTCCAGTAGCCAGATCACATGAGACTCCTGGTCGAGCGAGCATGACTCGACTTTGGGACACAAAGAGCACGCCAGGACTCGTTCACACAGCGTCACGCAGCCTCTCCTCCTCTCCACGCACCCCAGGCAGGCCCAGGAGCGCCCAACCTGCCATGATTACCACTTGTTGTTGGTTCACGTTCAGCCCCAGGCCCGCCAGGAATAGCAGGATCAGGCCGAACCGATGCGCTCCCGTCTCGGAACTGCAGGCAAGCACCGCCGCCCCCAGGGCCAGTGCGTAGAGCGGAGCGGGCCAGGAGAGGCTGAAGCCCAGGGAGAACATGGCCAGGACGCCGGTCAGGTCGGGCTGGAGCCAGAGGGCTGCCCCCAGAGCCATTGTGGCGGCTCCAGCCGCTCCCAGGACTCGGGCCTCAGGCCTTCGCCAGGGCTTCTGGCCGACCGCCATGGCCAGGGGGGCCAAAGCGGCCAAGAGCTCAGCGCCCCGCAGGAGCCAGATTGAGCCGGGCGCCTCTGCGGGCAAGCCCGATTCGACCCAGAACCGCTGCAACCCTATCGCCAGTATGTGCATGGCCTGCGCCAGCAGGAGCAACCCCAGCCCGGGCCGGAGTGCTGGCCTGGCCTGGTGCAACCCCCGTGCGCCCAGGAGCAGCAGGCCGGCCAACAGGCCGAATATGGGGAGCACCGGCCCCATCCAGAGCGTAGAGAGAACCAGGAGCAGGGCCAGTGCGACCGGCCGCTGCTCCCATACCGCCAGAATCAGGACGAGGATTGCGAGCCCAAGGCTCAGGTTGAAGCTGACCTCGCCGAGGACCACGCTACCTTCGTAGAGCGTGAGCACCGGCCCCGCCTTCGGAATGTAGACACCCACTCGAGAGAGGAGCCTGACGAGCAGGAACTCTGCAGCCACAGCCAGGACAAGTGTCCAGGCCAGGGATGCCCGCACCTCGCGCATGGCCCCGCCCCCTAAGGCTTCACCTGGAAGACCGCCCAATCGGTGATATACTTCATGCCGTCACGCTGCTGCTGCTTGCCGTCCCAGACGGCGAAGGCTGCTTGCAGGGGTGCATCCGCCGTGAAGGAGTAGCGGCCCTCCTCCCCCTGCAACGACCGGGTGAAGACGACGGCCCACTTGCCGTCCTGCCACTCGGCCACCGCGGCGGTCGAGTGCTGGCTGTCCGAGGTGAGGGTAGAGAAACCGCCGGCGACGAGTTGCTCCGCCTTCCCCTCCTTGTCGGGGAGAGCACGCCGGTTTCCGACCGTGAGGGCGGCCCTGGCATACAGGTCGGCGCCAAGCTCCTTGGCCACCTGCCCGGAGTCATCGTGGAAGCCGTCTACCCGCATGTTCGGGTAGGCGGTCGCCATGGAGCGGGCGTTGGCGTGGCCGTCGGCCCGCCAGTGCCAGATCTGGACGGGAGCGTCCAACTGACCCATGCAGGCGTTGGTCACCCCGCTCGTCCACTGAATCGCCGCCGCGTCTGCGAAGTCTTGGGGCCGCAGGGTGTTCAACTCCTGAGAGTCGTCGGTCCACTCCAGCCGAATGGCGACCTGCTGCCCGTCGCTCAGCGCTTTCACCTGAACATTTCCCTGCAGGGGGTTAGGTGTGGAGACAACGGAGAGCGGCATGACGATCCCGCTCACCTTCCGCCACGCGGGCGCCCATGGGCTCTCCGGCAGGGTCCGGGTCGTTCTCACCAGGACGACGTTGGAGGCCACCGGGCTCCGCATTCCCACCTGGGCCAGGACCAGGGCCACCGAGAGCGCCAGCAAGAGCACCAGGCTCCCGCCCACCACCTTCTGTCGCCGGGTCAGGGACCGGAAGCGTCTTACAATCGACATTGGCTCACCTCCTCCTGAACAAACCAGTGGGTGAGGCGGAGAAGCTCTGGGTAGTACCCCTCGACGCCCATGCGCTCCATGCGCTTCAGCACCTCCGGAAGCCAGCGGGCCAGATGCTCGGTCAGGAACTTGTGCTGGGCCTCCCGGCAGATCACCTCTTGTTCAATGAGCCCCTCCGCTCGGGCCACCGCCTCTTTCATGCAGAGCAGGCCCATGAACTCCAACTGGGTGCTGAGGCCGTCAGGGCGCTCGCCGGGGACATCAACCCCGAAGGCCCGGTAGAAGCCGGCGATATCAGCCATCTGCTGGGTCTGCATCCATACATGCTTGCCGGTATACTCCGTCTCGTAGAGGGGGCAGGGGACTGCCTGCCCGCCGAAGAGGGCGTTGTACTCGGCCTCACGGTCGCCCGGACCATCCAGGGCGGCCTGAACCCGTTCCGCCACAGAGATGCCCTCGCTTGGGAGCGTGGCCCGGAGCGCCCCCACCAGGCCGTCGCCTTGAAGCGCCAGCAGCAGCCCTCTTACGGGGTAGAGGAAGCCCCTGGAGAGGGTGGAATAGGTCCGACTCCGCCGCAAGGCCGGTTCTGTCAGCACCATGCGACTCCCCTCCCTAGGTGATATTGTGCCGGTTCTCGGGCCGCACCTGGAGCTTCTCCCAGACCGCTGTCCGAACAACCTCGTTCCCCTTCTCATCGAACCCGAGGACTGTCTCGCCATCTACCTTGTAGGAGTGAACGATCTTGTCGGATGCGCCAAAGAGCTGTAGCACGCCCAGCAACTCCGGGTCGGGCTTGCTGTAGGTATTGATTGCGTGCTCCGCACCTGGGCCGAACATTTGGGCCAGGTAGTCGCGCGGCACCCACCGGGGCGGAATGTAGTAGACGTTGGGCTCAGTGCCGAACTGCGGGTAGAGCGGCAGCGCCACCTTCGCCTTGTGGACCAGGTAGTGAATCGGGGACTCTTCGTTGTCGATGAAGCCAAAGAGCCGGATTTTGCCGATGCAGGTTGCGATGCAACGTGTCACCTGCCCCTGCTCAATGCGGGGGTAGCAGCCGACGCACTTCTCGGACGTGCCGGTGGTGCCCCGGTACATGGGCTTCTTGTATGGGCATGCCTCCATGCACTTCCGGTACCCGCGGCAACGGGCCTGATCGATCAGGACAATGCCGTCCTCCTGCCGCTTGTAGATCGCCTTGCGAGGGCAGGCGGCCAGGCAGGCGGGGTAGGTGCAGTGGTTGCAGATTCGGGGCAGGTAGAAGCCCCAGTTCTTGTGCTCGGGTAGTGACTCACCCTTTGGGTTGTGCCCGCTGGAGGAGTCCTCGTAGGCGTTGGGGTGGCGCCACTCGTCGTCACCCGGCAGGTAGCCCAGGGCGATCATGCCCGAGAGCGTCTGCTTGGCCGGGTCTCTGGCCTCAAAGATCGTCTTGCCGGCGAACTGCCCACCGTTCCACTCCTGCGGTCCCAGCATGGAGAGGAGCTTCACATCCCAGTTCCGGGGATAGCCGCCGTATGGCTTGGACTCCACGTTGTTCCACCACATGTACTCCTGCCCGTCGCTGAAGGTCCAGGTTGACTTGCAGGCCATGGTGCAGGTCTGGCAGCCAATGCACCGGTTCAGGTTGAAGACCGCCGCAAACTGCCTGTTCGGACGGGCCTCGGGATAGGCGTACTCCATCTCCCGGCCCAACTGCCAGTTCTTTACCTTGTCGACCACCGTCTAGCGCCCTCCCTTAACGAAGCCGCCCTGCAGGTACTGCTTCATGACGTCGTTCTCGTTGCCGGGGGTGAAGCCGGAGGTTGCGGGGGTCCAGACGCCCTTGCCAGCCGGGCCGCCATCTTCCGCCTTGGTCAGCTTCACCAGGGTCTCCTTTGGGCAGGTGTTGGGGGCGTTCACATCCACCTCGTAGCCGGCGCCGATCTCCTGGCCCATGTAGCCCTTGCGGACCAGCGAATCGGTCATCTGACTGGGTTGGAGCCAGCCGCGGGTTGCAGACTGGTGCGAGCCGGTCCGGACATGGGCGATGTAACCCGTGTCGGAGACGGCCAGGCCGTCGGCCCGCTCCTTGTTCGCCTTCACCGTCTTGGGCGAGGCGATCCAGATTGCGTGCTTCATCATGGTCACGCCTCGGGGGTAGGCGGGGTTGTAACGGACCCGGACCTTCAAGCGTGCCACCTCGTAGTAGGGGTCGGACTCCTTCCAGCCGATATAGGGCCGGTCGGCGGCGTTGGCGTCTACGTAGACATAGTCGCCGTCGTTGATCCCCAGCTCCTTCGCGTCGTCCGGGTGCATGTGGACCTGGGCCTCGCCTGTGGCGGGGGTCCGCGCGTCGTTGCGGTAGGGGTCACCGAAGTTGGAGTCCCAGATCACATTCCAGTCGGTCATGGCCCAGCTGGAGTGGACCCGGTGCCGGCTCTTCGGGGTGAGGAAGTAGAAGCGGTAGCCCTCCTCCCAGAGCGGGTTCTTGCTCTGCTTCGCCTCCGCCCAGGTCATCTTCACGTTGCGAACCGACCGCTCTGAAGCCCCGGCGGCGGTTGGTGCTACCTCGTTGACCGGTCGGATCGCCGGGTGCGAGCCGAGGATCAGGTTGGGCAGGTACGGCGTCGCCTCCACCGGTTCCCGGTGGACGATCAGGTTTTCGCCCAGATTGATAAACTCGGTCTCATCCTTGTACAGTTCAATGCGCCCGGTCTTGGTGTACCAGGGCTTCGACTCGTGGACCTGCTCCCACCCGAAAATGCGGGGATAGGTGCGGAACATGACCAGCCAGTCGCGGTTGGACTCCATGAGCTCCTGAATGTCGTAGCCCGATGTGGTGTAGGATCCGTCGGAGACCCGCTGCAGGTAGACCTCGGTCTTCCCCTCGTTGACGAACTTCCAGTAGTCGCTATACCGCTGGTCGCCGGTCAGCTCGGCCAGCTTGTTGGCGACGCCGGCCATGACCTCCACGTCCTGCCTGGACTCATAAAGCGGCTTCAGCCCGCCCTTCCAGACGTTGAAGAAGGGGTTGGAGCAGGCGGAGGTCATATCGGGGTGGGTCATCTCCGCCCAGGACTGGACCGGGAAGACGACATCGGCATGTTCGCAGGAGCCGGTCCACTCCCAGTCCTGCACGACGAACATCTCCACGCTCTTGTTGACCACTTCGATCATATGGTGCGCCCACTTTGCGTTGTTGAGGTGGTTGGAATTGGCGATCCAGATCGACTTGGTGGGCGTGGGCATGTGGGTGGCGCCGGTGTAGTTCTTGCCGTCTACGATCAGGGGCCGGTCGCCGTAGTTCCAGTAGGCCGGGTGCTCCGACTTGTAGTACTTCTTGACCGAGACAGCGGTTGCCGGCGCCGCCGGGTCCAGGTTGGGGTGGAAGGGGTCCTCGGCCATCCAGAGCGGGAGGCCCGGGTGGTTTTCGCCCCGGTAGTTGCCGGCCCAGTGGGTGGTGTTAGCCCCAGGCTTGCCCACGTTGCCCGTGAGAGACACGAGCAGGAAGGCGGCCCGCCCGGTGATATCGCAGTGGAAGTAGTGGTTGACACCCTCGCCGGTGGCGATATGGGCTGGCTTGATCGTGCCCAGGTCCTTGCCCAGCCGCTCGATCAGCTCCACGGGCACACTGGTCGCCTCGGAGACCATTTCGGGGGTGTACTCGGCCACATGCTCCTTGTAGATCTGGTAGATGGTCTTGCACTCGACCTTGGAACCGTCGGTCAGGGTGACGGTAAAGGTGCCCTCCAGAACGGGGTCGCCCTTCAGATGCTCGCCCACCTGCTCCCGGTTGATCACCCGGGGGCCGCCGGTCCTCTGGTCCCAGATCACGAAGTCGCCCCACTCCTCCCGGAGCTGGGGAGCGATCTTCTGGGTCTTGACGGAGTAGCCGGTGAGCCGGGAGGTCGGGACGCCCAGGTCCTTGTTGGTCAGCCGCTTCAGCGTGTCCATGCGGACCAGGAGGGGCAGGTCGGTCTGCTGCTTCACGAAGTCGAAGTCGATCAGGCCGTCCCGGTAGAGAATGTGAGCGAGACCGAGCAGCGGGGCAATGTCGGAGCCCGGCCGCACTGGGAGCCAGTAGTCCGACTTCTGGCTGGCGGGGCTGTATTCCGGGGAGATGTTGACCACCTTGCCGCCCCGCTCGATGATCTCGATCCACCAGTGGGCATCGGCCATTTTGTTCTCCACCTGGTTCTTGCCCAGGAAGATCATCAACTTCGTATTCCGGAAGTCGTTCATGTCCACATCTGCGCATTTGACGCCGGTGGACATGGGATGACCGGGGTTCAGGTCGCCGTGCCAATCATAGCTGGACCACTGCCGGGCGCCATAGTGGCCGTCAAATAGGGCGAGCATGTTGGCGAACCGGGCCAGGGAGTTGATTCGGATCACGCCGTTGAGCGCCATGCCGTTGCGGAACTTCATGGTCTGGGCGCCCGAGCCGTGCATCGCTTCGATCATCGCTTCGGGGTAACCCTCGGCCCGGAGCCGGGCCGCCCCCGCCTCGCCAGAGTAGGTCTCCATGATATGGAGGGCCGTCTTCGCCACCAGGGTGTTGGCCTCGTCCCAGGAGACCCTCACAAATTCGTCCCAGCCGCGCCGGAAGTACTTCTCCCGGACCTCGGGCTGCGACTGGTCGGGCCAGCCAGCCTCCACCCACTCCTTCCAGCCCTTCCGGACCATGGGGTACTTGGTCCGGTAAGGGCCGTAGATCCGGCGGGGCAGGGTATACCCCTTCAGGCAGCCCCGAGGGTGCCACGACTGCGATGACTGCGTGCAGTAGAGATCCGTCGCGGTGCCCTCGGTGTAGGGGGGCTCCACCCGGACCATGACGCCGTTGCGGACAACGCCCTTGACCCGGCAGTTGTGGGTACAGTTGGGGACGCAGAGAAAGGTAAACTCGGAATCGAACCGGTACTGATCGCGGTAGAGCTTCTCCCAGTTGCGGTCTGGGTAGGCGGAGAGCGGGTTATCCACCTGGAAGGGACGCAGGGTGGCCAGATCAGCCCGAGCCCACCGCTGAGCACCGGTCAGCACGAACGCTCCAACTACAGCCCCCGTTGCAGCGAGGAAATCCCGGCGGGAGATACTCCCGTGCCGCTTCTCATGCATGTGCATTCTCCTCTCTGGAGGCGATCCGCTGAATCAGCGCATGGACCCACTCCTCGCCCCGCAGGAGATAGACACTGTGCGGACCCGAGTAGGTTGGACTCTGGAAGAGCGCCAGCACCCCTTCCGGGGAGAATCCCATACGCAGGAACTCTTCAGCAAAGGTAGATGCCATCATGTCAAAGGTCATGTGAGTCTGATTCATACAGCCCCTCCTCTCCCCTCCCAGCCTAGATGATCCGCCGGACCGAATGGAGGGACACCCTCCCTGAAAGTCTGGGACATTTGTCCTGAGATTCATGACAGTGTACCGGGGAGAAGGTACGTCAGAAAAGTGAACGAATAGAGAAGGTGAGGAGGTGGTTCCCATGACATCCATCCTTCTGGTCGATGATCACAGCGTGGTCCGCCTTGGGCTCACCACGCTCCTCTCGCGAATGCCAGGGATTCAGGTGGTGGGTGAGGCATCCACCGTGGCGCAGGCCGAGCAAATGGCACTTGCACTCCGCCCCGATCTGGTTCTTATGGATGTCCGCCTGCCAGACGGCAGCGGGATCGATGCCTGCCGGCGGATTCGGGAGCAGTTGCCCGAGATTCGGGTGCTCATGCTCACCTCCCACGACGATTCAGACGCCGCCCTGGCCGCGGTTATGGCCGGCGCTTCCGGGTACCTGCTCAAGCAGGTGGAGGCCGGAGACCTCCGCAAAGCGATCGAGGTGATCGCCGGTGGGGGCTTCCTTCTCCACCCGCGCGCCGCCCATGGTCTCATGGGGCACCTGCGGAATGGGAGCGGTGGCGATCCGCGCGACGAGCTGAATGATCGTGAACATGCGATCCTTGAGTTGATCGGGGACGGGCTGACCAACCGGGAGATTGCGGGTCGGCTCTACCTGGCTGAGAAGACGGTCCGGAACTATGTCAGCTCGATCTTGCAGAAGCTAAACCTCTCCAATCGGGCGCAGGCCGCTGTCATGGTGAGTCGGGACCGCCTGCTGGGGCGGCGGCTATAGCGGTTCTTGCGGTCAACCCCTTGCGGAGCAGGGATTGGGTCCGACTAACGCACGATAGACGAGAGGGTGGCAGGGCGCCACGGCAACCTGCCTGCCCTTAAGCGAGACATGCACGCCCGCCCCTGGGCCTTGACGGTCCAGGGGCGGGCGTTCCGTGTGTCCGAGAGGGGCCCCCCACGGTATGAAGGACAAGGTGGGATGCCGGGTGTGGTCGGGTTCGTGCGGCAGTAGTGTCGCGGGCAGCCGAAATCTGATCCGCCCCTTGCGGTTTCGCTGACCATACCACCGGCGGGTATCAGGTCTATGGGCACGCCCCCGCTGCGGGAACGGCTGGTCCTGATTCACCCTTTCTGTAAACTTGAGGGCATATCCCGGCTTGACTTTCATTGACCACGATGCGAAACTTGAACATGAGCTCATATTTCAGTGGACGGGAACCCGTTTACAGAGCAGATTACTTTACGAAAGTTCGGGAGGCAGGCATAGTATGAACAAGGTGTTTCGAGAGAGTGAGATCGCAGGGATTGTACTAAAGAATAGAATCTTGCGGTCTGCTACGCATGAAGGAATGTGTGACGAACGGGGACGACCGACAGAGGGTTTGATCAAAAAGTACGTTGCTTTAGCAAAGGGTGGAGTCGGAGCGATAATCACAGGGTTTACGGGAATCCGGCAAGACGGACGGTGCGATAACATGCTAATGCTGGACACCGACGACAATATTAAGCCCTTTGAAGAGTTGGTTAACAGGGTCCATGCGCAAGGGACCCCCATCATTCTGCAAGTTGCCCATTGCGGCAGACAGACAAGGTCAAAGGTTACGGGGTACCGGACCGTGGCTCCGTCTGCCATCCGGGATAATGTTTACAGCGAAGATATACCTCACGAATTAACTGACACGGAGATCCTTGAGATCGTTGACGATTTCGTTTACGCCATTGAAAGGGCGAAGAAGGCCGGGTTCGATGGAGTCCAACTGCAAGCGGCGCACGGGTATCTGCTTTCGTCGTTTTTGTCACCTCACATGAACAAACGCTCGGATCGGTGGGGTGGCACCACCGAAAACAGGTCCAGAATCATTCGGGAGATCATTCTGGAGGCGAGAAAAGTAGTGGGGTCATACCCCATCCTGGCAAAGATCAATGCCTTTGAACAGTCGAAGGATGGGCTGAAGATAGCAGAGGCGATCGAGATCGCGAAGTGCCTCGAAGCTGCTGGATGTGACGCAATTGAAGTCTCCTCTGGCGTCGCAGAAGACGGCTTTTCCACCACGCGAGGGGATGTGCCTTTTGATCTCCTGGTAAGGGATCATTTTCGGCTGAAGAAGCTTCCGAAGATTCTTCGACCAGTCGTCAAGCCGCTTGCGGTGAAGTGGCTAAAGAGCCCAAAGCCTTATGCGTTGTATAATGTGGCAGGTGCGGAAGCAATAAAAGCACATGTCAAGATCCCGGTGATCGTGGTTGGTGGGATCAGAACACTGCAGGACATTGAAGACATCATTGAACAGAATCGGTGTGACTTCGTTGCAATGGCACGACCTTTTATTATTGAACCGGGTATAGTCAACAGATTCAGGGAGGGCAAACAAGCGGAATCTAGGTGCATCAACTGCAACTTCTGTGTCGTAGGCGTGGAGGAACGTCCTCTTAAGTGTTACTACGGCCGAGTAAGCAATGGTTAAATTAACTACTGGCGCGACTCCAGGCAGGAAATTCGAAACGCGCCCCCTGATGAGAGGGCGCGTTTCCCCGTACTCCGGTGGTCACTTGTTTCCGCCGGCTTCATTCTTCATCGCCGCCAGCGTCTCGGGAGGCATAACCATTCGGCAGATCAGTTTGGCTAGGCTGTGTAACTTGACGCTACTGACGTTAGGCCCTTCATCTGTACTCACCTGGTAGACCAGAACATAGATCGCCCATGCAGTTGACTCCAGGTCAATATCCGGCCAAGTCAAACCTTGATCCCGTGCCTGTCGTAGCCCGTCCACCAAACGTTCATGCGCTTGGCGTTCCACATCCCTAAGCAGTCCCGCCATGTCGGGTTCCAAAATATGCAGTTCTTGAAACGCGCGAGACAACCCACACGTACGCGCCTTGGCGGAGTGCCGCTGCAGAAGAGAAAAGACCACCTCCTCCGGATCCCCTTTCAACCACTGCGGAGAGGAGGGTAGCAGTTCCTCGATATTGTCGTGCAATATGGTGACGAAGACTTGACGCTTGTCTGTGAAGTAGCGGTAGAACGTTCCTATGGCAACTCCGGCATGCGCTGCGATCTCTCTGGCGGTCGTCTTTTCATAGCCCCGTTCAGCGAATACCGCCTGCGCACTATCTAGCAGGGCTCGACGTTTGGAGAGGGCTCGGTCCTGTTGTGGCACCACTGGGAACTGGCCTGCCACCGGCGAACCGGTGTCTTGGTGCGGCAAAATCATCACCTACTTCCGTGCAACATTCTACCATGAACGTGAGGTCATGTTCTATATTACCCTATAGTCTTGGGACAGGGGCAAGAAAGTGAAACCAAACGAGAAGGTCACTTCCATGTTCATAGCGGAGGTCCTCTTGTCTGATTCTGGAATAAACAGCGCCGTTCACAACCAACAGTCTACGCAAAAACCCGCCCGTTTCTTCACGGAGTGCCTCTAGGGGGCTCGCATGAACGTGCAGGAGATCGGTGGCGGTCAGCCGCCCGATCTATCACTTCGGGCACGGGGGAACCGACCGATCAGGCGGTGGTCCACCGCCCAGATCTGCCCAGAGCGCCGACCCATGGGGAATCAGCCGCTTTGTCCATGGCAGCTCCGGGACCATTCGCAGGCCATAGCGCCCCAGTCGTTGCACGGTTGCCTGCAGATCGACCAGGCCAGCAGGAGCAGGGTAGGCCCGCTCCCGGCTGGACCTTTTGCACTATGCTAAATTACCCTATGAAGCACGGGCACTCATCCTTGCGGATCAGAAAGAGGGGTCGCGATTGGACCATCTGCATAGTGGTCGGACTCTTTCGCCTGATGTAGAGTGAAGGTAGAGAAGGATCCGTTGGGGGGTTGAGCATGAGAGATATCCGCTGCCGGTGTGGCAAGATCGTCTGTCAGGTTGACAACATGCCTGACCTACCCCAGGTTCACGGACAGCTCGGTGCCCGCAACGGTCCCATTGCGGCGATCCTCTGCCGCCACTGCAAACGGTACGTTGTCCTTCAGTTTCCAGCGCTCACCGGTGTCCAGGTCGAATCCGACGACGAACAACCCCATACAGCCCCTTTTTTATCGGAGAGCTTGTGAAATCTTTCACAAATCTTACCGAAAGCTAACAAACGGGAGAGCCCAGAGACTTGAAGTCCAGAGGCATGCACCATGGCGGTGCATGCCTCTGGTTATTTGTTTATAACCATTTCATAACAACGAAGGGGGGTACCCCATGCAGTCCATCCGTTGTCGCTGCGGCAAGATCGTCTGCCAAGTAGCCAACATGCCGCAGGTGCCCCGGATCGTTGAAACACCTCAGGCCGCACACGGCCCCGCCGCCCTGATCCTCTGCCGCCACTGCAAGCGCTACGTCGTGCTTGAGTTCCCAACCCTGACCGGGATCCATGTGGCGACAGACTCCCAGGTTGAGTCGGACCGGATTCTCGTCAACAACTGATCAAACCGCATACACAACCCAGAGGTAAAAGACAGCTTAGTCAGCCCAGAGGCATTTACGAGTCCAGAGGCATGCACGTGTTTGTGCATGCCTTTTTGCGCACAAGGGAGGTGTAATCTATGCATGCTTTGCTAGCGTTCCTTACGATCCTGATCGGAGGGTTGATCGCCACCTTGGTTGAGAAGCACCACGCGAGGCATCACGCGCATCATCACTAGTTCTGTCGCTGACGGGGAGAGGGGGCCACACCCTCCCCGCACATTGGAGGTGCACCCATGAGCCTGTCACGACGCCAACTGCTAGAGCGCGCCGCTACCCTGGGGGCCGGATTCGCCCTGGCCCAGGTACCGGTGGTCGCCCTCTGCCGGGCGGCCCAGGCCTCTGCCGGACCGGCCCCGGCAGTCTCTTCGGATCATCCGGGAATGCTCTACGACCTGACCCGGTGCCTCGGCTGCCACAGTTGCGAGGTCGCCTGTCAGGTGAACAAGGGGCTGGCCCCGGGGACCTCACTGATCGCCCTCGTTCCGCCCGAACCATCCGCCGGGCCAGATGCCGCCTGGGTCCGGCGCCGTCACCAGTGCATGAACTGCCTCGACCCAGCCTGCGCCTCGGTCTGCCCTGTGGGCGCCCTGGTCAAGACGCCGGAGGGTCCGGTCGTCTACCAGGAGGAGCGCTGCCTGGGGTGCCGGTACTGCATGAACGCCTGCCCGTTCGGCGCACCCACCTTCGACTGGGACCGCAACATTGTCGAGGGGGCTCTGATCCGGAAGTGCGACTTCTGTGCGGATCGCCAGAAGCAGGGGCTCTCCCCGGTCTGCGTAGAGGCTTGCCCCAGCGGCGCCGTGATCTTCGGCAAGCGGGAGGACCTCCTCGCTGAGGCGAAGGAGCGGATAGCCCAGCACCCGGACCGGTACGTGAGCCATATCTACGGCGAGAGCGAGGCCGGAGGCACCTCCTTTCTCATGCTCTCGGCGATCCCCTTTGACCAACTCGGGTTGCCTGAGCCAGGCAGCAAGCCGCCCCAGATCTTCAGCGAGAAGGTCATGGGCGCCACAGTGCCCTTTGCACTGGCCTGGGCCGGGGTGCTGGCGGGGGTCACCGCCCTGACCCACCTCCGGGAGCGGCGCATGGGAGCGCTGGCCGGTCAGAAGCCAGAGCAACAGCAGGAGGAGGATCGGCCATGACCACGCATGAGGTGACCGTTCGACCGCGCTATTGGTCCGTGGGCAAGCTTCTCTTCTGGCTGATTGCGGTGGCTGGCCTGGTCGTTGTGCTCATGCGGCTCGGGCTCGGCATTCGGGCGGTCTCCAACATGGACAACACCTTCGCCTGGGCCTACTGGAACGGCGTAAAGCTAACGGCTGTGGCACTGGGGGCCGGCGCATTCACGGTCTGTGGAGCCGTGCATATCTTCAACCTGAAGCAGTTCAAACCGCTGGTGCGCCCTGCGATCCTGGTCGGCCTGCTGGGCTACCTGACCTTCATCTTCATCCTGATCATGGATCTCGGCCGCCCGGAGCGGATCTGGCACATGATCATCTACTGGAACCACAGCTCGGTCCTATTTGAGGTCGGTATCTGCGTCATGCTCTACACGACGGTGCTGGTCCTGGAGTTCGCTCCGGTGGTCTTCGAGCGGCTGGGCTGGGAGCGGGCGATTCACCGGCTTCACAAGATCCACCTGCCGTTGATCATCCTCGGGGTGGTGCTCTCCACCCTGCACCAGTCCTCGCTCGGCTCCCTCTTCATGGTCATGTCGGGCAAGGTGCACCCGCTGTGGCATTCCAACATGCTGCCGCTCTTCTACTTCAACTCGGCGATCGCGGCCGGCCTCTCCATGGTGCTGGTGGTCGCCTCGCTGAACGCAGCGCTCTACAAGCAACCTCTCAGGCTGCCGCTGCTGGCCAGCCTGGCGAAGGCGCTACCCTGGGTGCTTGGACTCTACCTCACCCTGAAATTCGGGGAGCTGTACCTTACGGGTGATCTTCACTATCTGATGACCGGCGACACCTACAGCCAGCTTTTCTGGGGCGAGATGATCGGCGGTGCGGCCCTCCCGATGATCCTGCTCGCCATTCCGGCGGTGCGGAACCGGCGGGCCGGGATTGTGGTCGCAGGAGGACTGGTGCTGCTGGCAACCCTCCTCAACCGGTTCGATGTAGGTCTGGTGGGTTGGATGCGCCCCGCTGGCGCCTTCTACTTCCCCAGCCTGCCGGAGATTATCATGGGCGTAGGCATTCCAGTCCTGGCTATGCTGGTCTATGATCTGGTCGCCCGGTACCTGCCGCTCTTCGCTGATGAGGGTCAGAGCCACTCGTAACAGGGGGTATCGGCTATGCGCAAGAAGTTCCCGCTGATCCTCATATCGGCAGGGGCGGCTCTCTTCCTGGCGGGCTTCGTCTGGGTCTATGTGACGGCCGCCAGAGCAGCCGCTACCCCCTATGCCTGGGCAGAGGGCCCGGTTCAGGTGGCAGGCAGTATGAACCCAGAGGTGACTGTCTGGGATCATGGCCCTCACGCCTCAATCGCCTGTCTCCAATGCCACGAAGAGGTGGACCCGCAACAGTTGCGGACCGCTTATGCCAAGGGCGACCAGATCGATCTTGCCGGCTGGCTGAAGATCGACCAGGAGCGGTGTGCGGACTGCCACGCCCCCCAAATGGAGCACCTCCTGCAGGATCGGATCCCGTCGCCTCTGAACGGGAGCCCGGGGGCAGAGGTTGGCCAGCCCATGGCGGTCAGGGCGCTGCACGACAAGCATATCAACGGAACGGCAGAGGCGTCCTGCTTGGATTGCCATGCAGACTCGGCCCATGGCCCGGTTGCGGGCACCCCCGAGTGGCAGGAGGCGACTCACACCAACTGCCTGACCTGCCATGAGGAGCAGAAGGTTGCGATCACGGTCACAGGCTCCACCAGTTGTGGCGCCTGCCATGTGGAGCCGGTAGCTGTCGCACCTACGGATCACGCCAACCTGGCCGCCTTCATGGGCACCCACGGGGAGAGTGACCGGAACTGCGGCGCCTGCCACCTGGCGCCCAGCGCTGGAACGCCTGACCGGCTCTCGAACCGCTCTGCCTTCCTCCTGGCGACGCCGGGCGACTCCTGCATGGCCTGCCACCAGGGCGTGACCATGCCGCACCCGGAGGCTTTCCTCGCCCAGCACGGTCAGGCATGGCTCAACGCGAAGAGCGGCACCTGCGAATCGTGCCACGCTGCCGACCAGAGCCCGGTCCAGCCGTTGCCCCAGCATGCCTCGGCCCAGTTCTGTGCGGACTGCCACCTGGTCCCCATGCCCCACCCGAGTCAGTTCTTGAGCAGCCACGGCTCGCAGTCGCTCCAGAGCCCGCAGGTCTGCGCCAATTGCCACTCCGCCAAGAACCCGGTAAGCCAGCGGGCCCCGCACGCCCAGGAGGGGTACTGCACCAACTGTCACAACGCCTATGAGCATGAGGCGGGCTGGGTGGCCAGCCACGGAGACCAGGTAGACCAGACCTGCTCCACCTGCCACGCCACCCAGGGCGAGTCGGTCGATTCGGCTACACACAACGCCTGCAGCAGTTGCCATACCAGCAACGGGACCTGGCACCCGTCCATGTGGTTCATTAAGCATGGGAGGGTGGTCAACACCGAAGGTGACGCCGCCTGCATGACCTGCCACAGCGAGGTAGAGCCCTCCTGCGGGAAGTGCCACCGGGGCAGGTAGGGGAGGCATAGGGACCCCGGGTGGTCATCTCCACCCGGGGTCCTGCCATATGAATTAGCGGCTCCCAGCCCCAAGTTGTTCGAGCAGGGTCCGCTGCCCCTCTGTCAGCGCACGGTACCGCGGCCAGCAGGCACAGATCGGCCGCTGGATTGCGAGTCCCTGCACCCTCACCACCGGCAGCTCTCCAGGGGCGATCGACCCGGCGGAGAGGAACGCACAGCCAACCCCGGAGCGAACCGCCGCCTTCATAGCCTCGGGGCTGCCCACCTCTGCGACCACGTTCAGGGTGGCCATATCCACCCCAGCCTGGCGAAGGGCATCTACCACGGCTGTGCGGGTGGCGGAACCGGGCTCACGCAGGATCAGCGGCAACTCCCTCAGGCGCCCGAGTGGTAGCGGGTTGGGCAGTTGATCGCCGAACCGGACAGCCAAAACCACCTCATCCTCCGCGATCTGCTCGGAGGAGAGCCAGGTGTCCGAGACCTGTTGCCCCACCAGCCCGAGTTCAGCGTGCCCTTCCCTGACCCAATGCAGGACCGTCTCGGTATTCGCCACCCGCATGTGGACCTCGACCTCGGGCTCCTTGGCCCGGAACTGAGCAAGCGCCCGTGGGAGGAGGCTCTCACCGGGAAGGGTGCTGGCGGCGACGGTGATCACGGCCCGCTGCCCCGCCCGCATACCACTCATGGCCGACTCCATGCCCTCCGCGGCCTGGAGAATGCGCTCAGCGTGCGGCAGCAACGCCTGGCCAGCGGCCGTGAGGGCTACGTGGCGGGTATTGCGGGTGAAGAGTTCCAGGCCAAAGTGCAGCTCCAGTTGCTTGATTTGCTGGCTGACCGCCGGGCGGGTCAACCCTGCCAACTCGGCCGCTCGGGTGAAACTGGCGTGCTGTGCCACCAGCCGGAAGACCTTGAGAGAGTCGATCATGCACCCATCTCCTTGTCACTCACGTCCCTGCTCGGTCTTTCGACCATGGTAACTTGTTCTCCTCCCCACCCCGCTGGCAGGAACTCCGTCCATGGTGCAAGAATGGAATTTCAATCCTCATAATTAGGGAGATGAACCATGAGTCTCGCAGATCTGCTGCTTCTGGCGATTCCGGTGGCCCTCTGGGCGGAGTACATCGGACATAGCCCCATGATCGCATTCATCGCCTCCGCCATTGCTGTCCTGCGCCTCGCCGGGTGGATGGGCCACGCCACAGAGCAGGTGGCGATCCACTCCGGGCCTCGTATCGGCGGTTTCCTGAACGGCACCTTTGGCAACGCCGCCGAGATGATCATCGTCATTCTGGCGATCAAGGAAGGGCTCTACGAGGTCGTTAAGGCATCGATCACCGGCTCCATTCTGGGCAACGCCCTGCTGGTCCTGGGAGCCGCCATGGTTGCGGGCGGCCTCAAGTTCCCGCAGCAGCAGTTCAACCGGAACGTGGCGCGCTTTAACACCAGCCTCATGTTCATTGCGGTGACAGCTCTGGTCATTCCTGCCGTGGTGCACATGGGTCCGCACCCCGTTACCACACAGGGGCTCTCCAGCTTGAGCCTCCTGGCTGCGGTTGTCCTGATCGGCGCCTATGCGGCCAGCCTGATCTTCAGCTTCAAGACCCATTCGCACCTCTTCGTCACGGCCGGCGGACATGGCGAAACGGCGGAGTGGTCCAAGGGAAAAGCGATCGGCATTCTGGCCGGTGCCACCCTGCTGGTGGTGCTCATGTCCGAGGTCCTGGTCGGCTCGATCGAGCCGGTCCTGCACACCCTGGGCTGGTCGGAGCTCTTCGTGGGCGTTGTCGTGGTGGCCCTGGTCGGCAATGCCGCCGAGCACTCCTCAGCGATCGTCATGGCCATGCAGAATCGTATGGATGTAGCCGTAGAGATCGCTATCGGCTCCACCACCCAGATCGCCATGCTGGTCGCCCCTGTGGCGGTCTTCGCCTCCTGGATCTTCGGGGCGCCCATGTCGCTGGAGTTCCTCGGTGCCGAGTTGGTGGCGATCCTGGTCTCGGTCCTGTTGGTAAACCAGGTTGCCCGCGATGGCGAAACCAACTGGCTAGAGGGAATCCTGCTCCTCGGGGCCTACCTGATCATGGCGGCCGCCTTCTACTTCATACCGGTCTAATCGATCAGGTCATGGAAAAGACCACCCGCGCACCGGGTGGTCTTTCGTATGCACCGGGCTACCAGCTGCCGCCGCCGCCCGAGGTCCGGTCGTTGTCGTTTGAGCCTCCCCAACTGCCCCCGCCGCCCGATGTGCTGCTGCTGTCGTCCTGGTGTTGGGCCGCCGCAAGGGCACTCCGGCTCCGCTCCTCCTCCTCTTGCCGGCGCCGCTCCTCCTCCCGCCGCTGGCGCTCCTGCTCCTCCAGGTAGGCCCGGTAGGCCGCCTCCACCGCCATGGCCAGGTGGATCGCCTGCTCCGCCATTTCGCTGGCCTCGTTGTACCGGCCATCGGCGACGGCGACCTCGGCTGCGCTCAGGGCATGCCGCATGCCGGACGCACCGGTCATGTTGTAGCGCTCATAGGAAAGGGCATGGTGCGCCTGGTGGCGGGCACGCTCCAGCCGCTGGCGGGCATCGGCCGCCTGGCGGGCCAGTTGCTCCATGGCCTGGTAGAACCCGCTCGCCCGATCTACCGCCTCACCGGCCTCCCGCGCCCAGCGGTTGGCCGGAAGGGGACGCTCGTCACCGAGTCGGCGGGCGGTCTCCACCTGGTGCTCCGCCTGTTGCCGCTGCCGATCCCACTGGGGCTGTAGCCGGAGCCCGTGACGGGCGACCACCGAGAGGGCGCTCTGGAGCGTCTCGACCGCCTGCGCAACCTGGGTGCCGGCCTGCTGGGCCATTTGGGCCAGTTGACCTGGCCGCCCCAACAGGGTCGCGTGTTGGGTCCGCAGCGCCTCACGCTCCGCCAGCCAGCCGTCGAGCAGGGCAACCGCTTTCAGGTACCGCTGCTCGGCTGGACTGGTCAGCCGGGTCACATTGTCCAGCCCGGGCCGAGCCTCCTGGAGGAGGGCGCTCATTGCCTCAGGCAGGTGCTCCAGGTCGCTCCAGTCCTCGTTGGCGTAGGCCCGAGCAAGATCGGCCAGGACCTGTCCTGCCTCCGCCTGCTCCCGCTCCACCAGGTCAAGCTCCTGGGCCAGTTGGCGCATCTTGCCGGGGTACTCCGCCAGCGCCTTCCGGTAGGCCGCCACGATCGCAAGCGCCTCCTGAACGGCCGCAGTTGCCGCCTGCAGTGCCTGCTCGGCCCCTGGGACATCGCCCTCGGGCATGCGCCCGGCCATGGTCTGCTCCTGCGCCAGCGCGCGGGCCAGCGATTCGCTGGGGTTCTGCTCCACAAACCGCAGGCTCAAGCTCCGGCGGGCTTCCTCCACCTCCGCTTCCGCTGCGGCCCGGGAGCGCTGCTGCTCCTCGTACTGCCTCCGCAGGGTGGCCAGGGCGGTGAGCGAGCCCAGGGTATGCTGGCAGCCAGCCAGCGCTTCCCGCACAAGGCGGAGAGCTCGGACCGGATCCTCCTGGCGGTCGTTCTCGGCCTGGGTTAGCAGCGAGCCCTGCGCCCCGAGGTGCTGGGCCAGGGCGGTCAGCGGCCAACCGGTCTCGGACCGCATGGTGGCCAGCCCCTGCTGGGCCTTCGCCTCCTCAGCCCGGGCGGTGGCGCGAGCGTCGTCGTACTGCTGTACCGCCTCCAGGATCGGAGCGTATGCCTCCCTGGCCTTGCCGAAGGCCGCGGCAGCCTGATCGTACGACTGGCGGGCCTGATCCATGAGCCGGCTGGCCGAGACGAACCGGAACTGACCAGCCCGCTGCTCCGCCTCCTTGCGCCGCTCCTCGCCGACCTGCTGCAGGCTAAGGGCTCGTTCCGACTGCGAGACCGCCTCCAGGGCGTGGGCCCGCGTCTCCTCGCCGTCGTAGTTGCGCGCCAGGGGGATATCTCGCTGCATCATGCCCAGGAGGTCCCCCAGGAAGCGGTCGCACACCGCCAGCGCCTCCTGACGCCGCCGCCGGTAGCCCAGGCCCTGGGCCCCCCAGGCAATGGCGCCCACGCCCCCGGCTCCGCCCAGGAGCCACCACCAGAGCACCGGCGATGGGGCCGGGGCAGGGGCGGGCACCGCAGAGGGCGCCGTCCTCACCGGCGGGGTCGTGCTCACTGGCGGGGTCGTGCTCACCGGAGGGGCGCTGCTCACCGGCGGTGCTACCGCCGCCTCCATGGCCTCCACCGCCGCCAGGACTCCCCCCGGAATGTCCCCACTGCCGGCCGGCGCCCGGAAGGCGCCCAGGAAGAGGCTGCTGTGATCCCCAAACTCCTGCCCGGTCATCCGCCGGAACTCATCGTTCACGGCACCATCATCCCACGTGCGGAAATCGACCAGCCGCTCCTTCATGGCAATGGCGATCAGGACGCCGTCCTGAGGGAGCGGCATCTCCTCGACCCACTGGCGGGCCATCTCCGCAAAGCGCGCCTCCTTGTCGGCCGGCTGATCCTCCGAGAAGGCCCGGTCCACAATGAGCACCCGGTAGGCGAACCGCTTCCCGGACAGCCCCCGGTCCAGGCGCTCCAGGTCCGAAGCGCTCAAACTCCCATCCCGATCATCCACAAATCCCGCAGGGCTGGTCTGCGCCGAGGCCGGAAGCGTCAACCCGACGAAGATCAGCAGTAGTGCAACCAGCACTGCACCTATGCGGCGAAAGCAGGACATGGAATCCCCTCCTGCGGCGGCATTCAATCCCCATGAAAGATGCTGGAAACCATCCAAACAGTTCGCTGGGGACAAACCCCATCCCTCTCTGCGGCCGCTCCGGAACTCATCTGTCAGATTATGGATCTCTCCTTCAGCCTCTGCTATAACTGAATGAGGCTGCAACCCTACAAGGGAGGAGATCCCATGAGAAACCTGCTGTGGCGGAGGGCCGGGGCCGCGGGCCTTACGGCCGCCCTGCTGCTGGGCACGAGCTTGCCCGCCCTGGCTGCCAACCCGGCGAGCGGAACAGCCACCACCGGCCAATCGCTCCACCTGGAGATCACATCGCCCGCGAACGGCTCGATCTTGAACCTCCCCCCCGGCGACCTCACCGTGAGCGGGCTCGCTCAGATCGGGCCGCTCACCGAATCCGGCAACGTGCTTTATGTGGTGGATGTCTCGGGCAGCACCAACTCCGTTCGGAACATGGACTGCAATGGCGATGGCTCGATTAACAACCTGGACAATCTGAACAGCGACCCCTATATCGGCACCGTCCTCGACTGTGAGATCGCAGGCGTGATCGCCCTGAACCAGAGCCTCGCCGGCTCCCCCGGTGCCGAGGCGGGGCTCGTCGCCTTTGGCAGCGTATCCGCCACGGCCGATATCAGCCCGGCTGCGGGCGACCAACTCTTCCTCTCCCCCCTCGGCGTGGACCTGACCGGCAACGGTATCCCCGACATGGAAGATGTCGCCCGCTCTCTCCAGTCAGGGGCGATTACCGCCTTTACCCCCAAGAGCGTCAGCGTGGGGACACACTACAACAATGCCCTGACCTCCGTCCGCAACACCTTCGCCAGCAAGGCCGGCGAGACCAACATCGCCTACTTCCTCTCCGACGGCCAGCCCACGCCAGGTTCCTTCACCACCGGCGCTGGCTCGCCGCTCAGTGACCTCGCTACCGCTGGGGTGACGGTCAATACCTTCTCCGTTGGGACAAGCGCCGGCGGATGCGGCCCCGCGACCCCGCTCGCCGTGATCGCAGCCACCACAGGCGGCACCTGCACCGAGGTGACCGACCCCAGCGACCTGGCAGATGTGCTGGTCCAGCCTGCCACCATTGACCAGGTCCAGGTCAGCCTGAACGGCGGCGCCGCGGTAACGGCCAGCCTCGCTGGCACCGCCTGGACGGCCGACCTGGGCGGTCTGGTCCCTGGCGCCAACAGCGTTGTGGCCACACTCCTGGTCAGCGACGGCACCACGGTCACCGCCGATATCACCGTTTACGGGAACGTCGGGCCCTCGGCAGAGGCCGGTGGCCCGTACACCCTGACCGAGGGCAGCAGCGCTTCCCTGACGGGCTCTGGCAACGATCCGAACGGCGATCCCCTGACCTACCTGTGGAGCCCGGCCGCCCACCTGTCCAGTGCCGCCAGCCCCAACCCCCTCTACCACGGGGTGGATGATGCCATGGAGACCCTGACCCTGACCGTGACCGATCCGCATGGCCTCACCGGCTCCGACACGGCGGATGTGACCGTTCTCAACCTGTCACCTGCCATTACCAGCCTGGCGCTGCCTGCCGATCCGCAACCGGTCGGCACGTCGGTCACGGCCACCGCCCACTTCACCGACCCCGGCACTCTGGACACGCATTCGGCCCTGATCGACTGGGGCGACGGCACCTCCTCTGCCGGTGCGGTCAGCGAGGTGGGCGGTTCCGGCAGCGCCCACGCGACCCACAGCTACAGCGCGGCCGGCATCTACACCGTCACGGTCACAACCACCGATGATGACGGCGGCAGCGCCTCTGCAACCTCCGCCCACGTGGTGATCTACGACCCGGATGGCGGCTTCGTGACCGGCGGCGGCTGGATTCAGTCCCCGCCAGGTGCCTACCTGCCCGATCCCACGGCCAGCGGGCGAGCCAACTTCGGCTTCAACGCCAAGTACAAGAACGGCGCCTCCACCCCCACCGGCTCCACCGAGTTCCAGTTCAAGGCGGGCGATCTCAACCTCCATGTGAGCGCCTACGACTGGCTGGTGATTCATGGTCCCCTTGCCCAGGTGACGGGCTCGGGCACGATCAACGGCGGCGGCGAGTACCGCTTCATGCTGACCGTGATCGATGGTCAGGCCACCGGCGGTGGCGGTGTCGACAGGTTCCGCATGCAGATCTGGGAGGCGGAGTCGGGGGTGGTGATCTACGACACCCAGCCCGGGGCGCCCGACACCGCTGATCCCATAACCGAGCTCTCGGGCGGTTCAATCAAGATCCACAGCTAGCCCAAGAATATGGAACAAGGCCCCGCTGCCGCAATCCGGCAGTCGGGGCCCTGTTCGCTATTGCTCAGGCGTGGTGCTTACCACCGGGCCTGACCACACTGTTCCCAGGCCAGTTTGGCATCGCAACCGACATCGAACTTGTAGTTCTCCGCCGTGACAGTGACATCGCCACTGCCATTGACCGCCATACAGGCCGGGCCCACGCAGGTCTTGATCTGCCCTTCGGGACCGCACTCGCCGGACTGAATCCCTCCGCCTATGCCGGCGGGTCCAAGTTGGCACTTGCCCTCTGCCTTGACCTTCCCGCCGTTCTTGTCGATGCTCCCGAAGGGATCGGCTTCAACACCTCCACCGATACCCACGCCAATCTCACCGCAGACGGAGAGGCCATCGTCGTCTACGCAGAGCTTTATGCCCCCACCGAACCCGCCGTACGCATTCGCACCGATGCAGAAGAGGCCCAGCGGGTCGCGGTAGCCGACCGGATTGTTCCCAACGTAGACGTAAAGGTTGGTCTGGCCGCCCTGGAAGAGTAGCGGGTCACGGGCGGTCCAGCGTCCGGCCTCGGGATCGTAGTCGCGGTAGCCAAAGCGGATCAGCTTGGTATCCGGGTCAGCGAGGCCGCCGGCGTAGCCGATCGGCAGGTCGAACGCAGGGTTGCTGTCGCCAAGGAGCCGGCCGAAGCTGTCGTACGCCAACGTCTTGACCACGTTGCCGACAGCATCGGTCACCACCTTGGGCGTCCCCACCTGATCCGCCCCGACGTAGTACCAGTTCTCACCGCGCTTCATGGCGTAGAGAAGACCGGCTTCATCGTAGTAGAAGGCGGTAAGGAGACCCTGTGGATCCCGGGCATGGGTCACTTGCATCGGGTCCATGGGGTTGCCGTAGAGATACTGGTAAGTGCCGGTGGAGTCTGTCCTGGCGACCCGGCGCCCAAGGCCATCGTACGTGTAGGTGATACTCTTGGTGCCCACGGTCGCCTGGAGCAGTTCGCCACGGGTGCTGTAGGTGAAGCTGTCGGCTCCCCGCTTGGAGAGGAACCCGGCTCCATCGAACGTGTACGAGACCGTACCGAGAGTCGAGATCCGACCCTGCGTATCGAAGCCAGCGACCTCCTCTGGACCGGTGCCGATCTTCCGGCTGGTCCGGTTGCCGTTGTCGTCGTACTTGTACTCCTCCTCCAGAGCACCGTCACGGGTAACCCGGAGCAACTGGCCGTTCTTGTCGAAGGTGTACTCATAACGAGTTGTCTTCTCGCCGACCCTCTCCTCCTTGGCCACGATCCGCCCCATGGCATCATAGAACAGGTTGATTTGGTAGAATTCCTTGTCGACGACCGTGTGCAGGCGGCTCTCCAGGCGGCCTGAGCCCGGGTTCTCGGCGAGCTGGGTGGACTTGGCCGCCGGGGTCAGTGTTTGGGATGGGGGCTCGGAGACCGGTTGGGCTTCGAACCTCTCTGCCCGGTTCCCGGAGAGATCGCGAATCGTCTCGCCGGTATAGGTGAGCGTGTAGCTGCCCTCGCCGATGACAGTCGGTAGGTCGAGAGTCACCTGATCCTCCGAGACAGACACCCCGATAATCTCCTGCCTCAGACCTGCCAACATGAGCTGGAAGTCGCGGACAGGGAGGGTATCCGCAGGCTGCAGTGGCTCGCTGTACGTGAGGATCACCGCCCGCCCGGTATACTTGAATGCGATCGAGACCAGGGTTGGGGGGGTAATGTCTCCATAGGTGACCAGCCGGTTGGTCAGGTTCGGCGCCCGATTGCCGACCGGATCCTGAAGGGGAGCGCTCCCCGCCGTGTAGTCCAGGGTGACCTCATCTTCCTCCGCAAGCGGCTCGACCGTGGTCAAGATGACAGCGCTTTCATCCAGGGCAACACCGGACACGGGGCGTCCACTCCCGTTCACCCGCACAGTGAAGTCAGCAGGCGTCGGAACACTGTCCGGTTTCAGCGGCTCGCTATAGGTCAAGCGCAGCTTGACACCGTTGAACTTGGCCGACTGAAGCTCAGGAAGGTACGTGTCGGCTAGCGTGGTAACCGTCAGGGTGAGATCCTCGCTGGACAGGTTGCCAGAAGGGTCTTCTGCCTCCACCCGGAACGTGTAGGTAGACTCCGGCGACAGGCCGTCGACCGCGAGTGAGGTCACGGAACCGGCAACCGAATCGAGCAACTGGCCGTTTTGGTAGATGTGGTAGTACTTCACCGCCACGTTGTCGCTGGCGTGGTTCCAGTGTACGGTGAGGCTGTGATCCTCCACATTACTGGCGGTCAAGCTACCCCCGCTCCAGGCGGGCTCCGCCGTCGCAACCAGTGAGGCCACGAAGATATCCGACGCCCCGTTGTTGTCGTTGGGGACCAGGTTGGTAGCGAGGGAGGTGAAGGCCACCACCGTGCCGTCATCGCTGAGGTCTGGTATATCGATGTTATGCGCTTCGTCATTGGCCTGGTTCAGCAGGGAATCCGTGTGCAGGCGCACGGTCCGATTGCCAAGCAGGTCTCGCACAAACACATCTCGCAAGCCGTTTGTGTCGTTCGGGACGAGGTTGGTGCCCTTCGAGGCGAATACGACGAACCGCCCGTCTGGGCTGATCCGGCCCCCAAGGTTCTCGTTGTTGCCTCCCACGCCGTTCTCTGACACATCGACACGGGTGATCGAGACCTGCCCTGGTTCGTCGAAGATCCCGTCCGCGTCGGTGTCACGATCGCGCACGACCAAGGCATCCCAGTTGAGGTCAACAATGTTCCAGGCCCAGGTGCGGAAGAGCACGAAGCGCCCGTCAGCGCTCAGGTCTGGGCGATAGCTATCGCTCTGGCCCAGAGCCCCGTCTGCAGCGAGACTTACCACCACGGGCTCGGCGTCGGCCCGCAGATCCTTCACGTATATCTGCGTCTTGTCGTTCGCACCCGGCATCTCGAAGACAACCCAGTCACCGTTGCCACTGACCCGAGGCCACTTTGAGCCGACAGGCAGGGAGACCGTGGCGGTTGCGCCCTCCTCGTCAAAGGTGCCGTCGTTGTCAGAATCCCGGTCCAAAACAAAGGACTGGTAGGTCTGATTGCTCCGGTAGTACGCAGTGTACGCCACGAACCGACCGGTCTCACTTATGCTTGGCGCTTCGACCTCCTGCTTCTCCACCAGGTCGACGACAGCCTTCTCGCCATAGATAGGCAGAGTCGCAGACAGGTCAATGACCTTCAGGCCTGAGGTAGCGTAACCGTTGCCAGAGCCGTAGTCCGAGGTCGCAGTCGTGTAGACCACGTAGCGACCGTCGGCGCTAATGTCCAGACCCGTCATACCATGGTGCCCTGCGAGCGGATTGCCGTCATTGTCTACGCTGACCAGCCTCAATGAATCGAGGTTCCGGTCGTAGACGAACACGTGGCGCTGTTTCGCCATGACTTGATCCGACAGGTTCGTAGCGAAGGTGTAGAAGGCGACCAGGTTGCCGTCGGCGCTGATCGCCGGCGCCTCGCTCAGGTCGTTCGCTGACTGACCCTGCGAGGTCTCGCTCACCCGCTCCACCATAGGCTCGCCTCCCAGCCCAGCCACACTTGCCGTCTTTACGGTTACCGAGGGACCGTTGCTGGTGCACTGCCCCTTCACGTCGCAGACCTCCACCTTGAAGGTGTAGCTCGTGTTCGGCGTGAGAGCAGAGACCTCGGCAGAATTGGCGTTGCCTAGAGCCATGGCGTAGGGCTCGGTTTCGGCATTCCGGTAGATATGGTACCGGTGCGTACCCACGTCGTCCTGCGCTTGAGACCAGGTGAGCGTCAAACGGGTCCCGGCCACGTTGGAATAGGTTAGAGCAGCCGGAGCAACCCACTGCGGCGGCATGTCCTCCAACGTGGAGACGTTGGTCGTAAGCTCAGGAGACCACTGCCCCTTCGCATCCTTCGCCTGAACGCTGAAGGTGTAGGCGGTCAGCTCCTGCAGGCCAGTGACTGCGAAGGTGCGAGTGCTATGGGCCAGCTCGTCACCCACCTGCGTGCCACCGCGCAAGACCCGGTATGCCGTCACACTGGCGTCGTCCTCGGCTGCGGGCCAGTTGAGGGTGACTGTGTACGGAGTGGGAGTGCCGGTGAGGTTGCTCCCCGAGGGCCATGTCGGAGCGGTATCCTGCGTTGTTGTTGCGGTTACCGTCAGGGCGGTCTGGGTCTGGTTTCCCTTCTCATCCACCGCCACTAAGGAGAACGTGTAGGTGGTCTCGGGGGTCAGC
>Ga0196970_1000394_pt1 | contig 53229 bp, 46 predicted proteins | sample S1v_513CmetaG_FD_148672 | JGI IMG/M metagenome (GOLD analysis project Ga0196970, IMG submission 148672) | Soil microbial communities from Anza Borrego desert, Southern California, United States - S1+v_5-13C | ecosystem: Environmental > Terrestrial > Soil > Desert | place: USA: California...
CAGTCCTTCAAGAACATCGACACGCTGGTGAAGGAAGGCCGCTATGCCACGCCGCAGGAAAACGCAGACGCGCGCCGCATCGGCAGCATGTTCAACGCCCCCTTGCAGCTGGCTGTTCCTGGCTTGGGCATTGCCGGCGGCATTGCCAGCACCGTGGATGTGGCCCAGCGCTCGGCAAAAGGCGAGAAGGTCGATCCGGGTGCGCTGAGTGATGCATTGCCGTTGCTGCGCGGCGGTTCCAGTGGCCGCACAGGGAGCGGCAGCGCGGAAACCGCGAGCAGGGCCAGTGGGAGCAGCGGCACCGCAAGCAGCGCGACCGGTGCCAGCGGATCGGCGCAACCGAGCTTCCGCCCGCCCACGCGGCTTGCGGATGGCCGCATTGGGTATCCGCTCAGCCCCACGCGCGGGCCGAAGCTTCCGGAAGAAAGCACGTCGTCGCGCCCGGCGGAAACGGGCGCTGCCTCAGGCACGGAGACGGGTGCCGGCGCGGCGGCAGGCGTGGCGGGCACTTCCACCGCGCCTGATCCAACGCAGCTGGGCAAGCGCCCAGGCTCGCCCAGCACGCTCGGTACAGACGTGTCGGCAAGCAAGGCGCCTGCCTTGGGCGAAACCAGCCCCGAACCCCGGCCGAGCACTTCGGGCGAAGGCAAGCGCCCGGCTTCTCCCAGCACGTTCGGCACCGACGTATCAGCGAGCAAGGCGCCCGCCTTGGGCGAAACCAGCCCCGAACCCCGGGCCGGCACATCCGCCGAAGGCCGGCGCCCAGCCTCGCCCAGCACACTGGGCGTGGACGTATCGGGCAGCAGGACACCAATCCCGGGCGAAAGCAGCCCGGAATCCAGCCCCGGTCGCGCAAGTGAGCGCGAATCGGCGCTGAGGACGGGCGAGTCTTCCGCGGCGGCGGAACGCTCCGGGCAACGGGAAGCATCCGCCGGCCCCTCCAGGGAAATGGCGGCGGTGCTGTCGCCGCAGCAATGGTCCTCGCCGGCCGACCGCTTCGTCTCGCCCCAGCGTGGCGACGAGGTCGGCGCCTACCGCGACCGCTACCAACAGGCGTTTTCCGGATTGACCGCGGAAGAGCGCTACGCGGTCCGCGACTGGACGTACGCGGGAGGCACCGGCATGTACGTGGACAACATCCGTGGCAAACCCGTGCTCGACACCAACGAGTACGCAGGCACGAACTATGACCTCAACTCCTACCTGCGCGGCGATATGGGCCGCCGCACGAATCCCTACTACGAGGCCGCCAGCTCGCGCCTGCACAACGCGCTGTCCAAATTGCCACAAGTGCCGATGGACAACGCCCCGCTGCTGCGGGTGGCCGACGTGGGGCGCGACTATGCGAGCAAGTTCACGGTCGGCGACCATGTCACCAACGGGCGACCCTTCATGTCCGCCTCCAGCAACAACCGCTACGCCGCGGAGAGCCTTCAGCAAGGCTATGCCGCAGAAGGCAGGACCGGGGGGATGGCGATCTACGAGCTCAACTCGAAGTCGGCCGTTCCCACCCTGCCGGGTATCACCACGCAGGCCGCGCACGAGGCCGAATGGCTGTTCCAGCCCAATTCCGTGTTCAAGGTCACCGAGATGGGCGGCACCCGCGCCGCCACGCAGGCCGATCCGAACCTGTCGGTGACCGGGATGCGCATGGACGAAGTAAACGTGACGCAGCCGATCAGCGCCAAGGGGCTGCATACCGGGAGACCGACCACCATCAGGCCCGAAGACCAGCGCCCGCCCCCGCTGCCCGACCCTTACATCCCACCGCCATCGTTCGTCGAAATGAGCTCCGGCTCGGGCTCCAGCGCTGGCTCCAGCCCTCGCTCGCGTTCGGGGTCCCCTCGCCGTTCGGACTGACCGCGCACCGCAGCGAGCACAGGCCAACTCATGCGCCGCTGTACTCAGGCACCCCCACTGGCGGCGCGCCACGCATGCCACAGCTGCTGCAGCGGTGGTGCCCAGGTGGGCTGACCGGCCTGTTCGCGGCGCAGGCGCAGCCTTGCCAGCCGCGACCAGATGCGGTGCGGCTGCGCCAGCGCCGGCTTGGCCGGCCAGCGTGCCAACAGTTGCGCTCGCCATGCCGATGCTTCAGTGCCGGCCGGCATCGCCGCCGCGCCAGCCGCAGCCACGCGCGCGGCCAGCCATTGCACGGCCACGGCACGCGCATCGGCACCGCGCTCGCGGCCGAACAGCACCGCCTCCACTGCCACCACCGCCTCGGCAAAAGGCTGCAGCACGGCCAGCGCCGCCTCCATCGACAGCGGCTGGCTGCGCGCTTCCTGCACCGCGGGCAGGACCTGCGCCAGCGCCGCCCATGGCGCCGCCACCGGTTCGAGCACACGCCCCAGCGGATGCCGCGACCGCTGCCCGGACCAGTCACGCAGCTCCTGCTGCCACCACGCCAGCTTGGCATCGGCCGGCAGCGTGTCGCCGCTGATGTTCATGATGTCCTCGAACTCCTGCAGCAATGCGAACCAGGCCAGTGCCACACGCTGCTGCCCGGGCGCGACGAAGCGCTCGGCCACGGCCCATTCGGGCCAGCGTTGGCGCCATTTGTCGAGGAAGCTGTCCAGCGCGCTGGAAGTAGTCATGGGTTGCGTTCGCAATGGCTCGGCCAGGAGCCGGGAAAGATTCAGCGCGCGGGCGCCGGAGGCCAGGCGTCGGCGGCGCACAAGGCAGCCGGCGTTTCGATCATGCGCTCGGCCTGCCAGGCAAAAGGATCGTCCTGTTCCAGGCGATAGCCCCACAGCGCGGCCACCGACGGCATGCCCGCGGCGCGCGCGGCCAGGATGTCGCGTTCGTCGTCGCCCACGTACACGCATTGCGCCGGCGTCACACCCATGCGTTCGCACGCGACCTGCAACGGCAGCGGATGCGGCTTGCGTTCTGGCAGGCTGTCGCCGCCGATCAACACCGCGCAGCGCGATTCCCAGTCCAGCTGCGGCAGGATCAGCCGCGCCAGGTATTCGGGCTTGTTGGTGACAATGCCCCAGCGCGTGCCGGCATCCTCCAGGCTGCGCAGCATGGCTTCGATGCCGTCGAACAGCACCGCGTGGCGGCCGATCAACGCTTCATAGCGCTGCAGGAATTCCGGCACGTGGGTTTCGCGCAAGGCCGCATCCCACTCCGGAAACGCCACGCCAATCATCGCCCGCGCACCCTTGGACACCACCGGGCGCAGCTGCGCCAGGGCCAGGTCCGGCAGGCCGCGCGCCGCGCGCATGGCATTGGCGGTGGCGAGCATGTCCGGCGCGCTGTCCAGCAGCGTGCCGTCCAGGTCGAACAACACGGCGCGCGGGAACGCGATGCCGGCCTCAGGCACCGGCGGCCACCGGCTTGGACGCACAGCCCAGGTAGTTGATGTCGGTACGCCGGCTCAGCCGCGCACGGCCGCGCCATGGCTCGTAGGCCAGGCCGCTGACATCCTCCAACTGCAGGCCGGCCTCGCGCAGCCAAGCGGCCAGTTCGGAGGGCTTGATGAAGTCCTCGTAGTGATGCGTTCCGCGCGGCAGCAGCCGCGCCAGATATTCCGCGCCGACGATGGCCACGGCAAACGCGGCCGGGGTGCGATTCAACGTGGACAGGAACAGCTTGCCGCCGGGCTTGAGCAGGGTGGCGCAGGCGGCCAGGATCGCGCCCGGGCGCGGCACGTGCTCCAGCATCTCCATGCAGGTGATGGCGTCGAAACTGCCCGGCGCTTCAGCGGCCAGGTCTTCGATCGACTGCACGCGGTAATCCACCTCGACCCCGGATTCGAGCCGGTGCAGGCGTGCGACCTTGATCAGCTCAGGCGCCAGGTCGATCGCGGTCACCTGCGCGCCCTGCCGTGCCAGCGCCTCGCTGAGCAGGCCACCGCCGCAACCCACGTCGAGCACGCGGGCACCGGCCAGCGGCAGGCGCGCGGCCACATACTCCAGGCGCACCGGGTTGAGCGCGTGCAGCGGCTTCTGCGGGCCGTCGGCATCCCACCAGCGGTTGGCCAGGGCGGCGAACTTGTCCAGTTCGGCCTGGTGGAAGTTGGCGGATGCATGTTCGCGCGTCGCGGTCATGGGGCACTCCTGCGGAGGGTCAGGCAAGATGAAACAGGCGGGATGGATCAGGCCGGATGAAAATGGCGGATGCGGTCGCGCCACTGCCGCGCATTGGCGACCAGCGCGTCCGGGTCCATGTCCACCAGCACGCGCTCGCGCAGCTTGGGCTTGCCGGCGATCCAGACATCGCTGACCTGGTGGCGGCCGGTGGCGTAGATCAGCTGCGACAGCACGTGGTGCAGCGGCTGGGTCTCCAGCGCCGACAGGTCCACGCAGGCCAGGTCGGCCTGCTTGCCGACCTCGATCGAACCGATGCGCTCGCCAAAGCCCAGCGCGCGGGCGCCGCCCAGCGTTGCCGCGCGCAGTGTGGTCGCCGCATCCAGGGCGGTCGCGTCGTTGGCGACGGCCTTGGCCAGGATCGCCGCGGTGCGGTTCTCGCTGAACATGTCCAGGTCGTTGTTGCTGGCGCAGCCATCGGTACCGATCGCCAGGTTCACGCCCGCGCGCTGCAGGGCGCAGGCCGGGCAGAAGCCGGAAGCCAGCTTGAGGTTGGATTCGGGGCAATGCACCACGCTCACGCCACGCTCGGCGCACAGGTGGATCTCGCCTTCGGTGAGCTGGGTCATGTGCACCGCGATCAGACGATCGTTGACCAGGCCGAGGCGATCCAGCCGGGCCAACGGGCGCTGCCCGTACTGCTTGAGCGAGTCGGCGATTTCCTGCGCGGTCTCGTGGGTGTGCAGGTGCACCGGCACGTCGAGCTGGTCGGCGAGCATGCGCACGCGCTCGAAGCTGGCATCGCTGACGGTGTACGGCGCATGTGGGGCGAAGGCGGTGCCGATCAGCGGGTCATCGCGCCACTGGTCATGCAGCTCGCCGGCGCGGTCGAAATATTCGTCGTCGCTCTGCGCCCAGGCGGTGGGGAAATCGATCACCGGTGCGCCGACCAGGGCGCGGAAGCCGTACTTCTTGTAGACCGCGGCCTGCGCGTCGGGGAAGAAGTAGTTCTCGTTGGCGCAGGTGGTGCCGCCGCGCAGCATTTCGGCAATCGCCAGGGTGGTGCCGTCGGCGACGAACTCCGGTCCGATCACCGCCGCTTCCACCGGCCAGATGTGCTGTTGCAGCCAGACCATCAGCGGCAGGTCGTCGGCGACCCCACGCAGCAGGGTCATCGGATTGTGGGTGTGGGCATTGACCAGGCCGGGGATCAGCGCCGCGTCCGGCCGCGACACAACCTCACGCGGAACGAAGCGCGCACGCGCCTGCGCCCACGGCGCGATGCCGACGATGACACCGTCGCGCACGGCCACGGCATGGTCTTCCAGCACCACCGCATGCGGCTCGACGGGTACGACGAAGCCTGCCTCGATCAACAGGTCACACGATTCGGGGGTGGACGGGGTCACGGGGGGGAAGACTCCGGGTTCGGGGACGGACTGGCCGCTCAGGGCGCAGCTGGCGCCGGCGGCGCGCTGCGTTGCAGCCAGCGCCGGGTAATGAACAGGCAGGGAAAGACCAGTACGAACAACAGCCCGCCGCGGCCCGTGGGCATCAGGTAGGCGGCCGGAATGGCCAGCGAAAACAGCACCAGCGGCACCATGCCGCGCCAGAACAGCCAGCGCGTGGCGAGCACCCCGATGCGCTCGTGCAGGCGCTCCTGGCGGATCACCATTTGCCGGCTGATCACCGCGAACAACGAAATCGCGGCAAGCACGAAGGCATAGAACGCGAGCCGGCCCGGGCTCTGGCTGGAAAAGAAGCTCGAATATTCGCGCGTGGCCAGCGGCATCAGCGCCACGAACATCAACTGCAGCAGGGTCATCCACACCAGCCCAGCACCGACGCGGCGCACGTGGCGCCAGGTCTGCATGTGCCCGATCCAGAACAGGCCAGTCACCAGGAAGCTGATGAAATAGGCGTAGAAGTGCGAACTCACCTCACGCGAGGCCATGGCCTCGCCGAGGTGCTCGATCATCTCGCGATCGGGCAGTTTCAGCTCGATCGCCAGCAGGGTGATGGCGATGGCGAACACCGCATCACTGAAAAAGACGACCCGGTCGTGCGGAAAACGGTCCTTCAGGTCCGCTTCGTGTTCTTCCTTGACTGTGCCCAGGTCCTTCATGACTTACTTCACCCGCGAAACGTACTCGCCCGAGCGGGTGTCCACGCGAATCACTTCCTCCTGGCCGACGAACAGCGGCACGCGCACCACCGCGCCGGTCTCCAGGGTGGCCGGCTTGCCGCCGCCGCCGGAGGTATCGCCGCGCACGCCGGGATCGGTCTCGGTGATCTTCAGTTCGACGAAGTTCGGCGGCTGCACGGCGATCGGGGTGCCGTTCCACAGCGTCACCACGCACTGCTCCTCACCCTTGAGCCACTTCTCCGCGCCGCCCATGCCGTTCTTGTCGGCCTGCACCTGCTCGAAGGTTTCCTGCTGCATGAAGTGCCAGTACTCGCCGTCGCTGTACAGGTACTGCATGTCGGTATCGATCACGTCGGCCGCTTCGACCGAGTCGGTCGACTTCATGGTCACTTCCTGCACGCGGCCGGACTTGATCAGGCGGTACTTGACGCGGGTGAAGGCCTGGCCCTTGCCCGGCTTGACGTACTCGGTGTCGGTGATGACCGCCGGTTCGGCATTGACCAGGATCTTCATGCCGTTCTTGACGTCGTTCATGCCATAGCTGGCCATTGTGTAGCTCCTCGGGTAAGGCAAAACCGCCGCGGGGAGCGGCCGGCCGTTAGAATGGGGTGCCCGCCGTCGAGCGGGCGTACTGTTTCCAGACCGCACATGATAACCGCAGCCCCCAGCCGCTTACAGCCATCCCCCGCACGACCCGGCGCCCGCTGGCAGGCGCTCTGGCGCGACGCCGTACGCGATCCGCGCGAACTGCTGGCCCTGCTGGGACTGGCCCCGGAGGCGGTGGGACTGAGCGAGGCGGCCGCGGCACAGTTCGCGCTGCGGGTGCCGCGTGGCTTCGTCGCGCGCATGCGCCCCGGCGATCCGGCCGATCCGCTGCTGCGCCAGGTGCTGCCGATCGATGAGGAAATGCGCGCGGTACCGGGCTTCGGCCTGGACGCGGTGGGCGATGCGGCGGCGCGCACGGCCAACGGGGTGATCCAGAAATACCGGGGCCGGGCGCTGTTGATCGCCACCGGCAGTTGCGCGGTGAACTGCCGCTATTGTTTCCGCCGGCATTTCCCGTATGCGCAGGAGACGGCGGCGCGCGAGGGCTGGCGCGAGGCGGTGGCGGCGATCGCGGCGGATGAGTCGATCGAGGAAGTACTGCTGTCGGGCGGCGACCCGCTGTCGCTGGCGACGCCGAAGCTGGCCGAGTTGACGACGGCGCTAGCCGGTATCCCGCATCTGAAGCGGTTGCGCATCCACAGCCGCCTGCCGGTGGTGTTGCCGGAGCGGGTGGACGCGGAGCTGACGGACTGGCTTGCTGCCCTGCCCTGGCCGGTAGCGCTGGTGATCCACGCCAATCATGCCAACGAGTTCGACGCCAACGTGGATGCCGCGATGTTGCGGCTGCGCGAGGCCGGCGTGCAGTTGTTGAACCAGGCGGTGTTGCTGCGCGGGGTCAATGACGAGGTGGATACGCTGGCGGCGCTCAGTGAGCGTTGCTTCACGGCCGGGGTGTTGCCGTATTACCTGCACCAGCTGGACCGGGTGGCCGGGGTGGCGCATTACGAGGTCAGTGACGAGCGCGCGCGGGCGCTGCATGGGGCGCTGGCGGCGCGGTTGTCGGGGTATCTGGTGCCGCGGCTGGTGCGCGAGGTGCAGGGCGATACCGGCAAGCGTCCTCTGTAGGAGCGGCTCCTACATTCCGCTGCGCATGCGCACCAGCTCGGTGGAGCTCACCGGGCGGCTGAACCAGTAGCCCTGCCCCAGATCGCAGCCGCGCTCACGCAACAGATTGAACTGGGCTTCGTGCTCGATGCCTTCGGCCACCACGGTGATGCCGAGGGAATGGGCCATGGCGATGATGGCCGTGGTCAGGGCCAGGTCGTCCGGGTCGCGCTGCAGATCGGCGACGAAGCTCTTGTCGATCTTGACCCCGTCCACCGGCACCTGGCGCAGATGACTGAGGCCGGAGAAGCCGGTGCCGAAGTCGTCCAGCCACACTTTCACGCCGGTGCGGTGCAGCTTGTCGAGCAGGCTGGCGGCCAGCATCTCGTCGCCGATCACCGCGGTTTCGGTCAGCTCCAGGTGCAGGCGCGCCGCCGGCAGGCCGGATTCGCGCAGGCACAGGGCCACGGTGTCGGCCATGGCGCCGCTGCGCAGCTGGCGCGGGGAGACGTTGACCGACACGAACAGCGGCGGCTCGCCGGGCAGCACCGGCCACTGCATCGCGTCCAGGCAGGCGGCGCGCAGGACCTTGGGGCCGAGCACCTCGATCAGCCCACTCTGCTCGGCCACTTCAATGAACACCGAGGGGGAAATCGCGCCCAGCGCCGGGTGCTGCCAGCGCAGCAGCACTTCCACGCCAACCATGCGCCGGTCGCTGGTGCGGTAGATCGGCTGGTAGACCAGGCGCAGTTCGCCGCGCTCCCAGGCGCCGCGCAGTTCCTGCTCCATGTGCAGGCGGCGCTCGACGGCGTGGTCCATGGCACGGCTGTAGAAGCGGTGGCAGTTCTTGCCGGCCACCTTGGCCTGGTACATGGCGATGTCGCCATTCTTCAGCAACGCGGTGGCGTCGCGGGCGTCATCGGGGAACAGGGTGATGCCGATGGAGGAGCCGAGGAACACTTCGCGGCCTTCGATCACCAGCGGCTGCCCCAGGTCCTGCACCAGCCGGTCGGCCAGGCGCGTGGCCGCGGCACGCACGTCACCGGCCTGCAGCAGGATCACGAACTCGTCGCCACCGAAGCGGGCCAGCAGCGCTTCATCGCCGCCGAGCTCATCGACGGCCGCGGAAATGCGCGCGGAGAACTGCAGCAGCGCCTCGTCCCCGGCCTCGTGGCCGAGGGTGTCGTTGACACGCTTGAAGTCGTCGATGTCGGCAAACAGCAGTGCCAGCTGCCGCCCGGCGGTGCGCGCGGCCAGCAACTGATGGTCCAGGCCCTCGCGGAAGGCCAGGCGGTTGGTCAATCCGGTCAAGGCATCGGTGTAGGCCATGTGCCGCACTTCGCGATCATGGCGGGCGATGCTCTCGCTCATCCGGCCAAAGGCACGGATCAGCTCGCCGACCTCGTCATTGCCGGCGCCGCTGCGCTGCTTCACCGCGTAGTCGCCGGCCTCGATCTGCCGCGCCGCCTGCGCCAGCCAGCGGATCGGCCCGACCAGGGTGCGCTGGATGTAGATCGCCACCACCGTGCCGATGAAGGCCAGGCAGCCCAGCAGCAACATGAGCCAGCCCAGGTCACGCTTGCCGACCTCGGAGAGACGTTCAAGCAGCGCGGCGTTCGCGCCGGCCTCCAGTTCGCGCACGCGTCGCAGCGACATGCCCACGCGTACGCCGCCGATCTTTTCCTCGCCCATCATCACCGGCAGGGCCACGTCGAGCACGTCGGGCGACCACTGCAGGGTGAGCTTGCGCGCATTGGCGGCGCTGGTGGCGAGCGGATCGTGCATCGGCTGGCCGTAGCCGGGGATGTCCACTGACCCGTCGTGGATCAGGCGGCCCTGGCGGTCGAACACGCGCACATAGCTCACCACCTGCTGGCGCGAGGTGTTGCGCACCAGTGCGCCGACCTGGTCCAGGTCCGAGTAGTACAGCGGGTTGACCAGGGCATCGGCCAGCTCGGTCGCCAGCGCTTCGCCACGCGAGCGCAGGCTGCGGTCGAACAGATCGTGGATGATCGACCCGCTCAGCGTGCGCACCTCGGCCTGCATGCGCGTCTGGCGCTGCAGCAGCAGCAACAGGATGGCCACCACCAAGGCGAAGGCCAGACCCATGATCAGCAGGAAGCGGGCCTGCAGGCCGAAGCGGATCGTGCTCATTCGACCTGCATCCGTACGCGTTGCAGGCCTTCGCGCAGGCCATCGAGCTCGGCCTGCGAGGCCGGGTCAACCGGGTAGAAGCCGGAGGTGCCGAAGAACTTGCGCAGCGCCGGCGCGGCTTCGGGATCGTGCGCGGCCTGCAGCAGCACTTCGCGCAGGCGGCGCTGCACGGCCGGGGAGAGGTCTGCACGCACCATTTCCACCGCGCGCGGGATCGGCGCGGTGGTGTGGATGATGCGGAAATCGCGGCGGAAGGCCGGCGGCAGATGGTGCTCGTCGTTCCAGTCCAGGTCCGAGAACGCGCCGGCACTGACCAGGCGCTTGTGCACGTAGGCGGCGATGTTCAACTCCGAGCGCGCGAAGACGTAACCCACCGCATCCGGTGCCGGCGCATCGTTGGGGCCGAGCAGGATCTCCGGGTGCAGGCCGCTGTCGAGCAAAGCCAGCACCGGGACCAGGTAGGCACTGGTGGACAACGTGCTCTGCAGCGCGATGCTGTGGCCGGGAAGCTGGTCCAGGCGCTGCACCGGGCCATCGCGACGCACGAAGAACACCGTGCGGTAGGCGCGCACACCATTGCGCTCGGTCAGCAGCAGCGGGCGCGCGCCACTGCGCTGTTGCAGGAGCATCGCGGTGCCGGCGGTTTCGGTCACCCAGTCGACACGGCCGCGGCGCAGATAGCTGGCCATGCGCTGGGCATCGGGCGCCATCAGGATGCGGCCTTCGCCGATGCCGACCTCGCGCATGCGCGGCACGACGTAGTCCAGCAGCGGTTTAAGCTGCTGGTAATGGACCTTCGGATCGTCGCTGATGCGCCCCAGTACCAGCACGCCGGACGGCTCGGCGGCGGAGGCTTCGACCGAGCCGCCCACCGCCAGCAGCCAACAAGCGGCCCACAGCCATCCCCAACGCGGCCAGCGCAAAGCAATCAACCGACACCCCCAAGTGTTCGGCCAAGCCTAGCCGAAAGCGTGACCAGCGCAACAGTCAGCTGGCATCGCCTGCGCGGCGGGCCAGCATCGCCATGCGCTGGGCGTCGGAGAGGATGCCGCGCAGCAGCCGCACCTCCTGCTCGCTCAGGGTGGCGCGCAGGAACAGCCGGCGCAGCTTGCGCATGGCCGAGTCGGGCGAACGGCCCTTGTGGAAGTCGATGTCGTCCAGCGCCTGGCCGAACTGACCGAACAGTCCTTCCATCTGGGCGTGGCTGGCCGCGCCCTCGCGAAAGCCCGGCTCGCTGGCCGCCGTGCTGGCGCCCTGGCCTGCCGCCAGCAGCGCCAGGCGCATCTCATAGGCCAGCACCTGCACCGCGGCGGCCAGGTTGAGCGAGCTGAACTCGGGGTCCGAGGGGATATGCACAGCGAGATGGCACAGCTGCAGCTCTTCGTTGGTCAGCCCGGTGCGCTCGCGCCCGAACACCACCGCAACTTCCGCCGGCCCGGCGGCGTGGGCGACCACGCGGCGCGCGGCTTCGGCCGGCAGCAGTTCCTCCAGTTGCACCCGTCGCGCCCGCGCCGTGCAGCCCAGGACCAGGGTGCAATCGGCCACTGCCTCGGCCAGCGTGGCATGCACCGGCGCGGCGGCAATCAGGTCCTCGGCGCCGGCCGAGCGCCGCAATGCCTCGTCGTCGGGCGTCTTTTCCGGCGCCACCAGCACCAGCCGGCCCAGGCCCATGGTCTTCATCGCCCGCGCGGCAGCGCCGATGTTGCCGGGGTGCTGGGTGCCGACGAGTACGAAGCGGATGTGAGGCGACAGGGGCGCGGCAGCGGGCATGGCGGGCACTAATGGGGCATTGGGGAGCGGATCAGCCGCAGATGGTAAACTGCGCCCCGGCCTTCGCGCCGCACCGCTCTTTTCCCCCGCCAGTTCCGCCCTTTCTGCCTTCACGGGAGCCTTTACCATGCAGAACCCCGCCGTCACCGTCATGGTCAAGGCCGCACGCATCGCCGGCAACGTCCTGTTGCGCAACATCAACAAGCTCGAGGCGCTGAACGTCGTGCAGAAGGGCCGCATGGACTATGCCAGCGAGGTGGACGCGGACGCGGAGAAGGTGATCGTCAAGGAGCTCAAGCGCGCCTACCCCGACTACGGGGTGCTCGGTGAGGAAGGCGGCGTGCAGGGGACTTCCGGGCGTTACATGTGGGTGATCGACCCGCTCGACGGCACCAGCAACTACCTGCGCGGCTTCCCGCACTACTGCGTGTCCATTGCCCTGGTGGAGAACGGCGAGCCGCTGGACGCGGTGATCTTCGACCCGCTGCGCAATGAACTGTTCACTGCCAGCCGCGGCGCCGGAGCGGTGCTCAATGACCGTCGCATCCGCGTGAGCGACCGCAAGGACCTGGCCGGGGCGATGATTCATACCGGTTTCCCGCCGCGCGAGCGCGCCCGCGTGAGCAGCCAGCTCAAGTGCGTGGACGCCCTGCTGACCCAGGCCGAGGACATCCGCCGCACCGGTTCGGCCGCCCTGGACCTGGCCTACGTCGCCTGCGGCCGCGCCGACGCCTATTTCGAGGCCGGCGTGAAGGCCTGGGACATCGCTGCCGGTGTGCTGCTGGTGCGCGAAGCCGGCGGCCGCGTCAGCGACTTCAAGGGCGCCACCCCGCCGCGCATGGACGACCGCGGCCCGGACGCCCGCCAGATCGTCGCCGGCAACATCAAGGTCAGCGATGCGTTGCAGAAGGTCATTGTGAACAGTGGCTACGCCGCGGAGTTCTGAAGGGCCGGGGATTGGGAATCGGGAATGGGGAATCGTAGAGCGAGCTCCCTGGCGCCGATTTACCATGACCTGCGTGAGAAGGCCGCCCCACGGGCGGCCTTCTGCTTTTCCGATTCCCGATTCCCCATTCCCGATTCCCCGCCTACCTCAACCCCGTCTCCGCACGCGCAATCACCAGGCGCTGGATCTCGCTGGTGCCTTCGTAGATTTCGGTGATCTTGGCGTCGCGGAAGTAGCGCTCCAGCGGCATTTCCTTGGAATAACCCATGCCGCCGTGAATCTGCACGGCCTGGTGGGTGATCCACATCGCCGCTTCTGAGGCGGTGAGCTTGGCCACGGCGGCCTCGGTGCCGAACTTGCGGCCCTGGCCCTTGAGCCAGGCGGCGCGCAAGGTCAGCAAGGTGGCGGCGTCGAGCTTGCACTTCATGTCGGCGATCTTGGCCTGGGTCATCTGGAAGGTGCCAATGGCCGCGCCGAAGGCCTGGCGCTCGCGCGCGTAGGCCAGGGTCGCCTCATACGCCGCACGGGCAATGCCGACCGCCTGGGAAGCGATGCCGATGCGGCCGGCGTCGAGCACGCCCATGGCGATCTTGAAGCCCTCGCCTTCGGCGCCGATCACGTCCTCGGCCTGGGCCACATAGTCGGCGAACTCGATCTCGCAGGTGGCCGAGGCGCGGATACCCAGCTTCGGCTCGGTCTTGCCCCGGCCAAAGCCCGGCTTGGCGGTGTCGATCATGAAGGCGGTGATGCCGCGGGCGCCGAGCTCAGGGGCGGTCATCGCAAACAGCACGATGTAGCGGGCCACCGGGCCGGAGGTGATCCAGCTCTTCTTGCCGTTGATGACATAACTGCCATCGGCCTGCCGCACCGCGCGGCAGCGCATCGCCGAGGCGTCGGAACCGGACTGCGGCTCGGTCAGGGCGAAGGCGCCGATCTCGCGGCCCTCGGCAATGGCGCGCACATAGGCCTGCTTCTGCGCCTCGCTGCCACTCTTGAGAATGCCGGTGCAGAAGAGCGAGTTGTTGACCGACATGATGGTCGAATGCGCGCCGTCACCGGCGGCAATCTCGATCATCGCCAGCACGTAGGAGATCGGGTCCATGCCCGCGCCGCCGTACTCCTCCGGGACCTCGATGCCCATCAGGCCGTTCTCGCCGAGCAGGCGGATGTTTTCCAGCGGGAACTCGCCAGTGCGGTCGAAGTGTTCGGCGCTGGGCGCGATCTTCTCCTGGGCGATGCGGCGCGCCACGTCCTGGATCATCAATTGTTCTTCGGTAAAGCTGAAATCCACGTCCGAACCCTCCGGGGGAGCCAAGTCGGAGCATTGTAGCGCCAACCATTCGCCGGCGTATGTAGATTGACCGACAGGATTTCGGGCCTAGAATATCTCGCTATCGCGATACAGAGATATTTATGGACCTGGAAGACTGGTCAACCCGGCTGAAGGTGTTCGCCGATGCCACGCGGGTGCGCCTGCTCGCCCTGCTGGAACAGGAAGAGCTGACCGTGGCCGAGCTGTCGGCGATCACCCGGCTGGCCCAGCCGCGGGTGTCCACCCACCTGGCCAAGCTCAAGGAGGCCGGCCTGGTGCGCGACCGCCGCGCCGGCGTATCGGCTTACTACCGTTTCGACGAAGGCGCCATTGACCCGGCGCAACGCTCGCTGTGGCTGGCCCTGAGCAACGGCAGCGATGACCCGCTGTTGCGCCAGGATGCCGAGCGCGTGGCCGGGGTGCTGGCGATGCGCGCTTCGGACCAGAACTGGGCCGACTCGGTGGCCGGCGACATGGAACGCCACTACTCGCCGGGCCGCACCTGGGAAGCGCTGGCGCGCAGCGCCCTGCCGCTGCTGGAGACCGGCGACGTGCTCGACATCGCTTCCGGCGACGGCGTGCTGGCCGAACTGCTGGCGCCGCATGCGCAGCGCTACGTGTGCATCGACACCAGCGCGCGCGTGGTAGCCGCGGCCAGCGAGCGCCTGCGCCGCCTGGAGAACGTGGAAGTGCGCGAAGGCGACATGCACGCGCTGCCCTTCGCCGAGCGCAGCTTCGATCTGGTGGTACTGATGCATGCGCTGACCTACGCCGCCAAGCCGGCGCAGGCGGTGGCCGAAGGCGCGCGCGTGCTGCGCCCCGGCGGGCGCCTGCTGCTGTGCAGCCTGGCCAAGCATGAGCATCGCAATGCGGTGGAAGCCTATGGCCACGTCAACCTCGGTTTCAGCGTCAAGGAACTGCGCCGCTTCGCCGAGAAAGCCGGGCTGGCGGTGTCCAGCCTGGAAACGGTGACGCGCGAAAAGCGCCCGCCCCATTTCGAGGTGATCTCGCTGATCGCCACCAAGCCCTGACCGGAGCCCGCATGAGCCTCTCCCTGCCCTGGCTGAAGCCCGACCGCGCCGACAAGCTCGCCCGCGCCCTGCGCGAACGCATTCTCGTCATCGACGGCGCGATGGGCACGATGATCCAGCGCCACCGCCTGGAAGAAGCCGACTACCGCGGCGAACGCTTCGCCGGCGGTTACGACGCGCAGGCCGGGCACGTGCATGGCGAAGGCTGCGGCCACGACCTCAAGGGCAACAACGACCTGCTGCTGCTGACCCGCCCGGACGTCATCGCCGACATCCATACCGCCTATCTGCAAGCCGGTGCGGACATGGTCGAGACCAATACCTTCAACGCCACCTCGGTCAGCCAGGCCGACTACCACCTCGAACACCTGGTGTACGAACTGAACAAGGCCGGCGCGGCGCTGGCGCGGCAGTGCTGCGACGCCACCGAGGCGACCACGCCGGACAAGCCGCGCTTTGTCATCGGCGTGCTCGGCCCGACCAGCCGCACCGCCTCGATCAGCCCGGACGTCAACGACCCGGGCCACCGCAACACCAGCTTCGACGAACTGCGCGCGACCTACCGCGAAGCCATCGAAGGATTGATCGATGGCGGCGCCGACACGCTGATGGTCGAAACCATCTTCGACACCCTCAATGCCAAGGCCGCGCTGTTCGCGATCGAGGAAGTGTTCGATGCGCGCGGCGGGCGCCTGCCGGTGATGATCTCCGGCACGATTACCGACGCGTCCGGGCGCACGCTGTCCGGGCAGACCGCCGAAGCGTTCTATGCCTCGGTCGCGCATGGCCGGCCGCTGTCGGTGGGCTTGAACTGCGCGCTCGGCGCGCGCGAACTGCGCCCGCACGTGGAAACCCTGGCTGGCGTGGCCGAGGCCTATGTCAGCGCGCATCCCAACGCCGGCCTGCCCAATGCCTTCGGCGAGTACGACGAGACCCCGGAGGAGATGGCCGCCACGCTGCATGAGTTCGCCGCCTCCGGCCTGCTCAATATCGTCGGTGGCTGCTGCGGCACGACGCCGGCGCATATCCAGGCCATTGCCGAAGCCGTGCGTGGCCTGCCGCCGCGCCGCCTGCCCGCCGAGCTTGAACTGGCGGCCTGAGCGCCGCCCACCTGACAGGATGCCCCACGCAATGCCCGTGCCCCGCCCTACCCGCCTGTCCGGCCTGGAGCCGCTGGTCATCACTCCGGACCTGTTGTTCGTCAATGTCGGCGAACGCACCAACGTCACCGGCAGCGCCCAGTTCCGCAAGCTGATCAAGGAAGAGCGCTACGAAGAGGCGGTGGAGGTGGCGCGCCAGCAGGTCGCCAGCGGCGCGCAGATCCTCGACGTCAACATGGATGAGGGCCTGATCGACTCCGAAAAGGCGATGACGCGCTTCCTCAACCTGATCATGTCCGAGCCGGACATCGCGCGCATCCCGGTGATGGTCGACTCCTCGAAATGGAGCGTGATCGAGGCCGGGCTGAAGTGCCTGCAAGGCAAGAGCGTGGTCAACTCGATCTCGCTGAAGGAAGGCGAGGAAGTCTTCATCGAGCACGCGCGCAAGGTGCTGCGCTACGGCGCCGCCGCGGTGGTGATGGCCTTCGACGAAAGCGGCCAGGCCGACACCTGCCAGCGCAAGGTGGAGATCTGCACGCGCGCCTATCGCATCCTCACCGAGCAGGTCGGCTTCCCGCCGGAAGACATCATCTTCGACCCGAACATCTTCGCCGTCGCCACCGGCATCGAGGAACACGACAACTACGCGGTGGATTTCATCGAGGCCACCCGCATCATCAAGCGCACGCTGCCGCACTGTCACGTGTCCGGCGGCGTGTCCAATGTGTCGTTCTCGTTCCGCGGCAACGAGCTGGTGCGCCAGGCGATCCACTCGGTGTTCCTGTACCACGCCATCGCCGCGGGCATGGACATGGGCATCGTCAACGCCGGCGCCATGCCGATCTATGACGACCTGGACCCGGAACTGCGCGAGCGCGTCGAGGACGTGGTGCTCAACCGGCGCAAGGACGCGACCGAGCGCCTGCTGGAAATCGCCGAGCGCTACAAGGGCAAGAAAGGCGCCGCGCGCGAGGAAGACCTGGCCTGGCGCAACAAGCCGGTCGCCCAGCGCCTGGCGCATGCGCTGGTGCATGGCATCGACGCCTTCGTGGAAGAGGACACCGAGCTGGCGCGGCAACAGGCGCGGCGGCCGCTGGACGTGATCGAAGGGCCACTGATGGACGGCATGAACGTGGTCGGCGACCTGTTCGGCGCCGGCAAGATGTTCCTGCCGCAGGTGGTGAAGTCGGCACGGGTGATGAAGAAGGCCGTCGCCTACCTGCTGCCCTACATCGAGGCCGAGAAGGCCGCCGGTGGCGAGTCCAGCCGTTCCAACGGCAAGATCATCATGGCCACGGTCAAGGGTGACGTGCACGACATCGGCAAGAACATCGTCGGCGTGGTCCTGGCCTGCAACAACTTCGAGGTCGTGGACCTGGGCGTGATGGTGCCGGCGCAGACCATCCTCGACCGTGCGCGCGAGGAGAACGCCGACCTGATCGGCCTGTCCGGCCTGATCACGCCTTCGCTGGAAGAAATGTCGCACGTGGCGCGCGAACTGCAGCGCCAACACTTCGAGATACCGCTGCTGATCGGCGGCGCGACGACTTCGCGCGCGCATACCGCGCTGAAGATCGACCCGCATTACGCGGCGCCGACGGTGTGGGTGAAGGATGCCTCGCGCGCAGTGGGCGTGGCGCAGTCGCTGATCTCGCGCGAACTGCGCGCCGCCTTCGTCGCCGCCAACGATGCCGACTACGCCGAGATCCGCCAGCGTCACCGCAACCGCGGCGATGCCAAGCGCCTGGTGTCACTGCAGCATGCGCGCGGCCAGCGCTTCGACGGTGGCTGGAACGAGTACGTGCCGCCGGCTCCGAAGCAGCCCGGCCTGCACGTGTTCGGTGATTACCCGCTGGACGAACTGGTGCCGCTGATCGACTGGACGCCGTTCTTCCAGGCCTGGGAGCTGGCCGGCAAGTACCCGGCGATCCTGCAGGACGCGATCGTCGGCAAGCAGGCCACCGAGCTGTATCGCGACGCGCGCGCGATGCTGGCGCGGATCGTGGCCGAGAAGTGGCTCACCGCGCGCGCCGTATTCGGCCTGTGGCCAGCCAACAGCGTCGGCGACGATGTGCGCGTGCGTGCCGGCCAGACGCCCACCACCTTGCACTTCCTGCGCCAGCAGGTGGACAAGCCGGTGGATCGCCCCGACTTCTGCCTGGCCGATTTCATCGCGCCGGCAGACAGCGGGCGCGAGGATTGGATCGGTGCGTTTGCCGTCACCGCCGGCCTGGGCATCGAGCCGCACGTGGCGCGTTTCGAGGCCGACCACGACGACTACAACGCGATCCTGCTCAAGGCCCTGGCCGACCGCCTCGCCGAGGCCCTGGCCGAGCGCCTGCACCAGCGTGTGCGCCAGGAATTCTGGGGTTATGCGAGCGACGAGACCCTGGACAACGAAGCGCTGATTGCCGAGCACTACCGCGGCATCCGCCCGGCGCCTGGCTATCCGGCCTGCCCTGAGCACAGCGAGAAGCAGACCTTGTTCGCGCTGCTGGATGCCGGGCGCCACACCGGCATGAGCTTGACCGAGAGTTTCGCGATGTTGCCGACGGCGGCGGTGTCTGGCTATTACTTCAGCCATCCGCGCAGCCAGTATTTCGTGGTCGGGCGGTTGTCGCGCGAGCAGGTGGCCGATTACGCGCGGCGCAAGGGTGTGGAGCTGGCGCAGGCAGAGCGCTGGCTGGCTTCCAACCTGGACTACGATCCAGAGTAGGAGCGGCTCTTGTGGCCTTCGGCCATCAGCCGCGACCGCCATCTGGCAGATGGCATCTCCGCTCAGTCGGGGCTGAAGCCCCTCTTACAGCGGCCCCAGCAAACGCACGATGCCCCGCGTTCAACGCAACGCGAACGACAACCCCACACCCGCCTGCCAATCCGTGCTCGCCGAATCCAGGCCCCGCAGCACCGATGCATCCAGCTGCACGTTCGGGCGCAGATGCCAGGCCATGCCGCCGCCCAGCTGGCGCTCATGCTCGGCACCGCCACTCCAGGCCGCTTCCACATAAGCCATCCAGCGGCCATCGTCGTGCAGCGTCCAGTTCGGCGAGACCGTCCAGTAACGCCCATTACCACCGCTGCCATAGTCCAGGTAGAGCCCGGTGGCGCTCTGCCGCGGCAACTGCCACGACAGGCTCAGGCCGAGATCGCGCTTGGGTCCACCCGCGGTGAACGGTGCCTGCCCGGTGGCAGCGGTATAGGTACCCAGCAAGGCCCACGAGAAATCCTCCCGCGCCGAAGGCAGCTGCCACTTCAAGGCGATCGCGCTGTCGCCGCCGCCCTGCGCACGCGCACTGCCGCGCTGCCAGTTGAAACTGTCAGCGGCCACCTGCAATTCCAGGTCAGCACCGAGACCGACGCGCAAGCGGCTGTCCAGCGTGTACTGGCGCGTGCGCGCCCCGCCCTCATCGTCGCTGCTGTAGTCCGGCAGGCCCTGTTCCCACGCCCACTGCCCGGGGTTCAGCACCTCGGTACCGAAAGCCACGCCCGGCCGGTCGAAGGACACTTCATCCTGGGCCGCAGCCAGCGCCGGCAGCACCGCCAGCACCAGCAACGCCCGGCGCAAGGACTTACCAGACCAGATCGTCAGGCACCTGGTATTGCGGGTCGGCATACGGGTCTTCCTCGCGTGTGGCATTCGGGTCCACCCGCAACGCCACCGCCGGCGCGAAGATGCCCTCGGCCTCGGACAATACCGCCGCGGTCACCAGCACATAACGGCCATTGAGCTGCAGCACGCCCAGCTCGCCGGCATTGAGCGCCTTGAGCTGCTCGGCGGTGACGTAGATGCGCTTGATCTTGCCGCCGTAAGGAAAATGGCGGGCGATATCGGCGTCGGCCTGGTTCAGCACCTTGTCGGTGAGCAGGGTTTCCAGACGCGCGCGCGCTTCCCGGCGCTGGCGGGCTTCTTCCTGTTTGCGCCGCTCGGCTTCGATGCGCTCGTCCTTCTCACGCTGCGCGCGGATCGCATAGGCCTTGGCCAGGTCGATGTCCTCGCGCGAACGCGGCGGCTTGGGCGTGCCCGGCGCCGCATTGCGCCCCGGCGCGGTACCAGCGCGCGGTGGCCGTCGCCCGGCGTCCTGCGCCTTGCCCGCATGCGCGGGTTGGCCAGGTTTGCCCGACCGGCCATGCTTGCCGTCCTGCGGCGGCCGGGCCTGATTCCTGGCGTCGGGTTTGCGCTCGGGCTTGCGCTCGGGTTTGGGCGCGGGCTTGAAGCCCAGGCCCAGCAGCTGGTCGCGGAGGGTATCGCTCATGACGGTGTTTTGCGAAGGCCTGGAAGGGAGGCGAACTCAATAATGCGGGGGCGGCGGTTCGTCCACCGGGTCTTCATTGAGCGCATTGCGCACCCGCCCGAGGTCGTCGAGCAGGTGCCGGATCAGTTCGGCGTTGCGCGCACCGGTCATGCGCGCATCGGCCAGGGCCTCGCTCAGCTCGGCCAGCGCCTGTTCCTGAAAGGACAGGCGCATTTCCAGTTCGACCAGGCGCGCTTCCAGCGCCTGGTCGTGGGGTACGGCATCATGCATCGAAGGGATTCCCCTGCACCGAACGGCCACGGCCGATGGCGTAGTAGGCCAGGCCGGCCGATTCGATCTCGGCCGGTTCGTAGAGGTTGCGCCCGTCGAACACCACCGCGTCCTTCAGCGCCGCCTTCAGGCAGGCGAAGTCCGGGCTGCGGAACTGCTTCCATTCGGTGACCACGACCAGCGCGTCGGCACCTTCCAGGGCCTGCGCGGCGGTGTCGCAGAACTGCAGGTCATCGCGCGTGCCGAAGATGCGCTGTGCTTCGTGCGTGGCTTCCGGGTCGTAGGCACGCACCTGCGCGCCGGCTTCCCACAGTTGCGCCAGCAAGCGGCGGCTGGAGGCTTCGCGCATGTCGTCGGTGTTGGGCTTGAAGGCCAGGCCCCACACCGCGAAGGTCTTGCCCGCCAGCGCCTGCGCACCGCCATAATGGCGCTGCACCAGTTCAAACAGATGGCCCTTCTGGCCGTTGTTCACTGCTTCGACCGCGTTGAGCAGCTTCGGCTCGTGCCCGTATTGCTGCGAGGTGCGGGCCAGGGCCTGCACATCCTTGGGAAAGCACGAACCGCCGTAGCCAGCGCCGGGATAGATGAAATGCCAGCCGATGCGCGGATCGGAGCCAATGCCCTTGCGCACTTGCTCGACGTCGGCACCGACGCGCTCGGCGATATTGGCGATCTCGTTCATGAAACTGATCTTGGTCGCCAGCATTGCATTGGCCGCGTACTTGGTCAGCTCGGCCGAACGCACATCCATCTCCACGATGCGGTCATGGTTGCGGTTGAACGGGGCGTAGAGCCGGCGCATGCGCGCCACCGCCGCCGGTCGGGTCGCCCCGATCACGATGCGGTCCGGGCGCATGCAGTCGGCAACCGCGTCGCCTTCCTTCAGGAACTCGGGGTTGGAAACCACGTCGAATTCGTAATCCACGCCGCGCGCCTGCAGCTCGGCGGCGATCGCCGCGCGCACCTTGTCCGCGGTGCCGACCGGCACGGTGGACTTGTTGACCACGATGGACGGGCCATCGATGTGCTGGCCAATCGTGCCCGCCACGGCGAGTACGTACTTGAGGTCGGCGCTGCCATCCTCATCGGGCGGCGTGCCCACGGCGATGAACAGCACTTCGCCGTGGCTGATTGCCGCGGCCGCGTCCGTGGTGAAACGCAGGCGGCCGGCGGCATGGTTGGCCTTGACCATGGGTTCAAGGCCGGGCTCGTAGATGGGGATCACCCCTCGGTTGAGACCTTCTACCTTGGCCTGGTCGATATCGACGCAGACCACATGATGGCCGACTTCGGCCAGACAGGTACCCGTGACAAGACCAACATAACCGGTACCGAAGATCGCAACGCGCATGGAGGGGGGGTCTCCTGTGGGGGTTACGGCAGGATACCCAGCAACTCGACATCAAAAGTCAAAGTTGCGTCAGGGCCGATGCCACCCTGCGGCATGCCTTCCGGTCCGTACGCGAGTGCGGACGGAATCCAGAAGCGATACTTGGAACCCACCGGCATCAGCGAAACGCCCTCGCTCCAGCCCTTGATGACCTGGTTGAGGCCGAACTCGACCGGCTCGCCGCGCTCGTACGAACTGTCGAAGACGTGGCCGTCGAGCAGCTTGCCTTCGTAGTTCACGCGCACCTTGCTGCTCGGCGTCGGCCGCTCGCCGCTGCCCTGGCGCAGCACCATGTACTGCAGGCCCGACGCGGTGGTGACCACGCCCTTCTCGTTCTTGTTCTTGGCCAGGAACGCGTTGCCCTGCTCGCGGTTCTTGCCCGACACGGCGGCCTGCTTGGCGCTGCCGAAGGCCTGCAGCGTGGCCTGCGCTTCCTGCGCGCTGAGCAGCGTGTTGCCCTTGCTCAACGCAGCCTGCAGGCCCTGGATCAGCACCGGCAGCTCGATGTCTTCCTTGATGCGCACCAGCGACGGGCCGACCATGCGGTCACCCAGCATCAGGCCGACATTCTGCTTGTTCACCGCCGGCGGCGCGCTGCCCGGTGCCAGGCCGGGAACCTGCTGGCCGTTGCGCACGGCCAGCGCGGTGCGCAGCGAGGCATCGGTGGCCTGCGACTGTTCGTCGCCCAGCAGCGGCTGGCCGCCCTTGAAGGCGTTCTCGATGGCGCGCTGCATGGCGGCGGTATCGACGTAGTCGGCGATCGGCTCGAACGAACGCGCGATGTCCATGCCGATGGCGTAACTGACTTTCTCTTTCTCAGAGGTCAAAACGGACTTCTCCTTGGCTGCCGCAGTCGCGGCCGTTTGCTGCGACATCGCCGGCGCCGAGGCCGCCATTGCCACGATCATCAGCGACGCTGCCGCGCCGCGCATTCCCATCTTCATTCGCTGCGAATCCTGAGGTGTTGGTGGACGCCGCCGCCGGCGCACGGGGCCGGCATTGTCGCACGCACGGCGTGCGCTGGCCTATGTCAGCGCGCGGCCGGTGCGGACTTGAGTTCGCGTTCGATCGCCGCGATCAGCGCCGGGTCATCGGGCTTGATCTTGCTCGGGAACTGCGCCACGACGCGGCCGTCCCGGGCGATCAGGTACTTGTGGAAGTTCCAGCCCGGCGCCACGCCGGTAGCCGCGGTCAGGCGCTGATACAGCGGCGTGGCTTCGGCGCCGAGTACATGCACCTTCTCGAACATCGGGAATTTCACCCCGTAGGTGAGCTTGCAGAACTCCTGGATCTGCTGCTCGCTGCCCGGCTCCTGCCCCTTGAAGTCATTGGAAGGAAAGCCGAGCACCGCAAAACCCTGCGCCTGGAAACGCTGATTCAGTGCCTCAAGGCCGTCGTACTGCGGCGTATAGCCGCACTTGCTCGCAGTGTTGACCACCAGCAGCACCTTGCCGCCGTAGGCTTTATTCAGATTGACCGGGGTCTTGCCGGCCAGCGGGCGGTAGTCCAGGTCCAGCAGGGCTGGCGCAGCGGCCGCGGCCAGCCCCGACACAACCGCCAGCAAACCCAGCAAAAACAATTTGTTGCGCAACATGACCTGGCTCCTGCGGTGGGCGGCCGGGGCCTTCGCAGCCCCTGCCATTGGTTGGGTATGACAGTGGCTTGACGGGCTGCGTGTTGGTGTTATAGTTACATACAACACCAGCCACCCAACGCAGGGGAGCGCAATGAACAGCAAGGCATTCAACCACACGCTATTCAGGCGATCCGTACCGCTGCTGCTCCTGCTGTCCGGCACTGCCGTGCTGGCGGCCGGACGGCTGGAATCCGCACCCGGAACGGTCAAGGACACCGGCGTCGATTATGGCGTCTCCGCGGCGGCAGAGGAAAACGCAGACGCACCGCAGGAGCAGGCCGCACGTCCCGTGCGCCGGGCCCGCACCTCGCTGTCGATGCCCTATTTCTCCTTCGCGCAAGCCCTGCGTCCCCGGAGCTGACCCATGAGCGACATCCAGTGGAGCGACGGCGCTCCCATCTACCGCCAGCTGAAGGATCGCGTGATCGCGATGATGCTGGACGGCATCATCAAGCCGGGCGACGCCCTGCCCTCGGTGCGCCAGGTGGCGGCCGAATACCAGCTCAACCCGATCACCGTTTCGCGCGCCTACCAGGAACTGGCCGACGAGGCCCTGGTCGAGAAGCGGCGCGGCCTGGGGATGTTCATGACCGAGGAGGCGGCACGCAAGCTGCGCGGCAGCGAGCGCGACCGCTTCCTCAACGAAGAATGGCCGGCCGTGCTCGAACGCATCCAGCGGCTGGGACTGTCATTGGAAGAACTGTTGCCCTCGGGGAAAACGCCATGAATGCTGTCGCATCCGAAGTCGCCTCTGAATCCGTCGTCACCGCCCAGGGCCTGCGCAAGGCCTACCGCAGCCGGCTGGCGCTGGACAACACGTCCTTCAATGTCGGCGCCGGCCGCATCGTCGGCCTGATCGGCCCCAACGGTGCCGGCAAGACCACCGCGCTGAAGGCCATCCTCGGCCTGACCGCGTTCGAGGGCGGCCTCAAGGTGCTGGGCCTGGACCCGCGCCAGAGCCGCGACGCGCTGATGAACGATGTCTGCTTCATCGCCGACGTGGCGGTGCTGCCGCGCTGGCTGCGCGTGGGCGAGGCCATCGACTTCGTCGCCGGGGTCCACCCGCGCTTTGACCGGGCGCGCTGCGAGCGCTTCCTGGCCAACACCCAGCTCAACCCGAAGCTGCGCGTGCGCGAACTGTCCAAGGGCATGATCGTGCAGCTGCACCTGGCCCTGGTGATGGCCATCGACGCGCGCCTGCTGGTGCTGGACGAGCCGACCCTGGGCCTGGACATCCTCTATCGCAAGCAGTTCTACCAGCGCCTGCTGGAGGACTACTTCGACGAGGAGAAGACCATCCTGATCACCACCCACCAGGTGGAGGAGATCGAGCACATCCTCACCGACGTGCTGTTCATCCGCGACGGCCGCATCGTGCTCAGCGCCGACATGGAGCACCTGTCGGACCGCTACACCGAGGTGCTGGTGCCGGCCGAGGCCCTGGCCGAAGCGCGCCGCCTCACGCCCATCGACGAACGCAGCCTGCCGTTCGGCAAGACCGTGCTGCTCTATGACGGCCTGCCCAAGGGCCAGCTGTCCACCCTGGGCGAAACCCGCAACCCCGGCCTGGCTGACCTGTTCGTGGCCATCATGAAGGGAACCTACGCATGAATACCGCCAAGACCCAACTGATCCCGGCCGGCAAGTTCGGCTGGCTGCTCAAGCGCGAGTTCTGGGAGCACCGTGGCGGCTTCCTGTGGGCACCGGTGATCACCGGCAGCATCGTGGTGGTGCTGTACGGCCTGCTGGCGGTGATCGGCTCGATCGCCGGGCGCAAGAGCGGCGGCGGCTTCAACCTGGACGAAAGCCCGCAGAAGATCCACGAAGTGGTCGGCGCCTTCGGCGACGGCGTGCTGCTGGCGGGGATCCTGCTGGCCTGCGTGGTGCTGGCCTTCGTGGTGTTCTTCTACTCGCTTGGCGCGCTGTATGACGACCGCCGCGACCGCAGCGTGCTGTTCTGGAAGTCGCTGCCGCTGTCGGACTCGCAGACCGTGCTGTCCAAGGCCGCGTGGGCGCTGTTGCTGGCGCCGCTGCTGGCGCTTGGCGTGGGCCTGGCGATCGGCCTGGCGATGTGGCTGATCACCGCGCTGACCATGACCGTCAACGGCCTGCCCGCCGGCGCGGCGGTGTTCACCCACTCGCACCCGCTGCGCGTGGTTGGCGGCGCCATTGCCGCCCTGCCCGTCTACATCGCCTGGGCCCTGCCGACGGTGGGCTGGCTGATGTTCTGCTCGGCCTGGTCGCGCACCAAGCCGTTCCTGTGGGCGGTGCTGATCCCGATCCTGGCCTGCGTGATCGTCAGCATGATGGACATCCTGCCGCCGATGCACATCCGCCATGACGTGCTGTGGTACGTGGTGGTGTTCCGCGGCCTGCTCAGCGTGGCCCCGGGCACCTGGTATGCGGCGATCAACGGCGGCCACGGCAACCGCGAGATCAACACTCCGGACGAACTGGCCAACGCCATCGACCTGCGTGACAGCTGGCAGGCGTTCGGCACCTACGACCTGTGGATCGGCGTGGTGATCGGCGTGGTCCTGATTGCCGGTGCCATCTACATGCGCCGCTGGCGCGACGACAACTGAGCCGCACGCTTGCCGCGTGCCTGACCGAACCGTCCCAAGGAGCCCCATCCATGCGCACGACCCTCGCCCTGTGCTGCACGCTGCTGCTGGCCCTGCCCGCCGCCGCCCACGCCGACGAGCCGCAATGCAAGGCCAGCGAGCCGCGCGAGCTCAAGCTCGACCTGGCCGGCGTCAAGAGTGTGCTGTTCGAGGTCAACCACCACGACCTGCACGTCAAGGGCGTGCCCGGCAACGCCGGTTCGGCCAGCGGCCGCGCCTGCGCCTCCAGCCCGGAACGGCTCAAGCAGCTGACCCTGACCCAGCGCAGGAACGGCAGCCAGCTCATCGTCACCCTGGCCAGCAACAACAGCGGCTGGTCGTTCGGCAACACCTATGCCTACCTGGACATTCGCGCCAGCGTTCCGGCCGGTCTGCCCGTGCAACTGGACGTGGGCTCGGGTGACGCCGACGTCGAAGGCGTGGCTGCGCTGAAACTGGAAACCGGCTCGGGCGACATCAAGGGCCGCGACATCAAGGGCCCGGTGACGGCCAAGGCCGGCTCGGGCGATATCCAGCTCGAACGCATCGGCGCGCTGAAGGTCGAATCGGTCGGCTCGGGCGACCTGCGCGCTCAGCAGGTCAATGGCCCGGCCGAGGTTGGCTCGCTCGGCTCCGGCGATCTGGACCTGATCGAGGTGCAAGGGCCGGTGCATGTCGGCAGCGTCAACTCGGGCGACGTGGAATTGCGCGCCATCAAGGGCAGCGTGACCGTGGACTCGATTGGTTCCGGCGACGTCACCGCCCGCGATATCGGCGGCGACCTGACCGTCAGGCGCAAGGGCAGCGGCGACGTGAACCACAGCGGCGTGCGCGGCAAGATCAACGTGCCGCAGGAGGACTGAGCATGCGCATCGACTCGCTTTCCCCGCTGCGTCGCGCCGTGCTGGTCACCGCGCTCATGCTGGGCCTGGTTGTCCTGACCGGCTGCGGCCGCCATCAAGACAGCGCCAACGCCCAGGCCGACGCGGCTGCGGCCGATGGCAAGGACATCCACATCAACGGCGGCATCACTTTCAGTGGCGATGAAGTCACCCTGCGCCGCGACGACCTGCCAACCGCGGTCATCACCCCGGCCGGCGACCTGGTGCTCGGTGGCAAGACCGTCACCACCACCGACGCCCAGCGCCAGGCCATGACCGCCTACCGCAAGCAGTTGCAGACGCTGACCCAGCAGGGCATCGCCGTCGGCAAGGCTGGCGCCCGCCTCGGCGCCGAAGCGGCCGGCGAGGCGATCAAGGGCATCTTCAACGGCGACGTCGACAAGATTGGCGACAAGGTCGAAGCCCAGGCCGAACAGATCAAGCAGGAAGCCTTGAAGCTGTGCACCCACATCGAGGCGCTGCGCGTGGCCCAGGACGCGGCGGTGGCCGTGGTGCCGCAGTTCAAGCCCTATGCCGGCATCGAAAAGAGCGACGTGCAAGACTGCAACAAATAGCCGCAGCCCAGCGCAGGGGGTGCGCGCTTAGAATGCCCGCACTCCCCTGCCGGGTCTGACCCATGAAAAAGCTGTTCCTCCTCGCCCTGGCCGTGCTGCTGTGCGCCTCCCTGGCCGCCTGTGGCAAGCAGTCCGCCGCCCGCGCCGAACGCTCCAAGCCCCGCGTCTCGGTCACCACCCAGGCCGTGCAATTGCGCCGCGCCCCGGCTCCCAATGCCGAGATCACGCCGATGGGCGCCCTGCGCATCGACGACATCGAAGTGCCCCTGCCCGAGCCCCAGCGCCAGCGCCTGCAACTGCTGTTCGGCCACCTGCAGATGCAGCGCCAGGAAGCCCTCGCCAGCGCACCGCCAGACCCCAACAACCGCGGCGTGCCGTTGCAGCCCAACGCCCAGGTGATCGAACTGCGCGATGAGCTGCTGCGCGATGTGCCGACGCTGCAGCCGTATCGCGAGAGTTTTGCCAACGTCACCGGCGAGCGTCGCTGAGCCTGTCCTGTACCGCCATCTGGCAGATCCCGACTCCGTTCTGTCGGGGCTGAAGCCCCTCCCACAATGGCCCCAGCGCGGCTTGCCGGATGCCTGATAGGCCCAGGTCTGCGAGAAAGCTTTAGCCTTTTTGTCCGGTCGCAGTGATCTGTCGGGCGTCCGGGGGCAGGCCCTTTCGGGACGCTAGACGCCATGGATGGCGTCTAGCAGCCCCATGGATGGGTTCACCGCGTGTCCCGAAAGGGCCTGCCCCCGGGCGCTGCGCGATGGATCCCGGACAGCCGCTTTCATCCAGGTGCGGAGAACCCTGATCACGCGCGGTCCCGGCTGAAGCCGCTCCTACAACACGCCGGACAGCCAACACGGCGGACAGCGCGCGCCCCCCGGACGACGTGCCACCGGCCTTCAACCCCCGGCGTTGCCTCCGCCGTGGATTCCACCCTCGGTCAACGCCGCCGGATCCAGCAACTGGCGCAGCTCCGTCTCCGGCAAACCGCTGTCCTCCAGCGCCACCTCCAGCACCGGCCGGTTCTCCTTGTACGCCCGCTTCGCGATCGCCGCCGCCTTCTCGTAGCCGATGATCGGATTGAGCGCCGTCACCAGGATCGGATTGCGATCCAGCGCCTCGCGCACCCGGTCCTGCCGCACCTTCAAGCCCGCAATCGCCGAATCGGCCAGCAACCGCGACACATTCGCCAGCAGCCCGATCGACTCCAGCAGATTCAACGCAATCAATGGCAACGTCACGTTGAGCTGGAAATTGCCCGTCTGCCCCGCCACCGTGATCGCCGTGTGCTGACCGATAACCTGCGCGCACGCCATCACCGTCGCCTCCGGAATCACCGGATTGACCTTGCCCGGCATGATCGACGAACCCGGCTGCAATGCCGGCAGCTCGATCTCCCCCAACCCCGCCAGCGGACCAGCGTTCATCCAGCGCAGGTCATTGGCGATCTTGATCAGCGCCACCGCCGTCGCATTGAGCTGGCCCGACAACTCCACCGCGTCATCCTGCGCCGCCAGCCCCTCGAATTTGTTCTCCGCGCTCTCGAACCGCGTCCCCGTCGTCGCCGACAACTGCTTGGCTACCTTTGCTCCGAAACGCGCGTCGGCATTGATGCCGGTGCCAATCGCCGTGCCTCCCAGCGGCAGCCGCCGCAAGCGCCTGAGACTGTCTTCGATCCGCGCCTCGGCCGAAGCGATCTGCGCCGACCACGCACCAAACTCCTGCTGGAAGGTCAGCGGCATCGCATCCATCAGATGCGTGCGCCCGGTCTTGACAACCTTGCCCAGGCCCTTGCCGCGCTTGTCGATGGTCTTGCGCAGATGCTTCAGCGCCGGCAGCAACTGCTCCACCGCCGCCAGCTGCGCCGACACGCGGATGGCCGTCGGGATCACATCGTTGGAACTCTGCCCAAGGTTGACGTGGTCGTTGGGATGCACCGCAGGCCTGGCCTTGGTCTCCCCCGCCTTGCCGGCCTTGCCCGTGCCATTGCCCAGCAGGCGCGTGGCCAGCGTCGCAATCACCTCGTTGGCATTCATGTTGGACGAGGTGCCCGAGCCGGTCTGGTACACGTCGATCGGAAAATGCGCGTCGTGCCGGCCCTCGGCCACTTCCTGCGCCGCCTGCTGTACCGCCTTGGCCACGCCCTTGGGCAACAGGCCCAGTTCGGCGTTGACCTGGGCCGCGGCGCCCTTGATCAGGCCCAGCGCGCGGATGAAACCGCGCGGCATCGGTCGCCCGGACACCGGGAAATTCTGCACGGCGCGCTGGGTCTGCGCGCCCCACAAGGCATCGGCGGGCACCTGCAGTTCGCCCATGCTGTCGTGTTCGGTTCGGTATTTGTCGCTCATTCGCAATCTCCGTACTACCGGTTCGGGGGAGGCGCTGGCTGCGGCGCCGCGGCTGACAAGCGCGCTGGCTGCGGCGGCGCCGCTGGCTGACCCGGACACGATACGCGCCGGTCCCGGCCGCGCCCAGCGCAGGGGCGCGAATGCAGCGTGCCAGCCCCGCGCGGAGCCGGCGCGGCGGCGGCCGGCGTAGAATATGCGGCCCTGTCGCCTGCCCTTGCCGCTCCCATGACGGAATCCGCCCTGCTCGCCCTGTCCCCGCTCGATGGCCGCTACGCCGGCAAGGTCGACGCCCTGCGCCCGATCTTCTCCGAGTACGGCCTGATCCGCGCCCGGGTGAAGGTGGAGATCGAATGGCTGCTGGCCCTGGCCGCCGAACCCGGCATCGTTGAACTGGCGCCGTTCCCGGCCAGCGCCGTGCAGGCCCTGCGCGCCCTGGCCGACGGCTTCTCGGTCGCCGACGCGGCGCGGGTGAAGGAAATCGAGCGCACCACCAACCACGACGTCAAGGCCGTGGAGTACTTCATCAAGGAGCGCCTGAAGGACGACGCCGCGCTCGGACCGGCGCTGGAATTCGTCCATTTCGCCTGCACCAGCGAGGACATCAACAACCTGTCCTATGGCCTGATGCTGGCGCAGGCGCGCGGCGAAGTGCTGCTGCCGACGCTGGACGGCATCATCGCCACGCTGCGCACGCTGGCCCATGCCCAGGCCGCGCAGCCGATGCTCTCGCGCACCCACGGCCAGACCGCGTCGCCCACCACGCTGGGCAAGGAACTGGCCAACGTGGTCGCGCGCCTGGAGCGCCAGCGCCGGCAGATCGCCGCGGTGGAACTGACCGGCAAGATCAACGGCGCGGTCGGCAACTACAACGCGCACCTGGTGTCCTACCCGGACGTGGACTGGCCTGCCTTCGCGCAGCGCTTCGTCGAGGGCCTGGGCCTGGTGTTCAACCCCTACACCACGCAGATCGAGCCGCACGACAACGTCGCCGAGATCGGCGACGCCGCGCGCCGCGCCAACACCATCCTCATCGACCTGGCCCGCGACGTGTGGGGCTATATCTCACTGGGCTACTTCAAGCAGAAGCTCAAGGAAGGCGAGGTCGGCTCGTCGACCATGCCGCACAAGGTCAACCCGATCGACTTCGAGAACGCCGAAGGCAACTTCGGCCTCGCCAACGCCCTGTTCGAGCACTTCTCGGCCAAGCTGCCGATCAGCCGCTGGCAGCGCGACCTCACCGACTCCACCGTGCTGCGCGCGTTGGGCACCGCCTTCGGCCACACCCAGGTCGCACTGGACTCGCTGGCCAAGGGCCTGGGCAAGCTGGAAGTGAACCCGCAACGCCTGGACGCCGACCTCGACGCCGCCTGGGAAGTGCTGGCCGAAGCCGTGCAGACGGTGATGCGCCGTCATGGTCTGCCCAATCCCTACGAACAACTCAAGGCTCTGACTCGGGGCCAGGGCATCACCGCCGAGTCGATGCGCACCTTCGTCGAAACCCTGGCCCTGCCCGAGGCCGACAAGCAGCGCCTGCGCGAACTGGTCCCGGGCGCCTACACCGGCCTGGCCGAGCAGCTGGCCCGCGCCATCTAGCCGGGACCACCGGCCGCGCCGCGCACAGGAGGCCGAATGCAGTTGCTGATCAACCTCGACGTGCCGGACCTTGCCGCCGCCGAGCACCTGTACTGCAGCGCATTCGGCCTGCGCCCCGGGCGCAGGCTGGGCCCCGCCGGGCTGGAACTGCTCGGCGCCGCCGTCCCGCTCTACCTGCTGGCCCAGCCGTCCGGCAGTCCCGGCGCCCGCGGCCAGCCCCGCGACTACGCCCGCCACTGGACTCCGCTGCACCTGGACGTGGTCGTGGACGACCTGGAAGCCGCGCTCGCACGTGCGCTGGCCTGCGGCTTCCGCGCCGACGACCTGCCCGGCGGCCCGCAGGACCTGGCCAGCGCCCGCGCCACGATCCGCCGCGCAGCCTGGGGCGACCTGATCCGGCTGTCGGACCCGTTCGGACACGGCTGGTGCCTGTTGCAGTTCAGCGCCGCCGGCTATGACGCGATCGCCGACCCCGGCTGAGCTGCTGCTGGGCGACAATGATCCCGCCGCCGGCCCCACGGCCGCCGGCCCCCTCCGCTGCACGACCCGGGCCATGAATAAGAACAGCAAGAAGATTCCCGCCACCCTGCCCTTCGAGATCCGCGCCAGCGCCGAGCACCCGCTGGGCATGCCGGCCGGACGCTTCCTGCGCGACTACTGGCACAAGCGCCCGCTGCTGATCCGCCAGGCCTTCCCCGGCTTCCGCAGCCCGGTCAGCCCCGAGGATCTGGCCGGCCTGGCCTGCGAGGATGGCGTGCTGGCGCGGCTGATCGCCCATGACCGCGCCAGAGACGACTGGCAGGTGCGCAGCGGCCCGTTTGCCGAAGAGGACTTCCCCGACCTGCCCGACCACGACTGGACCCTGCTGGTGCAGGACGTGGACAAGTGGGACCCGGACGTGCGCGCCCTGCTCGAACAGTTCCGCTTCCTGCCGCGCTGGCGCATCGACGACATCATGATCAGCTTCGCCGCCAGCGGCGGGTCGGTCGGCGCGCATGTCGACCACTACGACGTGTTCCTGCTGCAGGGCATGGGCCAGCGCCGCTGGCAGATCGACGCCAGCGTGGCGATGGGGCGCAAGGCGCCGCCGCTGGATTTCCGCAACGATGTCGAACTCAAGCTGCTGCAACGCTTCAAGCCCACCCACGACTGGGTGCTGGAGCCGGGCGACATGCTCTACCTGCCGCCACTGGTGCCGCACCATGGCGTGGCCGAGAACCCGTGCCTGACCTTTTCCATTGGCACGCGCGCGCCCTCTTCGGGCGAGCTGATCGGCGACTACCTCGATACCTTGATCGCCGACGCCGACGAGGCCGTGCGCTACCACGACGAAGACCTGGCCGAGCCGGCCGATCCCTACGAGATCGACGAAGCGGCGATGGGTCGTGCGATCAGCGCGCTCAACGCCATCCGCATGAATGATCCGGACCGCCTCGGCGAATGGTTCGGCCGCTTCATCACTACCTACCGCGCCGCTGGCGACATCGCCGCGCCACCGCAGGCACCGGACGCCGCCGAGCTGGCCGAAGCCCTGGCCGATGGCGTGGTGCTGTACCGCCACCCGTGGTCGCGCGTGGCCTGGCGCCGCGCACGCAAGGGCGCGCTGCTGTTCGTCAGCGGCCACGCCTTGGCCCTGCCTCTTCGCGATGCGCAGCGCCTGGCGGCGCTGGAGGAAATCGACGAGAACGGCTACGCCCTGTTGTCCGAGCGCGGCCGCGAGGCCTTGCTGGCGCTGGTCGAACTGGGCCACTACGCGCCCAGCGGCGGCCTGGACGAGGAAGAGGACGAGCCCGTCGATGGCAATGGCGCGGCCGCGCATTCGACCCTGCTGGAGGCCGGCGGTGACGATACCGATGGCGGCGAGATCGACCCGGACATCGACCCCGAAGACCTGCCAGCCGACGACGAAGAAGAAGAGGACGACGAGGACGCATGAGCCCGCGGGGCCCGTTCGCGCTGGAGCATAGCCAGGGCAGCGCCCACGCCGCGGACGTGCTTGCTCTGCGCGCCGAGGCCTTTGCCGCGCCGGCCTGTGCCGACACCGCACGCGAGTGGGATGCGCTCGACGCGCTGAGCCATCACGTGCTCGCGCGCGATGGCGAAGGCCGGCTGCTTGGCGCCGGCCGGCTGTCACCCGACCAGCGCATCGCCCGCCTTGGGGTCCTGCCCGCCTGGCGCGGTCGCGGCATCGGCCGCGCCCTGCTTGGCGCGCTGCTCCAGGAGGCACACCAGCGCGACTGGCCGCAGCTGCGCCTGCAGCTGCCCGCGCCCAGCGGCGCGGTCAGTGGCCTGCCTTTCTTCGTCCCTGCCGGATTCCTGCCACTGCGCGGCAGTACCGACCTGCAACGCCGGCTGGATGGACCCATGGCGGTGGAAGACGCCGCCGCGGCCACGCTTGCCGCAGCCGCGGTGATCGCCCAGTCGCGGCGCGAGCTGCGCATCTACAGCCGCGCCCTGGACCCCGGCCTGCTCGATGCGCGTGCCGTGCAGGCGGCACTGCGCGCCTTCGCCACCCTGCCGCATGACAAGCAGGTGCGCGTGCTGGTGCAGGAAGCCGGCAACCCGCAGCTGTTCGACGCGCCGCTGCTGCGCCTGGCTCAGCGCCTGCCCTCCGTGTTCCAGTTCCGCGCGGTGTGTGATCCGGTCGACGCCAGCTATGCGGCCGCCTATCTGGTCGGTGACGCGCAGTCCTACTACTTTCGTTCTACGGGCAGCCGCTACGACGACGGTGAAACCTGGCTCGAAGGCGCCGCGCGTGCCCGCCAGCTACGCGCGCATTTCGAGCAGATATGGGAACGCAGCCGGCTCTGGCACGAACACCGCGCCCTTGGTCTGTAGCACGGCCGCCAGCGCAAAGCCCCACCGTTTCCGACGCGGGCCTGACCGTGGCTGCAACCTCGCGCCATCTGCATGCGCCCCCTTGTCGGCGCGTGGGGGTATAATTTTCGGGCTTAGCCATCGCCCGCCCGGCTTCCGGCCGGTCATGTGGCCTGCCCCGAGCAAGCCCCCATATCTCAAGCGACCCGACTTACCATCGTGGACAATCTCCTGAAGCAGTTTGCGCAGTCTTCGCAGCTCGCCGGCGGCAATGCCGCCTACATCGAGGATCTGTACGAGCAGTACCTCGTCTCTCCCGACAGCGTCGATCCCAAGTGGAAAACCTATTTCGACGGCTTCAAGGGCCGTGAGGCCGGGGACGTGCCGCATTCGGCCGTCATCGCCCACATCGGCGAGGCTGCGCGCAATGCTGCCAACGCAGGCGTCGGTGCCGGTGCCAGCGATGAGCGCGAGCGCAATGTCGGCCGCCTGATCACCGCCTACCGTTCGCGCGGCCACCTCGGCGCGCGCCTGGACCCGCTCGACCTGACCCCGCCGGTCAACCCGCCGGACCTGGGCCTGCCGTTCCACAGCCTGTCGGAAGCCGACCTGGACAGCGAGTTCAGCACCGGTGGCATCGGCGGCCAGCCGCGGATGAAGCTGCGCGACCTGCTGGCCCGGCTCAAGGCGACCTACACGAGCTCGATCGGCGTCGAGTTCATGCACATCCCCGAATTCGACCAGCGCCAGTGGATCTACCAGCGCCTGGAAAATGCCGGCGGCCGCATTGCCGGCGACGCCGACAGCCGCCGCCGCACCCTGGAACGGCTGACCGCCGCCGAGGGTCTGGAGCGCTACCTGCACACCAAGTACGTCGGCCAGAAGCGCTTCTCGCTGGAAGGCGGCGACTCGCTGATCCCGATGATGGACGGCATCGTCCGCCAGTCCGGCCGTGACGGCGTCAAGGACATGGTGATCGGCATGGCCCATCGCGGCCGCCTCAACGTGCTGGTCAACACCCTGGGCAAGAACCCGCGCAAGCTGTTCGACGAGTTCGAGGGCAAGTTCGAGCACGCCCACGATGACCGCGCCCACACCGGCGACGTCAAGTACCACATGGGTTTTTCGGCCGACATCGGCGTCGGCGACGGCAAGCAGGTGCATCTGGCCCTGGCGTTCAACCCCTCGCACTTGGAAATCGTCGACCCGGTGGTCGCCGGCTCGGTGCGTTCGCGCCAGGAGCGCTTTGGCGACATCAGCCGCAAGGAAGTGCTGCCGATCCTGATTCACGGCGACGCGGCCTTCGCCGGCCAGGGCGTGGTGATGGAGCTGTTCCAGATGTCGCAGGCGCGCGGCTTTGCCGTGGGCGGCACCGTGCACATCGTCATCAACAACCAGATCGGCTTCACCACCAGCACCCGCGACGATGCCCGCTCGACGATGTACTGCACCGACGTGGCGAAGATGATCGGCGCGCCGGTCTTCCACGTGAACGGTGACGATCCGGACGCGGTGATGTTCGTGGCCAAGCTGGCCTACGAATTCCGCCAGCAGTTCAAGAAGGACGTGGTCATCGACCTGGTCTGCTACCGCCGCTGGGGCCACAACGAGGCCGACGAACCGGCAGCGACCAACCCGGTCATGTACCAGACCATCCGCAAGCACAAGACCACCCGCGAGCTGTACGCCGCGCAGCTGGAAAGCGAAGGCGTGATCAGCGCCGACGAGGCCAAGGCCCTGGTCGATGGCTACCGCAACAAGCTCGACTCGGGCGAGTTCACCACCGAGGTCGCCACGCGCAAGCCCGACGAGTTCGCCATCGACTGGTCCAAGTACCTGTCGGGCAAGCTCAGCGACAGCGTCGACACCACGGTCAAGCGCGGCGCGCTGGACCAGCTGGCCAAGATCATCAACACCATCCCGGCCGGCGTGGAGCTGCACCCGCGCGTGGCCAAGATCTACGAAGATCGCCTGAAGATGGTGGCTGGCGAGCAGCCGGCCGACTGGGGCTTTGCCGAGAACCTGGCCTACGCCACCCTGCTTGCGGAAGGCCACAAGCTGCGCCTGGTCGGCCAGGATGCCGGCCGCGGCACCTTCTTCCACCGCCACGCCATCCTCCACGACCAGAAGACCGACAGCTACTACCTGCCGCTGCGCCAGCTGGTCGAGAACCCGGACGATGCCACCGTGATCGACTCGCTGCTGAGCGAGGAAGCGGTAATGGGCTTCGAGTACGGCTATTCCACCACCGATCCCAACGCGCTGTGCGTATGGGAAGCGCAGTTCGGCGACTTCGCCAATGGCGCGCAGGTGGTCATCGACCAGTTCATCGCCGCCGGCGAGGCCAAGTGGGGCCGCATCACCGGCCTGGCGCTGTTCCTGCCGCACGGCTACGAAGGCCAGGGCCCGGAGCACAGCTCCGCGCGCCTGGAGCGCTTCCTGCAGCTGTGCGCGCTGGAAAACATGCTGGTGTGCGTGCCGACCACCCCGGCGCAGTGCTTCCACATGATCCGCCGGCAGATGCGCATGAGCACGCGCAAGCCGCTGGTGGTGATGACGCCCAAGTCGCTGCTGCGCCACAAGCTGGCGATCTCCTCGCTGGACGAACTGGCCAGCGGTGAATTCCAGCACCTGATCCCCGATGCCGCCGCCGACGCCAGGAAGGTCAAGCGCGTGGTCGTGTGCTCGGGCAAGGTCTATTACGACCTGCTGGAAGATGCGCAGAAGCGTGACCAGGACGACGTGGCGATCCTGCGCGTGGAGCAGCTCTACCCGTTCCCGCGCGCGCTGCTGGCTGCCGAGCTGAAGAAGTACGGCAAGGCCACCGACGTGGTGTGGTGCCAGGAAGAGCCGCAGAACCAGGGCGCCTGGTACCAGATCAAGCACCACCTGCAGGCCGTGCTGGCCGAGGGTCAGGCGCTGCATTACGCCGGCCGCGCCCGCTCGCCGTCGCCGGCGGCCGGCCACATGGCCGACCACATCGTCGAACAGCAGAAGCTGGTGGCCGATGCGCTGATCAATCCGTTCAACGACCAGGTCGCTGAATAACCTTTACCCCCCAAGTTCAAAACCCTTAGGACGCCCCTCTCATGGCCACCGAAGTCAAAGTCCCGGTTCTGCCCGAATCCGTCTCCGACGCCACCATTGCCAGCTGGCACAAGAAGGCCGGCGAAGCGGTCAAGCGCGACGAGAACCTGGTTGACCTGGAGACCGACAAGGTCGTGCTTGAAGTTCCCTCGCCGGTGGACGGCGTGCTCAAGGAAATCAAGTTCGATACCGGCAGCACCGTGACCAGCAACCAGATCCTGGCCATCATCGAGGAAGGCGCCACCGCCGCCGCGGCGCCGGCCCAGGAAGAGAAGAAGGCCGACGCGCCTGCCGCCGCCGCGCCCGCCGCTGCTGCCGCTGCGCCGAAGGCCGCCGCGCCGGCTCCGGCCGCCAAGTCCGGCGCCGACAGCCTGCCGCCGGGCGCGCGCTTCACCGCCATCACCGAGGGCGTCGATCCGGCCCAGGTCGAGGGCACCGGCCGCCGTGGCGCGGTGACCAAGGAAGACATCGTCAACTTCGCCAAGTCCGGTGGCGTCGGCCGTGCCGGTGGCGCGCGCCCGGAAGAGCGCGTGGCCATGACCCGCATCCGCCAGCGCATCGCCGAGCGCCTGATGCAGTCGAAGAACTCGACCGCGATGCTGACCACCTTCAACGAGGTCAACCTGTCCAAGGTCGCCGCCGCGCGCAAGGAACTGCAGGACGACTTCCAGAAGGCGCACGGCATCAAGCTCGGCTTCATGAGCTTCTTCGTCAAGGCCGCCGCCAACGCGCTGCAGCGCTTCCCGCTGGTCAACGCCTCGATCGACGGCACCGACATCATCTACCACGGCTTTGCCGACATCTCGATCGCCGTGTCCACCGAGAAGGGTCTGGTGACCCCGGTGCTGCGCAACGTCGAGCGCATGTCCTTCGCCGACGTGGAAGCCGGCATCGCCGACTACGCCAAGAAGGCGCGTGACGGCAAGCTGAGCCTGGAAGAGCTGCAGGGCGGCACCTTCACCATCACCAACGGCGGCACCTTCGGCTCGCTGATGTCCACCCCGATCGTCAACCCGCCGCAGAGCGCGATCCTGGGCATGCACGCGATCAAGGAACGTCCGATCGCCGAGAACGGCCAGGTCGTGATCGCGCCGATGATGTACCTGGCGCTGTCCTACGACCACCGCATCATCGACGGCAAGGACTCGGTGCAGTTCCTGGTCGACATCAAGAACCAGCTGGAAAACCCGAGCCGGATGTTGTTCGGCCTGTGATGACGGGAATCGGGAATGGAGAAACGGGAATGGCCTGCCATGCCCGCTCTCCTTCCCGAGTGGACCCGACCGGACGGGACTGGGCCACTGCTGTCCTATTCCCCATTCCCTATTCCCCATTCCCGTGAGCAAATGAAATGAGCGAACAATTCGACGTAGTCGTCATCGGTGCCGGCCCGGCCGGCTACCACGCCGCCATCCGCGCTGCCCAGCTGGGCCTGAAGGTCGCCTGCGTCGATGCCGCGCTGGGCAAGGACGGCAAGCCGGCGCTGGGCGGTACCTGCCTGCGCGTGGGCTGCGTGCCGTCCAAGGCGCTGCTCGATTCCTCGCGCCAGTTCTGGAACATGGGCCACCTGTTCGGCGACCACGGCATCAGCTTCAAGGATGCGCAGATCGACGTCGGCGCGATGGTTGGCCGCAAGGACAAGATCGTCAAGCAGTTCACCGGCGGCATCGCCATGCTGTTCAAGGCCAACAAGGTCGCCACCTACTACGGCTTTGCCCAGTTGCAGCCGGGCAACGTGGTCCGGATCAAGCAGCACGAAGGCGAGGACGTGGAGCTCAAGGGCACCAACGTGATCCTGGCGCCGGGCTCTGATTCGATCGAGCTGCCGTTTGCCGAGTTCGACAACGACACCATCGTCGACAACGTCGGCGCGCTGGACTTCACCGAAGTGCCCAAGCGCCTGGCCGTGATCGGTGCCGGCGTGATCGGCCTGGAACTGGGCAGTGTGTGGAAGCGCCTGGGCGCCGAGGTCACCATCCTCGAAGCGCTGCCGGACTTCCTCGCCGCCGCCGACAGCGACATCGCCAAGGCTGCCGCCAAGGAATTCAAGAAGCAGGGCCTGGAGATCAAGCTCGGCGCCAAGGTCAGCAAGACCGAAGTGACCGGCAAGGGCAAGAAGAAGGAAGTGGTCGTCAGCTATACCGATGCCGAGGGCGAGAAGTCCCTGACGGTGGACAAGCTGCTGGTCGCCGTGGGCCGCAAGGCCGCGACCAAGGGCCTGCTCGCCGAGGGCACCGGCGTGCAGCTCAACGAGCGCGGCCAGATCGTGGTCGACGAGCATTGCCACACCGGCGTCGATGGCGTCTGGGCGGTCGGCGACTGCGTGCGCGGCCCGATGCTGGCGCACAAGGGCTTCGAAGAAGGCATCGCGGTGGCCGAACTGATTGCCGGCCTGCCGGGCCACGTCAACTTCGACACCGTTCCGTGGGTGATCTACACCGAGCCGGAAATCGCCTGGGTCGGCAAGACCGAGCAGCAGCTCAAGGCCGAGGGCGTGCCGTACAAGGTCGGCACCTTCCCCTTCGCCGCGATCGCGCGCGCGGTGGCGATGGCCGAGCCGGCCGGCATGGTCAAGCTCATCGCCCATGCCGAGACCGACCGCGTGCTCGGCTTGCACCTGGTCGGCGTCGGCGTGTCCGAGCTGGTCCACGAAGGCGTGCTGACCATGGAATTCAACGGCTCCGCCGACGACCTGGCGCGAATCTGCCATGCCCACCCGACCCTGTCCGAAGCCATCCACGACGCGGCAATGGCGGTCAGCAAGCGCGCGATTCACAAGGTCAACTGAAGAAGCGGGAATGGGGAATGGGGAATGGGGAATCGATTCCCCTGCCCACTTTCCCCGGCAAACGCCGGGCTCATGGCCCGGCGTCCTGCTTTTTGCCGCTTGCTCTTTCCATTCCCCACTCTCAATTCCCCATTCCCTGCCCTCATGAAAAGCATCTGCGTCTACTGCGGTTCCAATTCCGGCAGCAAGCCCGCCTATACCGAGCGTGCCATCGCCCTGGGCGACCGCATCGCCAAGGAAGGGCTGCGTCTGGTCTATGGCGGCGGCAATGTCGGGCTGATGGGGACGGTGGCCAATGCGGTGCTGGAGGCCGGTGGTGAAGTGACCGGCGTGATTCCGCAGCAGCTGGCGGACTGGGAGGTGGCGCATCGCGGGCTGACCTCGCTGGAGATCGTCGGTTCGATGCATGAGCGCAAGTCGCGCATGTTCGATCTGTCCGATGCCTTTGTTGCCCTGCCCGGCGGCTTCGGCACGATGGAGGAGATCTTCGAGATGCTGACCTGGCGCCAGCTTGGCATCGGCAACAAGCCCTGCGCCTTCCTCGACATCGAGGGCTTCTATGCGCCGCTGATCGGCATGATCGATCGCATGGTCGAGGAGCGCTTCCTGCACCCGGACCAGCGCGCCGACCTGTGGTACGGCAGCGATATTGGACAGATGCTGCAGTGGATGCGGGAGTATGAGCCGGCGCAGGCTTCTAAGTGGATCGATGAGAAACGTCGGGCTGTGATGCGGTAAACCGTAATCGCAGGCGGGGTTGGATCCGGGCGCGTGGCGACGCGCCTACCGGTAAGGCGCCCTGAGCGCTTGCTGGCGCTTCACATCACCGCCGCGCCCTCCGGGCTCGGCATCGGCTTGCCCAGCAGGTAGCCCTGGCCATAGTGGCAGCCGAGTTCGCGCAGCGTGCGCCATTGCTGCTCGGTCTCGATGCCCTCGCCCACCGTCTCGATGCCCAGCGTCGCCGCCAGCGCCAGGATGCTGCGCACCAGCGCCAGCGAATCCTGGCCGCCGCCCTGGTGCAGGCCGGCGACGAAACTCTGGTCGATCTTCAGCGCCGAAATCGGGAAACGGTGCAGGTACGACAGCGCCGAGTAACCGGTGCCGAAATCATCCAGCTGGATCAGCACGCCGCGATCGCGCAACGCGCGCAGGATGCGCAAGGTGCGCGGGGCGTCGTCCAGCAACGCGACCTCGGTGATCTCCAGCCGCAGCCGCGCCGGGTCCGCACCCACCGCGTCCATCAACCCCAACAGGCGCTCGGCAAAGTCAACCGAGCGGAAGTGCCGCGGCGACACGTTCACCGACACGTAGCGCTCACCGCCGCGGGCCAGGTGCTCGATCACCTGTTCGTACAACTGCCAGTCGACCTGCTCGATCAGGCCGCTGTCCTCACCCAGGTGGATGAAGGCATGCGGGCGCAGCAGGCCGCGGCTTTCGTGCTCCCAGCGCAGCAAGGCCTCGTGGCCGACCACCACGCCGTCTTCCAGGCGCACGATGGGCTGGTAGAACGGATAGAAGTCACGATTGTTCAAGGCGCGACGCATGTCCGCTTCCAGGTCCAGGCTGCGCAGCGCCTCCTCGCGCATGGCCTCGTCGAACACGGCAAAGCGCTCGGCGATCTGCGCCTTGGCCCGGTACATCGCCGCGTCGGCGTCGCGCAGCATTTCCTCGCCGGTGCGGTAGCGCAGGTGCCACATCGACACGCCCATGCTGCCAGACGGAAACAGCTCGCGTCCGGCTACCCACATCGGCTGCCCGAGCACGCCTTGCAGGCGCTGCGCCAGTTCGCGCGCGGCTTCCACGCCTTCCGGGCACGGCATCAGGATCGCGAATTCGTCGCCGCCCAGGCGCGCAACCACGTCGTCCACGCGCACGGTGGCCACGATACGCTGCGCCACCTCGACCAGCATGCGGTCGCCGGCGGCATGGCCGACGCTGTCGTTGACCAGCTTGAAGCGGTCCAGGTCCAGGAACAGCACCGCGAACGGCAGGCCGTCGCCATGCATGGCGCGCTGGATCGCATCGTCCAGGCGGTCGAGCAGGTGCGCGCGGTTGGGCAGGCCGGTCAGCGCGTCATGCAAGGCCTGATGAGTCAGCCGCTCTTCGGCGCGCAGGCGCTCGGCAATCTGGCTCAGCAACTGTTCGTTGAGTTCGGCCAGCTCGCGAGTGCGCTCGTGCACGCGCACTTCCAGGTCGGCATGGGCACGGCGCAACCGGGCCTGGGCGCGTTGCCGGGCCAGGCCATTGCCGATGTTGTGGGCGACGAAGGCGAGCAGACGCTGGTCGTGCGGGGTGTAGCTGACCTCGGTGGAATAGCTCTGCACCACGATCGCGCCGACCACCTCGTCGTCGATGAACAGCGGCACGCCGAGCCAGCTGCAGGCCTGCGCACCGATGTTCTGCAGCTTGCCGGCCTGCGCCATCACGTCGATGTCGCCGCGGCTGGCGAGCAAAGCCGAGCGGGTCTGGATCAGGTATTCGGTGAGACCGCCACTGAACTTGCGCGGCGGGCGGATGCCGTTGTGCTCGTCCACCGAATAGGCGAACTCCAGCCCGTCGCCGGCATCGTTGATCAGGGCGATGTAGAAATTGCGCGCATCCAGCAGGCCGCCGACCACGTCATGCACTTCGGCATAGAACTGCTGCAGGCTTTCCGAGGCGCCGGCCAGTTCGCTGATGCGGAACAGCGCGGCCTGCAACTGCTCGGCGCGCCGGCGCTCGGCGATCTCGTCCTGCAGCTCGCGGTTGGCCTTCTGCAGCTCGCGTGTACGCTCTTCCACGCGGCGCTCCAGCTGCACGGTGGCCTGGCGGCGGTCGATCGCGGTGAGCACGTGCTGGGCCACGTAAGCGAGCAGGATGCGGTCCTGTTCGCTGAAGCCAATGCGCTCGTCGTAACTCTGCACGACGATCGCACCGGCCACCTGACCGTCGCGGAGCATCGGCACGCCAAGCCAGTCCAGGCTGTCCGGGCCGCGGGTCGGGTCCCAGGCGATGTTCAAGCGCTCCGACAGCGCATCGGAAGGCCCACTCAAGGCCACGCCGTGCGACAGCAGGGCGAAGGTGAGACTGTTGGGGATGTCCTCGTGCCGGTAAGTGCGTGTGGGATCGGCGATGAAGCCGTCCTTCTGATCGACGAAGTACAGAAAGCGCATGCTCGCGGCGGCGGCATCGTATTCGACGATGTAGAAGTTGTCCGCGTACATCAGCGAGCCAACCACCGCATGGATGCGTTGCAGCATCTGGCTCAGGTCGAGTTCGTTGCCGGCCAGGTCGGCGATCTCGTACAGCGCCTGCTGCAGCAGCTTGGACTGTTCGAGGTCTTCGATCTCGCTCTGCAGCAGCGCGGTTTCCAGCGTGCCGAACACGACGTTCTCGGCCAGCGCGCGCCATGCGGCCTGCTGCGCCGGCGCTACCGCCTGCGGCCCCTCCCAGGCCACCGCCAGCACGGCGAAGTCCTCGGCGCAGCGCCACACATGCAGGTCCGGTGCCGCCTCGGCCGCCGGCCGCAGCGACAGCGCGGCGACCGCGCGCGCCAGCAGGGCCTCGTCGGCCCCGGGCGAGCAGCCGCGGCCTTCCTCGTCGAGCCGGCCATCGCGCCAGGCCAGCGCCAGCTGCGAGCCGGCCGGCAGCATGCCCACCAGCACCGCTGCGGCACGGTCGCACGCCAACGCGACGCGCTGCCGGTGGGCGATGACCGAAGGGCTGATGAGCATCGTGAGCAATCCATGGCCGCCGTTGCCGGCAGCTCCCCTGTGGTGCCCAGCATAACCGCTGGCCGCGCGATTGATACCTGCCGACCTTGGTGGCAACGCCACTGCCTCGCCGCGCCGGCCACGGAGCGCGCACTGGCTAGAATGGCAGACCATGTCCGCCACCCTTGCCCACCGCGCCAGCCACCGCCAGGAAATCCGCCACAGCCGCTTCCTTGCCCAAGCCGCGCCGATCGACAGCAGCGACGCCGCGCTGGCCTTCATTGCCGAAGTCGCGGTGGCAGACGCCACGCACAACTGCTGGGCCTACCGCCACGGCAGCGAATACCGATCCAGCGACGACGGCGAGCCGGCGGGCACCGCCGGACGCCCGATCCTCGCGGCCATCGATGGCCAGGGCCTGGATCGGGTGGTGGTCGTGGTGACCCGCTGGTATGGCGGGGTCAAGCTTGGCGCCGGCGGCCTGGTCCGCGCCTATGGCGGCACGGCGGCCGAATGCCTGCGCCTGGCCCCGCGCCTGCCGCTGACCGCGATGGTCACGGCCTGGCTGCAGTGTCCGTTCGAGGATCTGGGCAGCGTGCACAGCGCGCTGGCGCAGCACCAGGCATTGAAGGAGCAGGAAGATTTCGACGCCCACGGCGCATGCCTGCGTCTGAGCTTGCCGGCTACCGAGCTCGACGCCTTGAAAACGCAGCTTCGCGACGCCACCCGCAATCGGGTCCACCTCCACGAGCATCCCCCCACATGACCACTTCCCCGGACGCGCCGCGGCCCGGCCTGCGTCGCCTCGCCGCCCTGGGCGCGCTGTGGCCGTTCGTGCGCCGCCACCTGCCGCTGTTCGTCGCCTGGCTGCTGGCCCTGGCGCTGTCCTCGGCGGCCACGCTGGTACTGCCGGCGGTGGCACGCCAGGTCATCGACCAGGGCTTCAGTGCGAGCAGCGCGATCAACCGCACCTTCGCCCTCGCCTTCGCAGTCACCGCGGTGCTGGCGGTGGCCACGGCCACGCGCCTGTTCTTCGTCTCGCTGCTGGGCGAGCGCGTGGTCGCCGACCTGCGCGGGCGTCTGTACGCGCATCTGATCAGCCTGGACATGGCTTTCCACGACCGCAGCCGCAGCGGCGAGCTGGTCTCGCGCCTGTCCGCCGACAGCGAACTGCTGCGCGGGGTGATCGGCTCGACGATGTCGGTGGCGCTGCGCAGTTCGGTCACGGTGATCGGCAGCATGGTGATGCTGTTCGTCACCAGTCCGCGGCTGGCGGCGTGGGCATTGCTTGGCATTCCATTGGCAGTGCTGCCGATCGTGCTCGGCGCGCGGCGCCTGCAGAAGATGTCGCGCGCCAGCCAGGACCGCGTCGCCGAGGCCAACACCCTGGCCGCCGAAACCCTGGGCGCGGTGCGCACGGTGCAGGCCCACGCCCGCGAGCCCTACGAGCGCGAGCGCTTCGGCGCCGCGTTGCAGGCCACGCTGAGCACTGCCAAGCGCCGCATTCGCACCCAGTCGATTGTCACGGCGGTGGCGATCATCCTGTTCTTCGGCGCGATCGTGACCGTGCTGTGGATGGGCGCGCACGACGTGGTGGACGGGCGCATGAGCACCGGCACACTGGGCCAGTTCGTGCTCTACGCCTTGATCGGTGGTGGCTCGGTCGGTGCGCTGGCCGAAGTCTGGAACGAACTGCAGCGCGCGGCCGGCGGCATGGGCCGCATTGCCGAACTGTTGGAGGAACAGCCGCAGCTGGCGCAGCCGGCGACCCCGGCCACGCTGCCGCAGCCCCTGCGTGGCGAAATCCGCTTCGATGACGTGGTGTTTCGCTATCCGCAGCGCCCGGACCAGGCCGCGCTCGACGGCTTCAGCCTGCACGTGCAACCGGGCGAGACCGTGGCCCTGGTCGGGCCTTCCGGCGCGGGCAAGAGCACGGTGCTGTCACTGCTGTTGCGCTTTCACGATCCGCAGGCCGGCCGCGTCACGCTCGATGGCGTGGACCTGCGCCAGCTCGACCCGCTGCAGCTGCGCGAGCACATTGCCCTGGTCCCGCAGCAGCCAGCGCTGTTCGCGGCCAGCGCCGCCGACAACATCCGCTACGGGCGCCTGCAGGCCAGCGACGCCGAGTTGCAGGCCGCCGCGCGTGCCGCCGAGGCCGATGGCTTCATCGGCGAACTGCCGCAGGGCTACGACACCGAACTGGGCGAGCGCGGCGCGCGCCTGTCCGGCGGCCAGCAGCAGCGCATTGCCATCGCCCGTGCCCTGCTCAAGGACGCCCCGGTACTGCTGCTGGACGAGGCGACCAGTGCGCTCGACGCGCAAAGCGAACGCGCGGTGCAGCAGGCCCTGGAACGGCTGATGGCTGGGCGCACCACGCTGGTGATCGCGCACCGCCTGGCCACCGTGCTCAAGGCCGACCGCATCGTGGTAATGGACCGCGGCCGCATCATCGCCCAGGGCACCCACGCCGAGCTGCTCGCACAGGGCGGGCTCTACGCTGAACTGGCCCGGCTGCAATTCATAGACTGACCACGTGGCGGTAACAACCCCCCGCGCATCCTCGCCCCGCCGGCAAGAGCCGGCGGCAACAAGGGAGGCAGCAAGATGTCATTCCGGCAATTTCCCGCCATCGGGTCCGATGGCGAGTCGTACGTGATCATCGAGTTCCGCGACGACAAGTCCGGCCAGGCGCAGGAAACGCCGCGCTACGAACTGGCCGATGGCCGCCACCTGGTGCGGCAAGGCCAGGACTTCGCCACCACCGGCGGCGAGCTGCGCCTGTCCACGGGTTGAGGGCAGTGCGGCGGCCGCGTTATTGCAGCACTAGTCCGGCAATACGCGGCCGATGCCGCTGTGGTCGATCTCACGCGCGGCGGCGGCCAGTCGTGCCGGGTCGCCGCCCGGCTCCAGGCCAAGGCGAAAATGCAGTTCGCCGCTCGGCGTGCGCGAGGAGTGGATCGAGGACAGGTTGACGCCGTGGCGCTCGAACACATGCAGCAGCCCGCGCAGTGAGCCAGGACGGTCCTGCGGCAGGTAGACGCTCATCGCCAGCGGCTCGGTGAGGTCGGCGAGCAGGTAGCCCACTCTTTCGTAGCCATAGTTGCCGGCCGCCAGGCTGGCCGGCGCCAGCGCCTCGCGGTTGGCCTGCAGAAATTGCTCGCGAAAGCGCAGGCGCGCCGCGTCATCGCCCTGCCGCACCAGTTCGCGCAGCGTCGCCAGTTGTGCGAGCAGGCGGTCGAGCATCTCCGGCACGTACGGGTTGCCGAACTGGATGTCCTCGTAGATCGCCGGGTTCAACGACAGGATGCGCGCGATCACCGCGGTATCCAGTTCAAAGGACGCCGAGCGGAACGGCATCAAGGCCTGCAGTTCGCCGAGCAGCGGCGCGTAGTCGCGCAGCACGCCGGCCTGGGCCAGGTGGGTGGCGTGGACCATGCCCTGCACCAGCGCCATGACCCGGTCGTGATGCTCGGGCGTGGCTGGCACGCACTCGGCTTCGAGCGCGGTGCACAGCTGTGTCAGCCACGGTCGCCAGTGGTCCAGGCGCGCTTCGCAGACCACCAGCACCCGGCCCTTCAGCGTGGGTGATTTCGGTGGTGCGGTCATCGGGTGCAGGCCGACGACCTCGGCCTGCGAGGCCAGCATGGCCGCGACCGGCGCCTGCTTGATCGAGGTGACGTCCAGCCACAGCTGCCCGCGTTCGCGGCCGCCGGCCAGCGCGGTGTAGTGGGCAATCACATCTGGCGTCAGCCGGATCGGCGCGGAGAACACCAGCACCTGCGCGCGTTCGAGCAATTCCTCTTCGGCCAGCGAGGCCGGATCGGCCGGGTCATGCCCCAGCACCTCCAGCCCCATGCGCGTGCGCAGGAATTCCGACAGCCAGCGCCCGTAAGCGCCGGCACTGCCGACGATACCGACGACCGGCGCTGGCGTCACGTCAGGTGCTCGGCGACGAAGCGATCCGGCGGCGACAACGCGGCGGGCGCGGCGGCAAGCACGTCGAACTCTTCAAAGCCGGCAGCGAGCGTGGCTTCCAACGCGGCGTGCACGCCGGCCAGCGCGCGGCTGACCGCTATCTCGAACGGCTCGTCACGCAGCAGAAAGCCAACCAGCAGCGCCATCAGCACATCGCCGGTGCCGGCCACGTCCACCGGCAGGTGCGGCGTGCGCCAGCGGAAAACCGCATCGCGGCTGACGGCCAGCGTCACCAGTTCGCCCGGCGCGCCGGCCACGCTGTGCGCCAGCACCCATTCGGGGCCGCGCGCGAGCAGCGTGCGTGCGGCGGCAATCGCGTCGTCCTCGGACAGGCTGGGCAGGCCAGTCAGCCGGCCCAGCTCGAAGGCGTTCGGCGTGACCAGCCAGGCGCGCGGCAGCAGGCGTTGCGCGAAGACCTGTTCCAGTCCGGCTTCGACATAAGGCCCGGTGTGGGTGTCACCGATCACCGGGTCCAGGCAATAGCGCAGCTGCGGCGCGCCGCCCTGTTCGCGTTCGAGCCAGTCGGCAAATGCCTCGCCGTTGGCAGTACTGCCGAAGTACCCAGAGACAAGCATTCGCGCACGCGCGGTCACCCCGCGTTCGCTGGCGCCGAGCAGCAGTTCCGCCAGCCAGTCGGCCGGCAGCACGCGGCCGCGCAGCGTGCTGTAGAACGGCGCATTGCTCAGCAAGGTGGTCGGCACTTCGGCCACGCGCAGGCCCAGCGCGCGCATTGGCGGCACCGCCGCGCTGTTGCCGGCGTGGCCGTAGACCAGCTGCGACTGCACAGAAATGACATCGACCGGCACCGGCCCGTCAGGGCGCTGGCGACGGCCGTGGATGAGGTGACTTTCGGATGTGGTGGTCATGCGCCCATTCTAGGCGTGACTTAGTGCGCGCGCTGATCGGCAGGGCGCAACGGACCGTGCAGAGTGCAAGCCCCCCTTCTGTTAAGGAGGGCTTGCCGACAGGCGCGGGGGATAGGCAAGGCAGGAGTGGGCCCGAAGTTTGCTACGCAAACTTTGGGGGCGCTGCCTGCGCAGCAGGCCGCGCTACGAAGTCATCCGATCCCAGAAACCTTTCACCCCATCCATGAACGTTGCCGACTTCGGCGAATGCTTGCGCCCTTCGTCGCCGGAGAAGGTCGCCTCGAACTGCTCCAGCAGCTTGCGCTGCTCGGCGGTGAGGTTGACCGGGGTTTCCACCACCACGCGGCAGTACAGGTCGCCGGGGCTGCGGCTGCGCACCGAACGCACGCCCTTGCCGCGCAGGCGGAACAGCTTGCCGGTCTGGGTTTCGGCCGGGATGCGAATTTCCGCATCGCCGCCCAGGGTGGCCACGCGCACGCTGTCGCCCAGCGCGGCCTGAGTGATGCGGATCGGCACTTCACAATGCAGATCGTCGCCGTCGCGGCGGAAGATTTCGTGCTCGCGCACGCGCACTTCCACGTACAGGTCGCCCGGTGGTGTGCCGGCCGGGCCGGCTTCGCCCTCGCCTGCCAGGCGGATGCGGTCGCCGTTGTCCACGCCGGCGGGGATCTTCACCGACAGGACCTTCTCTTCCTCGATGCGGCCGGCACCGTGGCAGTGCTTGCACGGGTTCTGGATGATCGAGCCACGCCCGGCGCAATGCGGGCAGGCCTGCTGCATCGCGAAGATGCCGCGCTGGATGCGCACCTGACCACGGCCGCCGCAGGTGCTGCAGGTCTCGACCTTGCCATCCTCCGAGCCACTGGCGTGGCACGGTTCGCACTCGACCAGGGTGGGAATCTCGATGCGCCGTTCGACGCCACTGACCGCCTCTTCCAGGTCCAGCTCGATCACATAGCCGATGTCGGCGCCACGCCGTGCCGCACGCGCGCTGCCACCGCCGAAGATGTTGCCGAAGATGTCGCCGAAGATATCGCCCATGTCCGGGCCGCCGGCACCACCACCCCCGCCCATGCCGTGCTCGAACGCGGCATGGCCGTGCGCGTCGTACATGCGCCGCTTGCCCGCGTCGGACAGCACTTCATAGGCTTCCTTGCATTCCTTGAACGAAGCCTCGGCCGCGGCGTCGCCCGGATTGCGGTCCGGGTGGTACTTCATCGCGCAACGGCGATAGGCCTTCTTCAGCTCATCATCGCTGGCGCCACGGGCTACGCCCAGGACTTCGTAGTAATCGCGCTTGCTCATCGGGAATCGGGAAACGGGAATGGGGAATGGGGTCAGGCGCCTCGCGCCTGAAGGACAAGGACGGGAACGAGAAACGGGAGAAGCGGACCGGCCGCTTCTCCCATTCTCTATTCCCTATTCCCGATTCACGGCTTCTTGTCTTCCTTGACCTCGGTGAACTCGGCATCGACCACGTCGTCGCCACCGCGCGCCTGCGCACCGGCGTCGGCAGGGCCAGCGGCGCCCTGCTCGGCGGCCGCGGCGGCGGCGTACAGCGACTGCCCGGCCTCTTCCAGCGCCTTGGTCTTGGCCTCGATCTGGCCCTTGTCGTCGCCCTTCATCGCGGTTTCCAGATCCGACAGCGCCGATTCGACGCGGCCGATCACATCGCCACCGACCTTGCTGCCGTGCTCGGTGATCGCACTACGGGTGCCGTGGATCAGGGCATCGGCCTGGTTGCGCGCGGTGACCAGCTCATGGAACTTCTTGTCTTCCTCGCGGTTGGCCTCCGCGTCGGCGACCATGCGCTGGATCTCTTCGTCCGACAGGCCCGAACCGGCCTTGATCTCGACCTTCTGTTCCTTGTTGGTCTTCTTGTCCTTGGCCGACACGTGCAGGATGCCGTTGGCGTCGATGTCGAAGGACACCTCCACCTGCGGCAGGCCGCGCGGCGCCGGCTCGATGCCGGACAGGTCGAACTTGGCCAGCGACTTGTTGAAGCGGGCCTGCTCGCGCTCGCCCTGCAGCACGTGCACCGTCACCGCGGACTGGTTGTCCTCGGCGGTGGAGAACACCTGCGAGGCCTTGGTCGGGATGGTGGTGTTCTTCTCGATGATCTTGGTGAACACGCCGCCCATGGTCTCGATGCCCAGCGACAGCGGGGTCACGTCGAGCAGCAGCACGTCCTTGACGTCGCCGGCCAGCACGCCGCCCTGGATCGCCGCGCCCAGCGCAACGGCCTCATCCGGGTTGACGTCCTTGCGCGGCTCCTTGCCGAAGAATTCGGCCACCGCCTGCTGCACCTTCGGCATGCGGGTCTGGCCGCCAACCAGGATCACTTCGTTGACGTCGCTGGCACGCAGGCCGGCGTCGTTGAGCGCGGTGCGGCACGGCTCGATCGACTTGCGGATCAGGTCTTCGACCAGCGCCTCGAGCTTGGCCCGGGTCAGCTTGATGTTGAGGTGCTTGGGACCGGAAGCGTCGGCGGTGACGTACGGCAGGTTGACTTCGGTCTGCTGCGAGGAGGACAGCTCGATCTTGGCGCGCTCGGCAGCGTCCTTCAGGCGCTGCAGGGCCAGCGGGTCCTTGCGCAGGTCGATGCCCTGGTCCTTCTGGAATTCCTCGACGAGGTAGTCGATGACGCGCTTGTCGAAGTCTTCGCCGCCCAGGAAGGTGTCGCCGTTGGTGGCCAGCACCTCGAACTGCTTCTCGCCGTCGACCGAGGCGATTTCAATGATCGACACGTCGAAGGTGCCGCCGCCCAGGTCGTACACGGCGATCTTGCGGTCGCCACCATCCTTGTCCAGGCCATAGGCCAGGGCCGCGGCGGTGGGCTCGTTGATGATGCGCTTGACGTCCAGGCCGGCGATGCGGCCGGCGTCCTTGGTCGCTTGGCGCTGGCTGTCGTTGAAGTACGCCGGTACGGTGATGACCGCCTCGGTGACGGTCTCGCCCAGGAAGGCCTCGGCGGTCTTCTTCATCTTTTCCAGCACCTGCGCGGAAATTTCCTGCGGCGCCAGCTTCTTGCCGTCGGCCGTGGCCACCCAGGCGTCACCGTTGTCGTGGGCGACAATCGCGTACGGCACCAGGTCCAGATCCTTCTGCACTTCGGCGTCGGGGAACTTGCGGCCGATCAGGCGCTTGACCGCGTAGAAGGTGTTCTTGGGGTTGGTGACGGCCTGGCGTTTGGCCGAGGCGCCGACCAGCACTTCGCCGTCCTTGGTGTAGGCGACGATGGAGGGCGTGGTGCGGTCGCCCTCGGAATTCTCGATGACGCGGGCCTTGCCGCCGTCCATGATCGCCACGCAGGAATTGGTGGTGCCCAGGTCGATACCGATGATCTTGCCCATGGTGGGATGGCTCCTGAAAATGTTCTGTTCGTTTTGCCGGCGCGGCGCCGGCGGCTGGATCGGATGTGGGGATGGCGCCTGTCCATTCAAGCCATCACCGCGAATCTGCGTTCCGTTCGGCGGCGTGGCGGTTCAGGCCAGGCGCGACGGGCTCAGTCGTGCTTGGCGACCACCACCAGCGCCGGGCGCAGCAGGCGGTCGTTGAGCAGGTAGCCCTTCTGGAACACCTGGGCGACGTGGCCCGGCGGCACGGCGGTGCCTTCGGCCTGGCTGATCGCCTGATGGTGCTCGGGGTTGAAGGGCTGGCCGGCCGGGTCAAGCAGGGTCAGGCCATTGTCGGCGGCTACCTTCAGCAGCTGCCGGTAGGTCAGCTCCAGGCCGTCGCGCAGGGGGCTGGGTTCGACGCCGGCGGCGGTGAGGCCCGCGTCCAGGCTGTCGAACACCGGCAGCAGTTCGCCCAGCAGCTTCTCGTTGGCGAACTTGCGCGCCTGTTCGACATCGCGGGCGATGCGCTTGCGCTGGTTCTCCAGGTCGGCACGCTCGCGCAGGGCGTCGGCCTTGACCAGGGCAATCTCGCTGCGCAGCGACTCCAGCTCTTCCTGGAGCGGGTCGGTCGGCGCGGCGGCCTGGGGGTTTTCAGAGTCGAATTCCGGGTGGTCTTGGTTCATATGCGCGTCCATGGGCAGGCGACACCCCGCCCCTGGCAGCCCTATGTGGGCGGCAACGGATTGTTTCAAGCGCGCGATCGGAACAATCGGCGGGGGCTATGTCCAGGCTGGTCGGCAGGCTGGGTGTTTTTGGTGCGTCTCCCCCGCCCTGGACGGCGCTGTGCTTTGGGGGCTATCGGGGCGCGCCCGTGTTTGGCGGAAGGTTGTGGCGGCTTGCGGTGCGGGCGCCGCCCTGGCGGGGATGTCCGTCGCGGCTCAGTCAGACGTCCTGTCCGATTCGCCGCCGTGGCACATCCCTGT
>Ga0196970_1000395_pt1 | contig 53149 bp, 56 predicted proteins | sample S1v_513CmetaG_FD_148672 | JGI IMG/M metagenome (GOLD analysis project Ga0196970, IMG submission 148672) | Soil microbial communities from Anza Borrego desert, Southern California, United States - S1+v_5-13C | ecosystem: Environmental > Terrestrial > Soil > Desert | place: USA: California...
CGGGCTGCTGGATGGCGGACTGAAGATCCGCCCGATGGTGCTGCCCGACCGCTTCCTCGACCACGACGCACCGGCCAAGCAGTACGAAGAGGCAGGCCTGAGCGCCAAATCCATCGTCGCCACCGCACTGGGCGCGCTGGGCATTGGGACGGCTGCCGCCCGTCCCGGCGTCGTCGTTCAGATGTAGCCGTTCAAGGCGGGTTCAGTGTGCCCAGGCGAGCCAGAGCCGCGCGCAGCGACGTGAGCCCCGCCCGGCTGTCGCGCGCGAGGCGCAGCAGGTCTGGCAAATGCCAGGGTTCGCGCGCCAAGCAGGCGGCAACGGCCAACGCGCGGACGGTGCCGTCCGGCCCCAGCCCGGCCAAGGCCGGCGGCGGAATCGCGGCGTTCCAGGGATCGGCGACGGCACGCAGCACGAGGAACGGCAAACCCGCTGTCTGCGCCGCCAGCGCCACCGCGTGGCTTTCCATGTCCACGGCGACCGCGCCACTGTGCTCGGCCAGCGCCCGCTTGTCCGCCGGTGTCGCCATCACCCGCCTGGCGGACGCCAGCCGTCCGCCAGCCAAGTGCACGCCGGCCGCATGAGCGCGCGTCAACACGTCCTCCCGCCACGCCCGATCCACGGTACGCACCGAGCCATCCGGCAACTCAACTTCCGTGGCGAGCAGCAGCGTGCCGCGCTCCCACCCCTCCGCCAAACCGCCGGCCAGCCCAACGCTGACCAGCGCCGTGGCACCCCGCGCGACCAGTCCGGCCGCCAGCGCACGCGCGCGCTCCGCGTCGGCGCCGCTGCACGCCACCAGGGGCGGCGCGCCGGACAGCACCCCCAGGACACGAGCCTCGGCGGTCACGCCGGTGAGGACGCCCAGGCGGGTCACCGGTCACAGGCCATGGATGACGTGCCGGTCGTTCCGGCGCAGCAGGTCGCGGTAGCGCGCCATTGCCCACAGTGGGAAATAGGCCGCGTAGCCGTGATAGCGCAGATAGAAGACCCGCGGAAATCCCACGCCCGTGTACCAGTCCTCCGACCAGCGGGCTCCCGCCCGCGGTGCCCGCTCCAGAAACGCGATGCCACGCCGCACCGCCTCGCTCTCCACCTCCCCGGCGGCCATCAGGCCGAGCACCGCCCAGGCCGTCTGCGAGGGCGTGCTGGCCTTCGCCTCCCCCTTGCGCCCGGTCCAATAGGTGGCGCAGTCCTCGCCCCAGCCGCCGTCGGGGCGCTGGCGGGTTTCGAGGAACTCGACGGCCCGGCGTATGGCTGGCGATCCGGGACCCTCACCCGCAGCGTTCAGCGCACACAGCACCGACCAAGTGCCGTAGACGTAGTTGGTGCCCCAGCGCCCGTACCAGGACCCGTCCGGCTCCTGCTCGCGCAGCAGGAAGCCGATCGCCTTGGCCACCGCGGGATGGTCGCGGCCCAAGCCGATCTGTGCGAGGAAGCCAAGGCAGCGGGCGGTCACGTCCGCCGTCGGCGGGTCGAGCAGCGCGCCATGGTCGGCAAAGGGGACGTGGTTCAGGTAATGGTGGACGTTGTCGGCGTCGTAAGCTCCCCAGCCGCCGCTGCGGCCCTGCATGCCGATGATCCACTCGGAGGCGCGCTCCACCGCCTCGGCATAGCGGGGGGAACCCGAACGGTGCAGCGCCATGGCGACCACGGCCGTGTCGTCCACGTCCGGGTACAGGTCGTTGCCGTACTGGAAGGCCCATCCGCCTGGCCGCGGCGCCGCGTCTCCACATCCATCCGCCCAATCACCGACGCGGTCCAGGATCTGGCGGTCCCGCAGCCAGTCGAGCGCCCGTTCCAGCACCGGGCCGTCCGGTTCCTCCCCGGCCTCCATCAGCGCGTGCGCCGACAGCGCGGTGTCCCACACCGGCGACATGCAGGGCTGACAGTAGCCGCGCTCGCCATGGTCGATCAGCAGTTTGTCAATGGCCCGCCGTGCCGTCGCGACGTCCGGGTGGTCCGCCGGATAGCCCAGGGCGTGCAGGGCCAGCAACGCGTTGACCATGGCGGGGAAGATGGCGCCCAGCCCATCCTCGCCGTTCAAGCGCGGTTTCAGGAAGGCGACGGCCTCGTCGATGGCGCGTTGTCGGAGACCTCTCGGGATGAAGGGCTCAGCCGCGCGCAGCAGGTGGTCGAGCGCCAGGAAGGCGGTCCCCCAGGCCGACCCCGTCGGGTTCGTGTTGTAGCGCCGCTCCTTCTCCGGCGGTATGGTGAACAGCTCGCGGATGTGGATGCGCTTGGGATTCCGCGCCTGCGGCTTCAGCGCCATGAGGATCAACAGCGGCACGATCACCACGCGCGACCAGTAGGCCATCTTCGACAGATGCACGGGGAACCAGCGCGGTGCCAGCATCAACTCCGCCGGCATCACCGGCACGGCGCGCCACGGCACCTCGCCGTACAGCGCCAGCAGGAAACGGGTGAAGACGTTGGTGCGCGCGGCCCCGCCGGCGGCCAGGATAGCCTCGCGCGCGCGGCGCATGTGTGGTTCCTGCGGATCGTCACCGATCATCTTGAGCGCGAAGTAGGCCTTGACCGAGGCGCTGATGTTGAAGTCGCCGTTGTGGAACAGCGGCCAGCCCCCGTCCTGGTCCTGCGCGGCGCGCAGATAGCGGCCGATGCGGGCCTCCAGCTCGGCATCCACCGGCTCCCCCAGGTAATGGCGCATCAGGACGTATTCGGCCGGGATGGTGGTGTCGGCCTCCAGCTCGAACACCCAGTGGCCGTCATCCCGCTGCAGGGCCTTGAGCGCTGCGGATGCGTGGCCGATCAGCTGCTCCAGGGGCTCGCCCCGGAGGGTCGGGATCGATGCTGGTCCATCCATCTCGGCATCCCCCTGGCAGAGTGGCATGGACGCGTGATCCATGCTGCGCCGCAAGAGGATGATGTCAGCGCGGCATTCCGGCAACCACCACATCGGCGGTAGCGTGACCGGAGCGTGCCGCTACTCTCGATCGTCGCCGGAATGCCGGCGGCGATCATATGGGCCGATCACATGGGTGGTCGCCATGTCGGCCTCAGCAGCCCCCGGGTGAGGGCCGCCCACAGCTTTTGCGGCTTGCTCAGCGCCAGCGGCGGTTCGGCACCGTGCCAGCCGCGCTGCTCCAAGGCGTCGAGGATCCCTTCGTAGATCCCCATCATCAGCAGCGCCGGGCGCAGTCGGGCGCGTCGGCAGCGGAGCAATGCGCGGTCGGCCTCGGCGAAACGGGCGCGCGCCGTGGCGGCCAGATTCCGGCAGGCGGCGTCGAGGGCGGGATGGGCAAGCACCGCCGGAATGCCGGCTGCCGGGTCGATGCCGTGCCGATGCAGCAGGTCGCCCGGTAGGTAGAGGCGGCCGCGCTCAGCGTCCTCGCCGACGTCGCGCAGGATGTTGGTGAGCTGCAGCGCCTCGCCAAGCGCCACGGCGAAGTCGCGCGCCTCCGGCTCGTCGGCGCCGAAGGCGTGCAGCGACAGCATGCCCACGGCCCCGGCCACACGCCGGCAGTACAGGGTCAGCGTGGCCGTGTCCGGGGCCTGCAAGCCGTCGCCGAGGTCCATCTCCATGCCATCGATGATCGTCAGCAACTCCTCGCGCGGAAGGCCGAACCGCCGCACGGCTTCGGCCAGCGCCCGTGTGGTCGGGCGCGTCGGACGGCCGACATAGAGGCGCTCGACCTCGGCGCGCCATTCCCGAAGTTCCGCACGCTTCACCGCATCCGAATCCAGCCCGTCGGCCACGTCGTCCACCTCGCGGCAGAAGGCATAGATGGCGTACATGGCCTTCCGGCGCTCGGGCGGCAGGATGCGCATGCCGAGATAGAAGGACGAACCGGAACGCGTCACCACCTCGGTGATGTGGGCAAGCGGATCCAGGCCATCGGCATCGTGGGTGATCCCGGTCATTCCACCCGCACCTCTCCGCTGTCGGAGCGCACCGGCGTTGGATACACCCTCCCTTTCCAGTGCCCGCCTCGGCCTCGCCAATGCCGCACGGCCGAGCTGGCGGTCATCAGGCTGTACAGCAGCCCGGCAAGCGGCAAGAGGGTCCCGGCCGCGGTCGGCTGGCCGTAGCAGCGCAACGTCGGCCGGTAGCACAGCATCATGAGCAGCCATGCCGCACCGCCGACAGCGGCCGCCGCTGCGCTGCCATGCAGTGGCCACAGCAGCGTCGCCAGCGGTGGGACCAGGTAGGTCACCATCATGCCGGCCAGCGTCCCGGCCAGCAGGGTCGGCGCATGGTTGAGCTGTGTGTAGGCGGTGCGGGCCACCACGTCCCAAATGCTGGAGAGACGGCGGTTGTCGCGCAAACTGCGCGCGTCGTCCGCCAAACCCAGCCAGATCCGCCCGCCGGAGCGCTTGACCGCCGCCGCCAGGGCGCAATCGTCGATGAGCGCGCCGCGGATGGCGCCGACACCGCCGGCACGCTCCAGCGCCGCACGGCGCACCAGGATGCAGCCGCCGGCGGCGGCAGCCGTCGCCTTGGACAGGTCGGCAACCCAGCGGAAAGGGTACAGCTTCTGGAAGAAAAATACGAAAGCTGGGATCAACAAGCGTCCCCACACCCCCCGATGGTCCAACTCGACCATCAGCGACGCGAGGTCGAGGCGCTCACGCCCCGCCTTGGCAAGCAGGCGACGCAGCGTGCTCGGGCCGATTTCCACGTCGGCGTCGGTCAGCAGCAGGTATTCGGCGTGCGCATCGACGCGGCCGGCGACCCGCACCCCTTCCTCGAGTGCCCACAGCTTCCCCGTCCATCCGCCCGGCAACGGCGCAGTTCCCGTTACCGTCAGGCGTCCGCCCGCTTCCGCGGCCAGCGCCTCGGCGACGGCCCGGGTGCGGTCATGGCTGTGGTCGTCGACAAGGACGACGTGCAGTTCCACGCCTTTTTGGGCCAGCAGGGCGCGCAGAGCCCGGCCGACGTACGCCTCCTCGTTGCGTGCCGGTACGATCGCGACCACGTGTGCGCCGGTGGTCTGGCCCCCGTCGGGCGCCAGCCGTTGGTCAGCACGCCAGAATCCTCCCCGCAGACCGCATAAATAAACCCAGCTTGCGAGAGAGAAGAGCGCCAAAAACAATACCGTCTCGGCCATGCGAGTCTATCCAAGCTTCGGCAATATGTTCCTAGTAAGAGACGGGTTTTGTGAAGCAAGACCATACAGGATAGGGTTTGCCCGTCCTATTGGTTATTGTGTGCCCCCGGTAGGATAGCTGGGGTACCACTGTGGTACCAGCCCGTATTATCACGATCCAACGAGCAAAACGGCGGTGGGGAGACAGACCACCCCCGCGGCTGTTGCAAACACCAGCACGCCCGCGGCCACAGCCGTCATGCCGCCCATGTTCACACCCTTGCCGGTCAAGCCCCCATTCATAGTTACTACCAAAGCTTATTAATAATCATCACATTGCAGGTAATGGCGCCACACGCAGAACTGAGGTAATGTTCTTTGCGTGGCAGCTCTTGAACGAGCTGGTGCGCAATGGTGTGCCTGGAACATCTTCCGAAATGGGGCGGGCGCCGCGCAAATAAGAAGAATATCCGCTTCCAGAAAGGTAGTGGGAAGGGGAATTCTCCGCCCTACGTAACAGTGATCTGTATGCCGTCCAGCAATTCATTCCGGATTGCGCGCCGTCATGAACAGCCTGGGGAGTTGCGACATGCCCGAGCGGCCACTGAGGGTAATTCTTGCGCAGCCCCGGGGCTTCTGTGCCGGCGTCGAGCGGGCGATCCAAATCGTCGAACGCTCGCTCGAGAAATTCGGCCCGCCGGTCTATGTCCGGCATGAGATCGTCCACAACCAACACGTCGTGGAGAGCCTGCGGGCGCGCGGCGCACGCTTTGTCGAGACCCTGGACGAAATCCCCGCCGGCGCGGTGACCATCTTCAGCGCCCACGGCGTGTCCAAGGCCGTCGAGGACGCCGCCGAGGGGCGGGGCCTGCATGTGATCGATGCCACCTGCCCGCTGGTCACCAAGGTGCATCGCGAGGGGCGGCGTTACGCGGGGGCCGGGTACGACGTCGTCCTCATCGGCCATCAGGGCCACGCCGAGGTCGAGGGCACCATCGGCCAAATCGACGGCCCCGTCCACATCGTGTCGTCGGTCGCCGGCGTGGCCGCCCTCCAGCTGCAGGATCCCGACCGCGTGGCCTACATCACGCAGACCACGCTCAGCGTCGACGACACCCGCGACATCATCCAGGCGCTGGTCGAACGCTTCCCGCGCATCGTCGGCCCGCACGTCAAGGACATCTGTTACGCCACCCAGAACCGCCAGACAGCGGTCCGCGCCCTGGCGCGGCGGGTCGACGCGCTCCTCGTCGTCGGCGCCGCCAACAGCTCGAACTCCAACCGGCTGCGCGAGATCGGCAGCGGTACGGGCAAGCCCTGCCACTTGATCGACGACGCTGAAGCCGTGGATAGCGCGTGGGTGGACGGGATTGCGTCCATCGGCATCACCGCGGGCGCGTCGGCACCCGAAGTCCTGGTGCAGGGCGTGGTGGAGCGGCTGGCCAGCCTGCGCCCGATCCATCTGGAAACGCTGAGCGGCACCGTTGAGGACGTCCACTTCCGGCTGCCGGACGAACTCGATCCCCAGCGCGTCGCCTGAGACCTCGTCAATCAGTGGGAGAGCGCGGTGCCGATCCCTCTGCGTCAACAGATCGCCATCGGCGGCTATGTTCTCAAGCAACGCCTGCTGGGACGCAAGCGCTACCCGCTCGTCCTGATGCTGGAGCCGCTGTTCCGCTGCAATCTCGCCTGTGCGGGCTGCGGCAAGATCGACTATCCCGACGCCATCCTGCGGCGCCGGCTGAGCGTGCAGGAGTGCTTGGACGCCGTGGACGAGTGCGGCGCGCCGGTGGTGTCCATTCCCGGCGGGGAACCGTTGCTGCACACGGACATCGGCGCCATCGTTGCCGGCATTGTGGCACGGCGCAAGTACGTGTACCTGTGCACCAACGCGCTGCTGCTAGCGAAGAAGCTCGACCTCTTCACGCCGAGCCGCTATCTCACCTTCTCCGTCCATCTGGACGGGCTGCGCGAGCAGCACGACAAGGCGGTCTGCCAGCCCGGCGTGTTCGACCGCGCGGTGGCGGCGATTCAGGCCGCCCAGGCCCGCGGCTTCCGGGTCGGCGTCAACGCCACCCTGTTCGGCGATGCCCGGCCGGAGGAGGTCGCGGCCTACCTGGACCGGGTCACGGAGCTGGGCGTGGAGGGGGTGACGATCTCGCCCGGCTATGCCTATGAGCGTGCGCCGGACCAGGAGCATTTCCTCACGCGTCGCCGGACCAAGGAGCTGTTCCGCGCCGTGTTCCGCCTCGGCCGGGGGAAGCGTTGGCCGTTCAACCATTCGGCGCTCTACCTGGACTTCCTGGCCGGCAACCAGCCGTACCGCTGCTCGCCGTGGGGCAACCCGACGCGGAACATCTTCGGCTGGCAGCGACCCTGCTACCTGCTGGGCGAAGGCTATGCCAAGTCGTTCCGGGAGTTGATGGAGGACACCGACTGGGAGGGCTACGGGACGGGCCACTATGAGAAGTGCGCGAACTGCATGGCCCATTGCGGCTATGAGCCGACGGCGGTTGCCGATGCCCTGGCGCACCCGCTGAAGCTGCTTCGCGTCGCGATGAACGGTCCGCGCACCGACGGTGCCTTCGCCGACGAGATTCCGTTGGTCGACCAGCGGCCCGCGGAGTTCGTCCATGACACCCTGGTGGAGAAAGCCCTGAAAGAGGGTGTTGGCGCAAAAATCGAGTGACCGCGGCTCTCGTTGGCTTTGTAGGGCAGCCGAGTCTCGGCCTCAGTGCTGCCCCAGAACGCGCGCTGGCGGCGCTGACCCGGGCGACCGATTGGATTCTGGAGAACCACGACGGCTGGCTCGGTGCTTGCACTGGAGGAATCTCAGTTCCGAGGCGCATCGCGAGCCAATGGGTCAGGACGAGAGCTAAGGCAGTACACCGCCAAAAGTGGCAGAGTTGGCCGGTCTGCTTTATGAAAGAGAGTTGCAGGACAGCGTGCGTCTCAGCCCCTGATGCCGACACTGATAGGTGACGGCGTCGGACGGTGCCCCGCCGGTTCCTATTCGAACGACCTTTGAACTGGAGAAATCGCTATGTCAAAGCGGGACGTTTTCGTGGTGGGCGCCGCGCGTACGGCGATCGGCTCCTTCGGGGGGGCGCTCAAGGACATTCCCCCGAGCCAACTGGGCACCGTGGCCGTCAAGGCGGCGATCGACCGCTCCGGCGTGGATCCCCGCGAGGTGGGCCATGTGGTGATGGGCGCGGTCATTCCCACCGAGCCGCGGGATGCTTACCTCAGCCGGGTCGTGGCCGTGGATGCCGGCGTTCCGAAGGAAACGCCCGCCTTCAATGTCAACCGTCTGTGCGGGTCGGGGCTGCAGGCGATCGTTTCGGCGGCGCAGGCCATTCTCCTGGGCGATGCGGACGTCGCCGTCGGGGGCGGCGCCGAGTCCATGAGCCGCAGCCCCTATCTGGCTCCCGCGCTGCGGTGGGGCGCACGGATGGGCGACTCCGTCCTGGTCGATTGTCTGGACAGCACCCTGCGCGATCCCTGGCAGCGGATCCACATGGGGGTCACCGCCGAGAACGTCGCCGCGCGCTACGGCATCAGCCGCGGCATGCAGGACGAACTGGCGTTGGAGAGCCAGCGGCGGGCTGCCCGCGCCATCGCCGAGGGGCGGTTCACGGAGCAGATCGTCCCGGTCGAGATCAAGACACGCAAAGGCACGGTGCTGTTCGATACGGACGAGCATGTGCGCACGGACGTGACCGCCGAGATGCTGGCCCAGATGAAGCCGGTCTTCCAAAAGGAGAATGGGACGGTCACCGCCGGCAACTCCTCGGGCATCAACGATGGCAGCGGCGCGGTGGTGCTGGCCGACGCGCAACGCGCGACGGCGCTCGGCCTCAAGCCGTTGGCCCGCCTAGTCGGCTACGCCCACGCCGGTGTGGAGCCGGAATACATGGGCATCGGCCCGATCCCGGCGACACGCAAAGTGCTGGAGCGCACCGGACTGACGGTCGGCGATCTCGACGTGATCGAATCGAACGAGGCCTTCGCGGCCCAGGCCTGCGCCGTCATGCGTGAGCTTGATTTCGATCCGGCCAAGGTCAATCCGAACGGATCGGGTATTTCGCTGGGGCACCCGGTGGGCGCTACCGGTGCGATCGTCACGGTGAAGGCCATTCACGAACTCCACAGGACGGGCGGCCGCTACGCGCTGGTGACGATGTGCATCGGCGGCGGGCAGGGCATCGCGGCCGTGTTCGAGCGGCTCTGAGCCCAGGCTTTCGGGCGACCGGCGCCCATGAACCTGTCCTCTAAGGATTGGCAAGGAAGGACGGAAGCGATCCGATGATGCGATGATGCCGATGTGAATGCGCCCGCCCAGCGCGGTTGCGGCGGTGACGAGGGCGGTGGTGTAGTTGATGTCGGCGACGGCGAGATAGGCGGGATCTCCGCGTCGATCAGCGGTTTTCGTTCGGATCGAGATGGAACGCGCCGGGCAGCAGCGCCGTGGCGCTGGTCACTTCGACGTCGCCCTTCAGGTTGGTCAGCACCACCTCCAACGCGGGTGAGCCCAGTTCGATGATCACCTGGCGGCACGCACCGCATGGCGCGATCGGGCCGTCGGTGTCGCCGACGACGGCCAGCGTCTGGAAGTCCCCGGGTCTGTAGCCGGCCGCGACTGCGGCGAACAGCGCGGTGCGTTCGGCGCAGTTGCACAGTCCGTAAGCGGCGTTTTCAACATTGCAGCCGTGGAAGACCTTGCCGTCGCGGGTCAGCAGCGCCGCGCCTACGTGGAATTTCGAGTACGGCGCATAGGCCTTTTGCCGGGCAACAATGGCTTCCCGGATCAATTGCTGATGATTCATGGTGGTTCCTTGTGCGTTAACGTCGTTCGGATAGTGGCAGCCGCCGCCCAGATTACCACGGCCATGCCGAGCCCCCGGCAATCGACTGCCGAGACCGGCGACCATGCGGGCGCATCGCGCTATGGGCTTTGGGTGGAGGGATACCTGCATCCCGAGCGGCGAAGCTGAGCGACCACGTCCTTGCACCTCAGAGTAGCTGCAGGTGCCAGCCGGGGGCGAACCTGTCGGAGCTGTGCCGGCGCTTTGGGATCAGCCGGCCGACCGCCTACAAGTGGCTGGCGCGCTACCGGGAGGCCAGGCCGGACGGGCTGGCCGAGCGCTCGCACCGGCCCAAGGCCAGCCCGCGCCGTACGGCGGGGGAACTGGAAGCCGCCATGAAGCGCTCGCCCCGCCCGGCGCCCCCGGTTCGAGCACTCCCGCTCCAACGAGCTGTGGCAGATGGATTTCACGAGGCACTTCGCGCTGGTCAGCGGGCGCTGCCATCCGCTCACCGTGCTCGACGACTACTCGCGCTTTGCGCTCGGGCTGTCCGCCTGCCCGACGAGCGCGAGCCCACGGTGCGCGGCCATTTGACCGCGCTGTTCCGCCGCTATGACTTGCCGGAGAGCATCCTGGCCGACAACGGGCCGCCGTGGGGCGCCGGCGGCGTGGTGGGCCGCTACACCGCGCTGGAGGTATGGCTGTTGCGCTTCGGCATCCGCTTGCGGCACGGCCGGCCCTCCCACCCGCAGACCCAGGGCAAGGACGAGCGCTTCCACCGCACGCTCGATGTCGAACTGTTGCAAGGCCGCCATTTCCTCGATCTGGCGCACTGCCAGAGCCGCTTCGTCCCCTGGCGGCACAGCTACAACCACGAGCGCCCGCACGAGGCGCTCGGCCTGGCGGTGCCGGCGGCGCGCTACCGGTGAGCCCGCGCCTTTCCCGAGACGCTGCCCGAGCCCGAATACGGGGCCACCGCGCAGGTCCGCAAGGTCAACCAGCATGGCTATGTCAGCTTTCTCGGCCGCCGCCTCAAGCTGCCCGAAGCCTTCGCCGGCTTCCCCGTCGTCCTCTACCCGACCACCGAGGACGGCCGCTGGACGGCGTGCAACCTGTAAACCATGTCTCCGGTCTGAACAGCCTCGGCTATTTCTCGTAAGCCGTCATGGTGATAAGAGCCTGCGACAGCTTGAAGAACTTGTTGGTGCCTAAGTCCTCTATAGTGCGAATACCGAAAGCGGCCTTTAGTGCTTCGGCATCTTGCTCCGAGACGCCCTGAAGGGCGGATGGCGGAAGCTTCAAGACTTCTCGAAACGGTTTGCTTTCATGCGCCTTGTCAAGAATTTCGCCAAGAACGAGATTGGCCATGGCGGTGTCCTCCTCATGCTGCACCATCGGGCGTAAGTCCATCGCATGCAACGTCGGGGCAGAAGCCAAGTTCCAAAAGCCTTGGCAGCGGTCGTCGAACTCAATGGATTTGATATGGGTCAACGCCGGTGTGGTGCATGGATGCCGGATTGGCCGTTGAGCACGGTTCTTGGGATCGACCGGGTTCGCGAGGGCTTCCTTCAGCGGATGCCCCGGCCAAAACACCGCGTTCCGTGCCGGCGCTAGTGCTCCGTCAGCCGTGATGTGATACGGCCGGCGCATGGATGCTTCCATGACCGGCCGGCCGTATCACCCTTTCGCACATTGCTATGCAATGTGCTGTCGGGTTGAACCAAAGGCGCTTGATGGAAGCCATCAAGCGCCTTTGGTATGAGGGGATCTCGTAGGTTGGGTTGAGCCGCAGGCGAAGCCCAACGTCTTCGCAAGGCGAGGTGTGTCGGGCTTCGCTGGCGCTCAACCCGACCTACAAACGCTACCCATCACATCAACGCTGACACGGGACTAGGCAGTGGCGCAGGCCGGGGGGAGCCGACGGCAGTCCCCTTCGAACACCCGTAGCCGAGCCTCCAACCGCTCTGCCGTAACACGGTCGAAGTCCAGAACCTCCACCGGTGGCACCACATTGCGGATGCGCATGTGGATGGCGGCCTTGCCGGTGTGCGTCAGCCGGAGTTCAAAGCTTCCGACCAGCGAATGAATGCCCTCGGCGCGGTCGGGACAAAAGAGGATGCATGCGTACTCACCGTGGTTGACAACCTCGATCTGCCCGACATCCGCCATCCGGCGGCCCAGATCGACGGCCTGCTGTTCCAGGAGACGAATGAGGTCGGCGAACCGCTGCCTAATGTCGTCGGTGAGGCCAGCATGATCGATCTCCCGCTGTGCTGGCGTATCGGAACGACGGAGGAAAGCGGCGGCATCGTGGATGCGCTGCATGGGATTAACTCCTGAGCGGAAGGAACGCGTTGGGACCACCCCGGCGTTCCGCTGCGCCCTTATCCTCCGGTGTATGGCAAAGGTGGTGTGACATTACGAAAGTCGTAACAAAATCCGAGGCATTCGATGCCCAACGATGTGCCAAGCGCGCTGGGCAGCGCGTCAATTCACTGCTTGATACGGAGTGCAGATGCGGGGGCTTATCGTCTTCGCCGAAAACAGTGAGCCGCTACGGCTGATTGGCCGGGGGCTTTGGCGACCACAGGATGACAGCGCCGACCGGACACATGACGGAATCAATTTTTCCTTCAGTCCGCGGGCGTTTCGCTTCGCTCGCTCCCGCCGCTCCATTCCCGGATCAGGCCATACGCAACGGCGAGCAGTGTCGGGCCAAGAAAGATGCCGATCAGGCCGAAGGCCACAAGACCGCCGACGATGCCTAAGAAAATGACAATGAAGGGAAGATCGCTGCTCCGGCCGATGAGAATGGGGCGCAGAATGCTGTCGAGGTTTCCGACCAGCACACCGACCCACACGACGAGGAACAGCGCCAAGCCGGTGTTGCCTTGACCGGCCAGCCAGAGCGCTGCGGGCACCCAGATGACCGCCGGCCCCATCGGCACCAGCGTCAGGAAGAAGGTCACGAACCCCAGCAGGAAGGCCCCGGGGATGCCGGCGATCCAATACCCCGCGGCGGCGCCGATCGCCTGCACCAGAGCCGTGCCGAGGACGCCACGCACAACGCCGTTGATGGTGTCGGCCGCGACGCCGAGGGATCTCTGCGCCTGGGCGCCGGCCAGCCGCCCCATGACGTTGTGCAGCCGGCGCACGGCGTCGCGGCCGTCCCGATAGAGGAAGAACGCGATCAAGACGCTGACCACGATCAGCGAGGTCCCGGAGAGAAGGGCTTCACCGCTGGCCAGCACCCAGTCGCGGATCCGTTCCAAGTGGGGTTGAAGCAGCGCGCGTAGATCGGCTCCGCCCGTCGCCGCCGCACGCCACGCCTCCTGCAACCGGTCACCGAGGATCGGAACGCCGCTCAGCCAATCGGGTGGCGGTGTCAGCCCCCTGTCCATAGCCGTGTGCACGGCCTCGAAGAGCCGGAGCACGTTCTCCGACAGCTTGACGCCCAGGATGACCAGCGGCCCGACGAACAGCAACATGATCATCAGGGTCATGGCTGCAGCCGCCAGCGTCGTGCGACCGCCGAGCGCGCGTTCGATGCGCCGATGGAGCGGCCAGGTGCTGAAAGTCAGAATGACCGCCCACAGGATCGCCGCGATGAAGGGCCGGAGCACCACGAAGCAACCGACCACCAGGACCAGCATCAAGGACAGGACGAGCGCCTTGCGGACATAGCTCATCTCGTGCCGTTCCGGTGCATCCGAAGCGTCGGCATGCGGCATCAGTCGATCGTGGATGACGTCCGCCATGGCTCTGCCCCCTGCAAGAGCTTGCACGAATGGGCGGCGGCCTGTTGTGTCCCGCCACAGCCTTTTTATCTGAAAAAACGCCCTCGCCGCAGGTGCGCGGTACGGTATGTTGCCCCTAGCCAAAATTGCAGCGATCCCTGGAAATCGCGAGCATACGGTCACACCAGTCTAACTTGTCACGTTCCCGTTTGTTCGCCGATGGCGAACGGGATAGAGGCAAGGAGAGATCGGTCGCCCATCTTTCCTTGCCTCGCATGAAGATTGCGAAATCAGCGGGATTATTTGCCGTTTACCGCCGTTCGATGATGGTCTCGACGTATTCACCCCGTACTGCCAGCCCGGTCCCGCCGCCGTGGTCGAAGCGCGCGAGGAGGGCGTAGATGTCGGCCCCCAGCGCATCCTGCTGCGGCGTTCAACCGCGCCTTCAAGAAAATGGTCGGCGTGGCGCCGGGCGCCGCCTGGCGGCGGAGCCGGGAGGACCTGCGCCTGACCGCTTCAGATCCGCAGGCCGCACCGTGCGCGCCATCCTGACGGCTTTGCCGATATCCCGGCGGTAGCCCGGTTCGGTTGATAATTCGGGATTGGTTCCGGCCACCGCTGTTGAAAGCAGAGAGAAGGAACACGCACCCCGACCGTCATCCCCGACGCCCCGGGCTCTTTCCGGAGGACATCGGCCATGAACATGCCCGTAACTTCCTCGACCGAAGGCATCCGCGAGCTCACCATCCCACCCATCGGTCTGCAAGGCCGCCTGGGCTGGCCGCGCACCGGCATGGGCGTGATCCTGTTCGCGCATGGCAGCGGCAGCGGGCGCTTCAGTCCACGAAACAACTACGTCGCCGATGCCCTACGCGCCGCCGGCCTGGGCACCCTGCTGCTCGATCTGCTGACCGAAGACGAGGCGGCCGACCGCCGCAAGGTCTTCGACATCGACCTGCTGGCCCAGCGTCTGGTCATGGCGGCCACTTGGCTGCACGGGCTGCCGGAGCTGCGCGACCGCCCGCTCGGCTATTTCGGTGCCAGCACCGGGGCCGGAGCGGCGCTCGTCGCGTCCACGCTGGCCGATCTCCCGGTCAAGGCGGTCGTGTCGCGCGGCGGGCGGCCCGATCTGGCGGGCGACGCGCTGCGCCGCGTCACCGCGCCCACATTGCTGATCGTTGGCGGTGCCGATCATCCCGTCATCACGATGAACCGTGAGGCGTTGGATGCTTTGCCGGTCGAGAAGGATCTCGCCATCGTCCCCGGCGCTGGACATCTGTTCGAGGAGCCGGGCGCACTCGACAAGGTCATCGACCTCGCCCGCGCGTGGTTCGTCAAGCATCTGGAGCCGCTCACCTGAGCTGGAGAGACACCTATGTACGGGTACCAGCCCCTGTTCCAGGATCGTACCGAGGCCGGACAGCGTCTGGCGCAACTGCTGATCCCCTATCGCGATGCGTCGCCGGTCGTGCTGGCGCTGCCGCGCGGCGGCGTGCCCATCGGCTATGAGATCGCGCTCATGCTCAGCGCGCCGCTCGACCTCGTGCTGGTGCGCAAGATCGGGGCGCCGATCAATCCGGAATTCGGCATTGGCGCCGTGGTGGACGGACAGTCGCCGGTCACCGTCATCGACGAGGATCTCGTCCGCCGCGTCGGCATCAGCGAGGCGTACATCGAGCGGACGACACAAGCCGAACTGGAGGAGATCGAACGCCGTCGGGCGCTGTACCTGAAAGGCCGGCCACCGGTCGACATCAAAGGGCGCACGGCGATCGTCGTGGATGACGGCATCGCCACCGGTTCGACGATGCGCGTGGCGTTGCGCGCCTTGCGCGCGGCGCAGCCGGCGCGGCTGGTGATGGCCGTGCCGGTGGCACCGCCCGATACCCTGGAGGAGATGAGGAGCGACTGCGACGAGGCCGTCTGCTTGGCAACGCCCGAGGATTTTCGGGCGGTCGGCGCCTTCTACCGCGACTTCCAGCAAGTCGGTGACGCGGAGGTGATCGACCTACTGGACCGTGCGGCGAGCCCAGGGACCGCCAGCGCCTGAGTGCCGCCTTCGGATCTCACGTCGAAGGAGGAAAAGTCGCCATGAGCAAGCCGGATTACGAGGTGATAGTACGCGGCAGGACGAGCAAGGGGCTCACGCCGGAGGGTAAGGAAGAGTCGCCGGACGTGGCGGCGGTCGGGCACATGATGCCGGACGCCGATGTCATCGAGCGCGAGGGCGCGTACCAGATCAGCGTCGAGCTGCCCGGTCTCGCCGCGGCCGACGTCGACGTCGCGCTGGTCGACGACGAAGTGACGATCAGCGCCGTCAAACCGGATCCGGCGGCCGTCGACTGCACGGTGGTGGCCCGTCATTTGGCGGAGCGGCGGTACGGGATTGTCCGGCGCTCGTTCCGCTTGCCCGAAGGGGCCGATCGGGGCGACGTCCGGGCCCATATCGAGAACGGTCTTCTCACCGTCGTTCTGGCCAAGGCGGCCGGCGGCTCCGGCGTCCCATGAGGTGACGAAGCGACATCCCGCAGCGACCTGCAGGACCGGTGCAGGCCGAGGCCGGGCTCCGCGCATGGAACCCGCTTCCTGCCCGGCGGTTTGACTGGGCATCTCATTCATCGGAAGGAACTCCTTTCATGGCTGCCGCTCCCGTGCCCGAGACGGCGCTCCCCGGTTTGATCGCCCAAGCTGCCCGGCCTCTTCTCGATCTCGACGACCCGGACTTCGCCACGGCGTTCGACCACTTCGGCGCTGCGCGCCTCGTGCTGCTCGGCGAAGCGTCACATGGTACGTCGGAGTTCTACCGGGCGCGTGCGGCGATCACCCGACAGTTGGTGGAGCGGCACGGCTTCACCATCGTCGCCGTCGAAGCCGACTGGCCGGACGCTGCGCAGGTGGATGCCGTCATCCGTGGCGGACAGCGCCCATCGGCGGTCGACGGTCCGCCGTTCCGGCGCTTTCCGACCTGGATGTGGCGTAACCGCGAGGTCGCCGGACTCCTGAAGTGGCTGCATGGCCACAACGATCGTGTCGCCGATCCGGCGCGCAAGGCGGGCTTCTTCGGCCTCGACCTGTACAGCCTCAACATATCCGTCGCCGCCGTGCTGGATTACCTGGACCGCGTCGATCCGGAGGCGGCGCAGGAGGCCCGGAGACGCTACTCCTGCTTCGATCCCTGGCAACGCCGCCCCGAGGTCTACGGCCGCGTTTCCGTCGCCGCGGGCTTCGGGCGCTGCGAAGCCGCTGTGCTGAAGGTCCTGCGCGACCTTCTGGAACGCCGGCTCGGCTACATGCAGCAGGACGGTGTCGCGTACTTCGACGCGGCCCAGAACGCGCGGGTCGTGGCATCGGCCGAGCGCTACTACCGCGCCATGTATAACGTCGACGACGAGTCGTGGAACCTGCGCGACACCCACATGGCCGACACGCTGGATGCCTTGCTTGCCTGGCAGCCGGGGGCGAAAGCCGTGGTCTGGGCGCACAACTCGCACCTCGGCGATGCGCGCGAAACCGGCATGGCGGACCGCGGCGAACTGAACTTGGGCCAGTTGTGCCGGGAACGCCACGGCGACACAGTCCGCCTCGTCGGCTTCGGAACCCACGCCGGGACGGTCGCGGCAGCCACCGACTGGGGCGCCTCCATGGAGATCAAGACGGTGCTCCCTTCACGCCCCGACAGCGTTGAGCGCCTGTTCCACGACAGCGGGATTCCCTGCTTGGCGCTCGACCTGCGCAACGGCGGAACGGTCGAACTGCGGGCCGCCCTCGCCGAGCCGCGGCTGGAACGCTTCATCGGGGTGATCTACCGGCCGGAAACGGAGTTCTGGAGTCATTACGTCGATGCCCGTTTGTCGCGGCAATTCGACGAATACGTGTTCTTCGACGACACGCGGGCGGTGAGCGCCCTGCCGGCGCCACCCCATCCGTCGGGCGTGCCCGAGACCTTCCCCTTCGGCCTCTGACGCGGCGGCGGGCCTCGCCCGCGCCCCTTGGCGGGCTGTCGTTATGGTATTTTTTTCGCAGGTAATTTTTTGTTAACCATAACCGCCCTCTCTGGTGCCGACAGCACGGAGGGTTGTGCGATTGTGACGACCGGACAGAATTCTGCCCTTTATGTTTCCCCGCTTGGTAACGACTGCTGGTCGGGCACGCTGCCCGCTCCCAATGCCGATGGAACCGATGGACCGCTCGCCACTCTGGCGGCTGCCCGCGACGCCATGCGCACCGGCGGCATCGCCACCACCTACGTGCGCGGCGGCACGTACCATCTGACGCAGACGCTCGACCTCGACGGGCGCGACGACGGCCACACCTTCGCCGCCTACCAGGACGAGACGCCGGTGATCAGCGGCGGCGAGGTCGTGCGCGGCTTCCGGAGCGAGGGCAACGGCCTGTTCTCCGCCCCGCTTACCACCCCCAGCGACCTCGACCTGGTGATCGGCGGCGTGCGCCAGCATGTGGCGCAGTCGGCCCCTCGCGATCCCGCTGCGCCGACCACATCGGGCTGGAGCGTGCTCGGGCAGGCGGAGGGCGGCGCCAGCAAGCATGCCTTCACGTTCCACGACGCCGACCTGCCAGCCACCCTCACCGCCCATCCGGGTGTCAAGGTCCAGGCGTTCGATCACGAGCGCTTGGCCGACAGCATTGCCGACGTGGCCTCCATCGACCGGGAGTCGCATACCATCACCCTCGGGCAGGAAGCGCCCTATGTACTGCGCACCGGCGGCACCTACCGGCTGCTGAATGCCCCCGCGCTGATCCGCGACCCCGGCGATTTCGCCTGGCGCGCGTCCGATCAGCGCCTGCTCGTCAAGCCGGAGCATCCCGACAGCTTCGAGCAGGACGGGGTGGTGGTGCCGCGCTTGGGGACGCTCGTCGCGATCAAGGGGGCGCACGGCGTCACACTGTCGGGGCTGACCTTCGCCGACGGCCGGTACGACGGCGCGGCGGTGGCGCTCTCGGGCGGCGGCGGCAACGCGATCGGCGGGAACCACTTCACCAATGTCGGCACCGCCGTGTCGCTTGACGGCTCGACCGGCAACCGGATCGCCGGCAACGTCATGCGGAACCTGGGCGACAGCGGCATCACCCTGGTGAACGCGTCGGACGACAACCGCATCTACGCCAACACCATCGAGCACATTGGCGCCATCATCAAGCGTGGCGGCGGCATCACCGCCGTGGGCAGCAGCCATCTCACGATCAGCCATAACGACATCGTCGATAGCGCCCGCTACGGCGTGTCGCTGAAGGAGTGGGGCGACGGCCAGCAGAGCAATTTCAACACGGTGGCCCACAACCGCATCCTGCACACCGGACAGGAGACTGCTGACGGCGGCGGCATCGAGATGCTCGGCCGCTCCGGACGCGACACCCATTCGGTCATCCGGGGCAACTATCTGGACGACACCGGCGGGCTGGCCACCAAGAGCGGGTCGGGCGCCTGGCTCCAGGACCACAAGGGCTGGGGCATTTCGCTGGACGACCTAACCAGCGGCGTGACCGTAACAGACAACGTCGTCAAGGGCGCATCCTGGGCCGACATCTTTCTGCACGGCGGCGACCACAACGTCGTACAGAACAATGCCGGCCTGATCGCCTCGCCATCGGACGCCTTTGTCCGCGTCGAGTGGGTGCCGAAGGCTGGCGTGGCAGGAACCCCCGCCGACAACACGGTCACCCACAACCGGATCGAGGCGGCGGAACCCATGGATCATTACTGGACCTTGCTGTCTCCCGGCACGCTGACGCTCGACCACAACATCACCTACAACACGCCGGGCAGGGGGCCGCACGACCGCGTGCTCGACTACGGCACCGCCGATCAGGGCGGCGTCGACCACGACCATCCCTCAGCTTCGGACGCGTCGACAGCGGGCGGGGACATTCACGACGTGGACTGGTCGGGTGTGGGCACCGGTGCAGCCGGCTATGTCGCCGACGACGCGTTGCCCCTCTTCTGGTGATCGGCTGGTGGTTGGCGGGAGCGCCGGGCGTCGTCCCCGCGCCAAAGGGCTGGCGTGCCGTTAGGCGACCTGCAACTGCGCCATGAAGTCAGTGAAGGTGTCGCCCTGGATGGCGATATGGCGCTTGGTGATCTCGCGCGCCGTGTCGGCGTCGCCGGCGGCGATGGCGCGGACGATGGCGTCGTGCTCCTCCCACGACTGGCGTAGCCGGCCGGGATGGCGTAGCTGGATGCGGCGATAGGAGGAGACGCGATTGCGCAGCGAGCGGGTCATCTCTTCCAGGTACTGGTTGCCGCTGCCGGCGTAGATCGCCTGCTGCACCTGTCCAAGTGGGTGCTGCTGATCGCCATCCTGCAGATGGTCGTGGTGTTGGGCTTCTTCCTGCCACCGGTGTCGATCATCCTCATGACCGCGCCGATCATCCTGCCGCCGCTGCGCGCCGCCGGCTTCGACCTGATCTGGTTCGGCGTCATCATGATGGTGGTGATGGAGATGGGCCTGATCCATCCGCCGGTCGGCCTGAACGTCTTCGTCATCAAGAACATCGCGCCCGACATCCCGCTCAAGGACGTGGTCTGGGGGTGATGCCTTTCGTCGCCCTGATGATCCTCTGCGTCGTACTGCTATGCGTTTTTCCGCAGATTGCGACGGCCCTGCCGAACCTCGTCTACGCCGGCTGACGGAGCAGGTCCGGCGGTTGCTCCTGAAGGGCAACGAGGGTGCGCAGGGTGATTTCCTGCGCATCGCCATCAGCCGGCCGAAGCTGCCCCAAAGGGAGGTGAGCCGACCGGAAATAACCAAACGCGGTCAACGGCTCTGCATCGCTGTTGCGACTCGACAGGACGGCCGTTCAAAGCCGGTTCTTACAATTCGGCGCACTGCTTCGTCCCCTGTCATGCGTCACGATCCTGCTCCTCCCCTTCCCTGATCGTGCTTCATGATGCCGTGGTAAATAACCCTAATGGCTTATCCCGCTGCCTCAGGTAACGCCATGGATTGATGTCGGATCTATCTCACCGGCAAGATAGGTGGGGGCGTCAACTTACTCGATAGGCAAGCCGTGGAGTTTCAGGAACGACAGCTTGTCCCAGTAGCCGCGTTGGAAGATGATCTTGCCATCCCGGATATGGAAGAAGCCACAGCCTCGCAGACCCACCGGATCGCGCCATTCGAGGATCGCCACGTTCCCGTCCTCGAAGATGTTCTCCACAATGCAAACCATTTCGGCGGTGGCGAACTCTCGCTCAAACATCGCTTGGATTGCGCCGCGTCCTTTAACCGGCTCTTGGGTAACTTGATGGTTGACCGCATCATCATGGTAGAACGCGGCGATCTCCTCGGCGTTCCGCTTATTGAACGCCTCGACCCAACTTTGCACCAGTTCTCTTGGCCGCATAAGGCGTCTCCGCATCGCACTGCCGAACGCGGATCATAAGCCCTCGGCAAGGGATTGACAGCACAGTTTCGCGAGCCGGATCTCGCAGGCTGACCAGCGCGCGTTCAGGCGCGCTGGTCGACGAAGTCGCGGTAGGAGGCGTGTGGCAAGGCGACGGCGATGCCGAGCAGGCTGTCGAAGGCGATGCGGGTGTGGCGACGTCGGTTCCAGCGGAAGACGAACTCTTGCAGGTAGCGCTCCAGGTGCTCCTGGCGGAAGCCATGCAGCACGCCGGTGCCCCAGCGCTTGAGATTGGCAAACACCCGATGGATCCAGGGCAGCAGCACGTGCGCCGCCATGGCGCCGACCACCTTGGTCTCGTGCTTGTGCTCCTTCAGGCTCTGGTGGCCCGACCAGCCGTCGCTCACCACCGTGGCGCCGCTGACGACGCTGCGCGTGACGAACCCGCTCAGCGTTGGGGCGGAGTAGTCCTCGATCACCGTCAGGCGGATGCGGCCCACGCTCCGGATCGACCATGGCGCGGCGCAGCTTGTGGCAGAGCAGCCACGCCGTCTTGTACGAGCCCAGCCCGAGGTGGGCCTGCATCTGAAGCGCCGAGAGGCCGTTGGAATGGGTCGCCATCAGGTGGGCGGCGAGGAACCAGGTGCGCAGCGCCACCTTGCTCTTGTGCATCACCGTGCCCGCGGTGACCGAGGTCTGGCGCCCACAGGCAGCGCACTCCCAGGTGAACTTCTTGGTGGAGAGTTCCCAGCCCTTCACCCCACCGCACTCCGGGCAGACGAAGCCGCTCGGCCAGCGCTTCTGGAACAGGTACGCGGCGCAGGCGCGATCATCGGGAAAGCGCCGCAAGAAGGCGGCGAGTGCAGGTGGTCGGTCGTGCGTCCAGCGGCTCGGCATGCTCGATGAACTGGCCAGCGTAAGCGGAGCCGTCAATGCCCCAGAACCGCTACCCCTAGCGGGACCGGAGACAACGGGATAAGCCACTAACCCTATTATTAATGTCAATCCGGCCGCCTTGCCCCGGTCTTGTACGATGTGGCAAATACACCCATAATATGAATTGGAGAACGATCGTGTTGTGAGTGCGCGGGTATGCAGTACCAGATCACCATCCCTCCGGCTGTTGTGGTGTTGGCATTTGCAGCGGGCTGCATAATTTCACTTCTTTTGATATGGATATTGCGCAGAGCGCTCGTTCGTGCGGAAAGAAGGACGGCGGCCATACTCACTGCGGCGGTCGACGGCATCATTACCATTGACGAGTACGGGCGTGTCGAGAGCTTCAATCTAGCCGCCGAGCGCATCTTCGGCTATGCCCGGGCCGAGGTCGTCGGCCAGAACGTCAAGATGCTGATGCCCGAGCCCTACCAGTCGGAGCATGACGGCTATCTCACCGCCTACAAGGTGACCAACAAGCCCAAGATCATCGGCATCGGGCGCGAGGTGCAGGGACGGCGCAAGGACGGGAGCGTCTTTCCCATGGATCTCGCCGTCGGCGAGAGTCGCTTCCATGGGAGCCGGTTGTTTGCAGGCATCGTCCGTGACATCACCGAGCGCAAGGAGACCGAGCAACGGCTGCGCGACAGCGAGGCCGGCACCCGGGCCATCTTGGAGACGGCGGTCGACGGTATCATCACCATCGATGAACGCGGCGACGTGCTCTCCGCGAACAAGGCCGCCGAGCTTATCTTCGGCTACGCCGCCGAGGAGATGGTGGGTCAGAACGTCAAGATGCTGATGCCCGAGCCCTATCGCAGCGCCCACGACCAATATCTGGAGCGCTATCTGAAGACGGGGGAGCGGAAGGTCATTGGCATCGGTCGGGAGGTCGAAGGGCGCCGCAAGGACGGCAGCATCTTCCCGATGGACCTCGCCGTCGGCGAAACGGAGGTCTCGGGCAGGCGGATCTTCGCGGGCATCGTGCGCGACATCACGGAGCGGAAGAGGACCGAGGAGGACCTCCGCCAGAGTGAGGAAAACCTTCGCCTGCTGATCGACAACGTGCGGGACTACGCCCTCACCTGGCTCGACATCGACGGTCGGATTGTGAACTGGAACGCGGGCGCCGAGCGCCTCTACGGCTGGGATGCCGACGAGGTTGTCGGCAAGCCGATGGAGGTCCTGTATCCGCCGGAGGACCGGGTAGACGCCCGCCGCATTCTCGATGACGTCCGTGAACACGGCCGTGCCGAAGTCGAAGGCTGGCGGAGCCGCAAAGACGGTTCCCGTTTCTGGGCGCAGGTCGTCATCACTCCGTTGTGGGACCGCAAGGGCCACATGCGCGGCTTCGTGCGCGTCGCGCGTGACATCACGGACCGCAAGCATGCCGAGGAGGCGTTGCGTGCGGCCAAGGAGCAGGCGGAGCGGGCCAACGTCGCCAAGTCGAAATTTCTGGCGGCCGCCAGCCATGACATGCGCCAGCCCGTACAGGCGCTGGTCTGCTTCGCCTCGGCACTGGAGGAGAAAGTTGGTGATGCGCCTGCGGCTGCGGTGATGGGCGACATGAAGGGGTCGCTGGAGGCGCTGAATATGCTGCTCGATTCGCTGCTTGACGTCTCGCGCCTCGATGCCGGGATCGTCGTCCCCGCGCTGACCAATGTTCCGCTGTGGCCGCTGTTCGAGCGGATCGTCGCCGAGTTCGCGCCGCTGGCCGCCGACAAGGAACTTGCTCTCAAGGCGGTTCCGACCTCGGCCATCGTGCGGACCGATCCCACGCTCCTCGGCCGGATCGTCCAGAACTTCGTGGCCAACGCGGTTCGCTATACACCGCGCGGCCGGATCGTCCTGGGGTGCCGCAGACGGGACCAGACACTCCGGGTGGAGGTCTGGGACACCGGCATCGGCATCCCCGCCGACCGGCTCGACGACATCTTCCAGGAGTTCTATCAGATCGGCAATCTGGAGCGGGATCGCAGCCAGGGGCTCGGCCTTGGGCTGGCCATCGTCCAGCGACTGTCGCATCTGCTGGACCACCCGGTGACCGTGCGCTCGTGGGAAGGCAGGGGTTCGGTCTTCACCGTCGAGGTGCCGCTCGTCGGCTTCGATAAGCCGCACAACGTGTGTTATCTCAACGAGCATGCCCGGACCGCCGAGAGAGGGAAAACGACCGTCCTCGTGATCGACGACGAGGTGGCCATCCTCAAGGCGCTGCAGATGATCATCGAGGGCTGGGGCTATGAGGTGCTGACTGCCTCCTCTGAGGAGGAGGCTATGGAACTGCTCGCACGGCGGTCAAGGGAGCCCGACATCATCATCGCCGACTACCGGCTCAGGGCGGGCCGTACGGGCGCCGACGCAATCCGGCACATCCGTGCCCTCTACAAGCGGCCCGTTCCGAGCGTCATCATCACCGGCGACACAGCCCCGGAGCGCCTGAAGGAGGCCGAAGCCCATGGCCTGCGGCTGCTGCACAAGCCGGTCCAGCCGTCGACCCTCAAGACGGTGATCGCCGAGCACATTCGAAGATAGAATGATACCAAAGGCGCCTGATGGCTTTCACGGTGCCGGATGTTCGGGGCTCTGCTTGTATGGGGGGATGATCTTCCCCATCGCCACATGGTCGGCGAACCGTCCGTCGATCAGGGCGTAGCGGCGGCAGACCGCTTCCTCTGCGAAGCCGCACGCGGCGTAGAACCGGCGGGCCCGCACATTGTGGCCCATCACCCACAGCGACAGGCGGTGATAGCCCCGTTGCCGTGCCCAAGTCTCCGCGGTGGAGAGGAGGCGCTTGCCGAGGCCGCTCGCCCAGTAGGTGCGCCGCACCGCCATGCCCAGGCTCGCCTCGTGCGCGGTGCGTCGCGTCCCGCCACCCCACACGGAGAGGGAGCCGGCGACGTCGCCGTCGATGACGGCGAGGATGGTGGCGCGCTGTGGGTCGAGGCGCTGCCCGGCGAGGAACCGGCGCGCGGCGGCGGCGTCGGGCAGACCCTCCGCGGCGGTGCGCAGGAGGAACGGCGTTTCCCGGCGCACAACGCGGTCGTAGGTGGCATAACTCACGGCGTCAGCGGGCTTCGCCTCGCGGATGGTCGGGCCGGCGAGCGCCGCCGGGGGCGGTGCGTCGAGCAGGAGCGGCGGCCAGTCCGGCGCGTCGGGGGCGGCGTTCCCCTTGGCGAGGATGTGTTCGTCGCAGAAGGCGCTGCCGATGCGCAGGGAGTCCCGCAGGCAGCCCTCGTCCCGGAAGCCCAAGCGGCGGTATAGCGCGTGCGCCCGGATGTTGGGTGCCGCCACCGTCAGCTCGATGCGATGGACGCCGCGTCTGTGCGCCCACGCCTCGGCCGCCGCGAGCAGCTGCGTCCCGATGCCGCGGCCCTGGTGCTCCGGATGGACGCCGAGTTTCACCGTCACCACGCCGCGGTTGCGCAGGACGCGCCCGCCGGTCGCGGTGAGGCTGCCGATCGGCCGGCCTCCGGCCTCGGCGACGAACAGCGTGCCATTGCCATGCGCCTGGAACGCCGCCAGTTCCTCCGCCGGTCGGCCGAGGGCGCACCATGCCGGCCGCTCCCCCGGTTCGAGCAGCGTATAAGGAGACTGCCGGTCCACCTCCGCCGCCAATGCCAGGAGGGATGCCGCCTCGTCCGGGTGCGCCTCGCGTATGGCAATGGTGTGCGGCATCGGTGGGTCGTAGGTCGGGTCGGACGTTAGCGAAGCCCAATTTACATGCCGCGCGCGTTGTCCCGCATGTTCGGCGCGGCTATGGTCGCGCTACAAGAAAGCAGGGAGAAGCGCCGCATGTCCACCGTCACCATACGCATGGCCGTCGAGGCCGATGCGCCCACCATTCTCGGCTTCGTCAAGGAGTTGGCCGAGTTCGAGCGCGAGCCGCACGCCGTGAAGGCGACGATGGACGACATCCGGCGCGAGGGCTGGGGGCCGGAGCCGGTGTTCGAGGCGCTGATCGCCGAGCTGGACGGGGTGCCCGTAGGCTTCGCGCTGACCTTCCGCAACTACTCCACCTGGGAAGGCCGCGCCGGCCTGTTCGTCGAGGATCTGTACGTGCGGCCCGAGGCCCGCAAGCATGGGGCAGGGCGCAAGCTGCTGGCCGCAGTGGCGCAGCGCGCCGTCGAGCGCGGCTGCAGGCGGGTGGACCTGAACGTGCTGGACTGGAACCCGGCGCGCGGATTCTACGACCGGGTCGGTTTCAAGCAGTTGGAAGAGTGGCTGCCCTACCGCCTGACCGGCGAGGCGCTTGCGGCGTTGGCTGCGGAGGCCTGATGCCGCCTCCGGACGTGCGGGTCGCCGCGGGTTGGGCCAACCCGAGGGGTAACCCAACGTCCGGAACGAACCGGCGGCTTCCCCGCCGTCACGCCGCTTCGAGGACAGGCGTATCCGCTAGACGGGCATAGCCGTCGCGCTCGTCGCGCAGGGTCAGCAGCAGATCAGCCAAGCTGTCGCGGACGAACGCGTCTTCCTGGGCGCCCAGCTTTTCCTTGGTAATCCGAATGAACTCATTCAAAAGTTCAATATGAACCAGAGAGGCGGCATGAACATTGCTGTTCGTAGAAGTCGATGCCATTGGTAAGCTCCGTCGGTTTGCGTTCGTCGATGGGGCTATTTGGCACCGGAAGCGGTTAACGACTTACTAACGAGGCTACGACCCAGGGTGTATCTTGGGAATTACTCCGTCGAGCAAAGTCGTATACTGCCTGCATTACTCGAATGTGGTAACCCCTGGAGCCTAGGCTGCTTGGCCCAGCGCTTCCATGGCGCGCAGCCATGCTTGGCCGACCAGTGGGCGGGTGAGGGATTCCAGGGACTGCGGCATGCCGTCGGGGTCCGGCCCCTCCATCAGCAGCGAGCCCTCCTCGCCGGGGCCGACGATGGTCCAGCCGCGCGCCAGCATCTCGGCAACCCGTTTCTTCGAAATGTACGTCTTAACGGTCTCGACCCCGAACGCATCCATGGACGCCTCCCTGATCCGTTAACGTCACCTACCCGAACTGTGCCGCATCAAGCAGAACATATCAAGAACATTCGTGCGTTGTCACGGTTTCGCCCTTGCCGGCGCGGCGGCGTGCGGCAAAATTCAAGCGCCAGGACCACCACCCATCGGGGACGGCAAGCCATGCTCGCCAAGGACGCACGGATCGAGACAGATTCCTTCGGCCCCATCGACGTTCCGGCGGACCGCTACTGGGGTGCGCAGACGCAACGCTCGTTGCAGAACTTCCGGATCGGCGGCGAGCGCATGCCCGCCCCGCTGGTCCGCGCGCTGGGTATCCAGAAGAAGGCGGCGGCGATGGCCAACATGGCGCTGGGGGCGCTCGACCCCAATCTCGGCCGCGCCATCGCCGATGCGGCGGAGGAGGTGATCGACGGCACGCTGATCGAGCATTTCCCGCTGGTGGTCTGGCAGACCGGCTCGGGCACGCAGACCAACATGAACGCCAACGAGGTGATCTCCAACCGGGCGATCCAGATCCTGGGCGGCACCATGGGCTCGAAGACGCCCGTACACCCCAACGACCACGTCAACATGGGGCAGTCGTCCAACGACAGCTTTCCCACCGCCATGCACATCGCCGTCGTCGAACAGCTGCATCACGAGCTGATCCCGGCGCTGGGGCACATGTTGAGGGTGCTGGAGGACAAGGCGAAGGAGTTCGCCGACATCGTGAAGATCGGCCGTACACATCTCCAGGACGCCACGCCGCTGACGCTGGGGCAGGAGTTCTCCGGCTATGCCATGCAGGTGCGCTACGGCATCGAGCGCGTGCGCGGCAGCCTGCCGCGCCTGCTGCAACTGGCGCAGGGCGGCACGGCGGTGGGCACCGGCCTCAATGCGCGCAAGGGCTTCGCCGAGGAGTTTGCGGCCCAAGTGGCCTCCATCACCGGGCTGCCTTTCGTGACGGCGGAGAACAAGTTCGAGGCGCTTGCCACGCACGACGCGCTGGTGGAGGCGCATGGGGCGCTGAACACCATCGCCGTGTCCTTCATGAAGATCGCCAACGACATCCGCCTTCTCGGCTCCGGCCCGCGCTCCGGCATCGGCGAACTCATCCTGCCGGAGAATGAGCCGGGTTCCTCCATCATGCCCGGCAAGGTCAACCCGACCCAGTCCGAGGCCATGACCATGGTCGCCGCCCAGGTGATGGGTAACCAGACGACGGTCACCATTGCCGGCGCCAACGGGCATTTCGAGCTGAATGTCTTCAAGCCGGTGATCGCCTACAATGTCCTGCAGTCCATTCGCCTGCTGGCCGACGCGGCGGTGAGCTTTACCGACAACTGCTTGGTCGGCATCGAGCCCAACCGCGAGCGCATCAACCAACTGGTGAACGACAGCCTGATGCTGGTGACCGCGCTCAACCCGCATATCGGCTACGACAACGCCGCCAAGATCGCCAAGAAGGCCCACAAGGAAGGCACGACGCTCAAACAGGCCGGCATCGAGCTTGGCCTCCTGACCGAAGAGCAGTTCGACCAGTTGATTAAGCCGGAGACGATGATCGGGCCGCGGTGATGTGGTAAGCGAGAGCTATGAAAAAGCGCTCCGTCCTCATCGCCGGCCATCCGACCAGCGTCTCGCTGGAGGAGGAGTTCTGGGAAACGCTGAAGGAGGTGGCCGCGGCGCGCGGGGTGTCGGTCAACGCGCTGATCGAGGAGATCGACGCCGGCCGCACCGGCAACCTGTCCAGCGCCGTCCGCGTCTTCGTGCTGCGCGACCTGCAACGGCGCCTTGCCGCCGGGGCGTGAGCGCACTACACCCGAGGGGACCGCTTCCGCTGCCCCGGGGATCCCGTGCCCGCCGACATCACCACGCTCGACCTGTTCGCCCTCGTCTGGCTCATCGGGGTGTGGGTTACCTTCACCATCGTGCAGGATTACCTGTTGAAGGACCGCGTCGCCGTCAACCAGCACCTGACGATCATCCGCCGGCACTGGATGGAGCGCATGCTGGAGCGTGACAACCGCATCATGGACTCGCAGCTCGTCGGCCACACGATGAACAGCTGCACGTTCTTCGCCTCCACGACCATGCTGGTGCTGGCCGGTCTGGTGGGCTCGTTCAGCGGACTCGAGCGGGTGCACGAGATCATCGGCAGCCTGTCCTTCACGGTGAAGACCTCGCGCGAGCTGCTGGAGCTGAAGATGCTGCTGCTCGTCGGCATCTTCGTGTTCGCGTTCTTCAAGTTCACTTGGGCGCTGCGGCAGTACAACTACTGCTGCGCGCTCCTCGGCTCCGCCCCGCTGCCGCCGGTGCCCGAGGATGTACGACGCGTCATGGGCGAGAACATCGCGTCGGTGCTGACGCTGGCGGTGAAGGCGTTCAACGGCGGCCTGCGCGCGTACTACTTCGCGCTGGCGGCGCTGGCGTGGATCGCCGGGCCCTGGTTCCTCGTTGTGGCAACCGGCGCGGTGCTGCTGGTGCTGGTCCGTCGCCAGGGCTATTCGAGGACGGAGCGGGTCATCTCGGCGCAGGCGGATGCGCTGGAGAAGCGGGATTGATGCTCCGCTCTACAAAACGTAGCTGAAACAAATTGTTTGTCACACCTCCATTGAACGCTTCCAGCGCACCCTAGATCCTGTCCAAAGGACGAACGGTCCAGGCGGGGAGGGATTGGGATGGAGGACACACGGCAGCCGGTATCCCCGGCGTTGGCGGGATTGCCCTACGCCGGCCGGGTGCGCAGCGTAGAGCCGGACCGGGTGTTCGTCTGGCTGCGGGCGGGCTGGGCGGACATGCTGGCGGCCGGCTGGGTCAGTCCCGCCTACGGTGTGCTGTTCGTGGCCATTGGCTTTGCGCTCACCGGCGGGCTGACGATGGCAGGCATGCCCTACCTGATCGCGCCGATGATCGGCGGCTTCCTGCTGGTGGCGCCGCTGCTGGCGCTGGGACTCTACCAGGTGTCCAAGGATGTGGAGGACGGGCGGCGGCCCACTTTCTGGCGGGCGCTGACGGCGTGGCGGACCAACCCCTACCACATCCTCACCGCCGGCCTGGTGCTGATGCTGTTCGTGATGATCTGGGCGCGGATGAACGTGATCGCCTTCGCGCTCTTCTTCCCCTACCAGTCCATGACCCTGGAGAGCCTGCTCGCTCAGACGCTGACGCTCCAGGGCCTCGTGTTCTGCGCCTTCGTGACGGCGCTGGGCTTCGCGTTCGCGGCCATCGCCTTCGTCAGCAACGTGACCGCGTTGCCGATGATGCTGGACCGCCCGGTGGACGTGTTCGCCGCCGCGCTCGCGTCGATGATCGCCGTGGTGAAGAACCCGCGCGCCATGGCGCTGTGGGCCGGGCTGATCGTGCTGATCACCGGAATCGGCTTGGTCACTGCGTTCCTCGGCCTTGCCGTGGCCCTGCCGCTGATCGGCCACGCGAGCTGGCACGCCTATCGCGACCTGATCAAGCGCGAGGGCGAGGCTTAGGCGTTCTTCGGCAGGGGTTTCCGGGGCACGGCCTGTACGGCTTCCAGCTTGGCTGAAGAAGCCCTCTTGGCCTTGCCGACCGGAGCTTCGGCCTTCATGGGGGCCGACGGCTTCTGAGCGCCCATCGTCACTACGGGGGCTGGCGCCGGGTTGACGGCCTTGGCGGGGAACGCCACCGGCAGGGACATGGCGATGAAGACGACTCCTCCGACCACCATCTTGGTGGCCTTCCATGCGCAGGCGGAGAGATCGGGACGGGGGAGGGCGATGGTCGTCGACATGGCTGATACTCGGGTTTGTTGCTCGCCGGGTTGGCGAGACGGAGATCAGCAAGCGGTGTGCCAAGCCCTCCAAGCCGCTGCGATGTGTCGGAAATTTATCGCAAATTAAACACACTTCTATCCCACCCATCCTTGAGGGAGGGGCTCCGCCCTTGGCAGAATCTTCCCTGTTCGAAGCGGGGGCCCGGCAATTTTGGCCGGTAGCCGGTCCATGGCGGAGGTGGACCCGATAGAAACTGCCGGGTGCTACTTCCACAGCACCTTGCCGCCCTTGCGGGCCAGCTTCGACCAGTCCTTCGCGAAATAGCCGAAGTCGCGGCTGGGGCGGCCGAACAGGTAGCCCTGGGCGAGGGACACCTCCAGTTCGTCCAGCAGGTGGGCGTGTCCCGGCTCCTCCACCTACTCGCCGATCAGCGTGAGGTCGAGCTGGCGGCAGACATCCACCATGGAGCGCAGCATCGCCATGTCGCGGGGGCTGCCGGACGCGCCGCGCACGAACGTACCGTCGATCTTGGCGTAGTCGACCTGCAACCCGTACAGCGACTGGAACGAGGTGGAGCCGGCGCCGACGTCGTCCAGGCAGATGCGGAACCCGGAGGCCCGCAGCTTCTGCAGCACGTCGTTCAGCTTGGCGATGTCGGTGACGACCACCGTCTCCGTCACCTCCAGCGGCGCGACCAGATGTACCGGTCGCGATCAGCCGCCGATTGGTGATGCCGGAATAAAGGCCCCCTCGTGGGGAGGGGGCGGAGAAGGGCGTTCAGCCGTTCCTGCGCGGAAACACCCGGTTGACGTGGCCCATCTTGCGGCCCGGGCGGGCTTCGGCCTTGCCGTAGAGGTGCAGGTGCGCGTTCTTTTCGGCGAGGATCTGCGGCCAGCGCAGCACGTCGTCGCCGATCAGGTTCTCCATCTCCGCCTCGAAGCGCAGCTCGGGCGAACCCAGCGGCAGGCCGCAGACGGCGCGCACGAGCTGCTCGAACTGGCTGGTGGCGCAGGCGTCCATGGTCCAGTGGCCGGAGTTGTGCGGGCGCGGCGCCATCTCGTTGACCAGCACGTGGCCGTCGGGGCCTACGAACATCTCCACCGCCAGCAGGCCGACCACCCCCAGGGCCCCGGCCAGCGCCGTGGCGACGCGCTCGGCCTCGGCGGCGGTCTCCGGCGCCACGCGGGCAGGGGCCAGCGTGCGGTCGAGGATGCCGTTCTTGTGGCGGTTCTCCACCACCGGATAGGCGGCCGTCGCACCATCCGGCGCACGGGCGACGATCACCGACACCTCGCAGACGAAGTCCACGAAGCCCTCGACGATGCCCGCGTCTGAACCGATGGAGGCCCACGCTTCGTCTGGGGCGACGCCGGGACGGATCACCGCCTGCCCCTTGCCGTCATAGCCCATGCGGGTGGACTTCAGGATGCAGCGCGGTCCGATCTCCGCCACCGCGCGCGCCACGTCATCGGCGCACGAGGCGGCACGCCAGGGAGCGGTGGCGATGCCCAGCCGGTTGGCGAAGGACTTCTCCGCGATGCGGTCCTGCGCCACCGCCAGGACGGCGGCGCCTGGGTGCACGGGGACCAGGGTGTTGAGGAACTCGACCGTGCCGACCGGCACGTTTTCCCACTCCAGCGTCACCACGTCGACGGCTTCGGCGAAAGCGGCCAGTGCCGCGCGGTCGTGCCAGTCGGCGACCGTCATGGCGTCGGCGACCTGGCCGCAGGGGCTGCCTTCCGCGTCGGGGGCGAAGACGTGCGTGCGATAGCCGAGGTTGGCGGCGGCCAGCGCCGTCATGCGGCCGAGCTGTCCGGCACCCAACATGCCGATGGTGGAGCCGGGGGGAAGCATGGCGTCAGACCGGCTCGTCGACGGGGACTTCGGCGACCGCGCCCGTCTGGCGCGCCCGCCAGGCGTCCAGCGCCTTGGCCACGCCTTCGTCCATCAGGGCGATGACCGAGCCGGCCAGCAGTGCCGCGTTGATCGCACCGGCCTTGCCGATGGCCAGCGTGCCGACCGGCACGCCGCCCGGCATCTGGACGATGGAGAGCAGGCTGTCCATGCCCTTCAACGCGTGGCTCTCGACCGGCACGCCGAAGACGGGCAGGGGAGTCATGGAGGCGGTCATGCCCGGCAGGTGCGCCGCCCCGCCGGCTCCTGCGATGATGACCTTCAGGCCACGCTCGCGCGCGGTGGTCGCGTACTCGACCAAGCGCTGCGGCGTGCGGTGGGCGGAGACGATGCGCACCTCGTGCGGCACGCCCAGGACCTTCAGCGTGTCGGCGGCGTGCTTCATGGTGGTCCAGTCCGACTGGCTCCCCATGATGATGCCGACCAGCGGCGCGGACGAGGAATTTTGGGCGGGCACGGACGTGGCGCTTTCCAAGGGTGTTTCCGGAAAGCCGCGCATTATAGGAAGGACGAACGAAGAGTCCAGCGGAGCCTTGAATTCCTCTCCCGTTCCGGGGCGGGAGGGACCCGCTCGTAGAGCGGGGGCGAGGGCTAGGATCCTCGAATTTACGGGAGCGGGGCGGAGGTCGCACCTCCGCCCCGAACGTTTGTTCGCTTGGCGTGGATGGAAACGGTCCGGGCGGAGGTGCGACCTCCGCCCGGCAAGGAGCCCCGCGCCCGCATGGGCGCGAAGCCAAGGCCGCGGATGCGGCCGCCTCTCGCGCCCGCGGAGCGGGCGCTGACGGCGTCAGGCGGCTCGAAGAGCCGCCGAGAGCCCGGCCTCTGAGGGAAAAAGATTAAGCGATGATGTCCGGCAGCAGGCGGCTTTCCAGCAGCGTGATCTGGTCCTTCAGCGCCAGCTTCCGCTTCTTCAGCCGCTGCAACTGGAGCTGATCGAACGGCGCGCGCTCGGACAGGCGCGCGATCACGTCGTCCAGGTCGCGGTGCTCGCTCCGCAAATCGGCGAGTTTCTGCTTCAGCATTTCCTGTTCGTTCATCGGGCGGCGCAGTGCTGGCGTGGCGGCGGCGACTATAGCAGAAATCCACTGCGGAGGCATTGTGAAACCACTGCCCCCGCAGGCGGTTAACGCATGCGGCATTGCAGAGCGCTCGGGATCTTGCAAGACTGGCCTGCCAAGGCTGTCTTGCCATGAGCGGGCTGTCCCTCGAAGCCCTCGCGATACGGGATATCATCATGACCCCAACCAAGCGCATCGGTATCCTCACCAGCGGCGGCGACTGTGCCGGACTGAACGCTGTCATCCGCGCCGTCGTCCATCGGGCCACTCTTACCTATGGCTGGCAGGTCCTTGGGCTCAAGGAGGGCACGCAGGGGTTTCTGAGGCGCCCGGTGCAATACCAAGTGCTCGACCTTCCTATGGTCGACGGCCACATGATGCGGATGGGCGGCACCATCCTCGGCACCACCAACCGCGGCGATCCCTTCGCCTATCCTATGGGCGACGGCACCATCAAGGACCGTTCGGACGAGATCATCGGCGGCTACCGTGAGCTCGGGCTGGACGCGCTGATCGGCATCGGCGGCGATGGCAGCTTCGCCATCCTGCGCAAGCTGGCTGAGAAGGGCGGGCTGAAACTCGTCGGCATCCCGAAGACCATCGACAACGACCTGGGCGCCACCGAGGTCTCGGTCGGCTTCGACACCGCGGTCGGCGTGGCGGTCGAGGCGCTGGATCGCCTCCAGCCCACGGCGGCCAGCCACGCCCGCGTCATGGTGCTGGAGGTGATGGGGCGCGACGCCGGGCACATCGCACTGTCGGCCGGCATCGCCGGCGGCGCCGACGTCATCCTCATCCCGGAGATCGCCTATTCCATCGATAAGATCGCCGAGAAGATCAGGCAGGTGCGCTCCACGGGGCGCAACTTCGCGCTGATCGTTGTGTCGGAGGCGGTTAAGACCATCGAAGGCGGCGAGGTGAAGAAGGTTTATGAGGGCGGCGAGAAGCGCTATGGCGGCATCGGCGACTACATCGGCGAGAGGATCGCCCAGGCCACCGGGGCGGAAACCCGCGTCACCGTGCTGGGCCACGTGCAGCGCGGCTCGCCGCCCAGTCCGCGCGACCGCCTGGTCGCCTCGGCCTTCGGCGTCCACGCCGTGGATCTGATCGCCGAGGGCAAGTTCGACCGCATGGTGGCGTGGTCGAACCGCGGCGTGGTGGACGTGCCCATCGAAGAGGCCATCGCCCGCTATGCCTGCGTCGAACTTGACAGTACGCTGGTCAAGACCGCGCGCGGTTTGGGAATCAGCCTGGGGGATTAAGGAGGCCTGTTTCAGCGCACCGTGACGTGGTCCGTGTCGTCGCGGGACTCCACCCGTGTCGGGCGTCCGACATAGAACACCGTGCAGCGCTTGCCACCGGCCAGGCGGGTCAGCGCCGCCTGCCAGACTTCGCCGCGCGGATCGACGATGCGCAGGGACAGCGCGTTCAGGTCGGGACTCAGTTCGTAGCCGTCGACGGAAAGGCCCGGGCTGTTCGGGGCGAAGATCGTCTGCGGGACAGTGATCGACTTGTAGCCAAGCTCCAGCGTCAGATCCTGCGCCCAGGGGCAGCCGTTGCCGCCGCCTTCTGCCGCCAGCGCCCCCATGGAGATCCCCGTGGAGGCCAGCAGGGCACAAGCGGCACAGGCCGCTACACGCCGCAATGGGTTCATCGGCTTTGGTCCGCTCAACAAATACCTGGTGGATCAGTCGAACACCGGAACGAACGCGGCACTCCGTGGATCGATCGCCCAGAGGTCGCCGTTCTCCAGGTCGAACCACCAGCCATGCAGGTGCAGCGTACCCTGCTCGACACGCTCGCGGATGAACGGGAAGGTCATCAGGTTCTCCACCGACCCGCGCACCGCAGCGCGCTCGACGAGGTGCGGCGCCTCTTGCAGCCACACCGCGGCGGCGTGCTGCTCGTCCTGGCTGAGCCCTTCCCCGGCGGCGGTGAGGAAGCGCTCGCACGCGGACTGCGCGATGGACACCCAGGGTGCAATGAAGTCGCCTGGCGGGCGCTCGCCGGCCTGCATCTGGATCAGCCCCCGGATGCCGCCGCAGTGCGCGTGGCCCAGCACCACCGCGTGGCTCACGCCCAACACCGTCACCGCGTACTCGATGGCGGCCGAGGTGCCGTGATAGTGGCCGTCGGGCTGGTAGGGCGGCACCAGATTGGCGACGTTGCGCACGACGAACAGTTCGCCCGGCTCGGCCTGGGTGATCAGCGCCGGGTCGACGCGGGAGTCCGAACAGCCGATCAGCAGCACCTCGGGCTTCTGCCCATGCTCGATCAGCATGCGCATGCTCTCGGGATACTTTTCGTAATAGCGGGCGCGGAATCCCTTGATCCCGGCCATCAGCCGGCGGATCGCCTCGTGCGGTACGGTGAGCGGCATGGGGGCGGCTTCTTCTTCCCGGGGCGGTGCACCGAGCGGTGTAGTCGAAACCCGTCGAATTTCCAAGGATTACGGATTTACGTCTCGACGATTTCCGGCGCCGCCGGCTCGCCCCAGCGGCGCACCGTGCCGGTGTCGAGTCCGAACAGATCGAGCGCCCGGCCGATGGTGTGGTCGATCAGGTCGTCGAGGCTTTGCGGCTTGGCGTAGAAGGCCGGCACCGGCGGCGCGATGATCGCCCCCATCTCGGCCAGTTGCGTCATGGTGCGCAGGTGCCCGACGTGCAACGGTGTCTCCCGCACCAGGAGGACGAGCGGGCGGCGCTCCTTCAGCGTCACGTCCGCCGCGCGGGTGAGCAGGCTGGAGGTGACGCCGGTCGCAATCTCGCTCATGGAACGGATCGAGCAGGGGGCAACGATCATGCCCAGGGTGCGGAAGCTGCCCGAGGCGATGGCGGCGCCGATGTCCGCCGGGGAATAGTGCGCGGTGGCCAGCGCCCGCACGTCCGCGACCTTGAGCGAGGTCTCGTGCGCCAGCGTGACCTCTGCGGCGCGGCTGATGACGAGATGGGACTCGACGGACAGCCGGCGCAGGGCTTCCAGCAGGCGCACGCCGAGGATCACCCCCGACGCCCCGCTGATGCCGACGACGAGGCGAGCAGGAGCAGTCATGCCCGCTGATGTAGCGCAGGCTACCCCGTTCGTCCAGTATGGCCGACGCGCCCTTGATTCGCTCTGACGTGAGTCGGAGAGTGTCCTATTCCCCGCGCCTTACGGGAATTCTGTTGCAGCTTTCCGACGGAGGGTAATCATGGCGTTTGAGGACCGGATCGAAACCCTGCGCATCAAGCATCAGGCGCTCGAAGCCGCACTCAAGATGGAATGCCAGAGGCCGCATCCGGACGATACCATCCTCGCCAACATCAAGAAGCAGAAGCTCCGCCTGAAGGACGAGATGACCCGCCTCGCGCGAGCCTGATTCCGGATTTCGGAAATCCTGAATTGAAAACGGCGCGTCGGATGACGCGCCGTTCCTGCTTTACCATCAAAACGCAAACGATCAATGCTCGGCGTGCTCGGAGTAGGAGGTGTCTTCCTCGTTCTCGCCGGTGTGCTCGGCGTGCTCCTCGCCGGGCTCGATCGGGCCGCGGTGCTTGGCGGCGACGGCCAGCGCCTCTTCCAGCTCGCGCTGGCTGCACAGGCCGAGCAGCACGGGGTTGCGCGGCTTGATGTTGGCGGCGTTCCAGTGCGTCCGGTCGCGCACCGCGGCGATGGTCGGCTTGGTGGTGCCGATCAGCCGGCTGATCTGCGCGTCCGACAGCTCGGGGTGGTGCTTGACCAGCCAGGCGATGGCGTCCGGCTTGTCGCCGCGCTTGGTGATCGGGGTGTAGCGCGGCCCCTTGGAGCGCATCGCCGGCTGCGGCAGGTCGGGGACCAGCAGCTTCAGGCGCAGATCCGGGTTCTTTTCGCAGCGTTCGATCTCGGCCTTGGTGAGCTGGCCGTTGGCAACCGGGTCGAGGCCCACCATGCCGACCGCCACCTCGCCATCGGCGATCGCCTGCACCTCAAGGTGATGCAGGCCGCAGAATGCGGCGATCTGCTCGAAGCTAAGCGCTGTGTTTTCGACCAGCCACACGGCCGTCGCTTTCGGCATCAAGGGCAGTGCCATCATCCCTCCTGAACAAACTCAAGGCCGTACCGCAACCCGCCGGTGGGCGCGATCTCCGGCCTGTGTCTCCGAGATAGTCCGGACCACGACTTCCATATAGGGGCGCGGCCCGTCGTTGTAAGCGTCGCTGGGCAGGATGTCGGAATGCCGACCCCCCTTATCCTGCTAAACTGAAGGGCTGGCTTTGGCAAGCCCGCGGTTCCACTTGCGCAGAGCAATCGATCAAAAATACGTACCGGGCGGCGTTTTGCTCCCCAGCTTGACCCTCCCGCGCCGGAAATCATGTCCCTGATACCACCAGGGAGGAAAATCCATGAACCAGATCTCACGCCGCGTGGCGCTCGGCGCCCTCGCCACGGCTCCCGTCGCCGTTTCGGTCCTGTCCCATCTCGTTCCGGCTGCGGCGTTGGCCCAGCAGGCCGCACCGCCGGCCCCCGCCACGCAGCAGGCCCCGGGCTTCTACCGCATGCGCGTCGGCGACATGGTCGTCACCCGTATTCACGACGGCCAGTTCGCCCGTCCCCTGCAGGGCTTCATACGCAACGCCTCGCCCGAGGAGGTTACGGCGGCGCTCCGCGACGCCTATCTGCCGACCGAGACGCTGACGATTCCCATCACCTTCATGGCGGTGCAGGGCGGCGGCCGGACGGTCCTGCTCGACACCGGCACCGGCGGCCAAGTGATGCCGACCGCCACCTTGGGCGCCAGCAACATGGTGGCAGCCGGAATCGACCCGGCTGGCGTGACGACGGTGGTGATCAGCCACTTCCACCCCGACCACATCGGCGGTCTCGCCGGTCCGGACGGCAAGGCCCGGTTTCCCAACGCCGAGATCCTGGTGCCCGAGGCCGAATGGGCGTTCTGGATGGATGACGCGGCCATGTCCCGCGCGCCGGAGGCGATGCAGCCCACCTTCAAGATCGCGCGCGCCCGCTTCGGCGCCTACCCGCAGGAGCGCATCCGGCGCTACGGCGCCGACGCCGAGATGGCGCCAGGCATCCGGGCGATCGCAGCCCCTGGCCACACGCCGGGCCACACCGTCTACACCATCGCGTCGGGCAACCAGCAGCTCATGGTGCTGAGCGACACCAGCAACCACCCGGCGCTGTTCGTGCGCAACCCCGGCTGGCACGCGATCTTCGACATGGACGCCACCAAGGCCGAAGAGAGCCGCCGCCGCCTGTTCGACCGCGTCTCGGCGGACCGTACACCGATCGTCGCCTACCACTTCCCGTTCCCGGGCGTCGGACACATCCGCCAACGCGAACGCGGCTACGAGTTCGAACCGGCCCCATGGTCTCCGGTGCTGTGAGTCACAAGGGCTGATCGACGGTCAGCACGATCTTGCCGACATGCGCGCTGGATTCCATCAGGCGGTGGGCCTCCGCCGCCTGCTCCAGCGGGAAGGTGGCGTGGATCATCGGCTTGACCGTGCCGGCCTCGATCAGCGGCCAGACCTTCTCGCGCAGTGCGCGGGTGATGCGGCCCTTTTCCTCGACCGTGCGGGCGCGCAGCGTCGAGCCGGTCAGCGTCAGGCGCTTGGTCATCACCGGGAACAGGTTGAGCGTCACCTTTGGGCTGCGCAGGAAGGCGATGGAGACGTGGCGGCCCTCCGGCGCCATGATCTCTATGTCGCGGGCTACGTAGTCGCCGCCCACCATGTCGAGCACCACGTCCACGCCGCGTCCTCCGGTCGCCTCCTTGATGACGGCGACGAAGTCCTCGGCCTTGTAGTCGATGGCGCGGTCGGCGCCCAGTGCCTCGCAGGCGCGGCACTTCTCGGGGGTGCCGGCTGTCGTGAAGACCGTTGCGCCGAACGCCTTGGCGAGCTGGATGGCGGTGGTGCCGATGCCGCTGGAGCCGCCGTGCACCAGGAAATTCTCGCCCGGCTTCAGCGCGCCGCGCTCGAACACGTTGGTCCAGACGGTGAAGAAGGTCTCCGGGATGGCCGCCGCCTCCAGCGGGCTCAGGCCGGCGGGGATGGGCAGCAGCTGTGGGGCCGGCACCGTGCAGTACTGGGCGTAGCCGCCGCCGGCCACCAGTCCGCAGACCTTGTCGTCGGCGGCCCAGTCCGTGACCCCTTCGCCCAGCGCCACGACGCGTCCGGCGATCTCCAGGCCCGGCAGGTCGGAGGCACCGGGCGGCGGGTTGTAGTTGCCGGTCCGCTGCAGAACGTCCGGGCGGTTGACGCCGGCCGCCAGGACCTCGACCAGCACCTCGCCGGGGCCGGGGATTGGGGCTTCACGGGTTGTGGCGCGCAGCACCTCGGGCCCGCCGGGCTGGCTGATCTCGACGCAACGCATGGTGTCGGGCAGTGCGATTCCCACGGCTTCCCCCTTCTCCGATTGGCTGGCAAAAGGTAGAACTGAGCGTCCGCACTGACAAGAGATAGCAGGGGGAGGGTTGCCATGGCCTTGGACACCGACGACCTGGAACCGCGCAAGCCGAAGCCGGCCCTGAAGGACCTGTCCACCCTCTCGGTGGGTGAGCTGAGGGACTACATCGCCGGCCTGGAGGCGGAAATCGCCCGCGCCCGCACCTTCATCGACGCCAAGGAAGCGCATAAGAACGCCGCGGAGGCGTTCTTCAAGAAGTGAGTGGTTGGGTTGGGCTGCAGGTAAAGCCCAACCCCAATCCGTGAACCCTACCGCTCCCCGACCAGATCCCGGTAGCAGTGCCAGGAGGCGTGGCCGATCAGCGGGAACGCCAGGGCCAGGCCGATGAAGGCGGTGGCGAGGCCGGCGGCGGTGAACAGTGCGATCAAGGCGGCCCAGACCAGCATGGTGCGGGGGTTCCGGCGAACCGCCTCGACGCTCGTGGCTATGGCGGTGAACACGTCGGTGTCGCGGTCGAGCAGCATCGGCAGGGACACCACGCTGATGGCGAACACCGTGGTGGCGATCACGGCGCCGAGGGCGGTGCCGGTCAGCAGGAACGGGATCGTCTCGGCCGAGAAGAAGATGCGGTCGACCAGTTGGTCCAGCGCCGGCGGGGCCGACGAGTAGAACATCGCGAAGAGCAGCAAGGCGATGCGGATCCAGGCCAACAGCGCCAGCATCAGCACCATCCCCATGCCGGCGATCTGCGCGCCGTTGCGCCGGTAGGCGCCGAGCACGGCCACTGGGGTCACCCGTTCCCCGCGTTCCAGGAGACGGCTGGTCTCATAGAGGCCGACGGCCAGGACCGGACCCACCAGCACGAAGCCGGCGGCCATGGGCAGTACGAGGTAGTGCAGCTCGAGCATCGCCAGCCCGGCGACCATCATGAAGCTCGAGGCGACGGCCAGCAGACCGTAGAAGCCGCTGATCAGCGGGGCGGCGCACATGTCCCGCCAGCCCGCGGCAAGCCAGATCCAGGGGCGCTCCGTGTCGACGGTGCGGACGCGCGGCAGGGTCGACGGCGGGGCGGCGGTAGGACGGCGGTGCGTGATGATGTCGGCCATGGTGCCATCTCCTCCCGGGGGCATGCGCGCCCTTTTCATCAGGTCAAGATAGCAAAGTGTCGCAGTGTGCGCCAGATTGTCGCACAGGCGGACGATTTGTGTCTTCTCCTGTTGCAACAACGGTCAAGCGGGGCCCAGTCGTTGGAGTACCCCCGAAAGAGTTGTCTACTCGTCCCGCTTCTTCCCGTCCAGATCGCGCTGGGCGCGGTCGCGTTCCCGGCGCTGGACGGTGGTCTCGGATTTGGGACGGCCGAATCGGACGCGGTTCTCTTCCGCCTGTTTTTCGCGCTGGGCCTTGGCCTGCGCCTTGCGGTAGCGGTTCAGGTTGACGACATCGCCCATCGGTACTTCCTCTGAACCCTGGGGATCCTGGCTGCGGCTGAACCCGGGCTCTGCCGCGGGATTGCCCAAATTGCTTGTTTTCTCTGGGACGGATACCTTAGCGGAAGACAGCACAGGCGAGAAGCCCGCGGGCCTTGGGGCGTTGGAGATCCGGTGAAGAAGACCCTCATCACGCTGCTGATCATCGTCGCTCTGCTGGTGGCCGGCGTGCTCGTCGCGCCGGGCCTGGTCGACTGGAATGCCTACAAGGACGAGATCGCCCAGCGCATCGGCGCCGCCACAGGCCGCACGGTGGAGATCAAGGGCGACATCAAGCTGTCGCTGCTGCCCGGCCCGATGCTGTCGGTGCGCGACGCCCGCCTGGCCAACGCGCCCGGCGCTGCCGAGCCGGACATGGTGCGCCTCAAGGAACTCGACGTGTCGGTCGCGTTCTGGCCGCTCCTGGAGCGCAAGGTCACGGTGGAGAGCGTCACGCTGGTCGAGCCGGTGCTGGCCATCGAGGTGCTGCCGGACGGCCGCCTCAACTGGGACCTGTCCGCAGCCCGCAACGGCGCGCCGGACCCCGGCGGCCGGTCGGGCGACGGATTGGGCAGCGCCATCCGCTTCGACGACGTGCAGATCCGCGGCGGCACCATCCTCTACCGCGACGCCGCCGGCCACGCCGAACGGGTGGAGAACGTCGAGGCGCGAGTCGTCGCCAACAGCCTGTCCGGTCCGTTCCAGGTGCAGGGCACCTTCGCCTGGCGCAGCGCCCCGCTGCGCGGCGAGCTGATCTTCGGCCCCATCGTCGAGAGCATGGCGGTGCCGCTGCGCAGCACGGTCGGCATGGTCGACGGCGACGCCACGCTGCGTCTGGCGGGCACGGTCGGCGGCCTGCTGTCGCTCAACGTCCGGGCCGAGGGCGGCGACCTCGCCCGGGTCGCCGATGCCCTGCGCACGGACGGCGGCCATTCCCCGGGGGTGCTGGCGCAACCGTTCTCCGTGCGCTCGGTGATCGAGGCGGCGCCCGGCGGCGGATACGCCTTCACCGGGCTGGAGGCGCAGCTCGGCAACACGCGCGCCGCCGGCAGCGCCAACCTCCGCCTCAAGCCGACGCCCGACGTGGCGCTGACGCTCGCCGTCAACCGGCTGGACCTCGACGCCTGGACGCAGCTCGCGGCCTCGCCAGCGCCGCGCCCGGCCAACGCCCCGGCCAACGCCAAGGATGCCCCCGCCAAGCCCGCGGCGGCGTCCGAGTTCGCGCTGCCCGCCGACCTCTCCGGTCGCTTCGACCTGTCGGTGGAGGGCATCACCTACAACGGTGGGCAGATCCGCCAACTGCGGGTCGAGGCGGCGCTTGCCGGCGGCACGCTTCACGTCGACCGGGCGAGCGCGTTGCTGCCCGGCGGCTCGGACATCGTCGCCGCCGGCGCGCTGACCGCCGCTGGCGGGCCGCCGTCGTTCGACCTGCGGATGGAGGCGAACGCCGACAACCTGCGCGGTCTGTTCGATTGGCTGAAGGTCAATGTCGGCGAGGTGCCGGCCGACCGGCTGCGCAAGGCCTCCTTCGCCGCGCACGTGCAGGGCCGCCGCGACAAGATGGACGTGACCGGCATCGACCTGCGCCTCGACACCAGTCGGCTCACCGGCGGAATCGCCTATGTGGACCGCGGCCGGCCCGCCTTCGGCGTGCGCCTCGATGTGGACCGCCTGGTCCTCGATCCCTACCTGGCGGCCTTCCGGGGCGCCGCGCCGCAGGGGCGGGCGGCCAACGGCGACGCGGGCGGCGACACCGTGCTGCCGGCGCTGGACCGGCTGCTCCGCGCGGTGGACGCCAACCTCGACCTCTCCATCGGGCACCTGACGGTGCAGGGCGTGCCGGTCCAGGCGCTGCATATGGACGCCACCGCCACCGCCGGAACGCTGACCGTGCGCGACGCCACCGTCGGCGACGCGGCCGGCGTGGCGGCGCAGCTCACCGGGCAGGTCGGCGGTCTGGAGCCGCTGCGCATCGCCCATCTGACGTTCAGCGCCGGAGCCGACAGCCTCGCCGGCCTGTCGAAGATCGTGCCGTGGCCGTCCGGCGCGCCGGCTCCCGAGCGCATCGGCCCGGTCAAGGCGCAGGGCCGGGTGGCCGGCGATCTGGAGCGGCTGGCCGTCGAGCTGAACGTCGCCGCTGCGGGCGGCACGCTGGATGCCGGCGGCACCGTCGCCGACGTGCAGGGCACCGCCACGGCGGACCTGAAGCTGCGCGCCACCCATCCCGAACTCGCACACCTCGCCGGTCTGCTGGGTAACGGCGGCGAGCCGCCGCGCGAGTTGGGCGCGCTCGACCTCTACGTCGAAGCGAAAGGGGCGGCGAAGCAGTTCGCGCTGTCCAACATGCAGGGCCTCGTCGCCGGGACCGCGGTGCGCGGCGGCGCGCAGGTCGATTTGGCCGGCCCCAGGCCGCGGGTCCAAGCCGACGTGCAGACCGGCGACCTCGATCTCGACCGCCTGCTGGCCGTGCCGGCCGCCGCGTCGCGCGGGCCTGCCGGCGGGGTCGGGGCGGCAAATGCGGTGGCGGACGATACGTTGGACTTCGGCTGGTTGCGCGGGTTCGACGGGCGGCTGGGCCTGACCTCCGCCGCCATCCTGGCCGAGGGGACGCGCATCAAGCGCCCGGCGCTCCGCGCCACCGTCGAGGGCGGCGTGCTGACGCTGGAGCAGCTCGACGGCGTGGTGCTGGGTGGGCAGGTCGGCGCCACCGGGCGCTTGGCGGCGCCGGCGGGCGGGCCTGCGCAGGCGGAACTGAACGTCACCCTGGTCAAGGCGAAGCTGGCCGAGGCGTTCGGCGGCGGCCCGCTGGACATCGCCGGCGGCACGCTCGACCTCGACCTGGAGCTGAATACCGCCGGCACCGGCCGGCGCGCCATGATGCAGGCGCTGTCCGGCAAGGGGGTGCTGTACGCCCGCGACGGCGTTGTCCGCGGCTTCGACCTGGCGGTGCTGCGCGACCGCCTGACCAGCCTGGACCGGCCGCAGGACCTGCTGATGGCGGTGGTGCGCTCGCTCCAGGGCGGAGAGACGCGCTTCGCCCGCCTGGACGGCACTTTCGCCATCGACGGCGGCGTGGTGCGCAGTGACGACCTGCGCCTCATTGCCGAACCGGGCGAGGCCACCGCGGCGGGGCAGGTCAGCCTGCCGGCGCAGACCATCGACATGCGCGTGCGCGTCGCCGCAAAGGCCGAAGATCCCCTGCCGCCCGTCAGCATCCGCGTGACCGGCCCGCTCGCCAAGCCGACCCAAAGCGTCGAGATGCACGAGGTGCAGGAGTTCATCGCCAAGCGCGCCACGGGTGCCGCGACGGAAAAGGTCGTGCCCGATGGCCAACAGGACGCAATCCGGGGGCTGCTGGAGGGGTTGGGGAAATGACTTTGGACCCTTCCCCAGCGGGACTGGGGGAGGAATCGACACGGATTGGGGAGGAAATCATGCTCAAAGGCAAGGTCGCGGTGGTTACCGGCTCGACCAGCGGCATCGGTTTGGGGATCGCGCGGGCGCTGGCGGAGGCCGGGGCGGACCTGGTCCTCAATGGGTTCGGCGATGCGGGCGAGATCGAGGCCCTGCGCGCCTCGCTGGAAAAGGACACCGGCGCACGCGTCGCCTTCCACAGCGCCGACCTGTCGACGGCCGCGGGCGTCGAGGCGCTGATCCGGCATGCCGAGGTGACCTTCGGCGGGGTGGATGTGTTGGTCAACAACGCCGGCATCCAGCACGTGGCGCCGGTGGAGAGCTTCCCCGTCGAGCGCTGGGACGCGGTCATCGCCGTCAACCTGTCGGCGGTGTTCCACGGCACGCGGCTGACGCTGCCGGGCATGAAGGAGCGGGGCTGGGGCCGCATCGTCAACATCGCCTCGGCGCACGGGCTGGTGGCCTCGGCCCAGAAGTCGGCCTATGTAGCGGCCAAGCACGGCGTCGTCGGCCTGACCAAGACCGTGGCGCTGGAGACCGCCGGGACCGGGGTCACCTGCAACGCCATCTGCCCCGGCTGGGTGCTCACCCCGCTGGTGCAGAAGCAGATCGACGCCTTGGCCGCCGCCAAGGGCCTGGGCGGCGCCGAGGCGCGGGCCGAGCTGCTGGGCGCCAAGCAGCCGTCCGGCGAGTTCGTCACCCCGGCGCAGCTCGGCGGGCTGGCGGTGTTCCTGTGCTCCGACGCCGCCGCGCAGATCACCGGCGCGGCACTGCCGGTAGACGGGGGCTGGACGGCGCAGTAAGTGTGTGGGGTAGGTTGGGCCACCGGCCCAACATCAGGAGCTGATCGTTGATGAAGACCACTCTTTCCATTGCCGTCCTCGCCGCTGCCCTGGCCTTCGGTGCCGCCGAGGCCCAGGAGGCCAAGAAGTCGCCGACGATGCGGGTGGTGGATCTGCTGATGCTGGGCGAGGGGACGGTCACCGGCACCGTGAAGCGCGTCGGGTCCAAGTACTTCGCGCTGAGCGATGGTCAGCAGACGGTGGACGTCACCAGCAAGGAATTCGTGTTCGACGGCCTGAAGGAGGGCGATACGGTGACCGTTACCGGCACCGCCAGCCGCGGCACCTTCAAGCCCACCGAAATCCTCCGCGCCGACGGGACGCCGCTGCCGAAGCGGGAAGGGAAGTAGCGGGAAGGTTTTGCCCCCTCCCTAACCCTCCCCCGCTTCGCAGGGGAGGGGACTGCCGCCGCCCTCTCCCTCCACCGCGAGAGCGGGGGAGGGCCGGGGAGGGGGCCAGAACGAACTCTACGCCGCGCGCACCTTGTTGAGGAAGCCGGTGACCTCGTTGCGCAGCATGTCAGCCTGACGGGCCAACTCGCGCGATGCGGTGAGCACCGCGTCGGCAGCGCTGCCGGTCTTGCCGGCGGCCGTCGTCACCTCGGCGATGTTGCGCATGACGTCCTGCGTGCCTTCGGCGGCGTGGTGGACGCTCTGCGCGATCTCGCGGGTGGCGGAGCCCTGCTGCTCCATCGCCTCGGCGATGCCGGTCACCGTGTGGCTGATGGTGGCGACCGCTTCGGAGATGGTGTGGATCGCGCTCACCGCGCCGCCGGTGGCCGTCTGCATCTCCGCCACCTGGGCGGCGATCTCCTCGGTGGCCTTGGCGGTTTGGCCGGCGAGGTTCTTCACCTCGGTGGCGACCACCGCGAAACCCTTGCCGGCTTCGCCCGCACGGGCGGCCTCGATTGTGGCGTTGAGCGCCAGCAGATTGGTTTGCTCGGCGATCTCCTGGATCAGGCCGACCACGTCGCCGATGCGCTGGGCGGCGGTGGACAGGCCCTGGACGGCGGCGTTGGTCTGCTTCGCCTTTTCGGCGGCGTCTATGGCCACAGCCGAGGAGGCGGTAAGCTGGCGCGAGATCTCGGCGATGGAGGCCGACAGCTCCTCGGCCGCAGCGGCGACGGTCTGCACGTTGACGGTCGCCTGCTGCGAGGCGGTGGCGACGGCGGTGGACTTGGCGGTAGTCAGCGCCGCGTCCGACGACATCTCCTGCGCGTCGCGGCCCAAATCGTCGGCCGACGCGGTCAGCGTCTGCACGACGCCGGAGACCGCCTGCTCGAAGCCGTTGGCGAACTCGTTCATGGTGCGGCGGCGGTCGGCGTCGATCTGCCGGCGCATGGTCTCGCGCTCTTCCTCCATGTGCCGCATCTCCAGCGCGTTCTCCTTGAACACGCGCAGCGCGTCGGCCATGTGGCGCAGCTCGTCCGTGCGCTCGGAGCCGGGAATGTCCACCGACAGGTCGCCCTCGGCCAGCTTGTCCATGGCGTTGGTCATGGCATGCAGCGGCACGGTGATCGCGCGGTCGATGAACCACGCCATCGCCGCGCCCAGGGCCAGCGCCACCAGCGCGCCGATGGTGATGAACCACGTGGCGTTGGCGCGGCCGCTCTCGCGGTCCTCGCGCTGCATGGAAACCAGCCGGGTCACCTGGTCGCTGACCGCGCCGGCCGCCTTGGCCATGGAGGCGCGTGCGGTGCGCTGGTTCTCGGTGGTGGTGACCAGCGCCGCGAACTCCTTGTCGAACGCGGCGGCCGCGGCCTTGGCGGAGGCGATCATCTCCTTGCCGGCGGTGTCCACCAGCAGTTTGCCGGCCTCGTCGGCGAGGTCGAGCGTGTCCTTTACGGCCTTTGCGGCGGCGGCGCGGGCGTCGCCGTTGCCCTTCAGCCGGTAGTCGCGTTCGGCCAGCATGGCGGCCTGCGAACTCTGCATCATGCGCATGGCGATGCCGCGCAGCAGCACCGCCTCGTTCACCTCGCTCTGTGCGAAGTTGGCGGCCTGCTCCAGCGCGCCGGAGACGGCGATCTGGTTCTCCTGCATCTCGCGGACCAGCACCTGCACCTGCTCGGCCTGCTTCTCCAGCACCAGGACGCGGGCTTGGAACGTCTCGGCATCCTCGCCGCGGACGGACTGGCCGGTCTGCTCGACGATGGTATCGCGGTAGGCGCGCACGGCGGCGATAATGTTCTCGCCCAGATCCTCGTCGTTGGTGCCGGCCACCTCGCCCTTCACCGCCTCGGCGTGCTCCAGCAGGCCGTTCAGCGTATTGACGGTGGCGTCAGCGGAGGCGCGGGCTCGGGTGCGCGCGAACTCGCCCTGCTGGCGGCGCGCCTCGAGGAGCTGCTCGATCATGCGGTCGGCGCGGGCGGCCGTGTCGCGGCTGTGCTTGGCGGCGGTGGTGGCGTCGTTGAGGCTGACGATGTTGTGGTCGTAGCGCTCCGACTGCTCCTTGCCGATGGTCTCGGCGACGTCGCGCAGCTCCTTGGCGCGGGCGGCCATGGTCTGGGTGCGCTTGACGGCTTCAGCGTCCTGCGCCACGAAGTTGGCGAAGGCGGTGCGGTAGCCCTCGATGCCGCCCAGGATGTCGTCGACCAGCCGCGTGCCTTCGGCGTCGGTCAGCGCGGCGCGGGTGTCCTGCGCCTCCCTGCTGAGCGTGTCGAGCATGCCGGGGACACTGGCGGCGGCCTGGGCCTCGCGCTCGGTGACGAAGCGCGCCTCCTCCAGCCGGACGTTCTTGAGCCGTGCGTCCAACTCGGCGGTGTGGGCGGCGAGGTCCACACGTCCGGCGTAGGTGCGCAGGCTGTTCCAGCCGACGAAAGCGACAGCCACCGTCAATAGCAGCACGGTCGCAAAACCGAGCGCAATACGCGTACCAATCGTCATAACTGCGGGCTCCCCCCGGGGTCTGCGGCTTTCGCCATCTTTTCCAATAGCGCAGAAGGGTTAATGTCTGGTTTTTTATACGACGGCAATTCGTATAAAATCCAGTCAACATGGCGCCGTCACGAGGCCGGAACCGATCCGCCATCCAGGGCCGCGGACCGTCGAACAGCAGTGCTGCAAGGGATAGGCTGGGCTCCGAGCCTTCCGCCAAGCCCATCGGCGCGAGCGCCGCCGGCCCCAGGTGGCCAATGTGGAGCGGCGCCAGTGCGGCAACTGGTAGCACCGGATTCCCCGGCCCGGATCCGGGCAGCCGCTCGACCGTTCCGCGCCCGTCGGCCACCGACAGGCGGAATCGGCCGTAAGGGTGGGAGAAGAGGGGAAAGGGGGACACTTTCGCGCTGCCGGCCTGAAAACACAGAGGCACGGAGGCACAGAGATGAATTTCCTCTGTGTTCTCCCGTGCCTCTGTGTTGACCGTCTCCCGATGCCAAGTAGTGCGATAGCGGTGGAGAGGGCGATCGCCGTCCCTACAGCCCCTTCGCCTGCTCGCGCAGAACGAACTTCTGGATCTTGCCGGTGGAGGTCTTGGGCAGGGTGGTGAACACCACCGTGCGCGGGCACTTGAAATGCGCCAGGTTGGCGCGGCACCAGGCGATGATCTCCTTCTCGGTGACGCTCACCCCCTCCTTCAGCGTGACGAAGGCGCAGGGCGTTTCGCCCCACTTCTCGTCGGGCCGCGCGACCACCGCCGCCTCCAGCACTGCGGGGTGCTTGTAGAGCACGCCCTCCACCTCGATGGTGCTGATGTTCTCGCCGCCGGAGATGATGATGTCCTTCGAGCGATCCTTGATCTGGATGTAGCCGTCCGGGTGCCAGACTCCCAGGTCGCCGGTGTGGAACCAGCCGCCGGCGAACGCCTCCTGCGTGGCGCGGGGATTCTTCAGATAGCCCTTCATCACGGTGTTGCCGCGCATGAAGATCTCGCCCATGGTCTCGCCGTCCTTGGGCACGGGCTGCAGGGTGACGGGGTCGGCGACCATCAGACCTTCCAGCGTGGCGTAGTTGACGCCCTGGCGCGCCTTGATCGTCGCACGCTCTTCCAGCGGCAGGGCGTCCCACTCCTCGTGCCAGGCGCAGATGGTCACCGGGCCGTACACCTCGGTCAGGCCGTAGACGTGCGCGACCTCGATGCCCATGCGCTCCATCTTCTCGATCACCGCGGCGGGCGGGGCGGCACCGGCGGTCATCATCTTGAGGCCGGGCGCCAGTTCGCGGCGCTGGTCGTCGGGGGCGTTGCAGATCAGCCCCATGATGATCGGCGCGCCGCACAGGTGCGTGACGCCGTTGTCGGCGATGTTGTCGTAGATGTTCTTGGCGGTGATGGTCCGCAGGCAGACGTTGGTGCCGGCCATGGCGGTGACCGTCCAGGGGAAGCACCAGCCGTTGCAGTGGAACATCGGCAGCGTCCACAGGTAGACGGGGTGGTGCGGCATCGCCCAGGTGGCGATGTTGCCCATGGCGTTCAGGTAGGCGCCGCGGTGGTGGTAGACGACGCCCTTGGGGTTGCCCGTGGTGCCCGAGGTGTAGTTGAGCGCGATGGCCTCCCATTCGTCGGGCGGCATGCGCCAGTCGAACGCGGGGTCGCCGGTCTTAAGAAACTGCTCGTAGGTCTGCTCGCCGATCAGCTCGCCGCCCTTGGCCTGGGGATCGTCGATGTCGATGACGATGGGGCGGCGCTTGGGATCGAGCGTGGCGAGCGCCTTGCCGATGACGCCGGAGAACTCCCGGTCGGTGATCAGCACCTTGGCCTCGCCGTGGTCGAGGATGAAGGCCAGCGCCTCGGCGTCCAGGCGGATGTTGAGCGCGTTCAGCACGGCGCCGACCATGGCCGGTCCGAAGTGCGCCTCGAACGCCTCGGGGATGTTCGGCGCCATCACCGCCACCGTGTCGCCCACCCCGATGCCGCGCTTGTCCAGCGCCGAGGCGAGGCGCACGCACCGCTCGTACGTCTCCGCCCAGGTACGGCGGACGGAGCCGTGCACGATGGCGGTGCGGTTCGGGAAGACCGCCGCGGTGCGGCGCAGAAAGGAGAGCGGCGTCAGCGGCGTGGTGTTGGCCGCGTTCTGGTCGAGGTCGATCTCGTACGGATTGTGTGCGGCTCCCGTCATGGCAGTTCTCCCCCGTTTGGCCTTATGCGTTGCAGGGAGTCTTGCCAGAGATCGCTGGGAGGGGGAAGGGGCTAGGCTAGAACGTCACCTGCTCGTAGACCTCGGCCATGGTGAGGACGCAGTCGATGGCGGGCAGGGGGATCCGCGCCTCCAGCCCGGTGATGATTTCCAGCCGCCAGCCGTTGCCGTCTCGGGTGAACACGTCCACGCGCGGTTCGTCCTGCGAGACCAACAGGTAGTGCTGGAGCGAGGGGATGCTTTGGTAAGCCACCCACTTGCCCCCGCGGTCGTAATCGGCGGTCGTGCGGGACAAGACTTCGACGATCACCACGGGGTTCTCGGCGCGGTCGTCGTCGAGATCGACCGCGCCGCAGGTGACGACGGCGTCCGGATAGGTTCCGGAGACGGGTGTGACCACCTTGGGGCCATCGGCCCAGGCCCGGCAGCCCCGTCCGCGCAGGGTTGTGCGCAGCGCGGCACCGAGATTCAGCTTGATCGCGGAATGCCGATTCGTGCCGCCGGTCATCATGCGGATGACGCCGTCCACGAACTCGTAGCGTTCGGGCTGCTTGCGCTCCCATTCCAGGAACTCGGCGACCGTCCAAGGCTTCGGCACCGGCTGGCCCACAGGCAACCTCCGCAGTCGGGTGTATGCTCCGTATAAGATAATATACGTCACGGATGTTTGCTTGGGCAGGGCCTTTGCCAGGGGTGATCCCACCCCAGCGTTCTCCCGTCGCACCGGCCCTGATCGCGTTTGCAATTCCCTTATGTTTTGTAGCACATTGGCGCGCCGGCGCGACCCATCGTTGCGCCGGCACCGGAGGAATCCGCAGCAAATGAAAAAAGAGGGACGCTCCCCATGACTAGCACGTCAGCCGCCGCCTTCGACGCCATGCACGCACGCTCGCTCTCGGACCCCGAGGGGTTCTGGGCTGAAGCCGCCGAAGACATTTCCTGGTTCAAGCGTTGGGACAAGGTGCTCGACGACTCGAAGCCGCCGTTCTACCGCTGGTTCAAGGGCGGCGTCCTCAACACCTGCTACAACGCCGTCGATCGCCATGTGGAGCAGGGCCGCGGCGACCAGGCCGCCATCATCTACGACAGCCCGGTCACCAGCACCGTCCAGACCATCACCTACCGCGAGCTGCAGGACCAGGTCGCCCGCTTCGCCGGTGCGTTGCGTGCCCAGGGCGTCGGGAAGGGCGACCGCGTCATCCTCTACATGCCGATGATCCCGCAGTCGGTGGTCGCCATGCTGGCGTGTGCGCGCCTGGGCGCCGTGCACTCGGTGGTGTTCGGCGGCTTCGCGCCGCACGAACTGGCCACCCGGATCAACGACGCCAAGCCGAAGGTCATCGTCGCCGCTTCCTGCGGCATCGAGCCGAACCGCGTCGTCAAGTACAAACCGATGCTTGACGCCGCCATTGAGCAGGCCGAGCACAAGCCCTCGGGCTGCATCATCTTCCAGCGCCCGCAGGAGACCGCCACCCTGGTCGCCGGCCGCGACGTGGAGTGGACCGAGGCGGTGGCGAAGGCCAAGCCGGCCGAGTGCGTGCCGGTCGAGGCGACCGACCCGCTGTACATCCTCTACACCTCCGGCACCACCGGCCAGCCGAAGGGCATCGTGCGCGACAACGGCGGTCACGCGGTGGCGCTGAAGTGGACGATGAAGAACATCTACAACGTCCGGCCCGGCGAGGTGTACTGGGCGGCGTCGGACGTGGGCTGGGTGGTCGGCCACTCCTACATCGTCTACGGCCCGCTGCTGAACGGCAACACCACGGTGGTGTTCGAGGGCAAGCCGGTCGGCACGCCGGACGCCGGCACCTTCTGGCGCGTCATCAGCCAGCACAAGATCGGCACCCTGTTCACCGCGCCGACGGCCTTCCGCGTCATCAAGCGCGACGACCCGAACGGCGAGCTGATCAAGAAGTACGATCTCAGCCATTTCCGCGCCCTGTTCCTGGCCGGCGAGCGGTCGGATCCCGACACGCTGCACTGGGCCGAGGACAACCTGAAGGTTCCGGTCATCGACCACTGGTGGCAGACCGAGACCGGCTGGGCGATCACCGGCAACCCGCTGGGCGTGCACCTGTTCCCGATCAAGTACGGCTCGGCCACGCGCCCGATGCCGGGCTGGGACATCCGCATCCTGAACGCCGAGCACCAGGAGGTGCCGCGCGGCGACATCGGCGCCATCTGCGCCAAGCTGCCGCTGCCTCCGGGCACACTTCCCACCCTGTGGAACGCCGAGGAGCGGTACGTGAAGTCGTATCTCGCCGACTACCCCGGCTATTACCAGACCGGTGACGCGGGCTTCATCGACGACGACGGCTACGTCTACATCATGGCCCGCACCGACGACATCATCAACGTGGCCGGCCACCGCCTGTCCACGGGTGCGATGGAAGAGGTGCTGTCCAGCCACAAGGACG